>ENA-OQDF01000106-OQDF01000106.1-human-gut-metagenome-genome-assembly--contig:-NODE-106-length-28982-cov-9.501993_pt1 | contig 28982 bp, 34 predicted proteins | sample MGYA00242769_ERZ504597 | MGnify/ENA primary metagenome ERZ504597 (study PRJEB26092, sample SAMD00036305) | human gut metagenome | host: Homo sapiens | study: EMG produced TPA metagenomics assembly of...
GGACGAGCTTCACTAAAAACAGCTTCTTCCATAATCTTCTTTCATACGAAAACCGGAACCCGGCACCGCTTTCAAACAGCGCTCCCGGGTTCGGTTTTTCTCTGTATTTCTTTTTTATTTATTCCTCGTGTTTGCTCAGTACTTCCATGCCTTCTCTTAACTTCAGGCGGATCTTTCCAAGCTCCAGACCATTTGCGCCGAAGTACAGCTTCAGGTAGTGGTTCGGGCCGAAGAAGAAGCCAAGGTCTCTCGTCTCTTTGATCCACTCACCTTTTGTTCCGCGGATGCTGATCATAGTTTTTACGATATTGTCGATGTACACGGTTACCGGCAGCTGTGCGAGGTCTTCCAGATCGGATTTCATCTCGATTTCGATATCGTACGTTCCCATCTTGTCAGCCAGAATCGTAACACCGCATACTTCACTGTTTCCTTTTTCGTGTTCCATGCGGATGCGTCAATCACAACATCTCCCGTTGCCGGATCTGCCTCGTATGTTACAAGATCTGCTGCAACGAAATCGTTGTCGCCCATCTGCTCCTGTGCTTCTTTCTCTTCCTCGCTGATGCGGTCCAGGAACCGTAAGATGCTTGGAGTTCCAAGGATGAAATGCAGGACATTCATCGCATTTCTCTGCAGGTCGCCTCTTGTGATCTCGCCGTTTTCCAGTGCCTCTTTCACATCGTCCTGTCCCATATCGGAGCAGTCGGTGCATACCATGAAGACATCGTTTCCGGCAGATACCATCGGTGCATGGGTTGTTTTGGTTGCTTCATATCCCTCACGGTTTGACATTGCCCACCAGTCAGTCATAACGAAGCCGTCGTAGTTCCACTCGCCGCGCAGAATCGTGGTCAGAAGATCGTAATTTCCTGCAGTCCAGATGCCGTTGACCGGTCCGTAAGTGCTCATGATGGATCTTGCGCCGCCTTCTTTGACTGCGATTTCATATCCCTTCAGATAGATTTCACGCAGGGCACGCTCGGAAACAACGGCGTCCACATGATGTCGGTTGGACTCCTGGTTATTTGCACAGAAATGTTTGATGGTTCCGGTTACATCGGATTTTTCCATACCAAGAATCTGTACGGCACTGATCCATCCGGTCAGGTACGGATCCTCGGAGATATACTCAAAGTTACGGCCGTTCAGCGGGTTTCTGTGAATATTCATACCAGGTCCGAGCAAGGCATCGACACGGTTCTGTCTCATCTCGCGTCCTGTCATCTCGTACAGATCTTCTACCAGCGGAAGGTCAAACGTACAGCCAAGCAGGGTTCCGTTCGGCATGGAGAAGGCTCTCGTTCCGCAGTCAAAGCGGAGTCCGGACGGGCCGTCGGTACAGCAGGCTGCCGGAATACCGAATTCCTGCAGTTCCGGTGTCAGGCCGCCGAATGCTGCTGCGGTTCCCGGAGTAACCTTCGGGCTGCACATGCCCTCGCCGCGGAAGATGCAGATCAGATCTTCATCGGAAAGCTGTGCCACGAACTCTTCCATCGTTACTTTCTTATCCAGGACATCACCGAGCTTGTAGCCTTTGTCACCGGTATAGGTGATCGGCTCCATGCGGTTTTCTTTCATGCGCTCGATCGGATCTACGGTGCGCAGAGGAGCTGCCTCATATCCCGGTTTTAACGTTCCGTCTTCGCCCGGAACAGCTTTCATGCGCTCAAATGCTTCTACCGGAGCCATAGCCTCGGTCAGGATCTCAACCACTTTGAACGGCTGCTCGTATGCACCGGCAAATGCTGCGCTTCTGACATCGCTTCCGACGTAGAACTCATAACTGCCCTCTTCGAGTACGTAGCAGGATTTGTGGCCGGTTGCACCGCTGTCATCGTAGGATGCAAAGCTCTCTTTGGTCACATCGATCGTCAGCGTCTCTTTTGCGCCTGGTGCAAGAACACCGGTCTTTGCAAAACCGACGAGTGCGCGGGATGGTTTTCCAAGAACACCCTGCGGAGCTTTTACATAAACCTGAACAACCTCTTTACCATCCGTTTTGCCGGTATTTTCAACGGTTGCCGTCACGGTTACATTGTCAACATCTTTCTCTTCTGCCTCTGCGGTCACGGCAAATGTCGTATAGGAAAGACCAAAACCGAACGGATACAATACTTTCTCTTTTGCAAAGGTCTCAAAGTAGCGGTATCCGACGTAGATATCCTCTTTGTACTCATTGCGGGTCAGATCGCCGAAGCAGCTTTGGGACGGATAGTCCTCGATATTCTCTGCAATCGTGTCGGTCAGCTTACCGCACGGATTGACTCTTCCCATCAGTACATCGGCAACACCGTTTCCGCCTTCCTGACCACCCTGCCATACATAGAGAACAGCTGCCGGATTGCACTCTTTCACCCATTTCATGTCGATAATATTTCCGACGTTCAGCACAACGATTGTTCTTGCAAATGCTTTGCTGACTTTTTCTACCATCTCTTTTTCAGTATCGGTTAAGAGATAGCTGCCTGCCTCATTTTTGTTGTCCTGATCCTCACCTGCGGTACGGCCTACAACAACGATGGCTGCATCGGCGCCTTTTGCACTCTCCACGATCTCGTCGGTCAGCTCCATCTCTTTTTGGGACCACGGCACCTTGCCCCAGCCCTGTCCTTCGTCGTACGGATTTTTCTCGATCCATTTTTCGTATGTTCCAAGAAGATTCTCGTCGAGTGTAATGTCTTTTTCTTCTTTTAAGGCATCCAGAATACCGACAACGTATTTCGTATTGACAAGACCGCCGGAGCCAAGTCCGCTCTTATAATAGTGGAATGCAATTCTTCCGAAAACAGCCACTTTGTCTCCTTTTCGAAGCGGGAGTGCCTCATTTTCGTTTTTCAGAAGTACACAGCCTTCTGCCGCTGCCTGACGGGCCAGTGCTGCATATTTGTTGAAATCCAGTGGTGTAAATTTTCCCATTTTGTTCCCCTTTCTCCTGTATCCTTTCTGATCCGACAAGTGCCGGGACACCTGATACTTCCGGGTCCCGGCACCTGTTCTGGTCTCTTGTCTTTTATTATCTCGTATTCCTGGCTTTTTTTCCAGTTCTTTTCTTATCTTTTTTTCGTCTGATATTGACCTTTTTGTTCCTGTCTTATCCGATCAGTCCCTGGACAATTAATACCAGAAGCAGCAACGGCAGAATATAAGAAAGATAAACCCGTACCCAGTCCGGCACTTTCAGGCCCCCGCCCTTATTTGCCTCTGCCTGGTAGTTTTTGAAGCCCCAGCCCCATTTTGAAGTACAGAACAGAAGGTAAATCAGAGAGCCGACCGGCAGCAGAAGGTTGCTGACGATAAAGTCCTCAAGATCAAGAACGGTGCTTCCTGCGCCGAGCGGCTGGAATCCGGACCACACATTGTAGCCGAGTGCACACGGCAGGGATCCTAAGATCACCAGAATGCAGTTGATGATGGCTGACTGTTTTCTGGAAACGCCGAAAATCTCAGAAAAACAGCACATGATATTCTCAAATACAGCGATGATGGTAGACAGCGCCGCAAAGAACAGGAACAGGAAGAAGAAGCTTCCGAAAATCCGTCCGCCCTTCATCGAGGTGAAAATGTGCGGCAGCGTCATAAAGATCAGCTTCGGGCCGCTGTCCGGCTGTACGTTGTAGGAGAAGCACGCCGGGAAAATGATGAGGCCTGCGGTAATCGCTACAAACGTATCGAGCGCTGCAATGCTGACTGCCTCGCCGAGCAGGGATTTTCCGCCGTTTAAGTAGCTGCCGAAAATCAGCATCGCGCCGATACCAAGGCTCAGCGTAAAAAATGCCTGGCTCATCGCGTTTGTGATAATGTGGAACAGTCCCACCTGTTCGATCTGCTGCATATCCGGCACCAGATAGAATTTCAGTCCCTCTTTGGCACCCGGCATCGTAAAGCTGTAAACCGCAAGGAAAATCATGATGACCATCAACACGATCATCATCACCTTTGTAACACGCTCCACGCCGTTCTGCAGACCCACCGAACAGATCAGAAAGCCTGCAATTGTAATAATCAGCATGGTAATGACAAGAATCGACGGAGATGAAAGCATCTCGTTGAATTTTCCGGTTACGGCGTCGCCTGTCAGGCCGCTGAATTTTCCGATTAAAAAGCTGTAGAAATAGTACAGCATCCAGCCTGCAACGACGGTGTAGAACATCATCAGCAGATAGTTTCCGATGAGGGCAACGTATCCGTGGATATGCCACTTCTGCCCTTTCTTTTCCAGTTCCCCATACGCGCGCACGGTACTCTTTTTGCTTCCTCTTCCGATGGCAAGCTCCATCGACAGAATCGGAACTCCCATGATGGCAAGGAACAGCAGGTAAAACAGCACGAAAATGCCGCCTCCGTTGTTTCCTACCATATACGGAAATTTCCATACATTTCCGATGCCGATGGCACATCCTGCCGAAAGCAGAAGAAAGCCAAGGCGCGATTGGAATGTTTCTCGTTCCATTTCTTTTTGTTCCTCCCTTTTTTCTTCCATACTCCCGGAATTTCTCCGCAAGTACATCTTCGTACAAAACCAAGACTTCAGACAGCACCGTTCTGCCGTTCTTTCCGGTATGCCGACGGCGAGATTCCCATATGGTGACGGAATACTTTTCCAAAATAGTTTCCACTGGAAAATCCGGTTTCTGCTGCAATCTCTTCCACACTCTTTCCGGTATTCAAAAGCAGCGTCATCGCTTTGCGAATTCTCGCTTCCTGAAGATACTGCATGGGAGAAACGCCTGTTTCCTCCCGGAAGCATCTCGTAAAATGGGCAAAGGAAACCCGGCTCTGTTCTGCCAGCTGTTCAATCCCCTGCACAGATGCGCAGTCGGTATCCATCTGCCGTATCGCTTCCCGAACAAAAAATGTGTCTGCTTCCGCTCCGGACGCTGTACCTCCCGCAGAAGAGAACAAAAAACTGATACAAAAACACACCGCATTCATACGGTTCCGACCGGTAACCGTTTTTCAGTTTTCGATGCATCTGCAGTGCAGTCCGAATTGGCTCGCTATCTGCATCCGCATAAAAAACATCTCCTGTTTTTTCAAACAGTCGTTCTGCCGCATAGGACACTGCACTTCCACGAAAATGAAAATACAGAAAAATCCATGGTTCTTCGGATTCCGGATGCAGATAATATCTGCTATTCTCCGGAATCTGACACAAAAATCCTCTCCCGGGACGCATTTCATACGTTTTTCCGTTTTTTTCAAACCATCCTGTTCCCGAAAGCGTATACTGCATCAGCCATCCGGAATATGTTCCGCGGTCTGTATTATGAAATGCATACGGTTCCTTCCATCTCTTTTCCACCCCGCCGTCCAGCAGCAAAAACGGAGCGTTCGGCCAGTGATCCAGATCCAGGATTCCATATACTCCGATCAGATCTTCCATCAAAAAATTACCTCTTTTATCCGGTTTGTCTTCTTGTTTTGCACTATGTCCTTTATTATACTTTTCTTATCAGAAAAAACAAGCATTGCTTTAGAAAGGAGTTTTTTCTTATGCATCTGACAAACAAAAATACATGTGCACCAACCCCACCGATGGGCTGGAACAGCTACGATTACTATGATACAACCGTGGACGAGGCTGCGGTAAAGGCAAATGCCGACTATATGGCAAAGCACTTAAAAGCATATGGCTGGGAGTATATTGTAGTGGATATCCAGTGGTATGCAAAAAAGGCCGGTTCCATGCGCGACCGGTATCAGTATATTCCATTCTCTGAACTGGAAATGGACGAATACTCCCGTCTGCTGCCGGATCCCGAACGTTTTCCATCTTCTGCAGACGGTTCCGGCTTTAAACCACTTGCCGACTATGTACACAGTCTGGGGCTGAAATTCGGAATTCACATCATGCGCGGTATTCCGCGAATCGCTGCACATCATCACGGAAAGATCAAGAACAGTTCTCTTGGTGCTGAACACGTTGCCGATCCTACGGTCATCTGCGGCTGGAATCCGGATATGTACGGTGTACGCGATCTTCCGGAAGGACAGCTTTACTATGATTCCCTGCTGGAGCTCTACGCTTCCTGGGGTGTTGATTACATTAAATGCGATGATATCTGTAATACCAACATGCACAAAAATCCGTTTGCAGCTGCGCATGAGATCGAGATGCTCTCGAATGCCATCCAAAAATGCGGACGGCCGATCGTCCTCTCTCTGTCTCCGGGACCTGCGCTCATAGAGAAAGCATGGTTCTATGAAAAGCACGCGAATCTCTGGCGCATCACCGATGATTTCTGGGACAACTGGGCACAGTTAAAGGATATGTTCCAGCGTTGCGAGCTCTGGCAGAGCCACGTCTCTGCCGGCTGTTATCCGGACTGTGATATGCTGCCGCTTGGCGAACTCGGAAAAGGTTTTGCTACAGAACATCATACGTATTTTACCCCGGATGAGCAGAAAACGATGATGACACTCTGGTGTCTCTTCGGCTCTCCACTGATGCTCGGTGCCGAAATGACGCTTCTCGATGACGATACACTGGCACTTCTTACGAACACGGATATTCTCGCGATGCTGCCTCCGTCCGTTCGTCCGCATCAGATCACGCGTACAGACAATGAAGCTGTGTGGTATGCAAAGGATGACACAACCGGAACAACCTACGTTGCACTTTTTAATCTTTCGGATGCACCGCAGACGGTTTCTTCCACACTTGCCGATGCAGACTGCCCACTGGAGTCTGTTGCGGCGAAAGAACTCTGGAGCGGTAAAGCACTTTCTTTAAACGGCGGTTTTTCTGCTTCTCTTGCTCCGCACGCCTGCAGCGTATGCCGTTTTGAAACACGATAAAACGATCATTTCTTAAAACAAGCAGCAAATCATGTCCTGCCCGGGACCAAAACAATGGTTTTTCCTCCGGGCAGGGCATTTTTATGCTCTATTCATACCGCGCAATCTCTTTCCGCAGCCGCTTCATAATCCGTTTTTCCAGCCGCGAGATATACGACTGGGAAATCCCGAGAAGATCCGCGACTTCTTTCTGCGTTTTCTCCCGCCCCTCTGGCATATTGATGCCAAACCGGAGTTTCACGATCACCTGCTCCCGCTCAGAGAGCTTGCTGATTGCGCTTCCCAGCACGCGATGTTCCGCCTCCTGCTCGAGCCCCTGATAGATCACATCCTCCTCCGTTCCGAGGATATCCGACAAAAGAAGCTCATTTCCATCCCAGTCTACATTGAGCGGCTCATCGATCGAGACCTCCATCCGTGTCTTGTTATTTCTCCGCAGATACATCAGAATCTCGTTCTCAATGCACCGGGACGCGTACGTGGCAAGCTTGATCTTTTTTTCCGGATTGAACGTGTTAATTGCCTTGATGAGGCCGATGGTTCCAATCGAAATCAGATCCTCCACACCAACTCCTGTATTATCAAATTTCTGTGCAATGTAGACGACGAGACGCAGGTTGTGTTCGATCAGCTCGCTCCTTGCCGTCTCGTTTTCCGGATCGGAAAGCCCCGCAATCGCATCGGCCTCCTCCTGTCCTTCCAAAGGCGCCGGGAGAACATCTGTGCCCCCGATATAAAAAATTTCCCCTGTCTGACGAAATACAGCCGGCACGGACCGCGGCAGCATACGAAGCCGGAATCCGTTTGGCAGTGCAGCCTGCAGCATACTTCATTCCTCCTGTCCTTCCATGAGATCTGGATGCAAAATTATTTCATAGCCCCTGGGAGATGAACTATTTTCTCCGCCAAGCGCAATCAGCGGTCCGCTTATGTGCCTGGCTGTATGTTCTGTCACAAGAATCATTTCCGAGATCCGGATCACCGGCAGAAAGCCCCGGCCTTCCAGTCCGCGAAACGGTATGTAACGGGGCTGCAGCGCAAGAAGCCGTTCCGGCTCCGGCACCGTCTCGTGCCTTGCAAGCGCCGCAATCCCTGTCCGCATTTCGTCCGGGAACAATTCGAGTATCACAGTGTACGGTACGACCGAGACCGGCTTTTTGGTTGTGGCATCCCGCAAAGTATTGCCCGTGTCGTACAGTCCTTTTACTTTTTCCATTTCCCATTCTGCACAAGCTGTACCGTAACCTGCCTGGCGTGTTCCAGGAGCATCTCCTTTCGGATCTTCAGCAGGAGGAGTGTTCCCGCATATGCGGCACTCCCGGAAAGAAGAAAAAGAAAAATTCCCCTTCCCGGCATCAGCTCCCGGAACAGGCGGTATGCACTGCCGATCAGAAAACCGGACAGTATATAGCCTGCCATTCCCACCACAAGATCCCGTACTGTCGTGATTCTGCAGCCAGATTTCACCATCCCTGTTGTAATTCCGATTCCGACCAGGGCGAGCAGCGCACCCGGCAGATACCGTGCAAACACGGCATACAGCACCGCATAACCGGCGCCGAGCGCGGCTGCCGCAAAACTCCTTCTTCGCGTGGCAGATCGTTTCAGAAGAAAGGAGGAAAGGCGCAGAATAGTATAATTCAGCAGAAGATTCTCTGCAAAGAGAAGATCCAGAAAGATCTCATAGTGCAAAAAAACACCCCCTGCGCCTTTTGCATGGTCTGAATTTCTAACAGACCCTATTATAGACGGAAGGGGGTGAATTTTTTGTCGTTTTCGGAAGAATGACCTTCTTTTTTGATCAACAAACTTCGACACGCCGCAACATTTTCGGTCTGCGGCGTGTCGAGGTAAATTCGTTATTTGCTTATTATTCTTTGCTTATCTGCGGTTTCTTAAGAAATCCGGGATCTGGATGTCCTTTTTCGGAACATTGCTTGTCATGGTCTGCTGAGCCTGTACCTGCGGCTGCACCTGAACCTGTGGCTGCGGCTGTACCGGAGCGGAAGCTTTCGGAGCAGTGTGTACCGGAGCGGCTGCCTGTGCAGAGAAGCTGCTGCTGGAAAATGCGCTCTTTCTTGCATCTGCCGGCTCTTTGCGGGATACGCTTGCCTGTTTCGCCGTTGCATCGTTGAGACCTGTTGCGATAACGGTGATCTTCGCTGTATCGGTAACAGAATCATCATACATAGCACCGAAGATGATGTTTGCATCCTCTCCAGCCAGATTCTGTACGTAACTTGCAGCATCGTTTGCATCCATAAGGGAGATATCTCCGGAAATGTTGATGATAACGTGGCTTGCACCCTCGATGGTGGTCTCAAGCAGCGGACTGGAAACAGCCTGCTGTACAGCCTCGAGCGCTTTGTCGTCGCCCTTTGCCTCGCCGATACCGATGTGGGCGATACCCTTGTCGGTCATAACGGTCTGAACATCTGCGAAGTCGAGGTTGATGAGTGCCGGCAGGTTGATCAGGTCTGTGATGCCCTGTACGGCCTGCTGCAGAACCTCGTCTGCTTTCTTTAATGCCTCCGGCATGGTTGTCCGGCGGTCTACGATTTCAAGAAGTTTGTCGTTCGGGATCACGATCAGGGTATCTACGTTTTCCTCGAGTTTTTCGATTCCCATCAGCGCATTGCTCATACGGTTCTTGCCTCGAATTTGAACGGTTTTGTTACAACGCCGACAGTCAGAATGCCCATTTCTTTTGCAACGCCTGCTACAACCGGTGCTGCACCTGTTCCGGTTCCGCCGCCCATACCGCAGGTGACGAATACCATATCAGCGCCTTCCATGATCTGTTTGAGCTCTTCGATGCTCTCCTCGGCTGCTTTCTCTCCAACCTCAGGTTTTGCTCCTGCACCCAGTCCCTTGGTCAGCTTCTCGCCGATCTGGAGAATGGTAGGTGCCTTACAGAGGGTCAGTGCCTGTTTATCGGTGTTGATTCCAACGAATTCAACGCCGCCGATGGATTCCTCCACCATTCTATTTACAGCATTATTTCCTGCACCACCTACACCGATTACGATAATCTTTGCAGATGATTCTGCCTCATTTGTCATGATCTCTAACAATTTCAACTTCCTCCTTTTGATTATGAACTGCTGTCTATCTCAAAATAGTCTGATATTCTGATGGTCATACATAAAGATATAATATAATTTCTTCGGAAAATAATCAACTGTTTTTTTCGTATTTCATAAAAAATTCAGGATTATTGCGTTTTTTTGACGGCTTTCCTTTCCTCTTATACATCTTTCGAGAAGACAAAGCTGCTGTCGCCGTCCTTGTAATCCTCCATATGGAGTTCTCCGGAAAGACCGGAAAGGCTCGGCAGGATTGCTGCTACGCGCGTCATCTTTTCTTCTAACGCCGTATCGGTTCCAAGCAGAATCCGCACGGTATCATAGTAATGCAGAATAATTTCGCTGTTCTCATTAAATTCCACACTGTCCGGCGTGATATTGTATTTCTCCGTCATTCTCGTAAGTGCGAGCATGGTGCGGAAAACTGCCGGTTTTTCAACCGGGAGCTGCTTGTTCACGGTCACATAGTCAAACGTAAGTCCTGTTACAAGCGGAACATCGGAAAGGGTCGGCTGAAAGTCTGTCGTTGTCACACGTGCACTTTTAATCGTATCCGCCGAGAGCGCACCGTCGGACGTACTGCTTTCGGATGCTGTGCCATCGGATGATACGCTTTCGGATGCAAGCGGCTCACTCGTAAGGGATCCATCCGCACTCGTTCCATCGGAGGCGGTTCCGTCGGAAGGCTCACCCTCCGCAGGTGTTTCCTGCTCCTCGTCCACGCACTCCAGCACGATGCCGTTCTTGTCAAAATAGACCTTCTGGCCTTCGTACTCGACATAACCGACCACTTTTTTCTCATTTACCTGGATGCAGATGGTGTCATAGCTTACAAACGTAAACTCCACGGAGTTCATAAAAGGAATATCGCTCATATCAACCTTCGAATGAAACGTCGTAAGAAGCACCGTGTTTTTCATCCACTTGTCGTCCGCGACCATCTCTTTGATTTCATCTTTTGTATACCGGGTGTTCCCCGCCACCTGGATATTGCGGATTTTGAACACATTAAAAAACAAGGCACCTGCAAGGCCGACGCCAAGCACCACCCCGGTCAGAATCCGTATTTTTCTGTTTTTCTTCTTTTTTCTGTTTTTTTTCTGTCTCATATTTCTTTTTCTACGATAATCTTGGCTCCGAGTTCCCGGAGCGTTTCTGGAAACCGTTCATACCCCCGCTCAATCAGTTCTGTCTGCCGGATTGTGGAAAATCCTTCTGCGGCAAGCGCCGCCGATACGAGTGCCGCGCCGCCCCGAAGATCCTGGGAAACAACTTCTGCACCGTGCAGACGGCTTTTTTCGGCCGTCAGCCATTTTCCGCAGATCTGCAGCGTACCGCCCATTTTCTGCAGCTCCTCTGCCGTCCGGAGGCGGTCCTCAAATACATTTTCACAGATACAGCTCTTTCCTTCCAGCGTCATCGCTGCCGCCAGATACAGCGACTGCAGATCCGTCGGAAAACCGGGATATTCCTCTGTCTCCACGTACGGAACAGCATGCTGCACGTTTTTGCTGTCTGCTACCAGTGTACCACTCTTCCTTGTATATTGTCCACCTATTTTCTGATAGAGGGACAGAACCGCCCCCATTTCGTCCAGCGGCGCGCCGGAAAGCGTCAGGTGCCCCCGCGTCGCCGCGCCCATCAGAAGATACGTCCCTGCCGCGATCCGGTCACCCGGAACACGATACCGGCAGCCGGACAGCAGTCTCTTTCCCTGCCTTCCGTAAACGGTAATCTGCTCCGTCCCCTCGCCGGTAATCTCCGCTCCCATGGCCTTAAGAAACCGGCAGAGATGAACCACTTCCGGCTCCCGCGCACAGTGCTCCAGCCTTGTTGCACCTTCCGCTCCGACAGCAAAAAGAACCGCATTTTCCGTCGCCCCGACACTCTTTTTCGGAAAGCAGAGCACGGCTCCTTTCGGATGATCTGCCTTTGCCCGAATGGTGCCGTCCTCCTCGAAGACCTCGGCTCCCAGAAGCTCCATTGCCCTCTGATGCAGGTCCGTCGGCCGCTTTCCGATCCGGCAGCCGCCGGCCCCTGCAAGGTATGCCTCCCCTGTCCTTGCAAGAAGACTTCCCAGAAACAAAAGAGAGGCGCGCAGTCTCTTCGAAAGCGCTCCCTCCACACGGCTTTTTTCGATCTTTTCACAGTTCAGGTGGAGCGCATTCCTCTCCCACCAGACTGTTCCGCCAAGCTTCTTACAATCTCCGCCATATCCTCCACATCGGAAATCTTCGGGCAGCCTTCCAGCACGACCTCCTCTTTTGTCAGAACCGCCGCCGCGATCATGGGAAGAACGGCATTTTTGGAACCCTGGACTGTTACCGTTCCGCAAAGCCGCCTTCCGCCGAGAATCTGATATACTCCCACCTGTTCTCTCCCATCCGGCCTCTCTTTTTACGGTATGCATTACACTCCCGTTTTGTTCCCGTTCTGCAGCGCTTTTCCGCCTTTTTAATCGGTGTCCCTCGAGACCGACAGGGCAAGCCCCATCTCGCCGAGCAGAAACAACACGGAGGTGCCGCCATAACTGATAAAAGGCAGCGTAATGCCGGTATTCGGAATCGTATTTGTCACAACCGCGATGTTCAGAATCACCTGAAGCGCAATATGCCCCATAATTCCGCCCGCAATCAGTGCTCCGCCAAGATCCCGCGCATGGATCGAAATAACCATCAAGCGCCAGATCAGCACCGCAAACACGGCGATCACCAGGCAGGCGCCGAACAGTCCGCCCTCCTCACAGATAATCGAAAAGATCATATCATTCTGCGCTTCCGGCACAAAGCCAAGCTTCTGCAGGCCTTTTCCAAGCCCGCAGCCAAAGATTCTCCCGCTGCCGATCGCATAGAGTCCCTGAATGGTCTGGAACCCCTTCTCGTACGCCTCCGGGTTGCGCCAGATGGCAAGGCGTTCGAGGCGGTAGCTCTCCATCATCAGAAAAACGGCAATAAACCCGATGCCGGCGCCTCCGATTCCGAGAAACGGCAGGTAACCCGGATGTGAAATAAAGATCAGAAATGCACAGATTCCGAGCAAAATAATCGCCGTACTTAAGTTATTGCTTCCGACAAGCGCTGCAATCGGCAGGGTGCACAGCACCGCCTTTGTCATAAACCAGAGACTGTCGGACCGGCCTTTCGTGTGCTCCATCACCCAGGGCAGGAAGAGAATCACCGCCATCTTGGCAAATTCCGAGGGCTGGAACGATAAGGGGCCAAGCTTTAACCACCGCTTCGAGCCGTTGTACTCACTTCCGAAAAAGAGCACCGCCGTCGAGAGCGCAAGGGAAGCCGCATAAAACCACGGTGCCAGTGCAAACAGCCGCCGGTAATCTATTTTTGCAACCGCATACATACCGATCACACCGAGCGCACTTGCAAAGAGCTGCTTCTTGAAATAATAAGCCGGGTCATGGAATCTGACCCGGCCGTTATACGCGCTGGCGCTGTACAGAATCACAAGGCCAAGGCCAAGCAGAATCCATACCGTCACCAGCAGCGTCCCATCTATTTTTTCTCTTTTCCTTCCGCATCCGCGCCACACCCGCCGTTCGCTCTTTTTCAGCTTATGCGGGATAGTTTCCTGATATGACGTTTTTACAGTGCTCTTACGTACTCCTTAAACAGCTCACCGCGCTGCTCATAGCTCTTAAACTGATCCCAGCTTGCGCAGGCCGGGGAAAGAAGAACCGCATCCCCTGCATTTGCCTTGTCGTGGCAGATCTGTACGGCTTCTTTTAAGTTGTCTGCCATGATAATGTCGTTGAATCCGACGTTTCTTGCCGCTTTTGCGATCTTCTCTTTCGTATCTCCGATCAAAACCAGGAAACGTACCTTTCCATCGAATGCCTGAATCCACTCTTCGTAGGTGGACTGCTTGTCGTAGCCGCCGCCGATCAGCAGAGTCGGGCGGTTCATCGCCTGGATGCCTTTGATGGCCGCATCCGGATTCGTTCCCTTGGAATCGTTGTAATATGCCACGCCGTCCTTCTCGCAGACATACTCGATGCGGTGCTCTACCCCTGCAAACTCCTGAATGACTTTGCGGACAGTTTCCATCGGCACGCCTGCATGAAGTGCATCGCAGAAGCAACCATGACGTTTTCAAAATTATGTAGGCCGAGCAGTTTTAAGTCGTCGGTTCTGGTCAGAAGCTCCGTCTCGCCGTTCTTTGCAATGCGGATTTCGCCGTCCTGATAATAGATGCCGTCCTTTAACGCACGCAGACTCGAGAAGTACATCACCTGTACTTTCTTCTCTGCCATCAGTTTCTCGCCGAACGGGCGCAGGATTTCGTCCTCATAATTCAGCACACAGAGATCATCCATCGTCTGATTTTCGGTGATACACTCTTTCACGCGGATATACTCTTCCATCGTGTGATGGCGGTTCAGATGATCCTCGGTAATGTTTGTGATCGCACTTGCCGCCGGATGGAACTCTTTGATGGTTTCCAGCTGGAAGCTGCTGATCTCGGCAACCGTTACGGTATCATCTGTCGTGTCGAGTGCCGCGGATGTGTACGGGGTTCCGATGTTTCCGACCACTTTTACTTCCGGCTGATATGCTTTCATGATCTCGCCGAGCAGCGATGTTGTGGTGGTCTTTCCGTTAGTACCGGTAATCGCAAGCACTTTTCCGCGGCTTACCTGATACGCCAGCTCCACTTCACCGATGACCGGGATCTCTTTTTCTTTCATTTTAAGGACAACCGGCAGATCCGTCGGAACACCCGGGCTTAAAACGACAAGATCAAGGCTGTCGAGCATCTCCTCCGGGAGCTCGCCTAAGACAACTTCCACGCTGTCACGGCTCTCTAATTTTTTTAAGATTTCTTCTTTTTCGAGTTTGTCATTTCCATCGTAAAGAACGACAGAAGCACCTTTCTTGTGCAGCAGCTCCTCCGCTGCAATTCCACTCTTTCCGGTTCCGAAAACCAGTACTTTTTTTCCTGTGAAAATCATGTTTGATTACCTCCATATTTTAAAGCCCCATCAATGCGATCAGGCATAGTATCGCTGTGATTGTAGCAAACACCGTCACAATCTGTGTCTCCGACCAGCCCATCAGCTCGAAATGGTGATGGATCGGCGTCATCTTGAAGATCCGTTTTCCCTTCGTCAGTTTGAAGAATGACACCTGCAGGATCACAGAGAGAATCTCCATCATATAAATGAATCCCACAAGCGGCAGAAATAAGGGGAGACGTAAGAAACACGCCATTCCCGAGACGAAACCGCCGAGTGCCAGACTTCCGGTATCGCCCATAAAGACGCGGGCAGGAAATACATTGAATACCAGAAACCCCAGCAGACTCCCGATAACCGCAAGCGGGGACGGGGAAACACCGTTTCCGAGGCCGATCGATGCCACGGAAAAGAAAACAGCATTTAAAATCGTCACACTCGCCGCCAGTCCGTCAAGGCCGTCGGTAAAGTTGACACCGTTGACCGTTCCAAGAATCACAAAGGCGAGAAACGGAATCGTAAAAATCCCTGCGTCCAGCTCTTTGCCTGGAAGGAACGGAATGCGCATCCGGAGGGAAATTCCGGAAAAACGCGCTAAATACCACAGAAAGACTGCTGTAATCACTGCCTGCAGTGCCATTTTCTGCTTCGGGTACAGCCCGTCGCTGCGGTGCAGCACGACTTTCAGATAGTCATCGAGAAAGCCGATCAGGCCAAAACCAAGCGTCAGAAACAGCACCGGAACCACTTCCGCTCCCTCTTTCCGGAAAGGAGGGAAACTGCGGTAAACGCCGCCAGAAACATCACGCCGCCCATCGTCGGGGTTCCCGCTTTTTTCTGGTGGCTCGGCACACCCTCTTCCCGCTCCTTCTGCCCCGCTTTGACTTTTCGCAGAAACGGGATCAGAACCGGCCCCAGCGCCAGGCTGATGCCAAAGGAAAGAAGAACCGGCAGGATCATTTCTCTTTTCATAGACGCACCTCTTCCTTTTTGTACGGATTGTGTACGGAACAGGCATGTCAAAATATTTTCTCCAGCCTATTCAGTATATAGCTTTTTGTTCTGTTTCGCAACCTTCTTTTATAATCCAAGTTACGGTTCGCTCAGCAGTGAAACACTTGCTGTTTCGCTGCGTAAGAAAGTGATTCAGGTGTGAGCAGCCCTCCTTTTGCGAAGCAACTTTAAATGAGGGCTGCGAAGGACACAATTCTCAGGTTTCCTGAGAATTGTGTCCAATACCGAGATACGGAAGTACATTGGAAAAGATATCGCGGATCACCGGCGCGCAGATCGTTCCGCCGTAGTAGACGCCCTGCGGATTGCGGATAATGCAAAGCCCCAGCACCGTCGGATGCTCCGCCGGGGTGAAGCCGAGGAATGAGGAAATATAGCGGTTGGCGCTCCGCGGAAGTGTCTGCGAAGTTGCCGTCTTTCCGCCGATGGAATATCCCTCGAGGTACGCATTCTTTCCAGACCCTTCTGAAACGACGCTTTCCAGAATTTCGCGCACCGTCCTGGAAGTTTCTTCCGAAAGAACCCCTTCTTTTCCGGAAAATTCAGATGCTTTACAACATTTCCTTCTTCATCGAGCACATCCGTTGCGACATGCGGCGTCACCATTTTTCCGCCGTTGACGAGCGCAGAGACCGTCGCCGCCAGGCGGATCGGCGTGATCTGGAAGGACTGGCCGAATGCCATCGTCGCAAGCTCAACCTCTCCGATGTTTTCCTCCTTGTGCATAATCGTCGATGCCTCGCCCGGCAGATCGATCCCCGTCTTTCCATCAGGCCGAAATTCCGGAAGTAATCACAGAACTTTTCCACACCGAGCCGCAGCCCCACTTCAATGAACACCGGGTTGCACGAGTTCTGCGCGCCCTGCACGAAGTTTTCGGCTCCGTGTCCCGTCCGCTTGTGGCAGTGGATCCGGCGGTCCTCCACGATTTTGTAGCCGGGACAGAAAAACGAATCGTTCGGCGACACAACGCCCTCCGAAAGTCCCGCCGACATCGTGATGATCTTAAAGGTAGATCCCGGCTCGTACGTATCGTTGATGCAGGCATTCCGCCACATCTGGTTCAGCAGATCCTGAATTTCTTTTTCCGAAAGTCCCGTTGTATCCTGCTGCAGCGTGAACGGATCGTTGAGGTCGAACTCCGGCACATTGACACAGGCATAGATTTCTCCGTTCTGCGGATTCATAAGAAGAATCGAGACGCTGTCCGCCTGTTTTTCTGCCATCGCCTTTTCCGCTGCCTGCTGGCAGTACGCCTGGATATTGACATCCAGGCTGACCTTTAAGTCCCTTCCCGCCACCGGCTCCTGGCGGCTCTCCCCGATGCCGTTCTGCTCAATCCCGCGCGCATCCGTTGTCGTCAGGATTTTTCCGTTGATTCCTTTTAAAATTTCCTCATATTCCACCTCCAGCCCGATGATGCCCTGATTATCGCCTCCGGTGAAGCCGATAACGCGCGACGCCAGCTTCCCTTTGGGGTAATACCGCTTGAAATCCTCATCCACTTTTACCCCCGCGTATCCGTACGACCGGATGGTATCACCCGTCTCCTTGTCCACATTCGTCTTGACACGCTCGATTGAAGACCGCTTCTCCACGCGTTTCCGCGCCGTCTCCTCCGAAATTCCAAGCTCTTTTACCAGCATCGCAATCACCGCCTCCGGCTCCTCAATCTGGCTGTGGATCACGGAAATCGTACAGACCGTGCGGTTTGCCGCGAGAACTTCCCCGTTTGCATCAAGAATCCGGCCGCGCGCCGCCTTGATCCCGCGCTCCCGCTCGTGCAGATCATCCGCCTTCTCGGAATAATAGACGGACCGGAACACACACAGATACACCAGCCGCCCGGCAAGTCCGACCATCATTCCCATGCAGAGTACCCACAGAAGAACCGTCTTTTTCCGGTGATACGTTTTGTTTTTACGCATAGAATACCCCATAGCCGAATCCATTATGATAACACTATATGGAAACTGCTATGGGTTATGTCTTTTGTTTTTTATGTTTTTTTACTCTTCATTGATGAGATCCAGCTCGGCGTTTGTCAGACCGCCGTTCTCGATATTGCTGTTTTCAGCACTGTTTTCCGTATCGTCTTCCTGTACCGGTGCCGCTACGTTTGGATCATCCGTTCCGGTCTCGGAGCCTTCGCCCGTCACACCGTCCGTATCATCCGGGAATACGTTCAAATACGGCAGCAGTTCTGTGTAGATCTCTTTTACGATCTCCTGTGCCAGCACACTGTTCGCCTGATTTTCTACATCCGGCTCGTCCACAATCGCGTAAACAACAGCTTTCGGGTTTTCTACCGGTGCAAATCCGATAAAGGAAACGAGATATTTTCCATTGCCTCGCGGATACTTCTGTGCAGTACCTGTTTTTCCTCCCATCGTGTAACCGGCAACCTTTGCACTCTGGCCGCTTCCATCGGTCACGACTCCCTGGAGGAAACTTCTCATTTTATCGCTGATTTCCGCGGAAACCGTCTGACGCACCAGATTCGGCTCATTGCTCTCAACAACGACTCCTGTGCTGTCCGTGATCGTCTTCATCACATGCGGCTGGTAATAATTGCCTCCGTTGATCAGAGAGGAAAACGCAGCTGCCTGCTGTACCATCGTCACGGTATAGCCCTGCCCGAATGTACTCGTTGCAAGCTCGGTCGGTCCCATGGTATCCTCCGTGTGAACCAGGCCGTACGCCTCACCCGGCAGGTCAATTCCTGTCAGACTGCCGAAACCGAAAATATCCTGATAGCGGAGAAATTCCGCTGCTCCCATCTTCTGTCCGATCTGCATCATACCAGCGTTGCAGGAGTTTTTCAGTACATCGGCCGGTGTCTGTACGCCATGTGCTCCCGGATAAGCTCCGCAGCGGATCATCTGCCCTGCAATCGTCTCAAACCCCTCACAGTCAAACAGGGTATCATCATCGATTACATCGAGGGAATATGCCGCCGCCACGTTCATCGGTTTTGCCGTGGAACCTGGCTCATATGCATCGGAAATACAGTAGTTTTTCCAGATGGCACTCAAAGCCTCCATTGTCTCGTTATCGTTCATCGCATCAATTTCTTCCTGCGAATAGAACGGTGTCAGATCTCTTGGATTGTTCAGGTCATACCAGTCGGAAGAATCCATACCAAGAATCTCTCCATTGTTCGGATCCATCACGACAACGCCGATATTCTTTGCCGCTTTTGTCTGACGGTTCGTCTCAGTGTCCGATTCGTCCGCGCCGTTCTGGACATGAATCCGCTCATTGTAATTCTCGATCGCCGTGCGGATGATCTTCTGAATATTTACATCAATCGTCGTAACCACGTTTTTGCCCGGCTGCGCCTCGATGATCGTCTGTTCCATATCCGCATCTTCGTTGTAATAGCCGAACTGGCGGCCATTCACGCCATTTAAGATACTGGAATAATACCCTTCGATTCCCCAGTCTGCCGTGTCTCCTGAATACGTAAAGCCGATCAGATCGCAGGCAAGTGAATTTAACGGATACGTTCTGTGGTAGGATTCCTCGAACCAGACGCCGCGGATGTTGGCACGGTATGCTTTTTCCGCCTGCTCGTTCTCATCGAGCTCCTTGTTCTTTTTGTCCGCGTACTCGTCCACATAGGCCTCAAACGCTTTTTTCGCGTCCATCGAGACCTCTCTGGCGAGAACCTGGTACTGGCTTTCTTTTGTCGTTTCGCCGGTCAGACGATCCCGGATATCCGTCTCGTCGAGTCCGAAGTATTCAACCAGTGCTGCTACGGTCGGATCGACGTACGGATGGGTATCGTTCTTTTCTTCATCTTTTACCGTCGTATTGGCAAGTTTACAGTCGAGAATAACGTTGTAAACCTTCTCACTCGTTGCCAGAATCGTTCCGTTCCGGTCGGTGATACTTCCCCGCTGGAATGGAATTGTCCTGCTGTCGTAGGACTGCTGCGTCTGGCTTAAAACCTGTCTTTCGTATTTTTCTCCCTTTGTGGCATTCACATACGTAATGTCAATCGCTAAAGCAACAAAAACCAGCATCACTCCCAAAAAGAGTGCTACCAGTTTTCTGCTCATACGCCCACTTGTCTTCCGTCTCCGGAATGCCCCGCTTCGTTTTTTATTTTTTTTCTGTTTACTCACGTTTTCACCTATTTCGCATCCGGAACATCCTGATACTGTCTCACATAGCTGTTTTCTGAATCATCGAAATAAATTACCTGGGACTCATCTGCATATTTCATGCCGAGCCGGTTCTGTGCTGCTTCTTTGACTGCCTCAAGATCTTCGGAGGCAACCGTTGTATTGTAATAGGCGTCATTGTCCGCCTTCAGATCGCTCAATTCTTTTTCTTTGCTGGTAATGTCTTCCGCCTGCGTGGTAACCACGGTCTGCAACTTGACATACGCAACACACGCCGCGATACACAGTGTGCAGACAATGGCAAGAAAAACAGCGTAGCCCGCGCTGATCTGTGTCGCCCGTGCCGGTTTCTTCTTGTCTGGCTGCTCACACCCGATTTCAGAGGCCGTGCTTCTTTTGGTGCTTCCTGCGGCTGTGCTGCAAGACGCCGTACCGCACTTCCGTCCTCAAACGTATCTGGCGTATAACGTTTCGTTCTATCTGTCGAATTTACCCTTCCATCTGCCCGTCTGGCCATAACTTCTCTGTCTCCTTCGTGCCGAGCCGTCACACTTTTCGTTCAAAGACGCGCAGTTTTGCGCTCTTGGAACGGGGATTTGTTTCCATTTCCTCTTCTCCCGGCAAGATCGGTTTCCGAGTTACTACGGTTCCCTTGGACTTCTTTCCGCATACACAGACCGGAAATTCCGGCGGACACGTACATGGATGCTCGTTTTTTCTGAAAATGTTTTTTACGATACGGTCTTCCAGAGAATGAAAGGTGATGACACAAAGTCTTCCACCGTCATTTAAGAGATCAATCATGCCGTCCAGTGACTCCGACAGAACGGTAAGTTCCTGGTTCACTTCGATACGGATTGCCTGAAAGGTTCTCTTGGCCGGATGGCCGCCCGTCGCCCTTATTTTTGCCGGAATCGAGCGCTTGATGATTTCGATTAACTCCCCAGTTGTTCGAATCGGCGCCTGCTGCCGGCTTACGCATATATTGTGTGCAATTTTTCTTGCAAAACGCTCTTCTCCATATTCATGGAGAATACGCGAAAGATTCTCTTCACTGTAATCGTTCACGACTTCGTACGCGGAAAGAGCATTTCTCTGATCCATCCGCATATCCAGCGGAACATCCTCACGGTATGTGAATCCACGCTCTGCATTATCCAGCTGATAGGATGAAACTCCAAGATCCAGCAGGATTCCGTCTACCCCGGTGACTCCGATTTCGGCAAGACGCGGAACCATATCGCAATAATTGCTGCGGATAATCGTGACCTGGTTCTGAAATGGTTCCAGGCGTTTACCCGCAGCAGCTATCGCAGCTTCGTCCTGATCTATGCCTATTAATCTCCCCGTGGCAGATAAGCGCTCACATATATGACTGGAATGTCCAGCGCCTCCCAACGTCCCGTCCACGTAGATTCCGTCCGGTTTTATCTTAAGGTTTTCAATGGTTTCATTCAGTAATACTGATGTATGCGAAAATTCCATGGTCATCTCCTGTATCCCAACGAAACAGATCAGATCACAATGCCCATCTCTTCCATTGATTCGGCGATGGCATCCATATCATCATAATTGCTGTTTTCGTTCCATTTTTCCTTGCTCCAGATTTCAATCCGGTTGATATTTCCGGTAAGGACTACATCTTTTTCCAGACCAGCAAATTCCCGCAGCGTTGCCGGTACGAGAATCCTCCCTGCTTGTCCAGTTCACATGACGTAGCACCTGCTACAAAGAAACGGGAAAAAGTTCTGGCGTTTTTGTTTGTAAGTGGTAAGGCTCTCAGCTTCTCTTCAAAGGCAGCCCATTCGTCGTTTGGGTAAATGGAAAGGCATCCGTCCAATCCCTTCGTCAGTACAAACTCTTCTCCCAGCTGTTCTCTGAACTTGGACGGTATGATCAATCTTCCCTTCGCGTCAATCGTATGACTGTACTCTCCCATGAACATAATGAAAACCCTCTTATCACCTGAAATGGCGGTCTCCCCACGCACCACTTCATGTATCGCGCCGCAGCCAGACTGCCACATCCGCTCCACAACGCACCACTTTTCACCACTTTCTACCACTTATATTTTTATTCTATATCAACTCAGGGAAAATAGCAAGGTCTTTTTTCTATTTCATTTTTAAGATTTTCCCCAAAATGCAACATTTTTATGCGCATTTTCCGCCTTTTTTATACCAATTTTGTATCAAAAAAGAGAAAACCTTTTTTGCCGGTTTTCCCCTTTTCTGTATTTTTATTCTGTTTTTTTCACTGGTTTTATCCTTAAGAATGGGCTGTCTCCCCACCGGATGATAATTTTTTTCGTTTCCATACCACCAAGATGGTACATCCCACCACAAGGCACCCCGAAAGGAGCTGGGAAACCGGAAGTCCCACCACCGGAAGCAGAAGCTGGTCGGTGCGGAGTCCCTCGATCCAGATTCTTCCAAGGCCGTATCCTATCAGATACATCAGGAACACTTCGCCGTTAAATTTTTTTCTTTTCCGAAACCAGAAAAGAAAAGCAGGACACCCACATTCCATAAACTTTCATATAAAAAGGTGGGATGCACCTGAATATACTCGACGCCGTTTACCGTCACCACATGATCCCACATTTTCTGTGTGATTTCATTGGCACGGACCGCGGAAACCGGAAGCTGCATCGCAAACAGGTTGTTAGTGTAGTCACCGAATGCCTCACGGTTAAAGAAGTTTCCCCACCGTCCCATAATCTGACCGAACACGATGCTCATGCTCGCGGTATCCATCAGAAGGCTGAAGTTCTGTTTCTTCTTTCTGCTGTAAATCACCACCGCAATGCAGGCACCGATGATGCCGCCGTAGATGGCAAGTCCGCCCTGGCGGATGTTGAAAATACTCAAAAGATCATCCTTATAATAGTCCCAGGCAAATATAACGTAGTAAATCCGCGCCCCGAGAATACCGGCTGCGATGCCGATCATCGCAAGATCGAGGTACTGCTCCGGTTCTGCCCCGTCCGCTTTGCCTCTCTTTGGGCAATCCAGATCGCAATCATCATACCGGTTACGATCACGATGCCGTAATAGGCGATGGAAAATCCGAAAATACTGATGTTTTTTCCCACATGGTCGAGATAGATCCCGAGATTGGGAAAATTAATTTCCATATCCATAACTTATATTCTCTCTTATTATTACTTATCAAACGTTGAAACGGAACAGGATGACATCGCCGTCGCGGACAATGTAATCTTTTCCTTCCATACGCACAAGGCCTTTCTCTCTTGCTCCTGCGTAGGAACCGCAGTCGAGCAGATCCTGATAATTGACAACCTCGGCTTTGATGAATCCGCGCTCGAAATCGGTGTGGATTTTTCCGGCTGCCTGCGGTGCTTTTGTTCCGACTTTGATGGTCCATGCACGGGTCTCATCCTCTCCTGCTGTAAGGAAGCTCATGAGGCCGAGCAGACGGTAGCTTGCTGCGATCAGTTTTTCCAGACCGGACTCGGTAAGACCAAGATCCTCGAGGAACATTTTTTCTCATCCTCTTCGAGTTCGGAGATTTCTGCCTCGATCTCGGCGCAGATGACGAATACTTCGCTGTTGTGCTCTTTTGCATATTCGCGGACGGACTGTACATAGGAGTTGTTTGCACCGTCGTCAGCGAGATCATCCTCTGCTACGTTTGCTGCGTAGATGACCGGTTTACTGGTCAGCAGGTTGTACTCTGCGATCCATTTCTCCTCGTCCTCGTTCTGCAGCTCCATCAGGATGGCATCTTTTCCGTCCTCGAGCAGTTTTTTCAGACGCTCCTGGAATTCGAGCTCTTTTGCTGCCTCTTTGTCCATTCTTGCAGATTTTGCAGTTTTGGAAATACGGCGCTCGAGTACCTCAAGGTCGGCGAAGATCAGCTCAAGGTCGATGGTCTCGATATCACGGAGCGGATCAATGCTGCCGTCTACGTGGATAACGTTCGGATCCTCGAAGCATCTGACAACGTGAACGATAGCGTCTACCTCACGGATATTGGCAAGGAACTGGTTTCCAAGTCCTCTCCTTTGGATGCACCTTTTACAAGACCTGCGATGTCAACGAACTCGATGACAGCCGGTGTTACTTTCTTGGACTGATAGAAATCTCCGAGCTGCTGCAGACGCTTGTCCGGAACCGGCACGATGCCGACATTCGGGTCAATGGTACAGAACGGATAGTTTGCGCTCTCTGCTCCTGCTTTGGTCAGGGAATTGAAAAGTGTACTTTTTCCGACGTTCGGAAGGCCCACGATACCTAATTTCATAGTAATCTATATCTCCTTTGTTTTTATTTTTCGCTTCTTTTTCTGTTCGGGTTCTTTTTATGCACAAAAAGAGCCCAATGCAACTATAAATTATAGCACACGGGCTCTTTGATTTCAATGGATTTTAATCTCTTGACTGTACCATCAGAAGAATGCCGCCCTCGTACGATACATGCGCGGTCTCCTCGACGATCTCATTGCTCACGCACAGACCACCCGAAGTATTCGGCAGATAGTGATGGTCGAGCGGGTAGCGAAGCCCTCCAGGGTGATGGATGCGACTTCCTTTTCCAGTGGGAAGAACGAAACGTACTTTCCGAACTGCTCTTCTTTCCGGATTTCAAACGAAGTTTCCACCGGAATCGTAATCAGATTGCGGCTGTCCACGATGTAAGCCGGAATTTTCTTCTCCCATGCCGTTTTCAGGTTCTGCACAATACTTAAGAAATGGTCGAGTCTTCCTCCTGTTGCTCCGAGGATCGTGATTTCACTGCTTCCCAGAACAATCGCCTGCTGAAATGCGATGTCCGTGTCCGTATTGTCCTTCATGGGATTAAATTCCCGGATCGGTGCGACATGGTTCTCCTTATAATAATTTAAAATCTCCGGAGATAAACTGTCAAAATCTCCCAGAATATACGTCGGTATAATCTGGTAATGGTAGCAGAACTCCAGTCCCCGGTCTGCTGCCAGGATAATATCAAACTGCTGTTTCTGAAGATATGGGAAGGCAAAATCCGGTTCGATCATCCCTCCCGAAATAATACATGTTCTCACGTTTCCCTGCCTCTTTTTTCTGTCTTTTTGTATCTTATTCTGCCTTTTTGCTGTATGAAGAAATTTTTTCCTGCAGCTCGCGCACGTTCTGCTCGATGTTGCTGCCAAATACAGCAGAGCCTGCCACGATGATGTTGGCACCTGCCGCAAGGACTTCATCGATGGTCGCGCGGTTGATGCCGCCATCGACCTGAATGTGCACATGCTCCAGTCCCTTTCCATCCAGCATTCTGCGGAGCGTACGGATCCTCTCCGTCGACTCCGGGATATACTTCTGGCCGCCGAAGCAGGATAAACGCTCATAATCAGAATCATTTCTACCTGATCCATCACGTCCGTAACCGCAGAAAGCGGCGTATCCGGATTTACGCAACTCCGGCATCTGCGCCTGTTTCATGAATCTTTTTCACGGTTTCTGCCAAATCGCGGCATGCCTCCGCGTGAACCGTGATCATATCCGCCCCGCAGCTTTGAAATTCTTCTACGTACCGCTCCGGGTCCTTTACCATCATATGAACATCAAAATACAGACTGCTTTCTTTTCGGATCGACTTTACCACCGGCATTCCAAACGAAATGGATGGTACAAACATTCCATCCATAATATCGATATGAAGCCACCGGCACTCTGCTTTCTCTACCCTTTGGATCTGTTCTCCGAGACGGTTGAAGTCTGCGGATAAAATAGAAGGTGCCAACTGATATACTCGGCTCATGCTAGTATCTCCTCTTTTCCTGTTCTTTTAGTTCTTCATAGAACATGGTATAATTTTCAAATCTTTCTTTGCTGATATTTCCCTGTTCCAGTGCCTCTTTAACGGCACAGCCCGGCTCTTTTCCGTGGATGCAGCCGAGGAAACGGCATTTCCTTCGTACGGATGAAATTCCGGGAAAAGTTTTTCAGCTCCTCTTTTTCCATATCGGTTGTATAAAGCGAGCTGAACCCCGGCGTATCGCACAGATACGTCTCATGGTCGATCGGGATCATCTGGGAATGGCGCGTCGTGTGTTTTCCTTTTTTCAGCTTTTTGCTGATCTCTCCGGTCTCCATCTGGATTTCTTTCTGCATCCGGTTTGTGATCGAAGATTTTCCGACGCCGGACGGACCGGCTACCACCGTTGTTTTCCCTTTCAGGTATGCTTCCACTTCCTGCATGCCCTGCTCTTTCGCTGCACTCACCGTAAAGACACGGTAACCGCAGTTCTCATAGACGCTTCGCAGATGGTCTGTGTAATCTTCCCCCGCAAGATCTCTTTTATTGAAACAGATTGCCGTCGGAACGTTCTGCTGTTCCATCATCACAAGAAAACGGTCCAGAAGTGTCAGGTTCGGGGTCGGATTTTCCAGCGCAAAAATCACAAGCGCCTGATCGATATTGGCCACTGCCGGACGGATCAGTTCATTTTTTCGCGGCAGAATCCGGGTCATATTTCCTGTTTTTTCCGCTTCATCCAGAATCTCGATTTCCACAAGATCTCCGACGAGCGGTTTCTGGCCTTCCTTTCGGAAAATTCCTTTTGCTTTGCACTCATAAATGCCGATTCTTCTACGTCTACGTAGTAGAATCCGGCAATTCCTTTCATAATCTTTCCTGTCATACTCACCCTTCACTCAACGGAACCGATGGGTACTGTGCAATTGCCTGATAACTTCCGCTCGAATCCATCTCATAGAAGACGATTCTTCCGGTAGAAGAAGCAGACGATGAAGCACTCCAGTTGGTGTTGACAGAATACGGCCAGCTCGTAATGGCCTGTCCGTCCATGATGGTGATGGAGGTCTCGTTTCCGTTTCCATCATCCTGGATCAGCTCAATTTTTGCAATACCACCCTGATACTGATCCGGCGCACTTAAGGTCTGGCTGCAGGACCAAGTAACATCCGTAGCGGTATTTGCGCCCGGCTCGGCCGGTGTCGGGGTCGGTGTATTCTCATCCGGCGTTGTTGGCTGTGCACTTGGGCTGTTGACATAAATCGTAACGTCCGAACCTTTCTTCACTTTGGTTCCGACTGCCGGGTCAACATCCATGACTTCACCCTCGGCCACCTTGCTGCTGGTTCCTGTTTTTACAATAATATTGAAATCGCTCAGGATTGATTTTGCAGTTTCCTCATCCAGACCAATTACATCACGGATTGCAATTTCTTCCGCGTCCTTTGATCCCTTGCTGACAACGAGGGTAACGGTGGATTCCGGTGCAACCTGGCTTCCTTCGGCCGGATCAACGGAAATTACATATCCTTCGGCAACCGTATCGCTGAAATCCTCCGTGGTAGAAACCTGAAGTCCAAGCTGGGTCAGAGCAGCGCTTGCAGCGTCTTTCTGTGTTCCCACAATACCGGTCGGAATCGTTACGGTTTCTTTTCCGGAGCTTACATAATACGTAATCGTTGCATTTTTATCAACTTTCGTTCCCGGTGTCAGATCCTGACGGCAGATCTTTCCTGCCTCAATGACATCCGATGCCTCGGTTCCGCCATTGACTACGCCAAGCTTCAGGCTGTTTGCCAGTGCGGCTGCATCTGCCTCTGTTTTGTTTCTCAGATCCGGAACGGTTACTTTTTCCTCTTCTTTGCTGCTGGAAGAAACAACTTCCGTGCTGCTCGATGATGATGCAGAACCAGAAGAAGCTGCGGTCGGTCCTTTTCCGCCGACAATGCCGGCTGCCTGTGCGATGAAGTAGATCAGCATGCAGATGATGATGGCTGCAATCGCAAAACCGCCGATCGTAATGATCTTCTCAAGTTTGTTTCCGGCTTTGTCATCGTCATCCTCATCGTCGTAATAGGAATCGTCGTCATCCTCATCGTAGGAATCGCGGTCATCCTCGTCTTCGTCCTCATCCTCTTCTTCTTCGTCCTCGTAGCTGTAATCTTCGTTCTCGTCCTCATCCTCGATCTTGCTGTAGCGCTTGCGGGCCGGCTCCTCTGCCGTCTGCGCATTTGCTTTTGCTGCTGCGCCGGAACGGATCTGGCTTAATTCCTCTGCGGATACCATAACGGTCTCGGCGTGGGAGCTTAACGGAGTTACTTTTACGAAGTTGCCCTGCGGCTCCATCAGCGAATGCTTCAGGTCATCGATCAGCTCCGCCATGTTGTTGTAACGGCGGTCCGGGCTCTTCTGGGTACATTTTAAGATGATCTGCTCCAGTGCGAACGGAAGGTTCGGGGTATATTTGGATGGAGATTCAATCTCCTCCTGTAGATGCTTGATTGCGATGGCAACGGTGGTGTCGCCGTCAAACGGCACTCTTCCGGTTACCATCTCGTACATGGTGATACCAAGGGAATAGATATCACTCTTATAGTCCGAATATCCGCCGCGCACCTGCTCCGGAGAGCTGTAATGTACGCTTCCCATAACGTTCGAACTGATCGTATTGGAAGAAGTTGCCTTTGCAATACCAAAGTCGGAAAGTTTTACTTTTCCGTCTGTGGAAATGATGATGTTCTGCGGTTTGACATCGCGGTGTACAATATTGCGGTTGTGTGCTGCTTCAAGACCAAGGGAAACCTGAATGGCGATGCTGGTCGCCTCTTTTACGCTCAGTTTTCCTTTGCGGTCAATGTAATCCTTCAGAGTAATTCCCTCGACAAGCTCCATGACGATATAGTAAACGCCGCGGTCCTCCCCGACATCATACACGTTTACAATATTCGGATGGGACAGTCCTGCTGCGGCCTGTGCTCCGTGCGGAACTTGCGGATAAAGGTTTTATCCTCCCGGAATTCCGGTTTTAAAACCTTGACGGCCACCATGCGGTTCAGCTTGTGGTCTTTTGCTTTGTAGACATCAGCCATACCGCCGGAACCGATCCGGCTTATGATCTCATATCGTTCTCCTAAAATAACGCCCTCTTTTAACATTCTTTCACCTCGTTTGTAAATGGTTCAACGACAATGACTGCGATATTGTCTCTGCCGCCATTTGCATTTGC
>ENA-OQDF01000107-OQDF01000107.1-human-gut-metagenome-genome-assembly--contig:-NODE-107-length-28948-cov-2.006003_pt1 | contig 28948 bp, 40 predicted proteins | sample MGYA00242769_ERZ504597 | MGnify/ENA primary metagenome ERZ504597 (study PRJEB26092, sample SAMD00036305) | human gut metagenome | host: Homo sapiens | study: EMG produced TPA metagenomics assembly of...
GCAATGCGGTTCATGTGGTTAATTCCACTAAAATCCGTCAGTTCCACAGTGCTTATTCAATTGATAGCTTTATTATAACAAATATTTAATCTATGTCAAGAATAAATTAATTTCATTTATAAATAGTCAATATAGTCAAAATCGTGATTTTTGTAGTTTAAATGATGAATAATGGTTGTAAATACTAGATTTTTTCCTTTGAATAAGTATAATTTATGTTTAAATAAATTTGTATTTTAGAGAAGGTGAAGATTATCTTGATGGCACAAAAAACATATAATACTATGGCTGTTTTAAGTTTAATTTTGTTGAGTTTCATTTTAGGAACGAGTGAATTTATAATTGTGGGTATTTTACCTGATATAGCGAATGATATAAATTGTTCGTTGACTATGGCGGGTAATTTAATTTCAGTTTTTGCTTTTGCTTATGCAATAGGCACTCCGTTTATCACAGCAGCAGTTAGTGCTTATAACAGATATTATGTATTATTGATATTGGCAATATGTTTTATCTTAGGAAATTTTTTTATGTGCTTTAGCGAGTAATTATTATATTTTAGTATTAGCCAGAATTATAACTGCGATAATTTCAGGAACAATATTATCTATTTCGATGACATTTGCTTCTGAAATAGCGACTGTTCAATATCAACCAAAAGTCATCAGTTGGATTTTTGCAGGTTTTAGTATAGCCTCTGTTTTTGGTGTGCCTATAGGTACGATTATTTGTCAAATATTTAGTTGGCAAATGACTTTTATATTATTATCTGTAGTTAGTATATGTATTTTATTGATGTTGTGGCATTATTTACCAAATGTAGGTAGTGGACAAAAAACAAATTTATGTAATCAATTTATTTTATTGAAAAGTATGCGTATAAATTATGGTATGCTTATTGTAATCTGTGGTGCTGCTGGAAGTTATGTATTTTATACATATCTGACACCGATTTTACAACAATATATACAAATACCTATTTCCATGACAAGTTTAGTATTGAGCTTATTTGGTATCAGTACGATTATCAGTAATTTACTTTCAGGAAGAATAGCTAGTTTAGGTGGCATGAAGAAAATGCCAATGGTATATTTCTTACAAGCTCTATGTTTGTTTGCACTTATTTTTACTAGTTATCATTTAGTTTTAGGTTTGATAAATATTTTGCTCATGGGTGTGATAATGTATTTACAAAATTCACCAGCGCAATTGCATTTTTTGAAGACAGCCACAAGAGAAAAACCAGAAGCTATAACTTTAGCTTCTGCATTAAATCCTGTATCTTTTAATACAGGTATAGCAATAGGTTCGGCTTGTGGTGGAATAATCATAAATTTTGCACCTATGCCTTTTGTTGGTTTAGGTGGTGCAGTTTTTGCCATTATCGCTATGATTATCAATCTTAAATTGTTAAAAAATATGACTAAATTTAATAAAAGAGGATAAAATAAACCCCAAAAGTTAATTTAAACAAACTTTTGGGGTTTTAATTTTTAATTAATAATTAACGTAGAAAATTAGAATAAACCAGTAATTTTTCCGTTAATATCGATATCCATATTTTCAGCAGCAGGTTTTTAGGAAGACCAGGCATTGTTAAGATATTACCTGTTAAGCTACGATAAAGCCTGCGCCAGCACTGATGCGAAGTTCGCGAACAGTGATTTTAAATCCTGTTGGTGCACCTAATTTGAATTGGTCATCACTTAAGGAATATTGAGTTTTTGCCATGCAGATTGGCATTTTATCAAGACCTTCAGCTTCAAATTCAGCAATAGTTTTTTCTACAGCAGGTGTGTAGTTTACGCCATCAGCACCATAGATTTTTGTAGCGATTGCATTGATTTTATCTTTGATAGAATCATTTACGTCATACATGTATTGGAAGTTAGAAGGTTTTTCAGTTGCTTCAATAACTTTTTGAGCAAGGTCGATAGCACCTTCGCCACCTTTTGCCCAAGCTTCGGAAATGCTTACAGAAGCGCCCATAGATTCGCAAAGAGCTTTTAATTCTTGAAGTTCATTTTCTGTATCAGTAGGGAATGCATTTATAGCTACAACGATTGGTAAACCGAATTTTTGAATGTTTTCAATATGTTTAGCAAGGTTAGTCATACCTTTTTTGAGTGCTTCGATATTTTCAGTAGCAAGCTCAGTTTTTGCAAGTCCGCCATGCATTTTTAAAGCGCGAATAGTAGCAACGATTACTACTGCATCAGGTTTAAATCCAGTGAAACGACATTTGATATCAAGGAATTTTTCAGCACCAAGGTCAGCACCAAAACCTGCTTCAGTAACAGTATAATCAGCCATTTTTAAAGCGTATTTAGTAGCCATTACACTATTGCAACCATGAGCGATATTGGCAAAAGGGCCACCATGGATAAGAGCAGGAGTGCCTTCAAGAGTTTGTACAAGGTTTGGTTTAATTGCATCTTTAAATAATAATGTCAAAGCACCTGTTACATTTAATTCTTCAGCGCGAACAGGACGACCGCTTCTAGTGTAACCGATGATGATATTGCCAAGACGTTTTTTCATGTCTTCAAGGTCAGAAGTCAAGCATAAAATAGCCATCATTTCAGATGCAACAGTGATATCAAAACCAGTTTCGCGTGGTACGCCATGAGCTTTACCACCTAAACCACAGATGATATTGCGAAGAGCACGGTCATTTAAATCGACAACGCGTTTCCAAGTGATGCGACGAACATCTAAATCAAGAGCATTGCCCTGTTGGATATGGTTATCGATAACAGCAGCAAGTAAATTGTGAGCAGATGTTATAGCGTGGAAATCGCCAGTGAAATGAAGATTGATATCTTCCATTGGCACTACTTGAGCATAACCACCACCAGCTGCACCGCCTTTCATACCAAAGCATGGACCTAAGGAAGGTTCACGAAGAGCGATTGCAGTTTTTTGCCGAGTTTATGAAGAGCATCGCCAAGACCAATGCTAGTAGTTGTTTTACCTTCACCAGCAGGAGTTGGATTAATTGCTGTTACAAGAATAAGTTTACCGTTTTCTTTTTGTTGGAGAGTTGTATTCCAATAGTTTAAAGAAATTTTAGCTTTATATTTTCCGTATAATTCAAGTTCATCTTCTGGAATTTCAAGATGTTGAGCAATTTACAATAGTCATAATAGCTTCTTGAGCAATTTGCACGTCTGTTTTCATGTGGTTTAATACCTCCAATAATTAAACTAATTTGATAGTATTATATATTTTGGAAAAAGGCAATATAAATTTTGCCAAACATATGCTTAGGCATAAAAAAACGCCTGAGCATATATTATTATGCCCAGACGGTCGACTTTTGATAATAGTACGGTTCATGTGGTTAATTCCACTAAAATCCGTCAGTTCCATACTATTTATGAAATTATGCTTTTATTATAACAAAGGCAAATTTATTTAGCAAGTTGTAATTTTGCAGCATTGATAGTATTTTGCATGAGCATAGCTATAGTGAGAAGACCTACGCCACCTGGAACAGGTGTGATAGCACCAGCTACTTCTACAGCATTATCAAAGTCTACATCACCAACTAATTTTTAGGTGCAATGCGGTTGATACCAACATCAATTACAGTAGCACCAGGTTTTATCATATCAGCAGTGATAAAATGAGGTCTGCCCACAGCTGCCACTAAAATATCAGCAGAACGACAAATTTCTTTGAGGTTGTGAGTATGTGAATGACAGATAGTAACTGTAGCATTTTGAGCGAGTAATAATTGTCCCATAGGTTTACCCACAATATTACTGCGACCAACGATAACAGCATGTGCGCCATCTATATTGATTTTAGCAGATTGAAGCATTTTTAAACAACCATATGGAGTACAAGGTATCATACCATCGTTTTGTCCAATCATCAATTTACCAACATTAACAGGGTGGAAACCATCAACATCTTTTAATGGGCAAATAGCATTTAAAATATCAGCTTCTTCTTTAGCAATAGCTTCTGGAAGTGGTAATTGAACTAAAATACCATGAATTTCTTGGCGATAATTTAATTCATCAATTTTGGCGATGAGTTGTTCTTTTGTTGTATCAGCAGGCATGCTTATAACTTCAGAATAGATACCAACTTCTTCGCAAGTGCGATGTTTATTATTTACGTAAACTTTCGAAGCTGGATTTTCACCAACGATAATTACAGCAAGACCAGGAGTGATATTATATTGTTCTTTTAAAGCTAAAACTTGTTTTTTTGCTTCTTCTTTAAATTCACTAGCAAATATTTTTCCGGATAAATTTGTGCACTCAAAAATAACACCTTCTTTATTAACTTAAAATATCAATTAATGTAAATACAAAAATGACAATAGAAACAATGCCATTGCGCATGAAATAAACTTGAGTTAAACGACTGAAATCATATGGAGTGATGAGGCTATGTTGATAGATTAATGTCAAGATAGCTATTAATACACCAATATAATAGATAAACGATAAATCAAAATAGATTCCAGCACCGATAAACATAAAATAGAAAATAAAAATGGAAAAAAGCTGCTATTTTATGAGCATTAGCTACACCAAATTGTGTTGCCATAGAATGAAGTTTATGGTCTAAATCAAATTGGCGGTCTTGGCTACCGTAAATTACATCAAAACTACCAATCCATAAACAAACGCCACCACTTAATAAAATAATACCAAATGGCAATTCACCTGTAACAGCGATATATCCACCAGCAGGTGCCATGGCTAAAGCTACACCTAAAAAATAATGACAAAGAAAAGTAAATCTTTTCGTATATGGATAAAATAATAAGAAAAATAAACAAATTGGTGTTAATTTTAGACAAATAGGAGCTAGTTGACTAGCAGAATATAAAAATATACATAGACTGACGATGATGAGAATAATTACTTCAATAGGTTTAATTGCTCCAGTAACTAATGGACGCTTGGACATGCGATTTTGTTGTTTATCAAATTTCAAATCGACAAGATTGTCCATAGCTAAAGCAGAGCTTCTAGCTCCTATCATTGCAAGTGTTACCCATAAAAAAATCGTGAAAAGTAGGGATACCCTTGCCGCAAGGAATAATCCATATAAGCAAAGGGTAGGGCAAATACAGAATGATGAAGAGCTATATTATTAATATGAGCAGATAATTTACTCAAGACCTAGTTCCTGCCATTTTGCATCTACAAGTTTTTTAATATCGTCAGACATGTTAATTTCATCAGGCCATTCACGAGTATGTCCTTCTTCTGGCCATGTTTTTGTAGCATCAATACCTATTTTTGTACCCCATTTTGCCATTGGTGAGGAGTGGTCTAAGGCGTCAAGTGGACCCTCAACCATTACAATATCATGTTTAGCATCAATATTGTTGAAAACACGCCACCAAACTTCTTTTTCTTTTTGAACATCAACGTGTTCATCAACTACAATAATCATTTTGGTGAACATCATTTGTCCCATACCCCAAATAGCATGCATTACTTTTTTTGCTTGTTGTGGATATGTTTTTTGATGGATACCATTACGCAATCATGGAATACACCTTCAAGAGGGAAATTGATATCGCGAATTTCAGGTAAAGTCTGTTGTAATAATGGTAAGAAAATACGTTCTGTAGCTTTAGCTAAGAAGCAATCTTCCATTGGAGGTTTACCAACGATAGTAGCAGAATAAATAGGATTTTTGCGATGTGTTATACAAGTGATGTGGAATACTGGATAATCATCAGCTAATGAATAATAACCTGTATGGTCGCCGAAAGGACCTTCACGGCGAGTTTCACCGATATTTACATATCCTTCAAGTACGATTTCACTGCAAGCTGGTACTTCAACATCAACAGTTTTACATTTTACCATTTCTACAGATTACGTAAAAAACCTGCAAATACCATTTCATCGATGTCACGAGGAAGTGGAGCAGTAGCAGCATATGTGATTACTGGGTCTGTACCGATAGCGACTGCAACTTCAATTTTATCTTTGCCCATTTCTTGATAAGCGCGATAGTTACTAGCACCATCTTTATGAAGATGCCAGTGCATACCAGTTGTTTGACCATCATATTTTTGTAAACGATACATACCAACATTGCGTTTACCTGTTTTTGGATTGCGAGTGAATACAAGTGGTAAAGTGATGAATGGACACCATCTTGAGGCCAACATTTCAAAATAGGGAATTTATCTAAAGTAGGATTATCTGTGATAACTACTTCTTGGCAAGGTGCTTTTTTTACATATTTAGGGAAATTAATAGCACGTTTTGCAGTTGGAATAATGTGGATTAAATCCATTTTATTTTGAAGGGAAATATAAGGCAATCTTAAGATTTCACGAAGTTCATTAGGAATTTCTTCAATATCATTTACACCAAAAGCAAGTGCCAAACGTTCCATACTACCAAAAGCATTCATAAGTACAGGCATATCATAGCCTTTTACATTTTCAAATAATAAAGCTACATTTTTTTGCCTTCCATTTTGGAAACGCGGTCAGTGATTTCAGTGATTTCTAAATTACAATCAACAGGAGTTTGATGCGTTTGAGCATACCACGAGACTCCAAAGCGTTGATGAATTCTCTTAAATCATAAAAGCCAAAAAATCGCTCCTTTATATTTATATTGCGTAAGTGATTAACATTATTTTTCATAGCAAAACGAACTATGACATAACTTATTTCATAAAGTAAAATCATAGGTATAGCAATCATAGATTGGGAAAAAACATCTGGTGTTGGGGAGATAATAGCGCCAACAACAAAAGTTAAAAAGATTACAATGCGTTGTTGTTTTGCTAAGAATTTTGAAGAAATAATACCTACTTTGGCTAACAATATAATGGCTAAAGGCATTTCAAAGATAAAGCCAATGGCAATAAAAAGGCAATGACAAGTCAAAATATTGTTTTAGCGAAAACATAGGTTGAAGTTCTTCAGTGCTAAAGCCCATTAAGAATTTTATCCCAGCTGGCATGACAAAGAAAAAGGAAAAGGCTAAACCAGCTAAAAATAAAATTAGCGAAATAGGCACGATAACGGAGATTAAATATCTTTCCATACCGATCAAGGCAGGTAAAACAAATCGCCATATTTGATATAAAACTATAGGTAGAGCAAGTAAAAATCCGACAAATACAGCAACTTTAATATAAGTAAAAAATGCCTCTGCTGGTTGCATATAATAAAGCTTTCCAGCAGGGCCTGTTAAGATGTGCATTATGTCTTCAATAAAATAATAGGCAACACAGCTACCAATACCTATAGCAATTAGTGAACGAATAAGGCGTTTTCTAAGCTCAGTAAGGTGAGCAATAATGGACATACTGCCATTATTTGTAGTTGTCTGCTCGTTAACTTCAGTTGTTGGTAGATTTTCTGAAGTTGAAGCAGTAACAGTATTAGCAGAAGTATGTTCGTTCATATCTTGAGACATAAATTGCTACCTCACTTTTTATCTTTTTTTTCGTCTTCATTTTTAGCATCAATAGTTTTTGTATTATCTTCTGTAGAAGCAGAACGGAATTCGCGAAGACTTTTGCCTACAGCTTACCGATTCTGGCAATTTACCAGGACCAAATACAACTAAAGCGATAACCAAGATTAATACAAGTTCAGGAATACCAATACTATACATTTAAATCACCTTTACTTTTATTTTATTTTAGTACTAAATAAAGAATATAATCTAAAAGTAGTTATCAATTATTATAGATATTTAGTAGTTTTTCAGGTTCAACTGGAGTTTTAGGTGTTGTTGTTTCTGTTTTTGCAGTAGTAGTATTTTTTTCTGTAGCAGTTTCTTGCATGAAGACAGGAGCTACAGCTGGTTGTTCTGGGTTAGCTGGATTAGGTGGTGTAGGAGTTATAGAAGCGTTATTAGTAGTATTATTAACGGAATTTGATAATTCAGAAGTGGCTTTTTTAAATTCTTGTAAGCCTTTACCTACAGCACGACCAATTTCAGGCAATTTGCCAGGACCAAATACTACAAGACCAATGATTAAAATAAGGATAAGTTCAGGAAAACCAATACCAAACATTTAAGTCACCTCAGTAAAAATTTTATTTTAATAATCACGGCTACCAATAAAATCAGCTATTTCAATGAAAGATGTTCTAACTGACGGTGGTAAGCTATCAGGTAGAATATTTTTGGCGCGATTTAAAAATTCTGTAACAGTTTGTCTTGCAAAATCAATACTGTTGGAATTTTTTACGATATTAATAGCACGATTTAATTCTTCTAAGCTCATTTGACGATTTTCGATGATATTTTTAACTCTTCGCTATTTTCGCCATGCTTATAGGCATGAATTACAGGAAGAGTGATTACACCTTGCAAAATATCGTTTCCAGCAGGTTTGCCGATTTTTTTAGAGTCAGAGGTTAAATCTAAAATATCATCAACTATTTGGAATGCCATGCCGATACAATAACCGTATTCACGGAGAGCATCAACTTCTTTGGCTGATAATTTAGCAACAATTGCACCGATTTCACAGCTAGTAGCAATAAAATTAGCTGTTTTTTGGCAATGCGTTCATAATAAATATCTATAGAGTCTGGAATTGTATAACCAAAATGGTTTTGTAAGATTTCGCCTTCGCTTAAATCACAGACAATAGTTGCTAAGCGTTCAGAAATTCGCGTGCCATAATCATTTTTAGCAATGGCTGCAAATGCTTTAGCAAATAGATAGTCGCCAGTAAGTACGGCTATATTATTTCCCCATTTTGCATTGGCAGTAGCAGAACCACGGCGAGTAGCTGCATTATCTAAAACATCATCATGAACAAGAGAGGCTGTATGAATCATTTCTAGTGCCATAGCAAGAGGCATTACATAATCTTTATCTAAATTAGGATTACTCTTTGTCGCCAGAAGATATAAGGCGGGTCGAATACGTTTTCCGCCAGAGCTTATAAGATGATTTCCGATATCAGTTATAAGGTCAACAGGAGATGTAACCGTCTCATGTAATAAATTTTCTAGCGATGATAAATCTTTCTTAATAATGAAGAACATTTTGTTTTTTGTTAACAAATTATATCACCTGCATATTTCGAATTACTAACTTAATTAAGTTTACTACAAAATAGACATGTTAGTAAATAATAAATTATTATTATATGGCTTTCTTTAATGATAAATAAAAAGTAACAGACTAGGTTATGTATTATTATAGGTAAGTATTTGTATACATAGATGAAATGTAGGAAATAAACCCAGAGTTTATTCTTTTGTGCTATAATAAATACTAACAACTATTATGTTAATAGAGGTGCTAGCTATGAGAAAATTAATCTTATTAGGAACAGGCAATGCTATGGTTACAAAATGTTTTAATACATGTTTTGCCTTAAATATAGATGATGAATATTTTTTAGTTGATGCTGGTGGCGGAAATGGAATTTTAGCTCAATTAGAAAAGCGCAAATAGATATGACAAAAATCCATCACTTATTTATTACACATGCGCATACAGACCATGTTCTTGGTGTAATTTGGGTAGTGCGTAAAATAGCTACGTTAATGAACCAAGGAAAATATGAAGGCAAGTTACATATCTATTGTCATGATAAAGTAAAAATGGTAGTAGAAACTATTGCAAATTTGACTTTGAAAAAGAAAGATTTAGCACAAATTGGTAAAAATATTATTTTTGATGTAGTTGAAGATGGCGACCAAAGAGAAATCTTAAATATGCAAGTCATTTTCTTTGATATTTTATCTACAAAAGAAAAACAATTTGGTTTTAGTGCTGAATTTGCAGATGGCATGAATTTATGTTGTTTAGGTGATGAACCATATAATGAAGTCTGTGAAATTTATGCTCAAAATGCTGATTATTTATTATCTGAAGCATTTTGCTTATATGGGGATAGAGATATTTTCAAACCATATGAAAAGCACCATAGTACAGTAAAAGAAGCTTGTGAGTTAGCGGAACAATTACAAGTTAAAAATTTGATTTTATATCATACAGAAGATAAGCATATAGATAAACGTAAAGAATTATACACTGATGAAGGTAAACAATATTATTATGGAAATTTATATGTACCTGATGATTTAGATGTAATAAATTTGAAATAATAAAGAATAAATATTGATTTATTCATAGTAAAGTGCTATGATGTTCTTGTAACTAAATAAAGCAGTCTTTGGGGCAGGGTGCAATTCCCTACCGGCGGTAAAGCCCGCGAGCAATTATTTGCATGATTTGGTGAAATTCCAAAGCCGACAGTATAGTCTGGATGAGAAAAGATGGAAAGTTATAAATTAGTTTATAAAAGTGAATTAGTATAGATAATTAATTTATAATATAAAGCTGATTAGGCTGTTATTTGCAATGCATTTAACAGCCTTTTTTGTTTAATTCTTTAAAAATTATAACCAAAGAATGAACAGAAAGAATGGTGATTTTTTGAGTTACGATGAAAAATATATGCGACTTGCCATGCAGTTAGCAGGAAATGCAATCGGTAGAACTTCTCCTAATCCTTTAGTCGGTGCTGTGATTGTCAAAGATAATCGAGTTGTGGGTTGTGGCTGGCATAGAAAAGCAGGTACACCACATGCTGAAGTTCATGCATTAAATCAAGCAGGAGAATTAGCTCAAGGTGCTGATGTATATGTAACATTAGAACCATGTGCTCATATGGCAAAACACCACCATGTGCTAAGCTTTATAGAAGCAAGGTAAAAAATGTATATGGCGGTTTATTGGACGTAAATCCTAAGTTGCAGGTAAAGGCTTTAAGATTTTAGAAGATGCAGGTATTCATGTAGAATATGGTTTTTTGCAAGATGAACTGCGTAAACAAAATGAAGTATTCTTTAAATGGATTGAGCATAAAAAACCATTTGTAGTTTTAAAAGCTGCTATGACTTTAGATGGGAAAATTGCCACAGCAACAGGTCAATCAAAATGGATAACAAATGAAACATCAAGAGCATATGGTTATAAATTACGTGATATTTATGATGGTATCATGGTAGGAATTAATACTGTGATAGAAGATAATCCTATGCTCACTGCTAGAGTAGATGGCGGAAAAAATCCAATTAGAATTGTTGTAGATAGCAGTTTAAGAATTGATATAAATGCTAATGTAGTACAAGATAAATCAGCAAAAACCATTATTGCTACTACAGATAAAGCGGATAAAGATAAAATTTTAAAACTACAAGCTCAAGATGTTGATGTCATTGTAGTGGATAAAGATGAAAATGATAAAGTAGATATAGAAAAATTACTAGATATTTTAGGACAGAAAAATATTTGTAGTATTTTAGTTGAAGGCGGTGCTACTTTAAGCGGAAGTTTTGTTGCAAAAAAATTAGTAGATAAAGTATATTTCTTTATTGCTCCAAAAATTGTTGGCGGTAAAGAAGCGAAAACTCCTGTAGCAGGAACAGGTATTTTAAATTTACAAGAAGCTCTAGCGCTAAAAGATATCCAAATTGAAAAATTAGAAGAAGATATTTTAATCATAGGTAGAGTAGATAAAGATAAGGTGTGATACAGTGTTTACAGGTATCGTAGAAGAAATCGGTGTTGTAAAGGCTATAGCAAAAGGCACTCATTCTATAAAATTATCTATTAAAGCTAAGAAAGTTTTAGAAAATACACAATTAGGTGATAGTATTGCTGTAAATGGTGTATGTTTAACAGTTACTTTTTTAGCAAGTGATTATTTTATAGCAGATGTTATGCCAGAGTCCATGCGCAAGACGAATATGGGTTTATTAAAAATTGGCGATAAAGTCAATTTAGAAAGAGCTTTGACTTTATCAAGTAGATTAGGCGGTCATATTGTAAGTGGCCATATTGATGGCACTGCTAAAATTATTGAAATGAAAAAAGATGATAATGCTACACGTGTTACTTTAACAGCTAATGATAGAATTTTAAAATATATCATTTCTGAAGGTTCTGTTGCTTTAGACGGAGTAAGTCTTACTGTAGCACATTTAGGTGAAGATAATTCACAGTATCGCTAATACCACATACATCTGAAGTTACAACACTACTTAGTAAATCAGTAGGTTCGATAATTAATGTAGAAAATGATGTCGTGGGTAAATATGTAGAAAGATTATTGAGTTTTAAACAAGATAAACCAAAATCATCATCATTGAGTTTAGATTTTTTACGTGAAAATGGTTTTTAAGAAATGAGGTATAGACATATGGAATTTAAATACAATACAGTTGAAGAAGCTATTGAAGCATTTAAACAAGGTAAAATGGTATTAGTAACAGATGATGAAGACCGTGAAAATGAAGGCGATTTAATTGTAGCTGCTGAAAAAGCAACTCCAGAAATCATCAATTTTATGGCTACTCATGCTAAAGGTTTAATCTGTGTGCCAATGTCTGGCGAACTCATTGATAAAGCTGGTTTAAATCAGATGGTTAGCCACAATACAGATAATCATGAAACAGCTTTCACTGTATCTGTTGATGCTGTAGATACAACTACAGGTATTTCTGCTTTTGAAAGAGCTAGAACAGTTGAAGTTTTAATTGATGATAATGTAAAACCAGAAGATTTACGTCGTCCAGGTCATATGTTCCCTCTTCGTGCTAAAGAAGGTGGCGTACTTTGCCGTATTGGTCATACAGAAGCTACTGTAGATTTAGCAAAATTAGCAGGTTTAAAACCAGCAGGTCTTTGCTGTGAAATCATGAAGGAAGACGGTCATATGGCTCGTACTCCAGACTTGATTGAATTTGCCAAAAAACATGATTTAGTATTTATAACTGTAGCTCAATTAGTAGAATATCGCAAAACTACAGAAAAAATGGTAGAAAAAGTAGCTGAAGCAGATTTTCCAAATAAATTTGGTCATTTTAGAGTAATGGCTTATGAAAGCAAATTAGATGGAAAATGTCATTTAGCTATTGTTAAAGGCGATGTAAGAAATAAAAAGAATGTATTAGTACGTGTTCATTCTGAATGTTTAACAGGTGATGTATTAGGTTCTATGCGTTGTGATTGTGGCGATCAACTTCATTTAGCAATGCAAAAAATTGAAGAAGCTGGTGAAGGTGTATTATTATATCTTCGTCAAGAAGGTCGTGGCATAGGTCTTGCAAATAAAATCAGAGCGTATGCACTTCAAGACCAAGGTAAAGACACAATTGAAGCAAATGTTTTATTAGGTTTTGCTCCTGATGAACGTGAATACGGTATTGGTGCTCAAATCTTAGAAGATTTAGGTTTATCTAGCATACGTTTATTGACTAATAATCCAGCTAAAAGAGCAGGTCTTGAAGGTTTCGGCTTAGAAATCGTAGAAAGAGTACCACTTCAAATCCCTGCTAATAAATATGATGCAGGTTATTTAAAAGTGAAAAAGAAAAAATGGGACATTTATTAAAATAAATAAATAGATACTAAATAATAATCTTTAATACAAATATTAAGTATAAAGAAAGAGGTTTTTTAATGGCTAATATATTAGAAGGATATTTAAATGGTAAAGATTTAAAAATTGGTATTGTAGTAGCTCGTTTTAATGAGTTCATTACAAGTAAATTATTATCTGGAGCAATTGATACACTTCGTCGTCATGAAACAAATGAAGATGATATTGATGTTGCTTGGGTACCAGGTGCATTTGAAATTCCTGTAGTAGCTAAAAAATTAGCACAAACAGGAAAATATGATGCTGTTATCTGTTTAGGTGCTGTTATTCGTGGGTCAACTACTCATTATGATTATGTATGTAATGAAGTATCTAAAGGTGTAGCTCAAGTAGGAATGAGCACAGGCGTACCTACTATTTTTGGTGTAGTAACTACTGAAAATATCGAACAAGCTGTAGAACGTGCTGGTACAAAAGCAGGTAATAAAGGTAGCGATGCAGCTATGGCAGCTATGGAAATGGCAAGCTTATTAAAGAAAATAAAAATAATATTTTAGATAAATATAGATAAATACTAAAGAGGATATTTTTATAAAACATATAGAAATATCCTCTTTATTTAATTTATTATTAGTTTACATGTTTACATGGGTTTTTATAGATGATGTTGAAATTTGTTTTGAAATATGGTATATTTAATAAAAAATCTCTCTAGAAGCCTTAAAATCTCCTGAGATTAGACATGATGAGTTTTATAATCTCTAAATAAATTTTATTATTTTAAAACGTAAGTTACCACGTTGAGTATTCAGTAAATACTTAAGCAAAAAAGAAAGGATTTATTGAAAAGGTGTAACCTTATAAAGTAATTTATAAGTTTTCAGTAATGGTGATAATTGTGATTGATGTATGGGATATAACTATACCAGAATTAACAGGCCAAGAAAATAGGAAATTATATATATATCTTCCAAATTCTTATAATAAAAAACCAGACGAATATTATCCTGTATTATATATGTTTGATGGACAAAATGTATTTTTGATAGTGATGCCACTTATGGAAAATCATGGGGATTAAAAGAATATCTTGAATATACAAATACACAAATGATAGTAGTGGCCCCAGCTTGTAATCAAAATCCAGATAATGGTAGATTAAAAGAATATACACCATATCCATTTAAAGATAAAACATTTGGAAATATCAAGAGCTTAGGAAAAATTACTATGGAGTGGTTTGTCAATGAATTAAAGCCAACAATTGATAATACTTTCCGCACACTCTCTGATAGAAATAATACATTTATCGCAGGAAGCTCCATGGGAGGATTAATGAGTTTATATGCAATACTTGAATACAATCATATATTCTCTAGAGCGGCAGCTTTATCACCATCTATATGGACAGGTCCACAAAAATTAGCCAAAATGATAAAAAACGCTAATATTAATCCAGATACTGTAGTTTATATGGATTATGGTACAGAGGAACTTCCACGATACAAACATATGATACAAAAATTTGCGATGATATCTTCAATGTTGATGAAAAAAATATTAGATTGAATGCTCGCATTGTGCCAATGGTACTCATAGTGAAGCAAGTTGGGAAAAACAAATTCCTTTCTTTGTTAAAACTTTATTATATGAAAAATAAAAAATAATAAGAGGTGAATTTTAGCTACTATATGTAGTGATAGTTTATGGAAGTACAGTATTTTAAAAGATATAGCTATAATTTAAATAGAGATATGGAATTTAAAGTATATGGTCATGCCGGTAGACCAGTTTTATATATTCCTTGTCAAGATGGGCGCTTTTTTGATTTTGAGAATTTTAATATGACAGATACTTGGGCTCCATGGATAGAAAGTGGTCAAGTGATGGTTTTCTCCATAGAAACAATGGATAAAGAAACATGGTCAAATAAAAGTGCTGACCCAAGATGGAGAGCAGAACGTCATGAACAATGGATGAGATATATTACAGATGAAATGGTTCCTTTTATGCGAGATATGGTGAATTTGCGCAATGGTTGGACTGGTTATCCTGGAATAATGGTCTTTGGTTGTAGTTTAGGTGCTACACATGCAGCAAATTTATTTTATCGTCGACCAGATTTATTTGATAGATTATTGGCTTTAAGTGGTATTTACACTGCAAGCTATGGATTTGATGGCTATATGGACGATATTGTTTATAATAATTCTCCTGTGGATTATTTAAAAAATATGCCATATGATCATCCATATATTCATTTATATAATTTGAAAAAATCTGTGATTTGTGTAGGCAAAGGAGCTTGGGAATTACCTTCTTCAACAGGTCAACTTGATGATATTTTAAGAGAAAAAAATATTAATACTTGGGTAGATTATTGGGGTTATGATTGTAGTCATGATTGGTATTGGTGGCACAAACAAGTAGCTTATTTTGTACCATATTTACTAGGTTGAGATGAAGAGAGATGAAAAAGATATTATAAAGAAAGGATATTATGATATTATCATGAAAAATTTTATATTTATATCTCCTAATTTCCCAGAAAATTATTGGCATTTTTGTAGAGAATTAAAAAATAATGGCTTAAATGTTTTAGGTATTGGTGATGCTCCTTATGATAATTTATGCCCAGAACTAAAAGATAGTTTGAATGAATATTATAAAGTTGGCAGTCTTGAAAATTATGATGAAGTTTGTAGAGCAGTAGATTTCTTTAGAAATAAATATGGTGAAATTGATTGGTTAGAGTCTAATAATGAATATTGGTTAGAACGTGATGCTAGATTGCGTACAGATTTTAATATTAAAACTGGCTTTCACAATGAAGATATGCCAAAGGTAAAATATAAGTCTAGAATGAAAGAATTTTATGCTAGAGCAGGCATTCCTACAGCACGTTATCATATTGTGGATAGTTGGGAAAATTGTATGGCGTTTATTCAAGAAGTTGGTTATCCTGTAATTGTAAAACCTAATAATGGTGTGGGTGCTAGCTTCACATATAAGCTCAATAATCAAGATGAAGTGGCATATTTCTTTGCAACAAAATTTTCGCACATAGAATATATTATGGAAGAATACATATATGCAGAGATAAATTCTTATGATGCGATTATCAATTCTCATGGGGAGCCAATTTTTGAGATTGGTAATGTAACACCAATGTCACTCATGGATGTAGTAAATAATGCAGATAATAGTATTTTTTATATTTTAAATAGATTAGCTGATGATACACGTGCTATGGGTAGAGCGACAGTAAAAAGCTTTGATGTAAAAAGTCGTTTTGTGCATTTGAATTTTCCGTTTATTGAAAGACCATGAAGGGCTAGGCAGAAAAGGCGAACTCATTGGTCTTGAAGTAAATATGAGACCAAGTGGCGGTATTAGTCCAGATATGATGAACTTTTCTCAAAGTACCGATGTATATAAAATTTGGGCAGATATGATAGCATATGATAGTTCCTTAAGAGGAATAGGTCAGACTGCTTTTTGTGCATTTGCTGGTCGTCGTGATGGTAAAAACTTCGTGATGAGTGATGAAGATATAATGCATAAATACGGCGCTAACATGAAGATGTCAGGACGAGTAGCTGATGCTCTTTCTGGGGCAATGGGAAATCAAATGTATATAGCTAATTTCAATACAAAAGAAGAAATGGACGCTTTTTATAATGATGTGTTAGCTTGTAGATAAACTTTAAAACTAAATATAAAAGACAAAAAAGATGAGATATTTTAAATAGATATCTCATCTTTTTATTTTGGATTTTTAGGCTATGCAGTAAAATAATAAGGGGAATAATTTAGTTTTGAAGGTGATAAAAGTGTTTGTAGAAGAAAGACATGCTTTGATTATACAAGAATTAAAAGAAAATGGTCGCGTGAAAGTAAAAGAATTGAGTGCAAAATTTAAGGTCAGTGAGGATTTAATTCGCAAGGATTTAGCTTTATTGGCTCAGCAAGGCAAATTGAAAAAAACGTATGGCGGAGCTGTATTAATAAAAGAAAATGTGCATCGCGAATTTGCTACACAAAGAAAATCCATTAATTTAGTAGCTAAGCAAAAGATAGCACAAAAAGCATTATCCTTGATAAAAGATGATTATGTTGTATTTTTAGATATATCTACGATAAATATTGAGCTGGCTTATCTCATTGCTAAAAGTGATTTGAAGGCTATTATTGTAACGAATATGTTGGAGATAGTGAATATATTGGCAAAATCAAATATAAGAGTAATTTTTATCGGTGGAGAATTTGATTTTGGCAAAGATGGTTTTGTGGGCAGCTTAACAATAGAGATGTTGAAAAATTTCCGTTTTGATTTAGCTTTTATGGGTGTTGTCAGTGTAGATATTTACGATAATGCAGTAACTACTTATATGGCAAATGATGGTATTACGAAAAAGAAGTGTTAAATATTAGTAGAAAAAGTTATATGATGGCAGAAAGTGAAAAATTAAAACAATCGGGAAGTTATAAATATGCTAATATCGAAGATTTTCAAGGAATAATTACTGATGAGAATTTGACGGAAACAGAAGAAAAAGAATTGATTAAAATATAATATAAGAAATTATCAGCAGATAAAATAATAATAAATAATAAAAATAATATAAACTTGTTGACAATAATAAGAAATTTTTATATAATAAAATTAATGAATGGAATTTTCTGACAGTTGCTTATAGTTGAGGAGAGTGTATTTATGATAAAAGAGCGCGTACAAATTTTAAAAGAAAAAATGTTGTCCCAACCTAGATATGTCAGTATAGAACAAGCATTAATTATTACAAAAACATATAAACAACATGAAAATGAACCTATAATTTTAAAACGAGCTTATGCACTAGCAAATGCTTTGCGAGAATTAGAAATCGGTATAGAAAATGAAGAATTGATAGTGGGAAATCGCACTAAAGGTGTGCGCTATGGCGTTGTTTTCCCTGAAAGCGGTATTTCTTGGGTGGATAGAGAGTATGAAACTATTCCAACACGAAAACAAGATAAATTTTTAGTAAGAGATGAAGATATAAAAATTTTTCGTGAACAGATAGTACCTTATTGGAAGGGCAAAAGTCTAGAAGATGTAATAAAACAAAATTGGACAAGAAATAAGTGCGATAAATAAAGTAGTAAAAATAAATCAAACAGACCATGCACAAGGACATATTTGTCCAAATGTAGAAAAGTGGCTGCAAAAAGGGGTCAGCGGTCTACTAGAAGATGCTCAAAATCATTATGAGAATGCAGATGAAGATAAGAAAAATTTTTATCAGGCAATAATTATTGTGATGAAAGCAGTACAAGATTTTATGCTTCGTTATCATGATTTATTGATTGCTACTGCCAAAACTGATGAAAAAAATAGAGCTAGCTTAATAAAGTAGCCGATATTTGTAAAAATATCAGCCAAAGACCACCGCAAACTTTCCATGAAGCTGTGCAGGCTACATGGTTTTTTATTCGTGATTTTGCATATGGAAAGTAATGCGTCTAGTTTTTCTCCAGGTAGATTGGATAAAATTTTATATCCATATTATATAAAAGATATAGAAAATAATATTTTAACTAAAGATGAATCTTTAGAAATTATTGAATGTCTATGGTTAAAATTCAATGAAATTGTTTATTTACGCAATCAGCATAGTGCAAAATACTTTGCAGGTTTTCCTATTGGCTTTAATATAGCTGTTGGCGGTGTAGATGAACAGGGTAATGATTTTAGCAATGATTTATCAGAACTATTTTTATCAGCACAAGAAGATTTAGGCTTGCCACAACCTAATTTATCGGTAAGACTTCATGAAAAAACTAATGATAAATTATTAAAACATGCTATTCGTGTAGTAGCCAAAGGCAGTGGAATGCCACAATTTTTCAATGATAAAGCTATCATTAAGGAAATGGAAAATTTAGGTGTAACTCATCAAGATGCTATGAATTATGCTATTGTTGGCTGTGTAGAACTCACAACTCAGGGCAATAATCTTGGTTGGAGTGATGCGGCTATGTTCAATATGAATAAAGTATTAGAGTTAACTTTAAATCATGGTAGATGTCTATTGACAGATAAACAGATGGCACCTGATTTGGGCTCACTTAGTACTTATAAAACTTTTGCAGATTTAGAAATAGCTTTAGAGCAAACAATGAATTATTTTGTAGAAAAGATGATTCCTTGTTGTGAAGCTGTGGAAAAAGGTCATATTGCAATATTGCCAACAGCATTTTTATCTAGTGTAATCGATGATTGCATGGAAAAAGGCATTGATGTAACAAAAGGTGGAGCAAAATATAATTTATCGGGAATACAATTTATTCAGGTGGCTAATTTGGCAGATAGTTTAGCTGTGATAAAACAATTAGTATTTGATGAACAAAAAGTATCAGCAAAAGTTTTAGAAGAAGCTTTGAAAAATAATTTTGTTAATCAAGAAATTCTTCGTCAAAAATTATTAAATCATGTACCTAAATATGGCAATGATATTGCTTGGGTGGATGAATTAGGCGTTAAATGGGCTAGAAAATTCAGAGCAAAACTCAGAGAATTTACAAATTATCGAGGTGGAGCTTATCATATGGGCATGTATACAGTTAGTGCTCATGTGCCTATGGGTGAAAATTTAGGAGCTAGTGCAGATGTCGTTTATCGCAAACTCCATTAGCTGATGGTGGTATGTCTGCTGTATATGGTAGAGATTTAAATGGTCCAACAGCAGTACTGAAATCTGTTTCCCGTTTAGATAATAATTTGACGACAAATGGCGGATTATTGAATATGAAGTTTTTGCCAGAATTTTTCCAAACACAGACAGGTATAGATAAATTTGCTAATTTTTTAAGAACTTTTGTCGATTTAGAAATACCGCATATTCAATTTAATGTAGTGCGTAGAGAAGATTTACTAAAAGCTCAAAAAAATCCAGAACAATATAGTTCACTCACTGTTAGAGTAGCAGGTTATACAGCGTATTTTACAGAGCTTGCAGGGGAGTTACAAAATGAAATCATCGCCAGAACAACATATGATAATGTCTGAAGATAAAGGCTTAGTTTTTGATATTAAGCGTTTTGCTGTGCATGATGGGGCAGGAATTCGTACAACTGTATTTTTGAAGGGCTGCCCCCTTCGTTGTAAATGGTGTCAAAATCCGGAAGGATTGGATTATAAACAGCAAATATTATATCTAGAGAATAAATGTATAAAGTGCAAGACTTGTGAACATATTGCTCAAAATGATGCGATAAAATTTGTAGATGATAAGATGAATTTAAATCGTCAGCAAGATAGTAATTGGTTACAGGTAATAGAAGAATGTCCAACAAGAGCCTTGCAATTTGATAGTAAATACTATAATTTACCAGAAATTATGCAAGAAATAACGAAAGATGAAGCTTTTTTTAAATATGGTGGAGGCGTTACGCTTTCTGGAGGAGAGCCATTATTCCAACATGAATTTGCTTTAGCTATATTAAAAGCATGTAAGCAAAAGAATTTGCATACAGCGATAGAAACATCATTATTTGTCAAACAAGAAGTTTTAGCAAAAATATTGCCATATGTTGATGAATTTTATACTGATTTAAAAATTTTTGATAACGATTGGCATAAAAAATGTACAAATGTAGATAATCAAGTAATAAAAGATAATTTAAAGTTTTTATTGCAAACTGATAAAAAAGATTGTGTGATTGTAAGAACACCGCTTATTCCAACATTGACGGCTACAAAAGAAAATATTGAGCAAATCAGTAGATTTATTAGTAGTTGTTATGATAAAGTAAAGTATGAATTGTTAAATTACAATCCATTAGCAAAAGCTAAATATAGTTATTTAGATAAAAAATATTATTTTACAGAAAATCCTAAATTGTATAGCAATGCACAATTGCAATTTTTTATGATATTGCTAAACAAAATGGAATAAAAATTTAATTATTGAATAGGAGCGATAATAATGAAAATTTTAGTTGACCATGCTGACATTAATGCTATTAAAAAAATGTATGAATATTATCCTGTAGATGGTGTTACAACAAATCCTTCAATTTTGAAAAAGCAGGAAGAAATCCTTTTGATGTTTTAAGTGAAATCAGAGCTTTTATCGGCAGTGAAGCTGAACTTCATGCACAGGTTATCTCTAAAGATGCACAAGGTATGATTAAAGAAGCTTATAAAATGCGTGAAGTATTAGGTGAAAATACTTTTATCAAAATTCCTGTAATTCCAGAAGGATTAAAAGCAATCAAAGCTTTAGCTAAAGAAGGCGTAAATATCACAGGTACTGCAATTTACAATCAGATGCAAGGCTTTTTAGCAGGTAAAGCAGGGGCAAAATATGTAGCACCATATGTAAATCGTATTGATAATTTAGGTGCAAATGGTATTCAAGTGGCAAAAGATATTCATGATATGTTGAAAAATGCAGGTCTTGAAACTGAAATTTTAGCTGCAAGTTTTAAAAATTCCCAACAAGTATTAGAGCTTGCTAAATATGGTGTAGGTGCAAGCACAATTGCTCCAGATGTAATTGAAAATCTCATCAAAGTTGATGCTGCAAGATGTGCAGTTGATGTATTTGTAAAAGACTTTGAAGCTCTTTGTGGCGAAAATAAAACTATGAATAATCTCTAATAAAAGAAGAAAAGATTTCTTGAATTTTCAAGAAATCTTTTTTGTTAGAAAGATATTTTTAGAATGACAAGTGCAAGTATGTATTTTTTTTTAGAAAAATGCTAGAATAATTTTATTATAAAGATAAAGAGGTGCTTTGATATGAAAATTGGAATTATTAGCGATACACATGGTTGTCATGAAAGATTTTCACTTGCTTTTGATAAATATTTTAAAGATGCAGATATGATTATTCATGCAGGAGATGTTTTATATCATGGACCAAGAAATCCTATGCTTTCCGATTATAATCCTGCCAAACTTGCAGAAAAATTAAATGCTTGTAGTATGCCTGTAGTTATCTGCCGTGGTAATTGTGATAGTGAAGTTGACACTTTAGTATTAGACATGCCAATCAAGCACCATATACTTATGTAGTAGCAGAAGGTTTAAAAATAGTTACTACTCATGGTCATTATGTAGAAACAGATGAAGCAAAAGATAAAATGGCTAAAGCTTTAAAAGCAGATATTTTCATCTCTGGTCATGTGCATATCAATGTTTTAGAAAAAAGAGGAAATACAGTATTTTTAAATCCGGGTTCTCCATCACTTAGTAAACGTGAAGATAATAGAGCAACTGTAGCTGTATTAGAGGATAAAACTATTAAAATTATCGATATAGATACAGATGAAGTGATAATGACTTTGACATTATGATAAGAATTGCTATAATAAGTGAGGATACAAATGAAATCAGTTGTATCCTCTATTATTTTGTATAGGTAATTAGTATTTTTAGAAGAAAAGAAGAAATGGTAGGTAATTATGTTCAATATTAGAGAGCATCGAACACTGCGTCGGTTGGATTTACCTTTGACTTTAGCAGTCATTGGAATTTTAATAATAGGTCTTATTACAATAGCTAGTGCAACTCATGTAAATACACCTAGTGACGATAGATATTGGTATTTACAAAGGCAAGGTATGTTTGCAGTTGGTGGATTGATTTGGGCTTTTATGATAACGAATTTTTTTGATTATCGAGCTTTGAAAAATTGGGGTAGTAAGATATATATATTCAATTTAATCATGTTACTTGCTGTTATGTTTTTTGGACATGCAGCATTAGGAGCACAGCGTTGGATACAGATAGGGCCTGTGAGTATACAGCCTTCTGAGTTTTCTAAAATAATCATGATTATTGCTTTGGCGTCATTATTAGAAGTAGAATTGGACATTTGAGTAAATGGAGAGAGGTAATACCAGTTGCTTTATTCGTTTTGGTGCCGTTTTTATTAGTAGCAAAACAGCCGGATTTGGGTACAGGCTTAGTATTCTTAGCTATTTTCTTGGGAATGATTTTTGTAGCTGGTATTAGTTTAAAAATATTAGGTATTGTATTTGGTGGTTTTTTAGCAATGCTGCCAATAATATGGCAATTTTTACATGATTATCAAAAAAATGCGTATTATGGTATTTATTGATCCAAATGTTGATCCATTAGGCTCGGGATATCATATTATACAATCGAAAATAGCTATTGGTTCTGGAATGCTTTTTGGTAAAGGTCTTTTTGGCGGTACACAAAGTCAATTAAATTTCTTGCCTGAAAATCATACGGATTTTATTTTCGCTGTAGTTGGTGAAGAATTTGGTTTTATTGGTGCAGCATTTTTATTATGTCTGTATTTAATCGTATTGTGGCGTGGTGTTAAAATAGCGCGAGAATGTAAAGACGCTTTTGGTATGTTATTAGCTTCAGGAATTACCTCTATGTTAGCTTTCCATTTATTAGTAAATGTAGGTATGACAATGGGGGTTATGCCAGTAACAGGTATACCACTTCCTCTTATGAGTTATGGTGTAAGTTCATTGTTGACGAATGTAACATGTTTAGGCTTATTGATGAATATTCATATGAAGCAACAAAGTTTACACTTTTAATTTTTAGTTGAAAAATTAATTTTCATTATTCGTTTTAAAATAATATGGAGATGTAGTGAAATCTTTTCCATATGGTTTAAACGGATTAAAGCATAAATTATATAATTCAGTAGCGTAAGTATCTATAGCTAACATTTCTTCAAACGTTGTCAATTTTTGTTGGCAACGTTTTTGCTGTCTAAATATGATGTTGTTTTAGTTATAATAGGAATAGAAGCATTTTTTTCATTTGTTTAAGTAATTCTGTACCCTTATCATTAAAAGCTAAAACACGGGCATATAAAGCGCCTGTATCATCAAATCTTTGTATAAGGTCTTTAGTTATATTTAGTAGTAAATATAATGTTAAGCGTTGTAAATTTGTCAAAGGATATCTTTTCGATTTTAATTTTTGAAAGAAATCTTGTAAATTGATAGCTTCATTGGCAGTTTTTAACAATTTATATTCTAATCCTTCGCGAATACCATAAATTTTGTTAATTCATCAAGTTTAGCTAGTCGTAATTTACTGATTAAATTAGTAAACAGATAATCTAAATGAGGTAAATCTTTTGTTTGATGAATTTCTTGCAAAAGAAAATAAGTTTCATCTGGTACAACTTGTTTAAGCTTGGAAAAGTTGCTATTATTTGTATATAAAGAATGGCGAATGGCTGTACCACTAGCAAAATTTTCTTGATAATTCAAGTCATTATGTTCTGCTTTCATGCGTTGAATAATATTTACGGTTAAAGGCTTTTCTAAATTTAAATTAGCTTTTAAATATTCAATGCCTAAAATAGTATTAGGTGCTTTTAAAATATCTTCAGAAATATTGGTGAGATTACTTAAAACTTCACTAGTTACAGCAGCATATGATTGACCATCAGCAAGTTTATTTTTTAACATTTGTTGAAATTTTTCACTTTGAGAAGTTTGAGCAATAAATGTTAACTCTTTTTCATTAGTGTATTCGCTACCAAAACAAATAGTATCTACACAGTGTAATTTATGCAGTAAATCAATGCCACCTTTGGCAAAATATTGGGCGCTACGAACGGCAAATACAAAAGGAAGTTCAATGACTAAATCAATGCCATTAGCTACAGCAAGTTTAGCTCTTTGCCATTTATCAACTAAGGCAATTTCTCCACGTTGTGTGAAATTACCACTCATAACAGCGATGAAATAACTGTCAGGAAAATTTTCTTTATGTTTTTGAATGAGATATTTATGACCATTATGAAATGGATTATATTCACTAATAATTCCAGTTATTGACATTTTTAATTCACTTTCTTTGATTTTTATTTTATAATTTTTTTAGCGATAAAAAATATTTTAGCATAGAAGTTAAAAATTTTTTCCTAAAAATTTTTACTTTGGATTTGTTTGACAAAAATATATAGCTACGGCTATAATGAATTGAGGTTGATTGCAATGATGAAAATAAATGTATCGGAAATAGCTGAACAAATTGGTCATGAAAAGGCTTTTAGTTTTGATGCAAAACCCGAAGACATTGGGCCACTTTTAGATGATTGTAAATTAGAAGGTCCCATCATGGTCAAAGGAACCGCAACTAATACTGGTACTTGTTTTCGCTTAGAGGGAAAGATTTTTGCACTATTTCAGAGATTTGTGATAGATGCTTAGAATATTCCAGACAAAAAGTGAATATTCTTTGCGGAGGAATATAACAAGAGATGAAGAATTGCAAAAATTAAAGAGATAAATCATTTGACGGCGATATTATTAATATCGGCGATTTAGTGCGTGATATTATAATTTCTGCTCAGCCGACAAAACATTTATGTTCCAAAGATTGCAAAGGATTATGTAGTGTATGCGGTGCTAATTTGAATAAAACCGAATGCGGTTGCAATAGGGAAAGTATTGACCCAAGACTTGCAGCTTTGCAGGATTTATTGAAAAAATAGGTAAAAGCAATTTAGCTTGAAGAACCTTTAGTTATTTAAGGAGGTGTGTAGTAAATGGCAGTACCTAAGCGTAAAATGTCAAAAGCTCGTCGTGACAGACGTCGTGCTAACTGGAAATTAGAAGCTCCTGGTTATGTTGCATGCCCTCAGTGTCATGAACCAAAAATGCCTCATCATGTTTGCACTGAATGTGGTTATTATGATGGTAAAGAAGTTATCGCTTCTGCAGAATAATTTTCTGGAGCGAATTAGTATGCTCCCTTTATAGATATAGTGATATTAAATTTCTCTATCTATAAGGAGCATATTTATTTTATAGTAAAAATAAATGTATTTTTGAGTTGGATTTTATCTTGTATAGTCAATTAGTTAAGGGAAATTATACTTGCCAATTAGAAAAAAGTTTGTATAATAACCAATTGTAACTGATTATATTATCTGGTACTAAAAGTTGGTGTGAAGGATGACACGTGAAAAAAGCGAATAAGACAAAGTCTATTAATAGATTATGTGAAATCCAAACCCTTCTTTACGGATGAGGAATTGGCAAAACTTTTGAATGTTAGTATACAGACTATTAGGTTAGACCGTTTAGAGCGTAGGTATACCAGAGCTAGAGAAGCGAGTAAACAATTAGCTGAAGCTACGCAGAAAAAGTTAATCTATTAGTAGTAGTGAAGTTTCTGGGGAACTATTAGAATTAGAATTGGGAAAATCAGGCATTTCGCTAATGAATATCACTGAAGATATGGTTTTTGAAAAAACTAAAATAGCAAAAGGTGCATATATGTTTGCACAGGCAAATTCATTAGCATTAGCATTGATTGATGCTCCCATGGCGGTAACAGGTGTTGCTAATATAAAATATAAAGCTCCAGTTCGTGTTGGCGATAAATTAATCGCTAAAGCAGAGTTAAAACACAAACGAGGAAATAAATTCTTTGTTTGGGTGAAAATTAAAAATGTTACAGAAGAAGTTTTTAGAGCAAAATTTATTCTTGTTTCATTAGAAGATAATGGAGGATCCGAGGTATGAAAATTGCAGTAGATGCTATGGGCGGAGATTTTGCACCTAAAGAAATTGTAGCAGGTGCAATACTTGCAGCTAAACGCTATGATTGTGAAATTGTACTAGTCGGTGATCAAACTCAAATTCAAAAAGAGTTAGATAAAAATTATCCAGAATGGAGAAAGTACCATCTCCATTCATCATGCTAGTGATGTAGTGGGCATGGGTGAACACCCTGGAGTAGCAGTGCGTAGAAAAAAAGATTCTTCTATCGTTGTAGCTACTCGTTTAGTAAAAGAAGGCAAATGTGATGCTGTATTATCTGCAGGCAATACAGGTGCAGCAGCAGCATCAGCGTTATTTATTTTAGGCAGAATAAAGGGAATTGATAGACCTTCAATTGCTACACCTATACCTACAGGAAAAGGTAGCGTTACTTTATTGTTAGATTCAGGTGCAAATGTAGATTGTAAACCAAAGCATCTTTGCCAAAGTGCATTGATGGGGTCAATCTATGCCAAATGTATGCTAGGATTAGAAAATCCAGCTGTAGGTTTATTAAATATTGGTGAAGAAGCAACTAAAGGCAATGAACAGGCTCAAGCGACATATCCTATGTTAAAAAGCATGAAAACTATTAATTTCAAAGGAAATGCTGAAGGTCGAGATGTACCAACAGGTCAATTTGACGTGGTAGTTTGCGATGGATTTGTAGGAAATGTTGTTTTAAAATTTGCTGAAGGTTTAGCAAAAACTTTAGTTAGTTTAGCTAAAGAAGCCATAAATAAGGGTGGTATATTAGCTAAATTAGGAGCATTAATGTTAATGCCTGCCTTAAAAAAATTAGGAAAAGATATAGATGTTTCTGAATATGGTGGAGCTCCTTTACTAGGAGTAAATGGTTGTTGTATAATATCTCATGGTAGTTCTAATGCAAAAGCTATTTGTAGCGCTATTAGACAGGCCAGTGAATTTGTACAAAAGATGTAATAACTCAAATTCGAGACAATATAGACAAGGAGGAGATTTGGAGCCATGACACTGAAGTTAAATAGTGCAGGCATTATTGGAATAGGATATCATGTTCCAGAAAAAATCCTCACTAATGCAGATATTGAAAAATTAGTAGATACTAATGACGAATGGATAACAGAACGTACAGGTATCAAAGAAAGACGTATTTCTGCAAAAGATGAGCCAACATCAGAATTAGCGTATAAAGCTGCTATTAAAGCTTTAGAAGATGCGAAGTATCTGCTGAAGAATTAGATATGATAATAGTAGCGACAATCTCTGCCGATTGTAATACCCCATCAACAGCATGTATTTTGCAAGAAAAATTGGGAGCTAAAAATGCAGCAGCTTTTGATTTATCTGCGGCATGTTCTGGTTTTGTTTATGGGTCTGCAATTGCAACACAGTTTATTGAACTGGCGTTAACAAAAAAGTATTAGTTGTAGGTGCTGAAACATTATCTAAATTTGTAAATTGGCACGACAGAAATACTTGTATCATCTTTGCTGATGGAGCAGGTGCTGCTGTATTTGGTGAAGTTGAACAAGGTTATGGTATGTTATCTTTTGATTTGGGTGCTGATGGAAGTGGCGCTACCACTATTGAAATTCCAGGTGGGGGAAGTAAACATCCAGCAGACCAAGAATCTATAGATAATCATATGCATTGCTTGCATATGAACGGAAAAGAAACATTCCGCTTTGCTGTAAAAGCAATGGGTTCTACAGTAATGAAATCTTTAGAACGTGCTGGATTACAAAAAGAAGATATTGATTATTTAATTCCGCATCAGGCAAATATTCGTATTATTGAATCTGCAGCAAAACGTTTGCATTTACCAATGGATAAAGTATTTGTAAATATAGAAAAATATGGTAATGCATCAGCGGCATCTATTCCAATTGCAATGGCTGAAGCTTATCAATCTGGAAAATTGAAAAAAGGCGAAATCAATAGCTCTTTCTGGTTTTGGTGCAGATTCAATAATACGAATATTTGCCTGATGCGGAATTAAATAATCAATATCTTCTTTTTGTAATCCAGCACGTTTCTAAAGATTTCATTACTG
>ENA-OQDF01000108-OQDF01000108.1-human-gut-metagenome-genome-assembly--contig:-NODE-108-length-28870-cov-1.878405_pt1 | contig 28870 bp, 35 predicted proteins | sample MGYA00242769_ERZ504597 | MGnify/ENA primary metagenome ERZ504597 (study PRJEB26092, sample SAMD00036305) | human gut metagenome | host: Homo sapiens | study: EMG produced TPA metagenomics assembly of...
CTGGCTAGTCCGGTATCGGTATAAGAGGTTATATTGGATTCTACGTTATAGACCAAGCCATGCTTTTCCCGCAAGGAGACATTCAAGCGGTTATTCATGCCCGGACCACCTAAGATATTGTTCAACAAGAACAAAGGGATACGTTTTTTGTCGTGCATACTGAAAGCCCGGCCACCGATCAGTACATGGGCTTGATGGGTATCTTTATGGATCTGGCGTACGCAAGCTCGATGGGGTCCGGAGCTTTCCGGATCCGTTCAGCCATCGGGAAAGAGATATCGCTTAAAGCGGATTCCGCTGATTTCAAGATATTCTTGAAGTCTTTTCGTCCCATCGAGAAGAACACCATATTCTCCGGGGCGTAGAAACGACGCATGAAAGAACGACCGGACTCGGAGTCAAAGCGAAGAAGAGATCCCTCATCCCCTAAGATATTATGCCCGAGGGCATGACCCTTATAAAGCAAGTTCTCAAACTCGTCGAATATAAGTTCCGAAGGACTATCCTCATACGAATTGATCTCATCCAAGATGACATCTACCTCCTTCTCGATCTCCTGTTTGGGGAATTGGGAATGGAAAACCAGATCGGTCAATAGCTCAAACGCCCGGCCAAAATCCTCCTCCATAAAAATGGAATAAACAAAGGTCTCTTCCTTCGTAGTATAGGCATTCAACTCCCCTCCTACGTTCTCCATACGATTCAGGATATGCCACGCTTTCCGTTTCTCCGTACCTTTGAAGATCATGTGTTCAACGAAATGCGCCAAGCCAAATTCATCCTCGTTCTCATCCCGTGTACCGGCGTTCACGGCGAAACCGCAGTAAGAAACCGGGGAATTAACCGGGAGATGTACCATGCGAAGTCCATTCGGCAATGTATGAGCGATATAATCCATTTTCCTTCTTGTTTGTATCAGCCCGCAAAGGTACGAAAGACTTTCCGGAAAAACATGTACGTCTTTTTCAAAAAACATGTACGTGTTTCCGGAAAAAGACGTACGTGTTTTTTTCGATCTATTTGCCTCCTTGGAAAAAATACCTACATTTGTGTAAATTAAACAGATAAGGCTATGGGAAATATCGTCCGAAAATTACCGATAGGCATACAGAGTTTTGACAAACTACGTACAGAGAACTATTTGTATGTTGACAAGACCGAGTTCATTTATCAAATGGCATACCAAGGTGTCCCTTATTTCCTAAGCCGCCCCCGGCGATTCGGGAAAAGCTTGCTGCTATCGACATTCAAGGCTTATTTCGAGGGGAAGAAAGAATTGTTCCGGGGATTAGCCATAGAGAAACTAGAGACCGAGTGGAAAGAGCATCCGGTACTTCATTTCAGCCTCAACGCCGAGTTGTACGATAGCCGCAAGGCATTGGAGAATATGCTGGAACGCCAGTTGAGGGAATGGGAAAAAATATATGATACCGGAGGTGAGGGTATCACCTATTCCGGACGGTTCATGACCATCATACGAAGGGCGGCGGAGATAACCGGAAGGAAGGTGGTCGTACTGATCGACGAGTACGATAAGCCATTACTTAGGAACCTGCACAACGAAGAGCTACAGAACGAGTTCCGGGAATTATTGACCGCTTTCTATACGGTCCTCAAAGATGCCGATCCTTGGCTGCGCTTCGTATTCATAACCGGTGTCACCAAGTTCGCGCAAGTCGGTATTTTCAGCAACCTAAATCATTTGAACGACATCAGCCTAGCCCCGCAATACGCGGCCCTTTGTGGCATGACATTGCCCGAGATCGAGGCGACTTCCAGCCGGAGCTTTATGCCTTGGCCGAGGCGAATAAGCTTTCATACGAAGATACCATCGAGAAAATTACACGCCGATACGACGGCTACCATTTTGATTTCCGCAGCGGTATCGCCCTTTATAACCCGTTTAGCGTATTGAACGTGTTGAGTAAACAGGTCTTTTACGACTATTGGTTTGCTTCCGGTACCCCGACATTCTTGGCGGAGATGTTACGGAAAACGAATTACGATATACGGGAGCTGGACGGGATAGAGGTATCCGAGGTATCCCTTTCGGACGATCGGGCGAACATCAATAATCCCGTGCCCATGATTTATCAAAGCGGATATTTGACAATCAAAAGCTACGATGAACGTTTTCGGTTATATACGTTAGGATACCCGAATGAGGAAGTTAAATATGGATTTTTGAATTTTGTTGCCTCCATGTATGCGCATTTACCGGAAACCGAGACTCCCTTTTATATCGGAAAGTTCATTCAAGAGCTGGAAAGCGGAAACACCGAGGCTTTCCTCACCCGCCTAAAGGCTTTCTTCGCCGACATACCCTACGAGCTGAATGACCGGACCGAGCGTCATTACCAAGTGGTTTTCTACATCGTATTCAAGCTACTAGGGCAATTCACCGAGGCGAGTACGTTCGGCCCAAGGACGTGCCGATGCCATTGTAAAAACTCCTCGCTACATCTACGTATTCGAGTTTAAGCTGAGAGGTACGGCGGAAGAGGCGATTCGGCAAATCGACGATCGAGGCTATCTGATTCCTTATACGGCCGACGAACGGGAAGTAGTCAAAGTGGGGGTCGCTTTCGACGCAGCCACTCGCAACTTAGGTGAATGGCTGATTGAAAAAACATTGTAATTCTATGAGAAACATGAAAATAATAACCTGTTTACTAACAATCACTTCCTTGGTTTTTACCGCTTGTGGAGGAGGAAGTAATGATATAGAGAAAGCGAAAAGCGTAGCGACCACGGAACATTTAAAGCGATACACCGAGCCATCTCGCATGACTCCTGCCAAGGCCGTAAACCATTCTCGGAAGGGGCCGACCGTGCGGTGAACTATATCGCTCACCAAATGAAAGAGGTTGGGCTGAAACCCATCAACGGCGATTCTTATTTCCAACAGGTTAATATCATATCCTCACGCACACGATGCCCGGACCCGATGGTCCTAAAGACCCCGAAAGGGAAAATCCCCTTAGATTGGTTGGAAGGTTACACCGCTTTCTCCGCACGGATCGAGCCGGAGATCGATATAGACAACGCAGAACTGGTATTCGCCGGCTATGGGATCGTAGCCCCGAGTATGGGAAAATGATTTCGAGGGAATCGAGAACCCGCAGGATAAAGTAGCGGTCGTTATCGTAAATGACCCGGGACTCGGAAGCGACAACACGGATTATTTTAACGGTGATATCATGACCTATTACGGTCGTTGGATGTATAAATTCGAGGAGGGCGCCGACAGGGATTAAAAGGAGTTTTGATCATCCATGAAGACCGGGGAGCGGGCTATCCTTGGTCGGTCGTACGAGCTTCCGCCCAATCTAAGATGTATGTGGACAGCGATAGCGATGCCTATCATTGCCCGCTAAACGGCTGGATCCAATTCAATGCCGCCAAGCAATTGCTGGCCGATAATGGCTACGACATTGACCAACTAATCGAGCAATCTAAATCGCCAGACTTCAAGCCCATCTCCTTGAAATCTACGGTAACCGTCTCGATGAGGAACACCTTCGACCGCCAGCAAAGCCCCAACGTAATCGGTTATATTCCCGGTAGCGGGAACACGGATGAGAGTGTTATTTATCTAGGCCATTGGACCATCTAGGCTATGGAGCACCGATCAACGGCGACAGTATCATCAACGGCGCTACCGATAACGCCGTAGCCATCGCATGGATGCTCGAGATGGCACGTTGTTTCAATGCCTTGAAAGAGAAACCCCGCCGGAATATCGTCTTCCTCTCCCCTACTTGCGAGGAGACCGGATTCCTCGGTACGAAATACTATGTGGAGCACCCGTTGTTCCCGATTGATAAGATAGCCGCCGTAATCAATCTGGATGTCTTCCCGCTATGGGGCGAGAACAACGATGTCACGATCACCGGATACGGCAACTCCGAGCTGGATGATACCCTAGCCGAGCTAGCGAAGAAATACAACCGTTACATCATGCCCGACCCCGACGCTTATAACGGGATGTTCTATCGCTCCGACCATTTCCCTTTCGTACAAAAAGGCATCCCGGCCATGTTCGCCAAAGGTTGGAACGACAACCGCAAACAGGGTAAGGAGTGGGCCAAAGAGCATATCGCACATTATTGGGCGGAAACTTACCACAAACCGACCGACCAGACCCATCCCGACACGGATGATTACAGTGGTCTGTTACAAGAAGTACAATTATTCTTCGACCTCGGTTATAAACTGGCACAAGATACCGGATACCCGAAATGGAAGCCGAAGTCCGAATTCGCAAACGTCTTAAAAAGATAAATTGTCTGAAATAGATGATGCCAATATCAGTAAATATAAATACTTTCGCGATCGTTATTCAGGCAGGAATGCCGTAAAACAATCAATCAACAATATGGTAAACGAAAATATCACCTCTTTATTGGAGCAGGAAGCGGAAGCGGTTCGCAACATACCCGTTACACCCGGATATGAGGAAGCGGTATCGCTTATAGTGAAACATGTACACGACCTAGGTGGAAAACTGATCATGAGTGGAATGGGTAAAGCCGGGCAAATCGCCTTGAATATCGCTACCACCTTTAGCTCGACCGGTACACCTGCTTTTTTCTTACATCCCAGCGAGGCACAACACGGAGATCTGGGAATCGTATGCAAGAACGATATCATGTTATTGATCTCCAACTCAGGAAAGACACGTGAACTGGTGGAATTGGTAGATCTCACGAGGGGTTTGGTGCCAGACATGAAATTTATCGTTATCACCAGTAACCCGGATAGTCCTCTAGCCGCCGAGGCGAACGTATGCCTGTTGACCGGCGCTCCCAAGGAAGTTTGCCCGTTAGGCCTTACGCCGACTACCTCCACGACCGTCATGACGGTAATAGGCGATATCCTCGTGGTCGGAACCATGAAGCGTATCCATTTCACCAACAAGGATTACGCCAAGCGCCATCACGGGGGCTACTTAGGCTCCAAGAGCCGTGAGCTAAGCAAGAACGAATAACAAACCAGTATATAGTCATGAGAAAAGTCTTTGGTATAGGAGAAACCATCCTCGATATCATTTTCAGGAACGACCAACCACAGAAGGCCGTTCCCGGTGGCTCCGTCTTCAACGGATTGATATCATTAGGTCGATTGAATGTCCCCGTATCCTTTATCAGCGAGCTGGGCAACGACCGGGTTGGCGACATGATTCGGGATTTCATGGAAGATAACCACATCACGACCGAGTTCGTAGACCGTTTCCCCGATGGGAAAGTCCTATATCACTCGCTTTTCTGGACGACGATAAGAACGCTAATTATATCTTCTACAAGGATTACCCGGCGCAACGGCTGGAGGTGCCCCTGCCTAAGATCGAGAAAGACGATATTTTCGTGTTTGGCTCTTATTATTCCCTGAACCCGGTCTTGCGGACTCGTATGGTAGAATTTCTGCAATACGCCCAAGAACGGAAAGCGATCATCTATTACGATCCCAATTTCCGCAAGGCACACGCTCATGAGGCGATCCGCCTCATGCCTACCGTACTGGAAAATCTGGAATTCGCCGACATCGTCCGGGGCTCGGACGAGGACTTCCAGAACCTTTATGGCAAGAGCGACGCACAGGAGGTTTACAAAGAGCATATTCAGTTTTATTGTGATCGTTTCTTAACAACTCACGGGGCAAACGGAGTCAATCTCCACACCCGTAATTTCACACGACATTTCGATTCCCCGCAAATCCAGCCGCTTAGTACCATCGGCGCCGGCGACAATTTTAACGCAGGTATTATCTACGGACTTCTAAAGTATGACGTACGCCATGCCGACCTTCCCTCTCTGGATCAGGATACTTGGGGAAAAATCATCCGCTGCGGAATGGACCTTGCCTCCGAGGTTTGCCAAAGCTATGATAATTATATATCCAAGGAGTTCGCGGCGAAGTATGTTAGTCAGTCTTAAATATCATTAATGAAGAAGCGGGAAAAAACTTGTTTTACTATCTTTGTAAGGAAAGCTTATTATCATAGAAGACAATGTTAGGAAAGATTCTCTCTCTATTCGCCAGTGTGATCCTGTTAGTGGGTTGTTCCTCTAACGCACCCGACATACGAGCTATTTGCCTACGTGATGACATCGGAAATTACGTGATAAAATGGGAAACCGATCCGGTAATGGAGGGGATTGTCAAGATGACCGTGTCCGACAACCCGGATCTTTTCACCAACGAGTCCCCGATCATTTACGCCAACATCAAGGATGGCGTAGCTACTTACATCACGAACGATAATATATCACGTAAGTATTTCCGCCTTTCTTTTAATGATAAATACCCACGGATCATCGGGGCACGCTCGGCGGTTATGGATAGCGTACAGAATTTCCGGGATCTAGGCGGTTATACCTCTACAAACGGGAAGACGGTGAAATGGGGCAAGGTATTTCGCTCCGGCGAGTTAAGCAGCTTGAGCGAATGGGACTCCATCCGATTGGATAATCTAGGGATCAAGACCATCATCGACCTCCGTACGAACCAAGAAACCCTCACCGCCCCTATCAAATATACGAAAGCAAATATCCTGCAAATCCCCATCTCGGTCGGCAAGATCGCCGATGCCCCCCAACGTGTTATCGAGGGACGAATGCGGAAAGGAGACGCCGGGGTATATATGGAAGACGAGTACCTGCAATTCGTGACAGATAATACCGATCAGTTCGCCAAGGTACTGGAACAGTTCCAGAACGAGGATAATTACCCCATTCTCATCAGTTGTTCCTACGGAAAGGATCGTACCGGGTTTCTCACCGCCATGTTACTCGCCGCCTTGGATATTCCCCGGGATGCCATCATGGAGGACTACTTGACTTCCAATCAATATATCGATACGAGTCATTTAGCTGATATCGTGAAACATCTCTCCACAGACGCCCAAGAAAGCATTACGGTATTCCTTACGGCCAACGAGGGCTCATGGACCTAGCTTTCCATAAAATCAAGAAAGAGTACGGTTCCACCGAGAAATATTTGTCGAAAGGATTACGTCTTACTGATAAGAAACGTGAAAGGCTAAAAGATATATTACTTTATTGATATGAATCCGAATTATTTACGTACCTTTGCGGCCACTGAATATTATCATATATACACAATCGCATTTTGAAAACATTTGAAGAATTAGGAGTTGCCGCACCGATATTAAAGGCAATCCAAGAGATGGGCTACGAATCGCCCATGCCCGTACAGGAAGAAGTGATTCCTTTCTTACTGGGAGAAGATAACGACGTAATCGCATTGGCACAAACAGGAACCGGCAAGACAGCCGCTTACGGCCTGCCGATCCTGCAAAAGATCAATGTCTCTCAATATCAGCCTCAAGCGCTTATCCTTTGTCCGACACGCGAGCTTTGCCTACAGATAGCGGACGATTTGAACGATTATTCTAAATACATCGATAACCTGAAGGTTCTCCCTGTATACGGAGGTTCCAGTATAGAGAGCCAGATCAAGACACTGAAGAGAGGCGTACACGTGGTAGTGGCTACCCCGGGACGTTTGATCGACTTGATGAACCGCAAGACGGTTGACTTAAGCAACGTAAAGAACGTCATTCTTGATGAGGCGGACGAGATGTTGAACATGGGTTTCACCGACAGTATCAACGAGATCTTGGCGGCTATACCGGAAAACCGCAATATGCTGCTCTTCTCCGCTACCATGCCGAAAGAGATTGCCTCTATCACCAAGAAATACATGAAGGACCCGAAAGAGATCGTCATTGGCAGGAAGAACGAGGGAAACAAGAATATCCGCGATATCTATTACATGGTTCGTGCGCAGGATAAATATCTCGCGTTGAAACGTCTAGCCGATTATTACCCGAACATCTACGGTATCATCTTCTGCCGTACCCGTAAGGAGACACAGGAGATCGCCGATAAATTGATTCAAGACGGCTATAACGCCGACTCCTTGCACGGCGAGCTGAGCCAAGCGCAACGTGATTACGTGATGCAGAAGTTCCGTATCAAGAATATCCAGTTATTGGTCGCTACGGACGTAGCGCACGTGGTTTGGACGTGGATGACTTAACCCATGTAATCAATTACGGTCTGCCGGATGAGGTAGAATCTTATACCCACCGCCGCGGACGTACGGGCCGTGCGGGAAAAACGGGTATCGCTATCTCTATCTGCCACGTAAGGGAAAAAGGCAAGATCCGCGAGATCGAACGAATCATTAACAAGAAATTCGATAAAGGCAAGATGCTACCGGTGAGCAAATCTGTGAGAAGCAATTGTTCAACTTGGTGGACCAGATCGAGAAAGTGAAAGTGAACGAGGAGGAAATCGCTAGTTTGATGCCTTCTATCTACCGTAAATTGGAATGGCTGGATAAGGAAGATATCATCAAGCGTGTCGTATCCTTGGAGTTCAACCGGATGATCGACTATTATAAAGATAACGATGATATCGAGGTTGTAGACGAGAGCGCCCCAAGAGAAAGAGGCAAACGTGGTGGTAGAGGCGAAGCGGAAGAAGGCTACACCCGTTTCTTTATCAACTTGGAAAGACAGACGAGCTTACACCTCCTCAACTTATAGAGTTGGTTAATAAGTGTGTACCGGGTAAGGTTCGTATCGGTCGTATCGACTTACGTGATAATTTCTCATTCTTCGAGGTAGAAGAGGGAGAAGCCAACCGTGTCATGGACTCGATGAACGGCTTCGAGGTAGACGGACGACGTATCTCCGTAGAACCGGCGCAAGCGAAAGGCGAAGGTGGTAAAGGCAGTCGTGGTAGCCGTGGAGGTAGCCGTAGCGGAAACGGTTTCAGAGACCGACGGGATAGCGGTAGAGGAGGCAGAGACAGCCGCCGGGAAAGCGACCGTGGAGACCGTGGCGGTAGACGTTCCGGCCGTGGCGATGACAAACCGAAGCGTAAATTCTATGAGGACGCTCCTCGTGGAAAGAAAAAACGCAGTAAATAAAAATAGATATTCATAACCCTTCCTAATGAGCTCGGCATCGAACCGGGCTCATTTTTTAATTAAGGTTATAAAGGTCTTAAATTATGCGTACCTACAAAGTTTGTGGTACTTAATTCCTTATTTTTGCCAAAACTGGAAAAAGTCCTGAAGACATGCAAACAGAACTAGTACGTCAGCTAACCATAGAAGATTTATCGCAAAACGCTGTGCTTGACTATATTGATGGAGATATAGCATTTGCCAATCGCCTCCGCCTTCCTCATGTGCCCCATGCCAAGCCTGTCAAGATTGACGCATTAAAATTGTTGATATGCACAAAAGGCACATTGCAAGTAGACGTGAATACCAAGACACGGATAATCCGAGCCAACGAAGTTCTGTGTTGCCTTCCTCTGACCGTACTTCGCAATGCTATCGGTAGTGATGATTTGGAATGCAAGGGGATCGCTATCTCCATGAATATAGTCAGGAGATTAGTCAGCTTGGGTGGTGGCACACGAGACAAGTTTTTTATCTCGAACAAAACCCAGTCCTGCCAATAGGACAAAAGGGAGCACAAATCTTCGAATTATATCATAAATTAATTGGTTCCAGGATAAAAGCAACAGACAATCCTTATCAGAAAGGGATCATGTCTGCCCTTATCAGCGCTATATTCTATGAGTTGCTAGGTAATTTGGATACATATTGTATATCCAGAAACAACACGATGTTCAAGCAAGGCGATCTTTTATTCAATCGATTTATAGAATTACTATCTAAATCAAAAGTAAAAGTACGCTCCGTCTCTTTCTATGCGGATAAGCTCTTTATCACTACCAAATATCTCTCGGTGATATGTAAACAGGTATGTGGAAAGACAGCTTTCGATATCATTAATGAATTTATCATAGAGGATATCACCGAGCTACTTAAATACTCTGAAAAATCCATTAAGGAAATAGCCAATTATTTGGAGTTTCCCAATCTCTCATATTTCGGGAAATACGTGAAGGCACACACGGGTATGTCGCCTACCCAATACAGAAAGCATCTTATAAATAAGCTATAAAAGCATCTCATACTTTCTTTTTGAGAAACCATACTACAAGATATTACAATCAGAACACTTCACCAGCACATTTGGTATATAAAAATGAGCTATCTCCTTTTAACTTTGCGCGGAATTTTAAAAGGATATACAAATGGTTATGAGTTCAAAATGGATGAGACTAATAGGATTAGTCGGTTTTACGGCAGTATTGGTGTCTTGCAAACAAACACCTCAAGCTCCAATGAATGCCAATTATGCAACAATGAAAATAACAGTAAGTGACAAGAAATTCTCTACCTCTTATTCAGCCACGATCCGTGGACGGCAGGATATCGATATTTATCCACAGGTATCCGGAACTATCGAGCGCCTTTGCGTAACAGAAGGTGAGAAGTCCGGAAAGGACAAATTCTTTTCGTCATAGACCAAGTACCCTACAAGGCAGCCTTGAATACGGCTATAGCAACGTTAAATCAGCAAAGGCAGGCTTAGCCACGGCGGAATTAACCTACAACAGCAATAAAGAGCTATATGCCCAGAAGTAGTATCAGAGTTCAGCCTAAAGACCTCCGAGAACAGTTATCTCACCGCACAAGCAACTTTGGCACAAGCTGAGGCTCAAGAGACAACGCCCGCAACAACCTCTCTTATCCGAAGTAAAAGTCCGAGTGACGGAGTGGTAGGAGCGTTACCCTATCGGTCGGAGCCTTAGTCAGCGCCAATATTCCACAGCCATTGACTACAGTATCCGACAACTCGAACATGTATGTGTATTTCTCTATGAATGAGAACCAGCTTTTATCCTTGACCCGTCAATATGGTTCCATGGATGACGCACTGAAGAACATGCCGGAAGTAGAACTTAGACTAAATGACAACTCCATCTACGAACATAAAGGAAAGATCGAGTCGATCAGCGGCGTGATCGATCGCCAGACCGGTACGGTAACCGTCCGTTCTGTCTTCCCAAACGAGGCACGCCTACTACATAGCGGAGCCTCTGGAGCGGTAATCATCCCCAGTACATATGAGAATTGTATCGTAATCCCACAGGAAGCGACAATACGTCTACAGGATAAAACAATGGTATATAAAGTAGTGGATGGCAAAGCAGTCTCATCCTTGATCACGGTAGCTGAATTGAACGATGGACGCGAGTATGTCGTATTAGACGGACTGAAAGCCGGTGAAGAAATCGTATCACAAGGAGCCGGATTGGTACGTGAGGGAACACAAGTTAAATAAAAAGAAATCAGTGCATTATGAAAGGGAATATATTTATCAAACGGCCTGTTATGGCTATATCCATTTCCATCCTGATCTTGGTAGTCGGGCTGATTTCGCTTTTCTCGTTACCTGTTGAGCAATATCCGAATATCGCTCCGCCAACAGTAAATGTATCAGCTACCTATACCGGCGCAGATGCCAACGCTGTGATGAACAGTGTCATCATGCCTTTGGAAGAAAGCATCAATGGTGTGGAAAATATGATGTACATCACTTCTACCGCTACAAACGCAGGGACTGCAACTATCGAGGTATTCTTCAAACAGGGAACTGATCCCGACATGGCAGCGGTTAATGTGCAGAACCGAGTCTCTAAGGCACAAGGCTTACTACCGGCCGAGGTAACCAAGATTGGTGTCTCCACTCAAAAACGCCAGACGAGTTTCTTACAGATCGACGCATTAGTCTGTGATGATGGTCGCTACGACCAAACATTCCTTGCCAACTACTTGGACATTAACATTATTCCACAAATCAAACGTATCGAAGGTGTGGGAGATGTGATGATGTTAGGTGATGCTTACAGTATGCGTATTTGGCTCAAGCCGGATCGTATGGCTCAATATGGATTGGTACCATCAGACGTAACTGCCGTACTAGGCGAACAGAACCTGGAAGCTCCAACAGGCCAATTAGGCGAGAACTCACAAAACGTATTCCAATACACGATGAAATACCGCGGACGCCTAAAAGATGTCAACGAATTTAAGGAGATCGTCATCCGATCACAAATGATGGATCAGTCCTACGGCTAAAGGATATCGCAGATGTAGAGCTCGGAACTTTGACTTATGGATTCGATAATAAAATGGATGGTAAAGCAGCCGTAACCTTCTTGATTTTCCAGACCGCAGGCTCTAACGCTACCGCCGTGAACGAACAGATCACCAACTTGCTGAACGAACTTGAGCAGGATCTGCCGAAAGGAACTTCTTTCATGACTATGATGAGTTCCAATGACTTCCTCTTCGCCTCTATCTATAATGTGGTGGAGACCCTAATCGTCGCAATCATTCTCGTGATCTTAGTGGTTTACTTCTTCTTGCAGGATTTCAAGAGTACGTTAATTCCCTCTATCTCGATCATTGTCTCATTGGTCGGAACCTTCGCTTGCTTGGTTGCGGCAGGATTTAGTATCAACATCTTGACTCTTTTTGCGTTGGTATTGGCTATTGGTACGGTGGTGGATGATGCGATCGTCGTAGTAGAAGCGGTACAGGCGAAATTCGACGTCGGCTATAAGTCGCCCTATCAAGCGACTAAAGATGCCATGGGCGATGTTACCATGGCGATCATTTCTTGTACCTGCGTATTTATGGCAGTGTTCATCCCTGTAACTTTCATGGGAGGTACATCCGGAATTTTCTATACTCAGTTTGGTGTGACCATGGCAACTTCCGTTGGTATCTCCATGATCTCGGCTTTGACACTTTGCCCGGCGCTTTGCGCTATTATGATGCGTCCATCCGATGGCAACAAGAGTACCAAGAGTATCAACGGCCGTGTACGTGCCGCTTATAACGCCTCGTTCAACGCTGTGCTAGAAAAATATAAGAAAGGCGTGATGTTTTTCATCCACCATCGTTGGATGGTATGGGTATCATTAATCGCTACGCTTGTGCTGTTGGTCTGGATGATGATGACCACAAAAACCAGTTTGGTCCCTCAAGAAGACCAAGGTGCGATCATGGTAAACATGTCCATCGCTCCGGGTAGCACGCTAGAAGAAAACAAGCTAATAATGGCCAAAATAGAAAAAATCCTGGAAAGTACGCCAGAGATCGAGCATTATGCCCGCATTGCCGGTTATGGGCTTATCTCCGGACAAGGAGCCTCTTACGGTTCGGTTATCATCCGACTGAAAGACTGGGATGAGCGTAAGGGAAAAGAGCACACCGCCGATGCGGTGATTGCCCGGCTCAACGCACAATTCCATCAAATCAAGGAAGCACAGATCTTTAGTTTCCAAACTAGTATGATCCCGGGTTACGGCATGGGTAACTCCATTGAGTTGAACATGCAGGACAAGACCGGAGGCGATAAGACGATTTTCTATAACTCAGTATTACAATTCCTCGGAGCCTTGAACCAACGCCCGGAAATAGCGATGGCCTATAGCTCTTACGCCATGAACTTCCCGCAGATCTCTGTAGATGTAGATGCCGCCAAATGTAAACGAGCCGGTATCTCGCCCGCTTCCGTATTGGATGTTCTCGGTAGCTATTGCGGTGGTGCCTATATTTCCAACTATAACCAATTCGGTAAGTGTATCGCGTGATGTTGCAAGCCTCTCCTGAATATCGTCTCGATGAGCAAGCATTAGACAATATGTTCGTACGCAACGGGACGGAGATGGCTCCTATCAGTCAGTTCGTCACTCTTAAGAGGATTATGGGATCAGAAGTGGAGAACCGCTTCAACCTATTCAGTGCCATTACCGTAAACGTGAACCCAGCTCCGGGTTACTCAACGGGAGAGGTGCAGCAAGTAATCAAAGAAGTAGCCAACCAGAGCCTACCTGCCGGTTATGGCTACGAATATGGAGGTATATCGCGTGAAGAGGCAGCATCCGGAGGTACACAGACTATATTCATCTATGCGATCTGTATCCTGTTGATTTTCTTGATTCTCGCATGCCTATACGAAAGTTTCCTAATCCCGTTCGCTGTCATCTTTTCCGTACCTTTCGGATTGATGGGGTCATTCCTCTTCGCTAAGTTATTCGGATTGGAAAACAATATCTATCTACAAACCGGTGTAATTATGTTAATCGGCCTATTGGCAAAAACCGCCATTTTGATTACGGAATATGCCATCGAACGCCGTCGGAAGGGCATGGGTATTATCGAATCAGCCTACTCCGCCGCCCAAGTACGTCTGCGTCCTATCTTGATGACCGTATTGACGATGATCTTCGGTATGCTTCCGTTGATGTTTGCGAGTGGAGCCGGCGCCAACGGTAACTCCTCGTTGGGTACTGGTGTAGTCGGCGGTATGGCTATCGGTACATTGGCCTTGCTTTTCGTTGTACCAGTATTCTACATCGCTTTCGAGTTCTTACAAGAGAAGATCCGCAAGCCGATGGAAGTAGAGGCAGACCTACAAGTATTGCAAGAGCAAGAAAAGAGCGCAAACGAACGCGAGAATCATAAATAAATCGGGAGAATCCCATTAATTACAATTATAGAAAAAGAATGAAACGACATATCATCACACTAGCTGTATCATGCGTTATGTTAAACAGCTGTGGTATATATACAAAATACAAACCGGCTTCTGAGGTTTCCGCAGATCTGTACGGCTCAGAGGCCACCGCTCAAACGGATACTGTATCTTGGGAGACATGAGCTGGCGGGAGGTCTTCACCGACCCGCAGCTCCAAACACTCATTGAGCATGGCCTGGCAAACAACACAGACTATCGTTCCGCACAACTCCGTGTAGAGGAGGCTGAAGCAGCTTTACTGTCAGCCAAGCTAGCTTTCCTGCCTGCCTTCGCTTTCGCTCCTCAAGGAGCGGTGAGCAGTTTCGACTCCCATAAGGCTACACAGACTTATTCGATTCCGATAACAGCCAGTTGGGAACTGGATATATTTGGTAAAATGCGCAATGCCAAAAAGCAGGCGCAAGCTCTTTACGCACAAAGTCAAGATTATCGGCAAGCGGTACGTACACAGCTAATCGCCGGAATAGCTAATACTTATTATTCCCTGCTTATGCTGGATGCTCAGTTGAAGATCTCAGAGCAAACCGCTTCCTCCTGGAAAGAGACGGTCAATTCCACCCGTGCCTTAATGAATGCAGGCATAGTAAACGAAACAGCTGTTTCCCAATGGAAGCTACGTACTACAGCATCTGTACATCCATCCTCGACCTGAAAGAACAAATCAATCAGGTAGAGAACAGCCTTGTATTGTTACTGGCTGATACACCTCATACCATACAAAGAGGTGAATTGGAAAACCAGCAACTGCCGAAACATTTCTCAGTAGGCATACCCGTCTATTTATTATCAAACCGCCCTGATGTAAGGGCAGCGGAACATGCTCTGGAAAGTGCATTTTACGCCACTAATCAAGCCCGTTCCGCTTTTTATCCCTCTATTACCCTAAGTGGTTCGGCCGGCTGGACTAACTCGGCAGGTGCAGTCATCACCAATCCGGGTAAGTTTCTGGCCTCGGCAGTAGGCTCACTCACCCAGCCACTTTTTGCCAGAGGACAACTTCTAGGACAACTGAAAATCACCAAAGCGCAACAAGAAGAGGCCCGGTTGAGTTTTGAGCAAGCTTTACTGAACGCAGGAACCGAGGTTAACGATGCTTTGGTGCAATATCATACAGCACGTGACAAGGCTGTGTACTTTGAAAAACAGATAGAGTCTCTCGAAAGAGCCTATAAAAGTACCTCCCTACTTATGCAGCACGGAACGACAACCTATCTAGAAGTACTCACAGCACAACAAGGATTATTAAATGCCCAACTAACCCAAGTGGCTAATCGTTTCACGGAAATCCAAGGGGTTATTAACCTCTATCAAGCCTTAGGCGGAGGACGTGAATAGGCCATTCGTTTTATTCATATTTGAAATAACCTATAGGATTGCCCAGAAAGTGATTTTAGGGCAATCCGCCTTTCTTAGCACGCTCTCACTTTCACCTAATATATAATTTCATGACTTTAGTAGACTTGTTCCGTCTTATACCATGCTTATAGTCGTATCGTATTCAAGAATTAACAAATAAATCGTATATTTACGGTCATAAAAATCTTCTCGGACAATTGATACAAACATTTAAAATACAAGAAAGATGAAAAAACTTTTTACCTATGTAATCATGCTTTACGCCAGCCTATCCGTTTCCGTGGCGCAACAGATCCAGTATCCGGAGCCGGTGTTAAACCCGGAGAGTTGTACGAGTATCATGGTCGGGAAAAGCCTCGGCGGATGGTTCCGTGATGACCAGCCACACCTGCGATAGCAATTACCGCACTTGGATGGATATCGTACCTTCCGCCTCGTACGATCACGATACGACAACCACGGTCTATACCGGACGTATGCATACCGAATACGCCGAGGAACCCGGGGATGATCGCGAAAGGAACGCTGCCCGAAGCGCGGTCTACGTATCAATTCCTCAACACCGCCTATCCCTGCCTCAACGAGAAGCAGTTGGGTATCGGCGAGACAACGATCACCGGCCGGAAAGCCCTTGTCAACAAGAAAGGTATGTTCATGATCGAGGAACTTCAGCGAATCGCCTTGCAACGTTGCACGACCGCCCGTGACGCGATCCGCTTAATGGGCGAGTTGATCGAGAAATACGGATATGGCGACTGGGGCGAGTGCCTTACGATAGCGGATCCGAAAGAGGTATGGCATTTCGAGGTCTTCGGCGAGGGTCCGGATAAGATCGGTGGCGTATGGGCGGCGATCCGCATCCCCGACGATCATGTGGCGTATCGGCCAATATCCCCCGTATCTCCAAGGTAGATCCGAGCGACAAGGAGAATTGCATGCTTCCGCCAACGTATTCGAGGTAGCCAAGCGCATGGGCTTCTGGGACGGGAAGAAACCGTTCCGCTTCTGGGAGGCCTATGGCGGCGGGAACTATTCGGGAGAATTGAAATCCTTCAGCATCCGTGAGTTTTTCATTTTGAATAAGCTGGCGCCATCCTTGCATCTTTCTTATGATGCCGAGGAACTTCCGATCAGCGTAAAACCGGAAAAACCGGTTGACGTGACCGACGTGATGGCCCTTCTCTCCGAGACGTATGAGGGGACGGAATATGATATGACGGAAGAACCTGAAAGTCGCCGTCAAGAAAAAAGATAGTAACGAGACAGATACCATTATCAGCCCGGTAGCGAATCCGTGGATGACTACGGATATGGTAAACATGTTAAACGGACTCAGACCGGATGCCGTGAAACGCTACCGCCTTGTAGCCGTGCCGCAATGCTCCTACTCTACCGTGATCCAATTGCGTGACTGGCTGCCCGACGCGGTAGGCGGCGTGGTTTGGATGGCCTATGATAATCCCGGACAAAGCCCCCGCATCCCCATCTTCTGTGGGACGAAAGATCTCCCGGCTTGCTTCAAGGTTTGCGGACAGCACCGTTACCGGGAAGATGCCGCCGTATGGGCTTTCCGTCGTGCCAACAAACTCGCCACCGTACGTTGGGGAGCGACTAAAGATCGTATGAAAGCATCTATCGCCCATTTACGGAGAAAGGCAGACAGAACTTCCTTTCGTAGAGAGCCGTTACAAAGAGATTCTTACCCAACAAGGTGAGGAGGCCGCAAAAGAATACCTAACCGGATATACCGCCGATTTCGCCGGAGCCACGATGCTACGCTGGAGAGAAATGGGAGACTCATTCTGGACCCAATTCGAAAGAGGCTTCTAATCACCACATCCGATAGTAAAGACGAGGCACGCCCCGTCTCTACAATAATAATATAAACTTAAATTCATATACAATGAGAACATTCATTCTATCATGCGCCTTAGCGTTAGGCTCCTTGAGCACATTCGCCCAAGGCTACCAATTACGGATGTAGTAAAGGTACCCGCCACGCCAGTCAAGAATCAAGCATCCACGGGAACCTGCTGGTGTTTCGCCACGACCTCTTTCATGGAGTCCGAATTACTCCGTATGGGAAAAGGGACGTACGATCTCTCCGAGATGTTTATCGTCCGCCAGAATACATGAACCAGTTGCAGGATAATTATGTCCGCCAAGGTAGAGGTAATATCGGTCAAGGAAGTCTCTCCCACACCTTCATGAACGCTTTCAACCAAGTAGGTATCGTTCCCGAAGAGGTGTACTCGGGTATCAACTACGATTCCGACCGGCACAATCATGCCGAGATGGTAAAATACATCAAGCGATCGCAACGACCGCCGTGGATATGAAAAACGGAGCCCGGAATATTACAAACTAATCGATAACCTATTCGATACCTACCTAGCAAGCTTCCGGAGAAATTCACCTATCAAGCAAGGAATATACCCCGAAGACATTCGCCGCCTCCCTAGGGTTGAATATGGACGATTATATCGAACTGACAAGCTTCACGCATCATCCGTATTACCAGAAATTCGAGGTAGAGGTTCCCGAATAACTGGGAGCATGCGCAAATGTATAACCTACCATTGAATGAAATGATGGAAGTAGCGGATTATGCGTTGAATAACGGTTACACGGTATGTTGGGATGGCGACGTGAGCGAGAAAGGCTTCTCTTTCAAGAATGGCGTGGCGATCAACCCTGAGGTAAAGAAGGTGGAAGATTACTCGACTACCGACCGTGCTCGCTTTGAGAAAATGGACGAGAAAGAACGTCTGGAGGAAGTCTACAAATTCGAGAAACCTTTCCCGGAAGTAAACGTCACCCCGCAGGTCCGTCAAGAAGGCTTCGAGGCGTTCGTCACGACCGACGATCATTTGATGCACCTTACCGGCATCGCCAAGGATCAAAACGGCACGAAATATTATATCACGAAGAATTCTTGGGGAACCGAGCGTAATGCCTTCGGCGGATACTTGAACATGTCCGATAGTTTTGTCCGTGCCAAGACGATCTATATCATGGTACATAAGGATGCGATACCAAAAGCAATCAAGTCTAAATTAGGCATTTAGAACTTTCCTGTCGTATAGGATATTACAATGCCCATCGTAAGGTTGTTACAATAGGTATTCAAAGCACCTTACGATGGGCATCATAAGCTCCTTAGAATGGGCATCCGCGGAAATCACGGATGCCCATCTCTTTTTTCTCTCATCGAACCAGCTTCAACTCCTCAATCAACCTCGGGCACTTACCCCATTTATCGATCATGAAAAGGACATAGCGAATATCTACGCCGATACAACGTTGCAAATCCGGCTCAAAGGCGATATCGCCACTCATCGCTTCCCAGTTTCCATCGAAAGCGAGTCCGATCAAACGGGCGTTCTTATCGAATACCGGGCTACCGGAATTACCACCAGTGATATCATTGTTCGAGAGGAAGCACAGCTGCAATTCCCCTTTTTCATTCGCGTAAGGTCCGAAATCACGGCTACGAACCAAATCCAGTATCTCCGGTTGTACCCAGAACTCATCGCTCGTCGGGTCCTCTTTCTCTAGGATACCTTTATCCGTTGAGTAATAATTGTACCATGCGGCATCATAAGGACGATACCCTCCGATAGAACCATAGCTTAAACGCATCGTGAAATTAGCGTCGGAAGACAAAGCTTTCTCCGGATACATCTCCTTCAAGCCAGCGAAATACAAACGTTCTCCCTTAGCGATATCATACTCCGCATCACCCATCAACTGCTGTAACTGGAAGATAGACACCAGTACGGACAAGCTCAATTCCGCCGCCGGATCTTTTCTCAATTTCTCATATTGCTTCGGATTTCTCAACATCTCGGCGATCTTGTCGTACGACAATAAGGAAGTCTTCTTAAATACATCCGCCGCATATTTCTCATAATTTCCTTTATACTTCTTATCAACGCTCGTATAAATATCCGGCAAGAACTCCGGAGATACACGTTCTTTCGCGATCTTCATCATCGCGGCCAGTACCTTCTGATCCAAAGACGGCTCGTAATCCTTGAAGAACGGTTGGATACGATCCTCTAAAAAGACAGTAACCTCTTCCGGGGTAGCTCCTTCAATATCCACCGATTGCACCATACGGGCCAAACGAATAATCTCCGCTCCACTAGAAAACGCCTCATTCAAATAGGTCAAAGCCTCTCTATATTTATTGGTCGAGGTATATCCTTTTTCCAGCAAATTCAAGACCTCGCCATATTTAGCGCCCCGGGCCTGATCTTTCGCTACCCAATCAGCGAAGGCCTCTCCTCCGCACGTTACGTTTCGATCACGTTTAGATTCGCCAATCCTTTATTCATACCGATCGAGTTCTTCCAATAATTGGAGCTTCCCGCATACTTAGAGGCATATTTGATACGTACGGCGTCGCTAGCAACATCGCCTCTTTCCAGATGCCCTGCTTGATGCCACGCACCTCGATACGGGGCTTATTACTATTCTCGATACGCTGTTGCACGCCCCAAGAGCACAAATAACGATCCGTGCTTCCCGGAAAACCGATTGTCATGGCATAATCTTTATCTTGATAGCCTTGCATGGACACCTCAGCTACATATCTCGGGGTATAAGGCTTATTATTCGCGTTGTATTCCGCCGGTTTATTATCCGCGTTGGCGTACACACGAAATACGGAAAAATCACCGGTATGGCGGGGCCACATCCAATTATCCGTATCCCCACCGAACTTACCGATAGAACTAGGCGGAGCGAAAACCATACGCACGTCACGATAAACATCGTACACCACCAAGAAATATTTATTATTGCTATAGAAAGGAACAACATCAGCCGCTAGGAACTCATTATTTCCCACGGAATCACAAATCACACGACCGATAGAATCGGCGGCGGATAAACGCTGGAACTCATCCTCGATACCGGAGATCTGGCTGTTGATACGATCGCTCACGTCTACGGTCTCTTTCAGGTAACGTACCGTCAAGCCCGGAACCGGAAGCTCTTCCTGTTTACTTTGAGAGACAAAACCATCTTTCAGATAGTCGTGCTCCACACTACTCAACTGCTGGATGGCTCCAAAACCACAATGGTGATTCGTGAAGATCAACCCCTCGTTAGAGACCGTAATACCGGTACATCCGCCACCGAAGATTACCACGGCGTTCGCCACGCAAGGATCCGTCTCACTATACAACTGATCATAGGATGGGGTAAAACCCAACTCGGCCATTCTCGCCAAATTCTGCTTATTCAATTCCTTCAGCACCCACATGCCCTCATCGGCATATAACTGACCGGAAGCGGCTAAAAGCAACAAAGCCGCCCACACTCTTTTCATCAACTTCATTCTACTCTGATTAGTCTAAATTATTCGATTAGTAATTTAATATTTTTCATTTCCACACGAGCCGACAGCCATTCCTTGATCTTCTTACGTTCCGCATCTTTAATGATCGTCTTACTTTTCAGATAAACCAGCATAACCGTATCCGGCTTCGCCGTCTCCGTATTCACGATATACGTATTCGAGCAAGAAGCCTCGACTACATAGGGGAAAAGAACCTTCATCTCCGGGATCAACTCGGATGTCAAACGCCTATAACTCTGATATTTGTCAACCTGTCGTTTTAACGAATCTATCTGGATGGTCTGCGCACGTAGCACCTCCTCGCTATTCTTATATAAATCCTGCATCAAGAGGCTTTTCAACTCATTGATATCCGTGGCCTCTTGTCCGAAGCCTTGTTGCACGACTAAATGCACATCTTTCAATCCATACTTAGGCAATTTAGCCCGGGCGTAGCGATCATCTCATCCGGTACCGTCTGGCCGATCAAGACTACTTTCACCTCCTTTTTCTCGCTCGTATCCGTAACGACCTTATTCAAGATTTGCGTATTCGGGAAAGTCAACTCCTCCGATACGAAATTGCGTACCCGATCATTGAAATAACTACTCCGGATCAAGTTATAACTCAAGAAAAGGCTCGGCACGATCGTGAAAAAAACAATGATACCCACGTAACGAGTCACGATCTTTTCCCTTTGTTTATCCAAGAAAACCTTCTTCGGATATTTCAACAAACGAACGACGACAAACGTAGCTAAACTGATAAAAACCGTATTGATAAAATACAGATAAAAAGCGCCGAAAAGTAATACAAATTGCCACTCGCCAACCCGAATCCAGCCGTACAAAGCGGAGGCATCAAAGCCGTAGCGATAGCCACACCCGGAATCACGTTACCCTTACTCTTTGTCGAGCTCGCCACGATTCCGGCCAGACCGCCGAAGAAAGCGATCAATACATCGTATACCGTAGGTTGCGTACGGGCAAGCAACTCGCTTTGCGCCTCGCTGATCGGTGAGATCAAGAAATATAAGGTGGAGGTAATCACGCTAAAAATAGTAGCGGTAGCGAAATTACGGAACGAACGCTTGATCAACTCGAAATCGGAGATTCCCAATCCCAAGCCGAATCCCATGATCGGTCCCATCAACGGCGAGATCAGCATGGCGCCGATAATCACGGCCGTAGAGTTCGTATTCAATCCGAGAGAGGCCACAAATGTAGCGAAAATAAGTACCCATAAATGTCCCCTTAAATTTCGACTCCCTTCTTAATAGATTCTATCGTGTCCAGTTCATCCTCTTTGTCCTGCCTGACGTCGAAATTACGGACAAAAAATCCATAATCTGTTTATGTAGCAATCCTTTTTCCATGCGGTATTAATCTTGTCCCATATTTATGCAAAGATATTCCAATTGTTTGTTTTTCTAACTATTTAATAGCTTTTTATGGCGAGATTACGTATATTTGCATTTGCAATACAACAACAAGAGATCCTATTTGTATGAAACGATATCTAATGCTTTTATGCTTATTGTTTATGTCCTTTGTCGTTTCATCTCAAACGACCACACCAGACTCACTCAAAAACGCCTTGCAAAAAGCAACCTCCGAACGCTCAAGATTGGAAATCCTTACCAATTAATGGACATCTCACGAAACGATGACATATTAGTAAACGCTAAACAACTCTATCAGGAAGCCTTAAAAGCGAATGATAATTACTATAAGGAAGCGGCATTGACCGAGATTCTCCGGCATTATATCAACACGGACCAAACCGATAGCGCAAATGTCTATATCGCCAAAGCCGAGCAGGAGCTAAAAGGAGAAGCCAGAACCAGCCTCGTATCGTTCATGAAAATGATCCAAGATACGCGCGTCATATTCTACACATCCGGTGAACCGAGAAGGAAAGTCCTCATGAATTGCCTATTCAAGCTGGAGGAACCCGACAAATTGTCTCCCTATGAGAAAATAGCCTGCAATTATGTACTAGGCATGGCTGTCAGCAACAGCGTCATGGAGGAGAACATGCTTCAGGAGGACTTCAAGCAAGGGAAAGAATATTTCGATAATGTCCTGACCACGGCGGAGAAACTACCCATACGATACGCATACAATTTCCTGCCTAATACCTATTTCATGCTATGCGCTTATGCGAGCGACTCCCAAGAACGGGGACGGTATGCGACCCGTTACCTAAACACGATCTTGGGCTACTCTAATATCCCGGAGATGAGGAAACGTCCTTACGCGATCAACAAACGCCATTTATTAAGCGCTTATTCAAACCTTGCCATTAGCGCCGAGGCTATCGGAAAAGATTTGGCGACCTCCTATTACCGTGACTTCATGAATCTGTTGAAGGCTTATCCGGAATCAGCCAGCGCCATACCGGAATATGAGCTTTATTATACCTCAGCGAATTATTACCTAGGCATCAAGGACTATAAGAAATTCATTGAGTTCAGCGACTCCTTGATCAATTTCTCCAAACAGATACCGCTTTACAAGGAGCATGTAATCGCCTATGTATCCGCGAAAGCCGCCGCCTACGACAGCCTCCGGATGTACAAGGAGGCGTATGAGACATCCAAGGAATACGCGGTCTTGCTAGATACCTTGCGCATGCAGGAACTCCGGAAGAAAATGGAGAATCTCGAGATCGAGAAAGGGGCGAACGAGTTGGTGATCGAAAAGAAATCATTGGAATTGGAATTGCAGAAAAGCAAGAAGGAGAATTACCATATATATAATCCCTATTGCTTCTAGCCTTATGCGCCGTGTTCTATATCTTTTTCCGGTTAGGCAAGATGAGATCTCTTTATCGGGCATTGCAGAAATCCAACGAGCTGGTCCTGATAGCGAACCAGAAGGCACAAGAGAGCGAGGAGATGAAGACCGCCTTCATCCGGAATATGTCGCATGAGATACGGACTCCCTTAAACGCGATCAATGGTTTCTCGGAACTCATCACCAACGACGATATCTCCATGGACGAGAAACAGGCTTTCAGCCGTATTATCTACGAGAACTGTTACCATTGACTTCCATGCTGAACAATCTCCTTGAGATCGCCCAGCTCGATAGCGGCAATGATTCCCTTCCTCTTGTTCCCACACGTATCCATGAGCTTTGTTTACATGAGATGCAACAGGTAAAGAAATATCAAGAGAAGCCGGAGATCAACTATGTGATGGAAGGCGATAAGGAGAATGATATGATCTTGACCAACCGTGCTTATTTCAGCTTGATCATCTCGCATCTGCTGGCAAACGCGAATAAATTCACGGAGAAAGGAAGCATTACGCTTCATACCATCTGGATAACGGAGCCAATTTAGTGACCCTGTCGGTAACAGATACGGGTTGCGGCATCCCCCAAGACAAACAGGAATGGATATTCGAGCGTTTCACGAAGACCAATGATTTCATTCCCGGCTCTGGCCTAGGGCTTTACCTATGTCGCTTGATCGTTAACCGGCTAAACGGTAAGATAAAGACAGATCCGTCTTATACGAAAGGCTCACGCTTCGTTATCACGATGCCAATCGCCACGCCGCCATCCAAGCCCTCCGAACCTACCGATTAACGAAAGAAACGTCCTATGTACGGGAGTCTCGTAAAGGTAAGTCCCTTTTAACCATAAACGCGATGAATATGCCCAATAAGATCGTGCGGTATCCCAGCCGGAGCCATTCAGACTGTATCGACAATGCCATGCCTGCCACGTATAACACCGCCGCCACACCGAAATAAAGAAACGCGGATCTCAAGTCGTACTCTATCGGGAACTTCTTTTGTCCCACAAAATAAGACAGAAGCATCATCAATAAATTACAAAAGAACGATGCCCACGCACAAGCCATATAACCCTGCGAGGGACCGAACAGCAAGATGATAGAGACCGTGGCCACACATCCGATCGTGGAGAAATAGGCACCCCATCGTGTCTGGTCGATCAGCTTATACCATAAGGAGAGGTTGAAATAAATACCGAAGAACAACTCGCCCAGCATCACGATCGGCACCACCCGTAATCCGGGATAATAGGCCGGACCGACAAAGTACTTCAAGATATCGATATAGAACATGACCCCGAGAAAGATAAACAAGGCGAATATGATGAAATATTTCATCGCTTCCGAATAGGCTTTCTTATTATCATCGCTCTTGTTTTTAGCGAAAATAAACGGCTCATAGGCATACCGGAAAGCCTGCGTGAACATCACCATCACCACGGCGATCTTGAAGCATGCGCCGTATATACCCAATTGCTCATTCGCGAACTCCTTATCATCAAACAAGAATGGAAACAGGATCTTATCTGCCGTCTGGTTAAAGATACCGGCGATACCTAGAATGAGGATCGGGAAGGAGTAACGCAAGATTTGTCTCAAGACCGTTCCGTCTACTTTCGCCCGTATGCCCGGCAAGATATCCGGGATCAAAAGCAATAAGGTTATCAGTGTCGTAAACACGTTCGCCACGAATACATAGCCTACCCCATAATCCGGACGATAGAACCAGCTTATCGCCTCCGGATAATGCGTATGCAACCACGGACAAGTGATCAAGAAGAATATATTCAAGATAATATTCAAGAAAATACTCAGCAACTTAATCCCGGCGAAACGCCATGCTTTCCCCTTATACCGAAGATAAGCGAACGGAATGCAGCAAAAAGCGTCTACCGCCACGATACCCGCCATCATCCCGATATACTCCGGATGGTCGCCATATCCCAAGCCGGCGCTAATAGATGGCAATAAGGCGAAAACCGCTACGCTAAACAGCGCCGAACTTCCCAGCAAGCAATACAGCACGGAAGCATACACCCGCATCGGCTCTTGCTCCTCTTTCTTATTGATGAAACGGAAGAACCCCGTCTCCATGCCATAAGTAAGCAAGACCAGCAACAGGCTGTCCAACCATATAAATTCGTCACGATCCCATAATCCCCTGTTCCGGCCAACACACGTGTGTACATCGGCACCAACATCCAATTCAGGAAACGCCCCACTATACTACTCAATCCATAAACGGCTGTCTCTTTAGCGAGCCGCTTCATTCCTCCTGCCATATCGTATCTGTCTAATCAATAAAAACCTTGTTCCCCACCCGGCTACGTCCAGATGTATAAGCTAAATCGGTGACCTCACGGCCACGGGGCGTGCGTTTGATAAAGCCCTCTTTGATCAAGAAAGGCTCGTACACTTCTTCTAGCGTTCCGGGGTCCTCGCCCAAAGCCGTGGCGATCGTCGTTAATCCGACCGGGCCTCCCTGGAATTTATCAATGATCGTCGTCAGCAACTTATTATCGATCTGATCCAAGCCATACCGATCTATATTCAACGCCTCCAAAGAGAAGCAAGCGATCGCCTTATCGATATCTCCGTTCCCCTTCACTTGAGCGAAATCACGCACACGGCGCAATAAAGCGTTGGCGATACGAGGCGTACCCCGGCTACGGGAAGCGATCTCCCTAGCGGCGTTCAACTCACATTTTACATTCAAGATATTAGCACTACGGAGCACGATCTTCGTCAGCGTCTCCATATCATAATACTCCAAGTGCATATTGATACCGAAACGGGCACGCAGCGGACTAGTCAGCAAGCCGCTACGGGTCGTAGCGCCAATCAATGTAAACGGAGCCAAATCGATCTGTATCGAGCGAGCGCTTGGTCCTTTATCGATCACGATATCGATCCGGTAATCCTCCATAGCGGAATACAGATATTCCTCCACGATCGGGCTCAACCGGTGAATCTCATCGATAAAAAGCACGTCGTTCTTCTCCAGCGAGGTCAATACCCCGGCCAGATCTCCCGGTTTATCCAGCACCGGCCCCGACGTGACCTTGAAACCAACCCCCAACTCGTTCGCTATAATATTCGACAACGTCGTCTTTCCCAACCCGGGAGGTCCATGCAAAAGCACATGATCCAGCGCCTCCTTACGCATGCGGGCAGCCATGACGAACACCTTCAGGTTCTCCACCACCTTCGCCTGCCCGCTGAAGTCACGGAGCGAAAGCGGCCGAAGCACGTTCTCGTACTCTCGCTCGTTTTCCGGCATCCGGGCATCCCTTATATCAAATCATCTTCCATATTCACGTTCATTGACTTGCAAAGATAATGTATATTTTTCCAGACTTGTTTTTTATTCGTACATGTTTTTCGGAAAACACGTACGTGAATTCCCAAAACACGTACGTGAATCCGTGAAAACATGTACGTGTTTTTACGGAAATCCGACAAGCACATTTATTCATCTTACTATCAGTAAGTTATAAATCGACTTCATAGTAAGATATTATTGTTGAAAATTTACTTCTAAAGATACGGTTCCTCTCCTATATTTTATGTAACTTTGCTTATAAGTCGCATAATATAGGACGATATGAACCAGACAATTTATCCAATCGGCATACAGAACTTCGAGAAAATTCGCAAGGACGGCTATCTCTATATTGACAAGACAGCCTTGGTCTATCAATTGGTTACTACCGGACAGTATTACTTCCTCAGCCGCCCCCGGCGCTTCGGGAAAAGCTTGCTGCTGTCCACGCTGGAGGCCTATTTCCAAGGAAAGAAGGAGCTGTTCGAAGGACTGGCCATGGAGAAATTGGAAAAAGATTGGATAAGATACCCCATCTTACATTTGGATTTAAATGCGGAGAGATATTCTGACCCTGGGGCATTAGAGAGCATATTACGACGTTATCTGAACCTTTGGGAAGACCTGTGGGGGAAAGACGAGAGAGAGATAACACCATCCGATCGTTTCACCGGCGTGATACGCCGTGCCTATGAGAGAACAGGACGGAGAGTGGTCATACTGGTAGACGAGTATGACAAGCCTTTGCTACAGGCGATCGGGAATCCGGAGTTACAGGAGCCTACCGCTCTATACTGAAAGCGTTTTACGGCGTTCTGAAGAGCATGGACGGATATATCCGCCTAGCGTTCCTGACCGGCGTGACCAAGTTCGGCAAGGTGAGCGTGTTCAGCGACCTCAACAACCTAATGGATATATCAATGGATAACCGGTACATAGAAATATGCGGCATCACCGAGAAAGAGATACATACTTATTTGGAAAACGAATTGAGGGTATTGGCTGATGCGCAAGCCATGACCTATGAGGCTACCTGTCTAAAGCTGAAGCAGCGATACGACGGATACCATTTCACCGCTAACTCAGCAGGAATGTACAATCCTTTCAGTCTCTTTGAACACCTTCGCCAAGATGGAATTCGGAGACTACTGGTTTGAGACCGGTACCCCCTCTTATCTGGTGGAGTTGCTCAAGCACACCCATTACGACCTCTACGAGATGGCCAACACGGAAACCGACGCCGATGTGCTGAACAGCATCGATTCCGCCTCTAATAATCCTATACCCGTCATCTACCAAAGCGGATACCTAACCATCAAGGGCTATGATCCCCGTTTTGGGATTTATAAACTAGGTTTTCCAAACTTGGAGGTAGAGGAAGGTTTTGTTAAAATACCTCCTGCCTTTCTACACGAGCATAAGCGCCGCAAAGACACCCTTCGAGATAGGACGTTTGTTCAAGAAGTGGAAAGCGGCAATTACGACGCATTCTTCCGCCGCCTGCAAAGCTTCTTTGCCGACACAACCCTACCGG
>ENA-OQDF01000109-OQDF01000109.1-human-gut-metagenome-genome-assembly--contig:-NODE-109-length-28765-cov-1.648893_pt1 | contig 28765 bp, 37 predicted proteins | sample MGYA00242769_ERZ504597 | MGnify/ENA primary metagenome ERZ504597 (study PRJEB26092, sample SAMD00036305) | human gut metagenome | host: Homo sapiens | study: EMG produced TPA metagenomics assembly of...
TATAAGAATTGGAAAAGCAATTCTACGGATAGGAGGTCTCTGATTCTGTATCATCTTATATTGTCTATTACAAAAACGGTGCAAAGGTACGTAAAAACATATATCCAATCCACATTAAGACAAAACTCCCCGATTCCCTGCGCTGTTCAGCGAGAATCGGGGAGTTTAATCTTTACCGGTCATCTTTATCAGTTCAGCAATCCCGGATTGGCTTCTATGGCTTCTTTCGGAATGGACAATGTATAACGGGCATCATCTTCTTCGAGTACATAACGCGTACCACCAAGCACTTTCTCCAAACGTGGACGAGTGGAACGACGAAGGTCAAACCAACGATGTCCTTCAAAAGCAAGTTCACGGGCACGCTCATCCAATATTTCCTGTACCAACGCTTCCTTATCCATAGCGTTGACAGCAATAGATTTTGCTTCGTAAGCCTCCGGTGCATAACGTTTCCGCATCAATTCCAGCAGGCGGGTACGTGCCTGAGGCAGTTGTCCTAGTTGAGCAGCAGCCTCAGCAGCCGTCAGATATATTTCACCTACACGGAAAGTACACAAATAGTTGTTACTTCCCGCCTTCTTGTTCTTCCTGAAACCTTTTTCATCCGCTTCAGCAAAATATTTATCCAGCCGAAGGTCGTTCTCAGCATAAAGGGAGAGAAAAACCGGAGTAGCCAGAGCAGCCCCATTGACTGTACTACTCAAAGGTGTCTCCAACGGAGTGATATTCTCTACGGAATTATAATTGTTAGGAAGAGTTGCAGCGTCATCATTCAAATCTACCAATACAGACTTCACGGCAAGCACTGCTTCAGCAGCATTCCAAGCTGCTTGCCACTCACCCTTGTAAAGGGATACACGCGACTGAAACGCCTCTACCGAAACTGTATTGAAACGATATGAATATCTCTGCTCCATTCTGCCTCCGTAACCAGTTTGCGCGCCTCATCAATATCTTCTTGGATGGAAACATAAACTTCTTTCACTGTATTGCGTTTCAGGACTTCTCAATCAGTATCCAGTTTCAGCGGCACCGATTTGGTATCCAAAGCTCCCTCCTTAGTATAGGGCTGCCCATAAAGATTTACCAATAAGAAATGTACATAAGCACGGAGCATATACGCTTCTCCTACAAGCTGATTTATCTCTTCTTCAGTACCTTCTTTGATATCACTCTTGCTCTCTATAACATGATTGGCAATAAAAAGCACATTATAATACTTGGCCCATTCAAACGATGAGGTATAGGCATTGGGGGCAAGATCGTTCCAGCGCTCTATATCCATATAATAATTTTGATCATATTCATCATCCCGAACCTGCATCTCGTCGGAACGGAAACAAGCCATTCCCCGGTCACTGAATTTACTCACGTCCTTATAAGAACGGGCAAGCAACGCCCTATACTCAGCCAAAGAATTGGGAATGACACTACCGGTAGGCTGTATATCCAGATAGTTGTCGCATGCCGCAAGCAGAAGCATGCAGGCCATTATCATCAGACTTATTGTTTTCTTCATTTTCTTTCTGCTTTTGAAGTTAGAAATTCAAGTTCAAACTGAATGTAACCGACTTGGGTACGGGAGTTGCATAAGGATTGTACATCGACTCCGGATCCATGTAGTTATTATATCCCGAACCAAACACGAAGAGATTGCGTCCTTCAACAGATACCGTTGCCGAGTTCATTCCCAAACGCTTTGTCAGGAGTTCAGGGATACGGTAACCCAGACGCAGATTCTGCAAACGTACGTAGTTCAGCTTCTTCACCCAGATATCCAAATCTCTCCAGATGGTTTTAGAATCATACCAAGAGTACTCTTCCGGGTTGGAAGCACTCAGCATAAATGCCGGAAGCTCCGCATTCGGGTTTTCCGGAGTCCAGCGGTTCAGCACATCAGCATTATAGTTCTTGCCATAATCCGGATTGATGATGTCATAAGAGGGCTGCGTACGTACGTACCCACCAAACGTCAAAGAGAAATTGACATTCAACTCCCAGTTTTTATAGCTGAAGGTATTAATCAAACCTCCCGTATAAGGAGCATCGCTACTCCCGATATACGAATAGAAGGTCCTCTCTTCGGCTGCAGTTACATCGGAAGAGGCAATACCTATCCCCCACTCATCTTTCAGGCGGTAGAGTTCCTTCAAGGTCACTTTCTCTCCCTCCGGATTATAGAACATCATGTTACCTGTTTCCTTATCTACACCCGCAGTCTTCAGTGCAAAAATTGCTCCTACTGGATAGCCTTCACGCCCCGGAGTGGTCTGCTGTTCGGGAATATTTTCTTGCAGCACCTTATTACCGTTATAAGCAAAATTGAAATTTGTATACCAAGAGAAATTCTTCGTCGTTATGTTACGGGTAGACAAGCTGATTTCCACACCTTTGTTCTCCATACTTGCCCAGTTGACGTTCATAGAAGTAAAACCCGTCTCCAAAGGAAGCATGCGCAAAGCTATTAAATCGGTACCCTTACGGTAATAATAGTCCACACTCAGATTGATAGCCTGGTTCAATACAGAAAAATCAAAGCCTGCATTGACTGATTGCGTCTTTTCCCAACGCAACTTCTTATTGGGAGCGGAATTAATAACAATCATATCTTCCGACACACCGGCAGAATACTTTCCGATCGGTAAGTACCCAGCAGGAACGGAGAGGTATTCTTATCAATATTTCCCTGCAGACCGTAGGATGCACGGAACACCAGGTTGTCCACCCACTTGGCCTGCTGCATAAACGGTTCTTGTGACAGACGCCACAATGCACTGACAGAATAAAGAGGAAGATAACGGTACTTCTTATCCACACCGAAAAGGTCGGAACCGTCAAAACGGATACTTCCTCCCACCGTGTAGCGGTTCAACAAAGAGTAAGAGGCCGTAGAGTAGAAAGATACATAAGCATTCTCCTTATACGTTGTCTGATGGAGCGGGAAAGACGTGGCGTAACTTTCGTTGGGGAAAATCACCGGTTTGGTCGTCAACGTCTTGCGGTCGAAGCCATACCCTGCCGAGAACAAGGTTTCATACCAAGTCTTGCGTAGTTCGGTACCCGCCATCACTTCCAACTCGTGAATATCATTGAAACTGTCACGATATTCTCCCATCGCCTTCCAGGTAATTTGTGAATTGGAATTCTCGTATGACTTCTGCATCCCCCCTTCGTAGAAAATGCTTCGTTTCCCCATCCTGAGAGTATTCGCTCAACTTGTAATAATAACGCATGGCATAACTTTCCCAGTCTGCTATCTCTTCTCTGGAAGTCTTTTCCAACTGATAACCGAACTGGGAAGTCAGCTCCATTTGTCATTAAAACGAAGTTCCGCATCAAATATGGACGAAAAAGAATTCACTACGCTTTCATTGGACGTGTTCCGACGTTCCTCAAAGATATTAAACCCTAAATCCTTATCGGTATTATTCTGAATATCATAATCGTAATTATAGTTTCCATTTTCATCGTAAAGCTCGAAATACGGATTAGCCTTGCGCGAATAGAACACGGGATTGGACATGCCATATGCATCTGTCAGATAATTGGTATTTTTACGACGATTGGCAAACATGGAGGCACCCACCTTTAATATATTGTTTACTTTGTAAGACGTCTTTCCTACCAGGTTAAAACGGTCCATACTCACACCGTCCACATTTCCATCTTCTTTGTAATAGCCAAAAGAGGTATAATAAGTAACTCTTTCCGTACCGCCGGAAAGACTCAGATTATATTCCTGGCTGAAAGCATCACGGAAAAGAACATCTCCCCAGTCTGTATTTATATTCTTCAAACGGTTGATAGCAGCTTGCGTCTCACTGCTCAGAGCATCCCATCCTCCATTCTGAAAGGCAGACAACTCATTGTAATTGGAAAGAATATTATATACACCTCCTTTATGATTGTCCGGAGAATAGTTGTTACGGATCATATCCATTTCCAATCCTACTTCTCCGCTGAGTTCAGCAAGTTCAACCGGTCAAGGCTCAATGTAGGAGTATAGGTAAATCGGGATGAGAAACTGATAACCGGTTTACCGACCTTCCCTTTCTTTGTCGTAATCACAATGACGCCATTGGCTGCACGCGCACCATAGATGGCTGTGGCTGCCGCATCCTTCAGAATGGTGATATTCTCAATATCCGCCGGATTCAAGCCCGCAATGGAAGATTGTTTCATGTTGGTGATGTCATTCAGTTCATCCGGTTCAGGAACATCCGTTCCCTCCAAAGGAATGCCGTCCAGCACCCATAAAGGGTCTTGTGTACCATTCAACGAAGCGGTACCGCGAATGCGTATCTTTGCCGGAGCACCCGGAGCACCTGAAGTCGGGCTGACAGAAAGTCCGGCAATTTGTCCGGCAAGTGCCTGATCAATACTTTTACTGCACCAATAGTCTCATCCGATATATCCAATTTGGACACCGCTGCCGTCAGCTTGCGACGCTCCACCGTCTGATAACCCGTCACAACAACGGCATCGAGCATTTGGGAAGATACATGAAGTGTTATTTCATAAAATTCCTTCCCCGGAACAAGCTTTACTTCCAATACGTCATACCCCACGTAGCTACAAAAGAAACGGGTTATCCCGGCAGGTATAGCTATAGAGAACTGACCATCCACATCAGTAATAACCCCCATTGTAGTCTGAGCACTTCCCGCCTTTTTCAAGTCTTCCGGAGTCACATAGATGGAAGCACCGATAAGCGGTAGGTTATCCTCTGAAGATATTACTACGCCCTGGACTTTTTCTCTGCAGCAAAAGCAGATGACAAAACTCCCACAAGGCATAGCAAAACGATTAATACACGTTTTCCATGCGTTACATATAAAATTAAATTAATACTCAAATTAGGGATTAAGGATTAGCGGTTAGTTACTAACGACTTATCCCTAACCCTTAATCGCTAATCCCTAATTCTTCATTCCTAATGCTGTATTGATACGCAAAATCAAATCCTTATAATGATATCTAGTGGCTATATCCGATGTACCTAAACGGCTCTGAAGCAGTTCCTTGATGCGGAGCAACTCACCACGCTTCACTGAAATGACATCAGATACGCGGTTTATCTGCGAACCGTAGAAGTTCAGTTCGCGGTGGGCCCCCATACGGTCGGCATCCAAAGTCTTACCAACATGCTCGTCACAACTGCAAAGGGCAGTCTGGTGTCCAGCAAGAAGTGGTTGTCCATCAGTTTTTGTTTATTTTCACTCCTTCGCTTTCGGCAGCTGCCGTAATCAGCGCATCTACGAAATTCTTCTGCAAGGCGCGTGTCATGACGTCCGGCAAAGCACCGCGTTCCGTAGTGGCAAAGATGTTGCGATGCAGGCCATCCATCAGCTCTACACCGTGAAAGCCTTTTGCCGTTCACCGATTCGTTCTCCAACATACGCATCAGGCGGTTGTTGCCCAGCAAATCCCAAAGGATATAGGATTGGGCATTCTTCAACACCTGTGTCGGTGCATTCTCCACTACGCCCAGCGGAGTGTTGCGCAGCAAGTAGGTGTACTCTCCCACTTCCGTGTCGAACAGCCATTTGGGATAGGTCAGCACTTCGTCCAGCAGGAACTTCAAGGCTGCTTTGCTGCTTTTCTTTTTCTACGAAGGTATAGGTTTTCTGTCCGTCGCCCACAACGGTGTTTTCTATATAGATACCACCGATGTTTGCCAATACATGATAGAGGTAATTGTTCCATTGGTTGATAACCGCATAGTATAGGCGGGAAGCTTCTTCATAAGTCTGTCCTTTCTCGCCAGTGGTAGTCCATTGGATAATTTGAGGAACAATACGCTTCAAGTTCTCAATACCCAGCAGAGATGAGCGGACAGCATCATCGCCCAAATCTTCATTCTGTGCACGCGGGTCTACGGCATCACGCACATCCTGCGCCTCACTATATTTATATAAACGGTCTGCATGACGGCTCAGGAAGTCGGCAAGCAAATCCTTCTCCGTCTCTGGGGTTTCTTTACCATACCAACGATAGCCGTATTCTATGGCAAACATATCATACGGACCGATATGGGGAGAAAGCGCCGTAACACCGTCACCCGGCTGTGCCACATAGTTGAAACGTGCATAGTCCATGATAGAGGAAGAAGTGGTATTCATACAATCCGTAAATGTTTTGGAACGCAGGGAATCTGTCGGAAAAGTCCAGGAAGCAATCATATTGTGACGCAAACCCAACGAGTGCCCCACCTCATGGCATGCCACAAAACGCATGGCATCACCCATCAGTCATCCGGCAGCTTTACTCCTCTTGCTTCAGGACGTACGACACCGGTTTGCACTGTAATCCATTCCTGGAGCATACCCAGCACATTATGCCACCACATGATGTCCGCTTCCAATATCTCGCCAGAACGTGGGTCAAGGATAGAAGGTCCCATGGCATTGGCTTTGGTGGAGGCCGCATAGGTCAGCACAGAGTAGTTCACGTCATCCTTATCCACATTCATACTGTCCGTTAACTCCCTTGCGACGATGGCATTCTTGAATCCGGCACGTTCAAAAGCAGCCTGCCAATCCTCAATTCCCTGCTTGATATATTTCCGCCAACGACGGGGAGTGGAGTTCTCGATATAGAACACGATTGGTTTGACCGGTTCCACCAATTCACCACGAAGATAACGCTCCCGGTCTTCCGGTTTCGGTTCCAGACGCCAGCGGGTGATGAAGGGTTTCTTGTCTACACGCTGCTGACCGTCACTGTAATTCAATAACGGATTGGTAAAGTAACCTACACGCGGACTATCCAGACGTCCCATCATCGGTTTCTCCGGCAACAGCAACAGAGAGGAACTGACTTCGACCGTAACAAACACAGTCGTTGTTCCCTCAGTCACCTTAGTTGTCAACTCGGAAGTAGCTACCACATTGTTCTCAAAAGCTTTGATAGATAAAATGCGGGGAGAGATTTTTGATGGCCGAAGTTCCCAGGTTGATATTTGTAAAGACATTATTGATGCTCGTCTCCGTACCATCATAAATATCGTTGACCTTGACCACTATCATGGTAGAGTCATTATTGAATGCTTCTATCTTGAAACCGGCTATCAGCGGAGAAATATAATTATCCAGTACGGACTGCCGTATGGCATCCTCATCCGGCGCCAATGGAAGAGGACGGCTCTGACGTACCAACAGCTTGTTGGCAGCCTTGTCCAATTCAAAACGCACCATCTGATTTTCGTAATTCGTACCACGGTTCACACCCGCCTCATTCAGTTCGGAAGGAACACGCTGTAATTTATTTACTACCAGCATATCACGTCCCAGCAGCCTTGCCGGCACTTCAAAGTAATAATCGCTCTTCTTCTGGTAAACATTGAACATTCCCTTGCAGGCAATAGCACCTGAACCCGTCAATTTCTCGTAGTCGCTCTTGGATTGAACGCTGTCCTTGGCTTCACTCTTCTTTTTCTTACGGAACCATCCCATAGCTTCGGAAGAAGCAAAATCAGATGTACCGGCATGCAACAATACGGCAGGCTCACACATGAGTACTCCCGCAACTGCCACGACTGGCAGGATTGTCTTCAATTTCATCAATTCAAACTCTAACTTTAATGCAACAATTACTCCGTTAACTCTCTCTCTTTGACGTATGTTAATAAATACCAACCGCCAGTTTGTTCTACCTCCATAGAACGGTAAACGGGGCGCAAAGATACAAAAAGTATATTTTAAAAGTCACTAAACAACGCTCATTTATGTTTTTTCCATAAACAATATGAAGACTTTTATATATTATTATTTTTTCTCCAATCCTTTATCATTGCTTCTTCACATGAAATTTTGTACCACTGACACCAAATAATCTTCCCCAATTGGCGGCAAAACAATGATAATATTGTATCTTTGCACCGTTTTTAACTTAGAAAATAAATAAGATAACAACGATATGATAGCTAAAATCAATCAGCTTCTGCAGGAAGTAGAGGCACTGAAAGCCGCTAACCCCGAGGAATTAGAGGCACTCCGCATCAAATACCTCAGCAAAAGGAGCCATCAATGACTTGATGGCAGATTTCCGCAATGTAGCCGCCGAACAGAAAAAAGAAGTGGGTATGCGCTTGAACGAACTGAAAAACAAAGCACAAGAAAAGATTGCCGCCTTGAAGGAACAGTTCGAAAGCCAGGATACTGGTTGTGACGATATTGACTTGACTCGTTCAGCCTACCCGATAGAATTAGGAACCCGCCATCCGCTTTCCATCGTGAGAAACGAAATCATCGATATATTTGCCCGTATGGGATTCAATATCGCCGATGGACCGGAAATGGAAGACGACTGGCACGTATTCTCCTCCATGAATTTTGCCGAAGACCATCCGGCACGCGACATGCAGGATACATTCTTCATCGAAAATGATACAGAAAACGTATCGCACAGCATCATTCTTCGCACACACACATCCAGCGTGCAAAGCCGTGTTATGGAGACCACGCAGCCTCCTATCCGCGTACTTTGTCCGGGACGTGTATACCGTAATGAGGCCATCAGCTACCGTGCACACGCATTCTTCCATCAGGTAGAAGCCTTATACGTAGACCGCAATGTGTCTTTCACTGACTTGAAGCAGGCCTTACTGCTCTTTGCTCAAGAGATGTTCGGCAGTAACACCAAGATTCGTCTGCGTCCTTCCTACTTCCCCTTCACCGAGCCGAGTGCCGAAATGGACATCAGCTGTAATATCTGCGGCGGCAAGGGCTGTCCTTTCTGCAAGCATACGGTTGGGTAGAAATTCTGGGATGCGGTATGGTAGATCCGAATGTATTGGAGCTGAACGGAATAGACAGCAAAGTGTATAGCGGATATGCCTGGGTATGGGTATAGAACGCATCACCAACTTGAAATACCAGGTGAAAGACCTCGTATGTTCTCTGAAATGACACACGCTTCTGAAAGAATTCGAGAGCGCTTACTAAATATAGTGAATAACGCTAGTGATTAGTGATTAATAAGTTGCGCATTTTCAGCATATCATTAATCACTCATCACTAACCACTCATCGCTAACCACTATTTTTCGCTATGGCAAAAGACAAACTTGTAACTTCCGGCTATTGCCTTATCCTGCTGCCAATTTCCTTTTGTATTTTGCCTTTTATCTGATACTACCGGTTCTTCCATTCTACCTGACTGAGGTATTCCATACCGGAAATGCAGCAGTGGGTGTCATCTTGTCATGCTACACCATTGCCTCGCTCTGCATACGCCCGTTCTCGGGATACCTGCTCGACACGCTAGCCCGCAAGCCTCTTTATCTGGTGGCATACTTCATCTTTATCACCATTTTCGCAGGTTACATGTTAGCGGGAGTCCTATCTTTATTCATCATGTTGCGGGTTGTCCACGGCCTTGCATTTGGAATGGTGACCGTAGCGGGAAATACAATTGTGATTGACATTACCCCTTCGTCCCGTCGCGGCGAAGCCGTAGGATATTATGGACTGATGAACAATACAGCCATGAGCTTCGGCCCGATGATTGGTCTTTTCATGCATGACATATATTCCTTTGAAACGATTTTTGCCTGCTCGCTCATATCAGGAACTATCGGTTTTGTTGCCGCATGCCTCGTCAAGACCCCACCCAAACAACCTGTCAAACGAGAACCTATCTCATTGGACCGCTTTGTGCTGCTGAAAGGTATCCCGGCAGGAATCGCACTGCTACTGCTCTCCATACCATATGGCATGACAAGCACTTATGTAGCCATGTATGCCAAAGAAATAGGAATTACCTTGAATTCCGGATTGTTTTTTACTTTTATGGCCGTCGGCATGGCAGTGTCCCGTATGTTCTCCGGCAAACAAGTGGATAAAGGACGTATCACCCAAGTCATAACTTAGGACTATATCTGGTATGTAGCTGTTTCTTCATATTATCCGCTTGCGGACTACTGATGAAGACCGTCCCGGAACTGACAAACATATTGTTTTTATGGTTGCCCTCCTATTGGGAGTAGGCTTCGGGACGATGTTCCCCGCCTTCAATACGCTGTTCGTAAACCTGGCCCCCAACAACCAGCGCGGAACAGCCACCTCTACCTACCTGACTTCATGGGATGTAGGCATTGGTATAGGTCTGACAGCAGGAGGTTATATCGCACAGATTACCTCATTCGATATGGCATATTTTTTCGGAGCCTGCCTCACGGTTATCTCCATCTTCTATTTCAATCTGAAAGTATCTCCTCACTATCATAAAAACAAATTAAGATGAGAAAGAAAGAGCGTTATGAAAAAATCCTTGCTTGGTTTAGGGAGAACGTTCCCGTAGCCGAAACAGAGTTGCATTATGACAATCCGTTCGAGCTGTTGATAGCAGTTATTCTCTCTGCACAATGTACGGACAAACGCGTCAATATGATTACCCCCGCCCTTTACCGGGACTTCCCTACTCCCGAAGCACTCGCCGCTGCTACTCCCGACGTGGTATACGAATATATCCGCAGCGTCTCCTATCCCAACAACAAAGCCAAACATCTTGTAGGCATGGCACAGATGTTGGTGAAAGAATTCAACAGTGAGGTACCCGATACCCTTGAAGAACTGGTAAAACTGCCCGGCGTAGGCCGCAAAACAGCCAATGTCATCCAATCCGTTGTTTTCAATAAAGCGGCTATGGCGGTAGACACACACGTGTTCCGCGTCAGCCATCGCCTGGGCCTGGTATCAGATAAATGTACAACTCCGTTCAGTGTCGAAAAAGAATTGGTAAAACATATACCGGAAGCAGATATCCCCATAGCTCACCACTGGCTTATCCTGCACGGTCGCTATGTATGCCAGGCACGTACTCCACAATGTGATACCTGCGGTTTGCAATTAATGTGCAAATATTACTGCCAGAAATATAAAGTTAGCAAAGAGAACGGCAAAGACAAAGAATAAACAACGGTTTCATAGCAAAAAAAAGAAATAAATGCTAACTTTGCGCTCACTAAAAAGAATTTAATAACACTTTTAAATAAAATAGAGTATTATGACAATTGATCAATTTAACTTTGCCGGAAAAAAGGCATTCGTTCGTGTGGACTTCAACGTACCCTTGGACGAAAACTTCAACATTACAGATGATACCGTATGCGTGCCGCTCTTCCTACACTGAAGAAGATTTTGGCCGATGGCGGCAGTGTAATTATCGGTTCTCACCTCGGTCGTCCGAAAGGCCCGGCTGACAAGTTCTCTTTGAAGCACATTCTGAAGCATCTCGAAGAGTTGTTGGGTGTTGAGGTGCAATTTGCTAACGACTGCATGGGCGAAGAAGCTGCCGTAAAGGCTGCCGCTCTGCAACCGGGTGAAGTGTTGTTGCTCGAGAACCTCCGTTTCTACGCTGAAGAGGAAGGCAAACCCCGCGGTTTGGCTGAAGATGCTACAGACGAAGAAAAGAAGGCTGCCAAAGCTGCTGTTAAGGAAAGCCAGAAAGAATTCACCAAGAAATTGGCTTCTTATGCAGATTGCTATGTAAACGACGCTTTCGGTACCGCTCACCGTGCACACGCTTCTACTGCATTGATCGCTAAATATTTCGACAAGGACAACAAGATGTTCGGTTACCTGATGGAAAAAGAAGTAAAGGCTGTTGATAAAGTTTTGAACGATATCCAACGTCCGTTTACCGCCATCATGGGTGGTTCCAAGGTTTCTTCTAAGATTGAGATCATTGAAAACCTGCTGAACAAGGTAGACAACCTGATTATTGCCGGCGGTATGACTTATACTTTCACTAAAGCTATGGGCGGCAAAATCGGTATTTCTATCTGCGAAGATGACAAACTGGATTTGGCTCTTGACCTGATGAAGAAAGCAAAAGAAAAAGGCGTAAACCTTGTTTTAGCTGTTGATGCCAAGATTGCAGATTCTTTCTCCAACGATGCCAACACCAAGTTCTGCCCGGTTGACGAAATTCCTGACGGTTGGGAAGGTCTTGATATCGGTCCTGAGACTGAAAAGATCTTTGCAGATGTCATCAAGAACTCCAAGACTATCCTTTGGAACGGTCCGACGGTGTATTCGAATTCGAGAACTTCACTCACGGTTCACGTGCTGTAGGCGAAGCTATCGTAGAAGCTACCAAGAACGGTGCTTTCTCACTCGTAGGTGGCGGTGACTCTGTAGCTTGTGTCAACAAGTTCGGCTTGGCAAGCGGCGTGTCTTACGTATCTACCGGTGGTGGTGCATTGCTTGAGGCAATCGAAGGAAAGATTCTTCCGGGTATCGCTGCTATCAACGAATAAAAACAAGTAAAATAACATCCAAAGGCAGCTCTTTGAAAAAAGGGTTGCCTTTTTATACTATCCTTATCCCTAATAATGAGACGAATTCTACTATCCTGCATCCTTTTATCAGCCACATGCATCCTGAAAGCACAAAATGCTTGTCTGAATGATGTAGTCAACACTTTAAAAGACCGCATTTCCCTCTCCGGCTATGCCCAAGTGGGATATACATACGATGATGCGGGCGAAGGTACCAGCAATACTTTTGATATAAAGAGAGTTATCTTTATGGCACGCGGTAAAATCACCGATAAATGGTCGGCTTACTTCATGTACAGCTTTGCCAATACCGGGAAAATCTTGGAAGCCTACACGGAATACCGTTTTCTCCCTCAACTCACAGCACGTATCGGACAGTTCAAAACCATGTATACCATTGAGAACCCAATGTCTCCCTGCTTTGTCGAATTAATAAACTGTTATTCTCAAGCTGTCAATTACCTGGCCGGTATCAATGGCAGTGATCCCTTGTATGGCTCTGCAAACGGTCGTGATATGGGATTACTAATTTATGGAGACTTGTTTAACTCTTTGATGACTTATAACCTTGCCATCATGAACGGACAAGGCATCAACCTAAAAGACAAAAACAATCAAAAAGACATTGTAGGCAGCCTTATGGTACATCCATTGAAATGGTTGTCCGTCGGCGGTTCTTTGTTAAAGGAAAAGGAATAGCGCCGTAGCCGTTTCTTCCATTAATCCGGATATAGCCATAGGAGAGAATTACGCCCGAAACCGCTGGTCGGCAGGTGCTACCATCAAAACAAAATCCGTAGATGTACGTACAGAATACTTGGCTGGAAAAGACGGACACGTTAAAAGTGATGGTTACTATGCAACCGTATCTGCCCATGTGCTTCCCAAATTTGACGTAATAGCCTCTTATGACTATTTCAACAAAAATAAAACTATTTCCGATAAACAGACCAATTATGTAGCAGGTGTACAGTATTGGTTCTATCCCAAATGCCGTCTGCAAGCCCAATACACATACTGTAACCGCCATAAAGGAGAGAATTCAAACCTGCTTCAAGCCCAGTTGCAAGTTCGTTTCTAAAAATGAAAAATGAGAAATTCCGAACTTTGGCATTCTTTTTGTAGTTTTGTAGAATACATACCTCAAAAGATACTGATTTATGAACGAACAAGCCATACAAGAGCAATATCAGCATATTGTCGCTCTACTCAAGCAGCAACGGCTGAAGGAAGCGCAATCCCAACTGGAAGCCTTTCTTTGGAACAGCGGTGACTGGCCACTCCGTAACCGTTTGGAACAAGCACAAACATCCTATCAGTATATGCTGCAATACATGCGCCAAGGAATCGACGATCCTGAACGTCAGAAACTATATCGTCAAATTCTGACCGAAACTTGGGAAGTCGCTGACCAGGCACGTCTGTCTCTCCTTGACGGAGTTTCCACGCACTATTACCATTCCCTGCGCAATAACCGGGAACGCCTCCCCAAAGAATACAATATTGCCGCACTACAGAAGGTATTGGAATCTTTCCCTGATGACTTGGCCGTTTGTCAGCTGATGCCGGACAACCAAGGTCTGGACGCCCTACTTCAACGGCACGAACAAACCGCCCAGGTCCTTTTTCTTTCCACATGGAGCAACAGCGACTGGTCTACAGAAGACGAACAGCAAGCTAAAGGATTACTGGAATCAGAAATGCTTCCCGTCAATGATTTGTGCCTGTTCACCAGTGCGTCATGCTCAGTCTGATGGAGTGCTTTGATACCCGTAAATTCTCATGGTTGCTGGACGCCGTAACGCATGCAAATACGCAAGTAAACCAACGGGCTTTGGTAGGTATCGCTTTCGCACCTTCTTTTTCATCCCACCCGTCTGTCGCTTTATCCCGAATTGACAGCCCGCCTTTCCCTGCTCAATGAAGACAGCAGTTTCGGCAAGCAACTGAACCGTATTTATATCGAGCTGCTCCGTAGCCAGGAAACGGAAAAGATAGACAAGAAGATGCGTGAAGAAATCATTCCGGAAATGATGAGGAATGTGAACATCATGCGCAACATGAAATTCGGTTTTGAAGAGAACCCTGAGGAAAACGATCTTAATCCAGATTGGGAGAAAGCTTTTGAAGTTCCGGACTGGGAGACAAGATACGAGAGATGAACGAATTACAGCTGGAAGGCGCTGACGTCTATATGAGTACGTTTGCACAACTCAAGACTTATCCGTTCTTTAAGGAACCGTACAACTGGTTCTATCCGTTCGACATGCATCACTCCAGCATCATCAAGGAATTCGGATTCAAGCCTACCGGAGACAATGCCATCCTCTCCCTTATCCTCCAATCCGGTTTCTTCTGCAATAGTGACAAATATTCCCTTTGCTTTACAATGGCACATATACCACAGTCACAGCGTACGATGATGCTCAGCCAGATGACTTCTCAGGATCTGGATGCACTCATGGACGAAAGCAAATCCTCCGCTTTGCGGCAGTATGCCGAACGACCGGATGTCATCAGCAACCAGTATGTCCACGACTTATACCGTTTCTTCAAATTAAGCCAGCGCAGACACGAGTTCCGTGACATCTTCAAGGAAGAGATTGCCCTGCACCGTATCCCGGCACTCAAAGAGATTCTGTGCAAACCCGAGCTGCTGATTACCATCGCCGACTTCCACTTCCGCAAAGAACACCCGGCAGAAGCATTGGAGCTTTATAAGGAATTGATAGCCTTGAACCATGCAAATGCAGACATTTTCCAAAAGGCTGGCTATTGCCTGCAAAAGGAAAAGAGGTATAAGGAAGCGATAGACGCCTACCTGAAAGCCGATGTACTAAAGCCCGACCATGTCTGGACAATCCGCCATCTCGCTACGTGCTACCGGCAGATAAGGGACTTTGCCTCTGCACTGGAATACTATAAGAAAGTGGAGGCAATCCAGCCGGAAAGCCATAATGTCCTTTTCTACGCCGGAAGCTGCCTTGCCGAACTGGAAAGATATGAAGAGGCTCTGCAATATTTCTTCAAGCTTGATTTCATCGAAAGCAATTGTATCAAAGCATGGCGTGCTATAGGCTGGTGTTCGTTTGTCAACGGCAAGTATGAGCAAGCAATGAAGTATTACGAAAAGATACTCACCTCCAAACCACTCGCGACAGACTATCTCAATGCCGGACATGTTGCTTGGAGAACGGGCAAAATAGAAAAAGCTGCAGAACTTACAGTAAAGCAGCTTTGGAATATGGCGGGCAGGAGATTTTTAGAGAAATGTTCGGTAAAGACAAAGAAACACTTGTCAGACAAGGAATCAGTGAAAAAGATATCCCTCTAATGATGGATCTGGTTTAGATCTCCAACAACTCCCTGTACAGTCTCTGTACGGGGAGCCCCATTATATTATAGTAACTCCCGGATATGTTTTCCACCCCAATGAATCCAATCCACTCTTGTACACCATAAGCTCCGGCTTTATCCATGGGTTGGTATTTGTCCACATAATAGGCAATTTCCTCTTCGCTCAGTTTAGCAAAACGCACTTCTGTTGCCGCTGCAAAACTGCGTTGCCACTCAGTAGTAGTGATGCACACACCGGTAAACACTTCATGGGTACGTCCGGACATGTCGCGCAACATCTGCATGGCTTCTTCCCTATTCTTGGGCTTTCCGAGAACTTGTCCATCCAGCCAGACAATGGTATCTGCCGTAATCATCAATTCGTCCGGATGCATCATATCACGGTAGGCATCCGCCTTTTCCCTGGATATGTAGAGAGGAATATCCGCTCCCCGCAATGTCTCGGGATAAGATTCATCACATCGGGCAAAGTTCTTACTTCATATTCCACTCCCAAACCAGCCAGCAATTCTTTCCTTCGCGGAGAATTGGAGGCGAGAATCACCTTATATTTCTTCAGATTATCTAACATCATATCATTTACGATTTGACGATTTACAATTTAACGATTGAAACAACTACCAACCGAAAGCTTTTTCATCTGCCATCCAAAGCCCTTGCACTTTCAATACCTGTTCCACAATGTCGCGACCACAGCCATAACCGCCTTCTGCATACGAAATATAGCGAGCCACAGCCTTTACCTCAGGCACAGCATCCTTAGGACAACACGGCAAACCACACTCACGCATCACCTCCAAGTCGGGAATATCATCACCTACATACAATATTTCCTCGTCCTTCAAGCCATGACGGTCACGGAAGTCATGGTAATCATGGATTTAACAGAAGAACCCATATAGATATTTCCATCCTCAAAACCTAAAGAAGTAAAACGCTTGCGGACCGCTTCTGTACGTCCACCCGTAATTATACCCAGCAACACCCCTTGCTTAGCAGCTAAATGCAGGAATAACCATCCTTTATGTTGACCGTACGCAGAGGTTCACCCTCTGAACTCATAGGGATAACATTGGCACTCAGCACACCGTCCACATCAAAAACAAGGGCTTTTATCTTTTTCAAATCATAGTTTATGGTACTCATTGCACTTTTTTCTTGTTCATTATAATATACCTATATACAGCAAAACATTCGTTCAAAAGAGGCAAGCATCGGCGTCCGGTTATCTTATTGCCAACCGATGTATATTCTCGCTAATCTCCCGATATAGTTCCAGCATTTGCGGCTCATCGGCAAGCATCCGCAGATGCTCGTCAATGACATTCTCATCATAGCGCACAGCCGGTCCTGTCTGTGCGGCAAGCGGTTCCAGCTCATGCACCTTACGGGCCGTCTCGTCTATCAAGGGGAGCATTGCTCGAACGGCAACCCGTACTTTTCAGCAGTTCAGCAGCCAACACATACATGTGATTGGTAAAATTGCACGTAAACACAGCCGCCAGATGCAAACTTTTGCGCTGCTCAGAACTTGCTTCATACACTTTTCCGATAGGCTGAGGCAATATCCTTCAGAAGCCGCACATCCTCTTCCGAGTTGCCTTCCACAAAAAACGGTATCTGTCCAAAATCCACTTCACGCTGCTTACTGAAGTCTGCATCGGATAAAGCACTCCATGACGCGCAACATGCCCCTGCCAAATATTCATAGGAATACTGCCGGCTGTATGCACCCATAAAGCATTCTCCTTTCCAGAAACAATCTGGGGTAATAATTCCACAAAAGCCGCGTCCTTCAGCGAAACGATATAAAGCTGCGCCTCCTTCGTAACCGCCTGCAGATCCGTGGTATATACCGCCTCCACCATCTGTGCCAAGTCCTGCGCCGATTCTTTTGTACGGCTGTAGACCTGCACAATACGGAACCCTTTCCGATAAAGAGCCTTTGCCAGATTAGTAGCCAGATTTCCGGCACCGATAAAGGCAATAGACGTATCTTCTATACTTCTTCCCGCCATACACTTATCTTGTTGCCAACCAATACAGAATAGCCCCTAATACCAGCAATGCCAGTGGCAACAGATAAGCCGACATCGTACCGAGCAAAGCCGTTATCAATCCGAAGTTCAATATCAGCCATAAGCCTATCAATACCAATCCCACCGACTTGTCATGCTTGAACAGCAAAAAAATCACTGCGGTATACAGCAGAAAATTATCCTTATTCATCACCCACGGCAAGCCGATTGCAGAGAAATGCACCAATTTGTCTACCAAATAAAGAATACCGAATACAATCAGTGTGATGGCAGTGGCCTTATACGTATCACGGTTATTGTTTGCTTTTGCTGCACTCACTGTTACTTTCCTCCGTATTTATTGATATGTATCTTTTCCCACTGCAGATTGTCTTCATTGAAAGGCTTACGCTCCATCCCCTTATGACCGATAGCAATAACACTGAGCACCTGCAGCTGCAAAGGAATATCCAGCACCTCGTGCACATACTCGCCTGAAGGCATACCGGAAGCCGTAAAACGTTCTCGCACCTGCACCCAGCAGCTTCCCAGTCCCATATCTTCGGCCTGAAGTTGCAGGTAAATGGAGGCAATGGAGGCATCCTCTATCCACACATCGCTTGCCAACGGGTCGGCAACAACCACTACTGCCAATGCCGCATCGGCAATAAACTGCGATGCCTGCTCCTTGCAATAGGACAATTCCTTCAATTTATCCTTCTCGTCTACCACTATAAACTGCCATGCATTGCTACGCTTCGACGTGGGTGCCATCAAAGCAGCTTTCATCAAAGTAACGACTTGTTCTTGTGTCAATTCTTCTTCTGTAAACTTCCGCATGCTGCGGCGGGCTTTTATCAATTCACTGAAACTTTCCATAACATATTCGTGTTTAGCGAAGGCAAAATTTAGATAAAATATCCGGGAATGGCGAATAAAAGCCCTTACAATCTTCTCCCCGCTTCCTTTTGTATCAGACAAGCAGATAGGCGGTATCCGGAGCAACCGAAAATTCCTCTAAATAGATTATCCAGTCGGTCACATCCTCTACCGTAAACCACGCTTCATCACCCTCGTGCATGTGGCTGACGTCGTAAGGTTCTTGTATAAGCTGTCCCTTGAAGCGCTCTCCATCAAACTCCAACAGCTTAAACCAAATATGTTCGCGGTCGTCAGCCTGCTCGGCACTGTCTGTCTTCAAGCCAATTTTAAGCAAGATAGAGCTTTCGTCCTTCTTTGCCATGTATTTCACAAGACCGAAACGCTCGCGAGCCAACGCACTCATGCGATTGGTCTCACGGGTACTAATAAAGAATAGTGGATTCTCACCCCACATGCTATCGTATTCGGACACCTTCCGCAGTCTGCCCTTTTTCTCGTCGTCCTCACTCGTATAGATGAACACGGGTGCCGTGCGGCCGTTGTGTCCTTCCTCACGGTCGTCCGCACTGCCAAGAGCGAGGCTTCGGTACTCATCCAGCGCCTTTGTCCACGAAACGTAGGTGGCCACTATCGGCAAACGGTCATTCAACATTCCGATATATACGCCAGCACCTGGTTCGGGAGTCCTATCGTCTTTATCGAGCAGATGACTGGCAAGGGTGGAAATCAAGTAATAATGGTTGTTGTAATTCTCCTTGTCTGATTTCAGAATCTCAAGTTCATACAAACCGCAACGGTTCAATCCGTGCTATGCAACCACACCTCGCCTCCTTCATCAGTCACAGCATGTACCGTAAACAAAACACTCGTTCCGGGAACTACCGCCGAGTCGGCAGCTAGAGTGGCCCACCGAGCACAAACCAGTTTCTCGGCACTTTCGTCCACAATGGCAAGCAGGTCGGGCACCATAGCTACAGCAATCTTCAGTTGCAGATGGTAGGACTTCTGCCCGTCAACGCCGAACTTCATGAACACCGTAAGTGCCCTATCGGCTCTGCCAATAGCATATAGTTCTTCGTCAGTGAAATAATAATCCCGACGATTAAACATATCAGGCATTGAAAAATCACCTTCATAGAAGCCTATTTCATACACTTCGCCATCATATCCTACTTCCATATATCCCGGTTCGTCTTCATCAGGCAAACGTTTTTTCAACAATTCCACTCCAGAGATAGCAGCCACGCGCTCAAAAAGCCGTACCGACAAATCCATTCCACCCTCCTTAGCACTGCCATCATATAAGAGGACTCTTCCCAGTAGCACAGCGGCTGTTCTTCGAGAACCGTTTTCTTTTTCTTAAAAATCATATCCATTCTTTTATGTAAGACTTCAGCTATAGTGACAAATTTAATAAAAAGCCTACCCATGCCAACCGAAATTTCAGTTTTTTGTTAAGTTTGCAAGCAATGCCCCTCAAACTCACTACATATTACCGTGGGAGCAAGGTTCCTGACCTACCGGGGACCAACACCTTCCATTCCACGGAGTTGTTCCGAATCTACGAGGAAACTCCGGGGTATACCCCCATACTCATTGTGGCATCTGAAGATGACAAGCCCGTTGCGAAACTGCTTGCCGCCATACGTAAAAGTGTCCGCATGTTTCCACCCGGCATCATCAAAAGATGTGAGGTGTACGGTACGGGAGAATATTTTCAATAACGAGGCAGACAAAGAGACTATCTTCAGTGACATGCTACAAAGGCTTACCAATGAAGCATTGCCGCGATTCTTTTCTCATCGAGTTCCGCAACCTGGAAAATGCCATGTTCGGATACAAATCTTTCCGGAACAACCAATACATCGCCATCAATTGGCTGCGGGTGCGCAACTCGCTGCACAGCGTCGAAAAGGTGGAAGAGCGTTTCAGCCCGTCACGTATCCGGCAAATAAAGAAAGGGCTCAAAAACGGCGCCCAAGTGCGGGAAGCACGTACCAAAGAGGAGATTCTCTGTTTGCCAGATGTTGCGCCACGTATATTCTTCCAAGATACGGCGCCACTTCCCCAGCATCAAGTTCTTTCAGCATCTCGAAAACCAATTGACAAAAGGGCAACAAAGCAAAATCTTCATCGTCACTTATAAAGAGAAGATTATCGGTGGCAGTGCATGCATTTATTCAGATGATAGCGCCTACCTGTGGTTCTCCGGTGGCATGCGCAAGACTTATGCCCTGCAATATCCGGGTATTCTTGCTGTATGGAAAGCACTGGATGATGCCAAACAACGCGGATACCGCCACTTAGAGTTCATGGATGTGGGACTTCCCTTCCGTAAACATGGCTACCGTGAGTTCGTTCTCCGCTTTGGAGGAAAACAAAGCAGCACCCGACGCTGGTTCCGTTTCCGTTGGAACTGGCTGAATCGGGTGCTGATAAAGATGTATGAATAAAAACGGCTTTATTGGGATATTTTAAATACGACAGTGCTATATGCGCCCATTTTACCATAATGTCATCACCGTCCTTCTTCTGCTGAATATCCCCATTTACTCCGACGGCTTTCTCTATCTTATCCGTCAGTGTAATTTCAGTGGCAGAGACACCAAAGTTATGTATTACCAACATTTTCTCTGTATCCTTCGTCATATACCAAGCAGCAATAGTCTTACCGGCAGTGGTATTATTTTCATTGTAAATGCCATGTTTTGACATCTTTCCTTCAGCCAATGAAGGATAAGTATTACGTAGTTTGGCAAACCGAATATAAACATTCAACAGAGAACTTCATCATTCTGCTGTTCCACCACAGACTTTATGCTGGAAGCTACCCCCTTGTCTATCTTATCCGTATAGGCAGTCACCGTATTATCTCCCCACAACATCGGACCGCGCACATACTCGTCACCATTGTCCTTCATTCCATAGAGTCCCAGTTCTTCACCATAATAGATATAAGGTTCGCCCGGACCAGTCAGTAAGACAGCTGCCGCCAGTTTCTCCTTATCAATGGATTTACCCAGTTTGGAAGCAGTACGATCTTCATCATGGTTCGAAGTTTGGTAGCTTCTATGTAATCTGTCCGGTTAGCAGCATAAAGCTGTTGATAGCTCATGATATCTTTTACAAAGTAACAACCCGTACTGTTATTAATGGCCCACTCCAAACGATACCAAAAGTCAAACTCAAACAGTGCGGGAAGCCCTTGATAATAAGGGGCTACTTCACTAGCACCCGAAAGAACTTCACCCACAATGTAAAGGTCTTCCGTCTTACCCTTCTGTTTATAATAAGCATTCAGTTCATCATAGAAAGTTCTCAAGAAAGTCGGATTTTCTGAACCTCCAGCATTATGATAGATATGTTTCACTGCATCAAGACGGAATCCATCTACTCCACGGTCTATCCATCCCTTAGCTGCTGCGACCACAGCCTTGAATGCCGGAGAACTTTTCAAATCAGACAATTTACCGTAATTAAGGTCGGCAAAGGAGGCTGTATAGAAATGAGAGTGATAATACCATAGGTTCATAGACTCAAACATAATATCTTCTGCATCCTCACCTTGCTTTAAAGCAAAAGGTTCGCCATATTTCAGACGAGTACTGGTAGAGGCAGCACCATATTATGGTTGCCCCAATCTGTATTGCTGGTACGAATCAAGAATCCCCAAGGTGAAGAGAAGTCCACTGTCAATTCATAAATACCATTTCCCTTATCATAAATTCTTACAAACAGCAGGGTCACCATAATAAAGATACTTGGCACCAGTAGTTGTCTGGTCTGTATTATCCGTATCCGCCTTTTCTGCAACGCTCACCGTCACCGTAGGTTTTGAAGCATTCGACCAATCGAGTACAAATTTATAACATCCGCTTACGACATCTGTTGAAGCTGTCGTAGAATACCATTCTCCCGAATTATATCCGTTTCCCCCTTCACTGGAAATCATATCAATTTTTCCCGCCTTGATGTCAGCTTCCGGGTCTTGAGAGAATATGTAGTAATTGCGATATTCACTGTCAGTAGAAGATTTTGCAGCCAAAACCACGGATGCTCCACACTCGTATGGTTCAAGACATAATCCAGATAAATTTTAATGCCCCGATTATGAGCCTCGGCAACCAATCGGTCAAAATCACTTTCTGTGCCGAACTTCTGATTCACCCTCGTATAATCTGTCACATCATAGCCATGATACGAAGGAGATGGATGAATAGGAGAAAGCCAAATAGCCTTCACACCCAAAGCATCTATATAATCCAGTTTAGAAATTAAGCCATTAATATCGCCATAACCGTCACCATCGCCATCGGAAAAGGAGTAGACCAGTAACTGATAAGAGATGTCCGCACGTTTCTCCCCATCCAATCTGTAGGAGTTGCAGTTATCACAGTCCATTCTGACGGCGTTGGCTCCGGCTCCGGTTCCGGGCGTTGGTGTAGTACCATTATCATCACTGCAAGCTACCAAGCAGAATGATAACACACAAAATAAAAAAAAGAAAGAAGCTTTATTGTCTTCATATCATTAGATTTTCAAATTATTATGATTCAAAGATAAGGAAGATAAAATAGCTGATAGACAGACTATAATGAAAAAGTGGAGTTAAAGGACGAAAACGTTTGCATAGTTCCCAAACACATCTATTGAACATCTGTATACCGTCTTCTGATATCCACGAAATCTTTTATCATCTCCCAATATTGTTCCCTGGTTTGGGAACGAGGATGCCAATCCGGATCCGGATTATTGCTGACAGCCTCATTCCAATTAGTATCATCCATAAACTTATAGTCTATACTACAAGAGGACAATCCACTAATCGGCTTAAGGAATATATATCCGTCAAATAAGTCTGCCAACGTAAAATCATTATATCCCATTGAGTAATAGCTATCATCATCCAACTTACCTAAAGGTGTACCTTTTAAATCAAACCCTATAGGTTTATTGTCCATCCTCCCATTATGGCCTCCAATCTACCTAAAGCAGGAGAAAGTAATGCCGGCTGACGGTTTAAACGGTTCGGGAAAGGTTGATGCAAAGCTATTGCAACTACTTTCGATCCATATTTAGAGTACAACAAATTTCCAAGAAATTCTGTTCGTAACGTACATAACCCGGAGACGTATAATCATAGTAGGGAAAATGATAAAAAGTAAAAGCATGGGGAGTTCCGGTCAATACTAATATCTTCTGTCCTGACGCCAGAACTTCCCGTTCCAGCAATCCACACCGAAAGTCTTCTGTATTTCCCAATGGAAATACCTCATGCATATTTTCCGGAGTTCTAACTCCGGAGAATTTCTGCCAGTTATAATGATAACTGATATTCAATATCCGGAATTTACTTGCATCTTTGGGCAGTGAACGGTTCCATTTCCATGCAGCCCTATAAATTTCCATATATTCAGTAATCGCCCATCGGGTATTATAATTGAACATCAGTTCGCGAGCCACTTGCTCATCATACTTCGGAGCATTGATTAGAGAATCCAACCGTCGCTGATCTTCGTATGCCCCAAACTCCATACCCAGTACAATATTATTCTCGTATAACTTAGGTATCAAATTACAAACAAAGTCCAGATTTTCTTTCACCCCATGGTCTTCTGCTAATAACACAATATCTGCCTTCCGGAATTTGGCTACCAGATAGTCATCAGGCGACATCGCCTCATCATGCAAATAGGCGAGGGCAACCTCCTGAATTTTATCCTGCGCACTCAATGGCAACAAAGAAACAACAGGCAAAACAAAATACAATTAAAAACTTACGAATCATACTTATAAATCAAAAACAATACATTCCTTTCATCATCATCTCTCAGTTCCTATCAAAAATTTCACCGGATATTCCAAACGCTTCATCCAATCCGTTTCTATATGCGCAGCTCCCGGAAAGACCTTGGATATCCACATAGGCTTGGTCCATCCTTTTTCTTTCATCAGCTTATCCAATTTGTCTTGATAAGGAGGATAAAAGCATCCAATGTCGCGTCTCCCCTATCCATATAAATCAGTCTGCTATTAGCTTTCGGCAAATGATCGGCAAGATAACTTCAAAAGCAGAAAACCACAAATCAGTCTGCTCCTTAGTAGGCTGTGTACTACTGATAATCATGGTGAGATGGGTAGACAAGCAAGCTGCTCCACCAAAAATCTCAGGATATTCACATATTGCATACAGAGAAATCAACCCACCCATACTGGAACCCATTACAAACGTATGCTCTACTCCCTTATTAGTTGAATACTCCTTATCAATAAAGGGTTTGACTTCCTCTACTAAAAAACGGAGATAATTGTCCGCATTAAAGTGAATGTTTTCAGGTATGTTTCCATTAGGCAGATATTTCAAAGCTTTTTGTGGGAAATAATCTTCATACCTGCTTTGAGCGATATTAGCAATACCAACCACAATACATGGCCTTATCTTTTTCTCTTCCAACAGTTCTCCCAAAACCTCATCCACTCCCCATTCTACTTTATTCCAAGTGGAAGCAGCATCAAAAAGCATTTGTCCGTCATGCATATAAATGACATCGTATCTGTTTTCTGGAGAATAATCTGAAGGAAGCCAAACAAAAACATCACGAGGAGCTACAATGGCCGATTTGAACAGAGGATACTCCACGAGTTTTCCAGATGAAACAGTTTGTTGTGCAACACTCCATTGACACAATAAAAACTGAATAAAACAAATAAAGTTCTTATTTTCATGACCTACGATATATAATCTATTTTTTTATATCTCTATATAAGTAACCAATATAATCACGATAGAATTTTTCAACATCTTTCCAAAAATAAAATGGAGCTATTTCACTCTTTATTGGAATGGTTGTTTCTTTTTCATTCAACATAAACTTGACAATTATTTTATCCGTACCTCTTTTTCGATAAAAAATAATTTGTACATTAGCAGCCATAGGAACAATTTTATAATCACTCCATACTCTATAGAAGTTTTCAGAATTGGTTTCTTCTCCATAACACCCTTCCAAATGAAGAAGACCGGTCAATGGCATAACATTTCCATCATGTCCAAATCTCAATGTAGCAGCCATTTCATCATTTTGTATGGCTTCATTTGCAGAATCCAATATATTTTCAAGTAAAGGAATAAAAGTTCTTTGTACAATCTCCTTTCCCCAAGGACAAGTTCCATTACAAACATAATGCTTATAATTATTTACCTGCCAGATATCAAACAACTCTTCTTTTTCAAAAATATCATAAAAGGACAAGTCTAATTCCGTATTCTGAATATCTGATGCAATCCAATATAATCCCATCATCAACTGCTCCTGATTGACATGCTGTTGCACATAATTTGGTTTGAAAACAAAAGTCTCATCAATCTTTCCGGATGAATATGCTCTCTACAAAACTCATGATAATCTTTCCTCCAATCAGACTCATCCGAAGTAAACTCACGAGCATTCTCATTCCAATAATTCAAATAGCGCATATAGCGTTCACCTGAACCATAAGTAAATTGTAACTCAGGATTCAACCCCTTAAGGGTCTCACAAAAAGTAGCCATACTCAATGCGCAACGAATTACAACAGTGGAGCAAGCACTTATTTTCCGTTTACCTTTAAATACATCCGGAAAATTATAAAACATACGTTCAGAAATACTACGATGCTGTCGATATCCCAAAGGAGTAAGCTGCCCTCCCAACCCCTCTGCATCTCTCCAAACCACTTCAAGCCTTACTACGAACACTCTTCCCTTTATCTGTCAGAAAACCTACAGCATCTGCTTTATCCAATATTTCCATTACTGTTTGGTATTCAGAATCAGAAATAAGATAGCGAGATCCATGCCGCCCATAATGAGAAATATAAAAAGGGGTATATCCTTCAGGAGGAAGAGTATATTGTTCACTTATTTCAGGATAGGCATAATATACACTGGCGCTTTTATTGGGATCAGCACTTATTTCTTCAAAGGCTGTCTGGGCTTTACTTGTTACAACCGACAATATCAATCCACAGACAAGGACAAATCTCATTTTCATGCAAATTCATTTTAATAAAATACACCCATAAACACAGAATCGGCTGTCTAATCACTCCATTACGACGTTCATCTTGCTCTATCTTGAATAATAACATATTCGACAAAATGACATTCCTAATTGTAGTGTTCAGACAGCGATTCAATTCATATCTCTCAGTATAAATTCTTTATTTTACAACCGTAATTGTATTAGGATTAGTTGACATATCTACTGTTATAGTATAGTTACCATCTTCAGCCACCTTCATGTTATTTCCATCTTGATTGACTGGTATTTTAGTACCAGGAGTAGGGCCACCTCACAACCACGGTTCATATCCCAGGCAGCATTAAAACGAATTTTAAACTCATCGGTAGTTGTAAGAGTCACATCCGACAACGTCCATACATTCTTTTCTGCATCATATACAAAGACTGCATCATCTTTCCAATCATTGAAAGAACCAATCAAGCCAACCTTATCAATGCGCTGCATTTCAAAGTACCGGTAGTCATATCCACTTGGATATAATAATAGCCCGCCGGAGTATTAATATTACCAGAGCCACCATATACTCCCTTCCCATAACCAGCCTCATTCAATTCGATCGTACCAGCAAAGTCTTGTCCCCAATCTGTAACCGGAGAGAACTTCCACTCATTGCTTGTCATATTGACGCCACCTTCAAATTTACCTTCACCATTACCCCCTAAATATAACGTAAAGGGTACATTCCAGTTTTGAGCTCCAGGAAGATACAGTTTTTCCGGGAATGAGGTACTTAATATTTTCGCTGTATAAGGATGGCTATTCACGTCAAGTACAACCTTATATTCACCGGTTTCCTTTTCAAATACCATATTATCGCCGCCATCACGGAAGTCACCATTCTTATCAATGGCAAATCCCCAATTGTCATTCGCACGGAACTTATATTCTCCATCTTGAGTCAATGTTGTAACAACAGAATAAGTATTTGCGGTTGCATCATATTCCATCGGCAGTTCAGCATTCCATCCATTAGGTGTGGCAGCACCTATCATTCCCATAGAATTAATTTTAACAATCTGAAGAGTACCAAATTTGATATCCGCACTGATACGATATAAACCAGCAGGGATTGTTATAACTCCACTACCAATAGTACCTGATGTTACAACATTTCCCTTATCATCAGTAGTAGTCTCAACATCATCACTACCATATTCTGTTTGTGTATCTTGGTCAATAAACTTAAACGAGACACCACTTTCCAAATTAACAAAACAGTCAAACAGTCCCTTAGTTACTGTACTATGAGGGAGCTTCTTATCTGTTCCACTTATTAACAGATATGCTGGATAAGTAGCCTTATAAGTAGTAATACTAATGCTCAAGGGAGCTGAAGGAATACCTTCCGGATAAGTTTCGGAATAAGCTTTACTATAAATTCCACATCAGCGGCTTGTGCTTCAGGCGCACCTGAAGCTACCACCAATTCATTCCATTCATCCACCGTTTTAGAACAAGCTGTTTCGGTTAACCCTGTTGCAACTTCAGTCAATTCACCGCCATTATAGGTGATATAAACATTATAAGTGATTGCCTCGCCATACTCTAAACGCGCAGCTTCCCACGTCAGTAACTGCAATTCTTCCGCAGGAGCTGTGATGTCAAGAATTACATCAGCCGCATTTGCTGTAAGCACCGCAGAAACAGCATCACCATACGAGTAAACAGTCATCAATTGTGCTGCTGATTTATATCCACCATTCTCATCTGTAGCCTCTACATAGAAAGACAAATCAAAAGATGCATTTTCCGGAATGCCTTGAACACCTCCTAACAATGTCTGGAATTCATTCTTTGTCAAGGTCAAAGACAATCCTTTAGTAGAAGAACCTACTTGTACTGGAGTTGCATCACCATACTGCGCATAAAGTGTGTAGCTGGTTTCGCCTTTCATAAAACGAGCAGCCGACCATGCCCATGTAATAGATTCTGACATTGTGTTCTTGGTCATCAGAATAGTACCATTATTCACAAGTTCAGGAGCTGCCGGTTCCTTGGAAAAAGTATCCTCAATATCTTCCTGACATCCCGTAGAGGTTGTGTCAAAACGTTGGCACAACCTCTTTTATATTTTAAGTTCTGCTATATTTTCTTTTGGCTATGCTACTTTTTCCTCATGCATTTGGCAGCAAGTTGCTATATTCCAATTATATCGGG
>ENA-OQDF01000110-OQDF01000110.1-human-gut-metagenome-genome-assembly--contig:-NODE-110-length-28699-cov-6.698936_pt1 | contig 28699 bp, 27 predicted proteins | sample MGYA00242769_ERZ504597 | MGnify/ENA primary metagenome ERZ504597 (study PRJEB26092, sample SAMD00036305) | human gut metagenome | host: Homo sapiens | study: EMG produced TPA metagenomics assembly of...
CTGATGGTAGAGGCTGCCGGCAGAAACGACAAGAGAAGCTTCTTTGCTGACTGGACCGTACGCCACCCGGACAACGAGAACGGCGAGCTGCTGCAGCACTGCGACCGTGGCCGATCTCTGTTGCACAGGAAAAACCGACGATCGGTTATCCTCTGGCATTCAGTCATCCGGGAGCTGTAGAGGCACAGGCAAAATTAGGCGAAATGACACTGGCGCGTTTTGACGGAGACAACGGAGAGTACTCTCTGCTGCTTGGAAATGCAAAAGGTGTCGAGGGACCTTATACGAAGGGAACCTACGTATGGGTTGAGGTACAGAACCTGAAACGCCTGGAGGCAAAAATCGTGGAAGGACCGTACATCCACCACTGTGTCGGTATCCACGAGAACGTTGTGCCGGTTCTGTATGAAGCATGCAAATACATCGGCATTGCCCCGGATTTATATGATCCGATTGAGGAAGATGTCAAAGCATATTTAAGAGGAGAATGAAAATCATGAGTGAATACAAGGAATTGAGTTGTCTGGCGTATGATCTGCGGAAGAAAGTAGTGGAAATGGTAGTTTCCGGCAAGGGCGGCCATATCGGCGGTGACATGAGTGTCATTGATGTGCTTGTAGCGCTGTATTTTAAAAAGATGAACATCAGCCTAAGAACATGGATGACCCGGACCGCGACCGTTTTGTAATGAGTAAAGGTCATTCCGTTGAGGCATATTATGCAGTACTCGCAGCAAAGGGATTCTTCCCGATGGAAGAGGTCATCGAAAAATTCTCCAAATTCGGCAGCCCGTACATCGGCCATCCGAACAATAAACTGCCGGGCATCGAGATGAATTCCGGTTCTCTCGGCCACGGACCTCCGGTCTGCGTGGGGATGGCGCTGGCAGGAAAAATGGATAAAAAAGATTACCGTGTTTACACCGTTATGGGTGACGGCGAGCTGGCAGAAGGCTCTGTCTGGAGGGCGCAATGTCCGCAGGAAACTACAAGCTGGACAACCTCTGTGCGATCGTAGACCGCAACCGTCTGCAGATCTCCGGAAATACCGAGGATGTCATGAAACAGGACAGCCAGGAGGAGAGATGGGCAGCGTTCGGATGGAATGTTCTTTCCGTACCGGGCAACGATATGGACGCGCTCTTTCATGCGTTTGAGCTGGCGAAACACTGTAAGGGAAAACCGACGGTTATTATTGCAAATACAACGAAGGGCTGTGGTTCTTCCGTGATGGAAAATAAGGCGGAGTGGCATCATAAAGTGCCGACACCGGAGGAAGTAGAACAGATCATGAAGGATCTGGATGAGAGAAAGGAGCACTGTCATGAATAAGATTCCAAACAGACAGGCCATTTGCGAGGTTTTAATGAAACATGCCGAAACGGATAAAGATATCGTAGTGCTCTGCAGCGATTCCAGGGGAAGTGCTTCCCTGACACCGTTTGCAAATGCGTATCCGGAGCAGTTTGTGGAGATGGGTATTGCGGAGCAGGATCTGGTCAGCGTTTCTGCCGGTCTTGCAAAATGCGGCAAGAAAGCATTTGCGGCATCTCCGGCGTGCTTCCTTTCTACAAGAAGCTATGAGCAGGCGAAAATTGACTGTGCATACTCCAACACCAATGTAAAGCTGATCGGCATCAGCGGCGGTGTGAGCTACGGCGCACTCGGCATGAGCCATCATTCTGCACAGGACATCGCAGCAATGGCAGCTATTCCGAACATGCGCGTTTATCTGCCAAGCGACCGCTTCCAGACAGCAAAACTGATCGAAGCGCTTCTTACCGATGAAAAACCGGCTTATATCCGTGTCGGAAGAAATGCCGTAGAAGATATTTACAGCGAAGAGAATACGCCGTTTGAGATGGACAAAGCGACTGTTCTGGCAGAAGGATGCGATGTTCTTCTGGTAGCCTGCGGCGAGATGGTCCGCCCGGCGCTGGATGCGGTTGCCCTGTTAAAAGAAGAAGGCATCAGCGCAGGTCTTCTGGATATGTACTGCGTAAAACCGCTGGATAGAGAAGGTCTGGTAAAAGCAGCAGAGAAAGCGAAAGTTGTCATTTCCATCGAGGAACATGCGCCATTTGGCGGCCTTGGCTCTATGGTCAGCCAGGTTGTCGGTGCAGAGTGCCCGCGTAAAGTAGTGAATATGGCACTTCCGGATGCCCCGGTGATCACCGGAACTTCCAAAGAAGTTTTTGAGTATTATGGACTGAATGCAGAAGGTATTGTAAAGAAAGCGAAAGAATTGCTGGCATAAGACAGGAGATATCGGATAGCGATATCGGAACGTGGAAAAAATTCCTGCATGCCCGGACGGGATGTGTCCGGGGAGTGCAGGAATTCTTACTATCGTGCGAAGTTTGCAAAAAGCGTTTCGGCTGTTTTCATATTTTGAGATAGCATGCTTTGTATGGATTGAATTCATGTGGACAAATTATGCTGCCTTAATTGGGAAATGTTTTCTGCAAACTGAAACAGACAAAATACAAAAACTTTTGAAATATATGAAAGTTGAAGGTTTGTTATTTTTTTATGAATGGTAACACAATTATATAGGATGGATGGGAATATGGATAAAAAGTATATCATCGGAATCGATCAGAGCACGCAGGGAACAAAAGCACTGCTGTTTGACGGAGAAGGACATTTGCTCCGCCGTACCGACCTGCCGCACCGGCAGATCATCAACGAAAAGGGATGGGTTTCTCATGACTTAAATGAGATTTACAGCAATACCGTACAGACGGTAAAGACTTTGGTAACAGAAGCAAAAATCCAGCCGGAGGAAGTTGCCGGCATCGGCATCAGCAACCAGAGAGAGACGACTGCCATCTGGGATCGGAAAACGGGAGAGCCACTGGAATACGCCATTGTGTGACAGTGCGGCCGTGCGAGCGGTATTGCACAGGAAATTGCCGAAAAAGGCTGTGCGGAAGAAATTCGTGAGGCAACCGGTCTGCAGCTTTCCGCGTACTTCCCGGCAGCAAAGATGGCATGGCTGCTGAGAAATGGTGGAGAAGAACGGCAGAACCGTGCAAAAACGGGGAGCTCTGCCTTGGAACCATTGACAGCTGGCTGATTTATAAACTGACCGGCGGAGCCTTTAAGACCGATTACTCGAATGCCTCCAGAACGCAGCTGTTCAATTTAAAAACGCTGTCCTGGGATGAAAAAATCTGTGAGATTTTTGACATTCCGGTCTGCGCACTGGCCGAGGTGTGTGATTCCGATGCCGTCTATGGAATGACAACGATGGAAGGGCTGTTTGCAAATCCGGTGCCGATCTGCGGTGTACTGGGAGATTCTCATGCGGTGCTGTTTGGACAGGGCTGTTTAAAACCGGGCATGATTAAGGCAACGTATGGAACGGGTTCTTCTCTGATGATGAACATCGGCGACAAAATGATTCAGAGCAGCCATGGCGTAGTAACTTCGCTTGCATGGGGAAGAGGCGGCAAGGTGGACTATGTACTGGAGGGAAACCTGAATTATACGGGCGCCGTCATTACCTGGCTGAAGGATGATTTAAAACTGATTTCTTCCGCAGGCGAAACGGAGCAGCTGGCGCGTGAGGCAAACCCGGCCGACCGCACGTATCTGGTTCCGGCGTTTACAGGACTTGGCGCACCGTACTGGGATGAGAAAGCGACGGCTTCGATCAGCGGTATTACACGTACCACGGGAAAGGCTGAGGTGGTGAAGGCGGCATTGGACTGTATTGCTTATCAGATCACAGATCTGGTGCGGGCGATGGAGCAGGATACGGGGCTTCAGATTGCGGAGCTCCGCGTGGACGGCGGCCCGACGCGCAACGCATATCTGATGCAGTTCCAGAGTGATATTGCCAACAAGCGGGTGAATATTCCGGATGCGGAGGAGCTGTCGGGAATCGGAGCGGCTTATATGGCGGGGATTTCTGCCGGGCTGTATGATCTGGAGAAGCTGGCGGGCAATATGAGACGAAGTGTGTATGAGCCGAAGATGGCGGATGAAGTTCGGGAGAAAAAATATGCCGGATGGAAAGAAGCTGTTGGGGGTGTACTGACGAAGTAGGGGACGGACGGCGCAAAACCCCGCCTGCCCCGCAGCACACGTTCCCCGGGCAGGCACTGTTTTGAATTAAGAAAAGCATTTCACGAACAGGATAGAAAATAATTCTAATAATAGAACATTTAGAGCGTGTTTGAAAAATCATTCCCACAAAATGTGATGCACATCTTGCAGAAAGCCTTTTTCAAACACGCGCTGACGAAAAAAAGATTCTTTTGATGAAATTTTCCTATAGGATTTGGCTATTGACTGGAGCTCTTTCAAACATATTTGAAAAATATAAAAGTCTTTTCAAATATGTCGTCAGGAAAATTCTGACAAAGGATCTTTTTTTGCGTCTTGCGTTCCATCTATACCATGGATATAATAGAGAAAAAGAGCTGGATTAGAAACGTATCCCCCAAAGTTTTTCGTAACCCGAAATAGTGCATACAGACTGTGGGGTGAAAGAAACACGTTTCGGAATATTTTCAGGGAGGAGGAATGCGCATGGGAACATATTTAAATCCGGGCAATGCATTGTTTAGAATTGCATTGAATTCCCAGATTTTTGTGGATAAGAGCAGATTAATTGAAGTGACAAACCGATGTGCAGGTACGATGCAGCGGTTTATCTGTGTCAGCCGCCCGAGAAGATTTGGAAAATCCATGGCGGCCGATATGCTGGCAGCATATTACCAGCGGGGAGAGGATTCCGATACACTTTTCCAAACCTTAAAAATAGCAGACTGTGCGTCTTATGCGGTGCATCGAAATAAGTACGATGTTATTAAAGTGAATATGCAGGAATTCTTAAGCGCAACGCAAAGTGTAGAAGAAATGCTGGATATGCTGCGAAAATATCTGCTTTTTGATTTGCAGGAAGCATTTTCGGGTGTACGGCTCCGGGATGAACAAAATCTGGTTCAGGTGATGAAAGATATTTATGCGGCAACAGGACATTCTTTTGTAATCTTAATTGATGAGTGGGACTGCCTGTTCCGTGAGTATCAAAATGACAAGGAAGCGCAGAAGAAATATCTGGACTTTCTTCGGGCATGGCTGAAAGATAAGGAATATGTAGCACTTGCCTATATGACAGGAATTCTGCCGATCAAAAAATATGGTTCTCATTCGGCATTAAATATGTTTTCGGAGTATTCCATGACGAATCCGCGTGAAATGGCAGAATTTTTTGGCTTCACGAAAGAGGAAGTACAGACACTCTGCGAACAGTATCATCGAAGTTTCGAAGAGACAGAAGCATGGTATGACGGATATGAGCTGTGTGCCATGCAGGGAACTGAATTGAAGAAGTATGCGATGTACAGTCCGAAATCCGTGGTAGATGCGATGCTGAGCGGAATTTTTGATAACTACTGGAATCAGACGGAAACATATGAGGCTTTGAAAGCTTATATTTGCATGAATTTTGAAGGGCTGAAAGATGATATTGTAAGAATGCTTGCCGGAGAGTCCGTACAGATTAACATTGGAACCTTTTCCAATGATATGACAACGTTTCAGGGAAAGGACGATGTATTGACTTTGCTGGTGCATCTGGGATATCTGAGCTATCATTGGACGGACAAAACTGTATCTATTCCGAACAAGGAAGTTTCCCAGGAATATATCAATGCAATCAGCACGATGGACTGGACAGAAAGTGATTTGTTCTGTTGAAAATTCGAAAAAATTACTGGAAGCACTTTGGCGTATGGATGAAGAAACTGTGGCCAGGGGAGTGGAGCAGGCGCATCTGGAATTTGCAGCTTTGCAGTATAATGATGAAAATTCACTGAGCTGCACGATCAGCCTGGCGTTTTATTTTGCAAGGGAATATTATACCGTTGTCCGGGAATTTCCGACAGGAAAAGGATTTGCGGATCTGTGCTTTCTTCCAAGAAAAATGTATATGGACAAACCGGCAATTTTGATCGAACTCAAATGGGATCAAAGTGCTGTGGGTGCGTTGGAGCAGATCAAAGAGCGGAAGTATACAGAAAAGTTGGAAGAATATAGTGGAAATCTTCTTCTTGTTGGAATTAATTACGACAGGAAAACAAAAAATCATGTGTGTGTGATTGAAAAATTCAACAAACAATAGCAAGGATTCGCCCACTGCTATAGGGGTTGAGATGAATTGAAAATAGAAAAGATAGTCGCAGTGGAGGTCAAAGAGAGAAATCAGGAAAGGCAGAGCAGATTTGTAGCGCTGCCTTTTTTCTTTAGAATCAGCCGAAATTTTGCCTTCATTCAGTCGACGTAGTATGCTACGCCTCCCTCATTCGGGCAAAATCTCCCCACAAACTGTGCTGCACATCTTGCAGAAAGCCTTTTTCAAACACGCTCTAGAAGTAATAGCCATTATTTGCAGAAATGGACAAAATCCTGACACCACCAGGAAGAAAGATGTGGTAAGATGAGAAACGTACTGCCCGGTGGAAGCAGCAGATTACTATGAAAAAAATGTCATCTGGAGGGGAGAGTGTGTTCGAAAAAAATTAGCAGCCAATGGAAGATTTTTTGGAGATGCGCAACGGGAGGAAGAAAATGGCAACTTATGTTATTTCGGATATTCACGGAGAATACGAAAAATTCATGGAACTGCTCGAAGAAATCGAACTGGAAGAAAATGACACGCTGTATGTACTAGGGGATGTTCTGGATCGTGGCGAGCATCCGATCAAAACGGTATTAAAGCTGATGGAAATGCCAAACGCCATCTGTCTCGTCGGAAACCATGAGGTGATGGCGCTGAAATGTCTGCAATTTTTATGCCAGGAGATCACGGACCGTGCGATCGATGAACTAGATGAAGAAACAGCAGAGGATCTGCTGGTCTGGCTGTACAACGGCGGCGATTCTACGATACGGGAATTCCGTGCACTGGATCCGGAGATGCGGCAGGAAGTCATGGCATTTCTGGAGGATTTTGAACTGTATGAAGAACTTGTTATTAAGGGAAAACGATATCTTCTGGTACATGGAGGTCTGGGCCATTTTTCACCGGAAAAAGAGATGAACGAATATTCCTTAAGGGATCTTGTCTGGGACAGACCGAATTATCGGAGAAAATATTTTGATGATACGTATCTGGTGACGGGCCATACCCCGACACAAACGATCGATGAAAATGAAAATCCAGGATATATTTACCGGGAAAATCATCACATTGCCATCGACTGCGGAGCCTGTTTTCCGGGTGGACGGCTGGCAGCGATCTGTCTGGAGACGGGAGAAGAATTTTACAGTTCGGATCAGGAAGAATAGAAGGAAAGAGTGTTGAAAGAGCATAGAAGAACAGTTTATAGAATGACAACGAAAAAATATCTGAAAAAATATGTAAATGGTTGATATACGCTCAGAATAAAAAATATTGTAGAGTATCAGATGTGGAAAGAAAAAGGGGAGAAGCGGAATGCATTATATTATCACGGATATTCATAATGACAACAGGCGGTTTACGGAGCTTCTGCAGAAAATCAATCTCACAGAGAAGGATCATCTGTATCTGCTGGGTGATCTGTTTGACCGGTGTGAGGATCATGCGGACCTGTGGGTGTATACTTCCAGATGCTGGGGCTGGGAGAACAATGCACGGTAATTCGTGGAAACCACGATCACTGGCTGGCCAACTATATTTTCCGGTACTATGGCAGGGAGGAGAAAGACCGTGCACTTTTGCAGCCATATCCGTACAATTCTTTTCAGATGCTTCGGGAACGACTGACGGAGGTCGATCTGAAGCAGATGGCAGAACGTATTCTTTCGTGGCCCGTACAGCTGGAAATTGAAGTGGATGGACAGCCGTATCTGCTGGCACATGCCTGTACAGCCGAGCCGGGCAAATGGAAACTGGACCAATACCATCTGATGGGCGATCTGTGGTATAAGGTATTCCTGCACGAGGGTGTAAGCGGTTATATATCCATATGCGGCCACCGGAATACCGAGGACGGCAGGATCTGGAAAAACAAAAAGGGAAATGTCTATCTGTGCGACTGCGGATGTGGATTTGAGCATGGACGGCTGGGATGTTTATGCCTGGAAACGAAGGAAACTTTTTATGTGTGACAGAAGGAGAAACAAACGATGAGTATTTATATTACCGGGGACACCCATGGAACTTTCGATCTTAGAAAAGTAGTATATTTCTTCAAAGGACGTGAAGAAGAATTCAGCAGGGATGACTATCTGATCATCTGCGGAGATGTCGGTGTCTGTGGTTTCATGGCAAGTGATGAAGCAAAAACGAGGGATATTCTGCGAAACCTGCCTGTGACAGTTTTGTTCGTTGACGGAAACCACGAAAATTTCGAACAGCTCAATTCCTACGCAGTAGAAACCTGGAATGGCGGAAAAGTACATTTTATTGAGAGTAATATCATCCATCTGATGCGGGGACAGGTTTTCGAAATTGATGGAAAGAAATTTTTTACCTTCGGCGGCGCCTACAGTGTGGACAAAATGTACCGTACGGAGGGAATCACTTGGTTCCCGGAAGAAATTCCTTCGAAAGAAGAGTATGAAGAGGGATGGAAAAATCTTGAAAAAGCGGATTTCCAGGTGGACTATATCCTGTCCCATACAGCACCAAGAGAGGTAGCAGCGGCGATCGGATATGGAGAACTTTCTGACGATGAAGTAGAATTACGCCAGTTCCTGCAGCGTGTGGCAGATGAGACAGAATTTACGGCATGGTACTTTGGACATTTTCATGAAGATACCGATGTGGAAGGACAGTTTTTCTGTCTGTATGAGGAGATTGTGGAGCTGGAGCAAAAATAAATCTGCAATTTGTCCGTTGACGTTTCATGGATTGCACTTTCTGTAAAATGGAACATACAGGCTGGATAAACTTTTTTCATACAATCTGGTATTTTGTGTTGTCGGACCAGAACTTAAACAGCCAGGATCGTGTAATGGTGTAGTGGAAATAATTCGGGAAGGGACAGAATGAGCAGAAGTTATAAAAAACATCCCGTATGCAAAGACGGCAATAGATCAAAAAAAGCCTCAAAAAAACTTGCAAATAGAAGAGTAAGAAATACGATTCTGAGCGGCGGAAAATCCATGCAGTATAAAAATTGCTATGAAAGATGGGATGTCTGTGACTATAGATTCTATCAGGAAAAAGAAGTGGGTATGGATGAGGAAGAGCTGAAATGGTGGAAGAAATGGTATTACAGGAAATAGAAGGAAATGGAGATATCGCGGTATGGGAAGACAGGAAACATTGCTGTTTTTGAGAATACGAAACAGCTTTGCGGCAAACATGCAAAGCTGAAAGAAGCAATTCGAAAGTCGAACGCCGGACAAAAATTTATCCGGAGAAAAAAACAGCAGTTGGGAAAGCACTGGCAGAAAATGTGATTCCGGAAAAACGATATGAGAAACCGGCACAGGTGATCGTGAGTAAAAAGAGAACGCTGGAGGCTGCAGCAGATTATGCGGACAGACAAGTCTGCGTACTGAATTTTGCGTCCGTATCAAATCCCGGTGGCGGCGTAGCAAAAGGTTCATCGGCACAGGAGGAGGCCATCTGCCGTTGCTCCACGCTGTATGAAAATCTGACAGAAAAAACCATGTGGGCCAAGTTTTATGCGCCGCATAGAAAAGAGCGCAATCCATTACACAATGACGACTGTATTTATACGCCGGAGGTTGTAGTATTTAAAACGGATACGGCGTATCCGAGACTTTACCGGAAGAGAAGTGGTACACGGTAAATGTTCTGACCTGCGCAGCGCCGAACCTTCGGGCTCGTCCCAGCAATGGAATGAACTCTGGGGATGGTGACAAACCGGTGCGGATCAGTCAGGTAGAGCTGAAACGGCTGCATGAAAAAAGAATGCGGAAAGTGCTGGATATCGCGGCTGCAGAAGGGAATGAAGTCGTAATCCTCGGAGCTTTTGGCTGTGGAGCATTCTGTAATCCGCCGGGAGTCGTTGCGGCAACGATGAAGACTGTGGTGGAGGAATACCGCTATCAGTTTCAGACGATTGAATTCGCTGTGTACTGTTCGCCGCGGGACGATGAAAATTATCGGGTGTTCCAGAGAGCGCTGGGACGGATGTGAAAAAATTTGGAACATATGAAGTGAGAAGGATGGGAAGGGCAAAAGATGAGAAGGGCAAAAGATGAGAAGGTATCGGAAGAGATCTATAGAGACTAGAAGAAATTAGAAAAGCTTGAAAATCAGCTATGAATGTAAGAAAAATATAGATAGATTCGACTATAAAAATCAAAAATATCTGGGAATGTAAGATGCGAGGCTTTTAAATATGCCGCAGTTTTGTGCGGCAGCCATATATCTTAACATTCCCATTTTTGTTGTCCTGCATCTGTAGGCGCCACAAGTGGTAAGGTCTTGCAGACATAAGACAAAGATTTGTCCACAAAGATAAGAAACAAATGGTAACATGAATCATGCAGAGAACAGCCGCAAAACAGATACATGGATCATAAAAGTACATGCCCGGAACGATAAATTGTCAGGGACAGAAATATCGGGGCAAAAATCAAGGTTCTTTTTCATTGGAAGAAGGATCATCCATATGTTCCAGTGCGTATTCACAGGCCTGAATCACGAAACTGGAAAGGTGATATCTTCCTCGGAAGAAGAAATTGCGTGATCAATCTGGTTGATCAGATGAATCGGGAAACGGATGGTTTTGTTTTCCGTTTCTTTTCGGTTGGCTTTTAATTGAAATGTCATAGTATTAACTCCATTCCGCTGTCGAGGATGCATACAGAGCATGGAACTGATTGAATTCTGTGCGCGAAATATGAATTTTCGTAGAAAAAGCATTCAAGAGACAGCAAAAAAAATATTATAAGGTGTTTCAATCAAACTACTCGCCATGTCATATCGTCAAAATTTCAGATGTGTGAAATCGAAAAAATCGAACGATGGAAAACATGACGATTGCGAACCGTTCTCTGCGTTTTCAAAATGAAAAAGAAAAGCCAGATAATTCTATTGTATTGCATATATTAAATAAAATATGCATTGCAAAATGCATGACAAAATATATTGCAAATAAAAGGCGAATGTATTACACTAAAAGAAAAACAGAATAAAGAGGAGGGAAAATGAAACACAATAGCCGCAGAAAATATGTGGCAAAGGAGAAACAAAAGGAGCAACGATCCGGAGGACGGAAAAGGTAGACATGAGGGAGAAAAGGATCAAAATTTTAATTTTACGAGGGAGATAACGTATGAAAGTGTGGAAAAACTGAAAGTCGTTGTTCTGACAATGCTTTTCTGCATCGGAGTTATGGTACAACCAGCTTTGGCAGCGACTATGGTGCAGGATGGAATCGAAGCAACTCTGACCACAGATAAGGAAAATTATCAGCAGGGTGAAGAAATTACAGTTACCTTAACGGTAACCAATACGAATCGTACAGAAGCAACCAATGTATCGTTGGAAACATTTCTGCCGGATCATTTCGTGGTGGCGGAAAACAATGAAACAGCAAAACAGGTAACGTCTTTAAAAGCCGGAGAAACCATTACACTGCAAACAGTTTGTACGGTAAAAGATTCGGACACGAAAAAAGATGATACGAAGGATGATAATACAAAGAAAGACGATCCATCCGGGGAAAATAAGGGGAACGGCGATAAGGAAGATCAAAACAATTTTTCGGGAACAGGCGGAGACAAAAATCAGCCTTCGAACGGAAACAATTCCGGAGGTACGCTGACAAAAAACAACGGTTCTTCACAGCAAAAGAAAGACTCTTCTGGTTCTTTAAAATCAGAAAAGCTTCATAGTGCGCCGAACATGGGAGACAGCACGCAGATTTTATTGTGGGTTGCATTGCTGGCATTAGCGGGAATTGTGGTGTTTGTTGCGTGGAAGCAGAGAAAGAAAAAAATAAAATGCTTGCCTTTTTCCTGTGTCTGACAATGGCAGGCTCAATCATCGCAGAAGTTTTTCCGGAGCAGACCAAGGCAGCACCGCAGAGCGTAAACGTGGGACAGACAATGGAACTTTCCACTCAAATTCAGGTGGGCGGAAAAACTACAGAGATCAAGGCTCAGATTGGTTATACTTATGTGAAACAGGATACACCGGCCGATGATGCACAGGGCTATACTCGTGGCGAGTGGATTCAGATGCTTGCTGGAAAAGTAGAAATGAATCTTGACACGGATCCGGCAGCGATCAACCATTATTTCGCGGATACGGAAGGAAACGAACACGAAGTAGCGATTGAAACAGCGCAGGCTTATGGAATCCTTCCACCGGCAGATGTGGAAGATCTGGAGCAGGACATCCCGTTTTCTTCCCGGAAGAACCGGCGACACGCGAATTTGCAGCTTACACAGCAGTACACGCAATGGGATACGATGGCAGCCACGAATACGATACGAGCAGCTGGGCGGACTGGGCGAGTATCCGGTATCAGAATGAGGCGGCGATTGCGGTTGGAAAGGGATTCCTAGAATTAAAAGATGGATCGAAATTCCAGCACAGGAAAAGATTTCCAGGGAAGATGCTGATAGTATTTTCAATACAATAGAGGAAATCAGACGTGAGGATACAGAAATCAATGAAGAAGAGCATGACAATACACAATATGTCGATGGCGTATTAAAAAAGGAACTGGAAAATATTACGGATTATACAGTAATAGAAAATGAAGACGGGACTTATACTGTCACGGTTCCACGTGTGGAAGCAACAGAACAGATCAAAGAAGGCAGCGTTATAGTGCTTCCGCCAAGTGAAAGCTACCCGGCAGGTATTGCGTTGAAAACTGCGGCTCTGAATAAAGAAGAAACAGAAATTATTCTTACCTGTGTAAAACCAGAACTTTGGGAAGTAGTCACGAAAATTGATTTTGTCGGAGGCGGCAAAGCATTAATCGACGAAGAGGCTCTGGCGGCTTCGTATGAAATTGCAACACAGGCAAACATCACAGCAAGTGGACGAATTGATGTGGGATATCAAAAAGAAAAAGAATTTAAGATTGGGCCGAATGAGGAATGTGATGTAAGGGTTGACTTCGAAATTCCAGACATTTCCTATGTGGCCGATATTGATGTTGGAATAAATGATATTCGCGTCAATGAGTTTAAGATCGCAGTTACGGAAAAGGCAAGTGCGGATGCGCAGGCAGAAAAAGAATTTGCGGACAGTGGACAGGTTGAATTAGGGAGAGTTCCGTTTCTGCTGGGATCTACGGGACTTGCATTTGATATTGTGATTTTTTGCTCTTATAAAGCAAACGGATCTGCTCAGATTACATACAAATTAGAGTCAACACAGGGTTATCAATATAAAGATGGTACAGGACGCTGCATTTTCAATTTTAAACATGGGTTTGATACGGTTGACGTAAAAGGAAATGCTGAGGGTGGCATTGGAGTAAAGGGATTATTGACCTTATACAGCGTTTTTGATCTTGTGGGATATTATGCGGATCTGGGAGTAGGAATTGATGGAGAATTCACCTATCATAGTTTGCAGGAAGGAAGCTTGGTGTGTACCGATATTAAAGTATATCCGTATTCCACGAACGGAATTGATACAGATTCTATATTTGGAGAAGTACTTGAAAAAAGATTTAATAAGAAAGTAGAATTTCAACCGCTTCAGAATAATGAGGATAATCCATTCCGTCTCCATTATCATAATGAAAATGGAAAACGTGTTTCCAAGTGTACTTATGCGACAGGTGGTATTACAGGGTATATTTATTCCAGTCAGACACATCTTCCAATTGAAAATGCAAGAGTTAAGATTTATAAAGGTTCCGCTGTAAACACGGGTACTTCTGGGGGAAGTGTCGCTGGAGGAGGCAGCGGAGGCGGAGGCAGAGATGCCTGGAGCCTGAATCCGGATGAAAATGAAACATAGTAGTTTTTGATGCATCAGAGGATAGCCATGGAGGAAATTCCATTGGATTTGGAGATAATGAAACAACGCTAGTAAAAGTTTTGTACACAGATCCTTTCGGAAAATACAGTGCAGAAAATCTGCAGGATGGTATGTATTATATCGTGGCATCTGCAACATCCTACAAGACCTATACTATAAATGAAATTGAAATTAAGGACAGCGCAATTGTCTATGCGGAAGACATCTACATGGTAGAGCGAAATGGTTCTGAAAATGGTTCTGTGGAAGGAACCATCACAGATGCTGTAACCGGACAGGGAATTGATGGGACATCTTATATTGTGCGTGACGGATGGAATAACAAGACTGGGGATGCCGTTACGTCGGGTGTTTTTGAAGATGCAGACTATGCACTTTCCTTAGACAATGGAAACTATACGCTCGAAATTAGTAAAGAAGGTACATCACAAACTATAAAAACATTACAATCGCAGAGGACCAGGTCGATCAGGCTAATATTACACTTGTGCCGGAAAATGGTGCAGATGTGACAGCAGATCAGCTTCGTGTTGTCCTGACATGGGGAGAAGAACCAGCGGATCTGGATTCTCATATGATTTGCTATTCTGAAACAATGTCGTATCACATATGGTACCGACAGCAGAATTTCTATGGCGATTCGACAGCTAATCTGGATGTGGATGATACAGACAGTTACGGACCGGAAACCGTTACCGTAAATAATATGAATGTAAATGAAAAATTCAGCTATTATGTTCATGATTATACAAACAGTGACGATTACAATACGAATGCAATGTCACTTTCCGGAGCAAAAGTTGAGGTTTATCTGGGTGAAAAAAATATTGCAACGTATTTTGTACCATCCAATCAGGAGGGAACTTTGTGGCATGTGTTCGATTTTGATGCGGCTACGCAGACAATTACTCCGGTAAATACATTCTCATACGAGAATACACCATCTGTTATTGGTGGATTGAAAGAAGACGTAGAAGATATGAACTCGTTAGAAACATATGCTGCAAAGCCAGACCATTCTAAGAAGAGACAAGATAAAGTGGCTGTTGAAGAAGAACCATCAGAAATCCATGAAGTATCGGAAACAATAATAACACTAGAAGTAACACAGATACCGGAAAAAGAGCCAAAAGCAAAAGAGACAGAGAACGGAGCAGAGTTACCAGAAAACGAAGGAATAATACCGGAGGACGCATTCGAAGCAGAAAAGAGTACGACAGAATATTCAGATGCCGCTTCCACAACAGAAATGGAGGAAGCTGCGGACTAAGCAACACCAAATTTATAAAGAAATAAATACTTAAGACTAATTGATAAGATACAGATTATGGTGAACTGGGCAAACTGGTGCACCATAATTTGAAATACGCAAAGAGCTGTAATTGTACAGAAAGGTGTCCGAATGAAAATGAAAAAGTAAGTAAAGTAGAATAAAAGTTACAGATTTTTCATCCTCTGCACACATACTGTACGGAGGATGAAGAACATCATAAAGCGGATATAGGGAGCAAAACAAAGGATGAAAAAAGGATCAAAGTAATTCTGCTTATATTTATTCTTCTGATGCTGGCAGCAGCCGGGATTTTTGTTTTTCAGAACGGCGGAAAAATTTCTAAAACTTCAAAAAAGCCAGACGGAAACGGTGAGAACAGTGTCACAAAAAGCACATCAGATGAAGAAAACAGAAATACGGAAGAAAATGGAGCAGATCCTGATACAATTGTAAAAGAAAATGTAAAAGTCATCACACGGGATACGGAAGCAGAGAAGCAGCCGATAGAAGTTTTTGAAAATAGTATGACGTTTTCTGAAGATCCCGGCTATCAAGAAGGGGATATTTTGGTGGCAGGACAGATCAGTGCTGCGCAGAATGGATTTTTAAGAAAAGTGGTTCGTGGAGAAAAGACCAACCAGGGATATTGGATCGAAACGGAACAGGCAACATTACTGGACGTGTTTGAACAGGCTCATATTGTCCGACAGTTCCAGTTGACGGAGGATGGTGCAGAAGGAACGAAAAATAGTTCGAAGTATACGGCGACTAAGCTTTTGAATACGAATGGCAGGAATGAAAAAAAGAACGTCGTAGAATGCAGTGCAGGTGAGAGTGATATTGTCGAAAACAATGACATTATAAAGGATAATGCACAAGAGGATAACGCAGAAAATGATAACACAGAAAATAATGTTGTAGAAAATGATGAAAGTACAGCGGGAGACGAGGCAGATGATGGAACAGAAGAGGACACGGAAGAAAGTGAATACGATTACAGTGTCTCACTTGAAGCCGAAGAGGAACCGGTTCATTTTTCTGGGGAAGCAGGCTGGGGATGCTGGCTGGAAATACAGATTGACATTGAAGACGGAGAGATACAGTGTGGAATTGCAGTAAAAAATAGAGCAGGCGTTTCATTCCAATGCGGTGCCGACAGTGAGCAGGAGTTTGGAGTAGAAAAATCAATTTATCAAAAGAAACTTCCTAATAAAGAATTTACAGTCGGAGGAGTTCCGATTGTCATTACAAACAATCTGGAGGCAATAGTCGGAGCAGAAGGAAAACTTGAGGGAGGAATCTCCAGTTCCTACAGTGCGACAGCACATAGCACGTTGGGATTCCAGTACAGCAGCAAAACAGGAAAAGTGGAGGAGATCAAAGAAGGAGAGCTGAATTCTGATGGACTGGAATGGAGTACCATGGAAGTAAAAGGAAATCTGACCGCCTATCTGGATCTCCATCTGGTTTCCAAATTATACGATTGCGCGGGGCTGGATCTTTCCGGGGGCGTGGCCGGAGAAGCAGAAGGCCAGGCAAAAGTGTCTGTAAAAGACGATCTGGGAGGATACGCAGGAGCACTGGATTTGGCTATCCGCCCGCGGATCAAAGGAAAAGTTGTTGTGGATGCAGCGGTTATTGATGACGAGCTGCACGAGACGGAACTATTTGAAAAAACGTTTGATCCAATCTGGTCCAAACACTGGGAATCCAGTGCGGACTGGCAAAAAGATCTGGAATGGACTGAAACAGGAGAACAGGGAGATATCTATGTTACCAGATATGGGGAAGTAAACAATAACCCGGCAACGCGTTCCAGTTTGAAATTCCGCGAGGCTGGGAGATACAGACGGAAGAAGTAGGCGGACCGATGGATATTGTTGAAGAAAATGTAGTACTGGCCAATGACCGCGGCGTTACCGTATCTTTCTGGTCATGCAGCAGGAGCTTGGCGGATATTCACGTTCTATGGTAAAAGCGGAGATTTCAGAAGCAGATACTTCCGATTTTGTACCAGGATATCCAAGGGGAACAGACAGAGACTGTTCCGATTTGGGAGAATTCATGGTGGCGAGAGTCCATGTGATCGGGGAAATGATGGCAGGAATTGATGAGGACTATGAACCGGCTGACAGTACCTTTTTTGCTGTAGTACCGACCTCCTATCTTGGTGAGCGCGAGTTCGCAGGACAGGCCGGATTTGTAGATGAATTTTCGTTTGATTATGTGACACCAGTCGCATTTATTGCCGAATCACCGGATGGAACTTTTTCAGCGAAGGAAGAAAAAGATGTGATCCGGATTTTAAAGAGCTTTAAAGTGGCGGAAATGGAATAGGGCAGAGGAATAAGATTTGATCGAATCAAGGAAGTTCCCTTGCTTTAATTACGAAAAGCAATAACAGCGAAAATCAATTGTGAAGTTCCACTTGATCTTTTGAAAAACCGAATACAAGAATAAGTCGGTTAAAACTCCTCCGAAGAGCGGAAAAGCAGGTTCTCCTGAGGAGTTTGCATAAAAGAGGATAGTGAAAATAACAGGGCTGCGTTATAATGAAAATAAGAGTAAATCTGTAACGAAAAGAGGGAGGACATTTCAAAATGGAAGCAAATAACAAAAAGAAAAAAACAATATTTATACTCACCATTCTTGTCATTGCTGCGGTTGCTATTTGTGTAATCGGCATTTTCGCCAAGAAAGCGTATGACCGCCATCAGGAAGAGATTCGTATTCAGGCAATTGAAACAAAGAACGGAGAAATTGATCAGGAGTACGAGAACTTCGAAAAAGAACAAGATCGGGACAAAAAGCTGGAAACGTTGAAAAATGAAGTGGCAAATGCGACAGAATACGAAAAAACACAAGGTGCCTACGAGGAGTGTTCGGCACATTATGCAAAGATGATTGCTCAGATGAAATCGTATTTTGTAAACGATTATGATGTTACAATAAAAACAATCTCGGATGAAATCGGCGACGGTGTAGAGAAAGTAGAAGATAAAGACAAATTGAAAAAAGCCTGCACAGAATTTGCAACGTTCCAGGATACGTTGAAGAAAGATTATGAAAATTACGGTACGATAGAAGAAGATAAATTTAAGGAATACAACGATACTGTTGATACATATGTGAAAAAATATAGTGACAGAGTAAGTGCCATTGAAAAAGCGGAAGAAGAGGCAAAGAAAAAAGCCGAGGAAGAAGCGAAAAAGAAGGCAGAAGAGGAAGCAAAAAGAAAGCTGAGGAAGAAGCAGCTGCTGCGCAGGAATCTTCAGGTTCTGGTGGAAGTTCTTCATACTATGATGATTCTTATGATTATAGCTATGATGATAGTTCTAGCTATAGTGGAGGATCAAGCAGTTCTGGAAGTTCTGGTAGCGGCTCTGATTATTCGGGAAGCAATGATTATAGCAACGGAAGTTCTTCTGGCGGAAACAATGGTATTCCATCTAGTGCTAATTATGGATGGATAGAAGGATCTGATGGCAATAGAATTGAAAATTATTATGATTCTAGTACAGGGGATACTTGGGACATGGATGGCAATTATAGCGGTAATATGAATGATTGGCTTTGGGATTAATTATATTTTTTTAAAATCGTACTTATTTTTAGTATCATGTTTTACCTGATGCACAGAAGATCTAGATAAAAATAACGCAAATTCTTGTCATCTATAGAGAAAAATTCGATGGTAAAATAACAACGAAATAAAATAGAAATGCCTCGGACATTCAAAAATGCAAAATGAGAGAGAAATAAAGATTCCGAAAATTTGGACTTAAAATAGCCGTGTAGAAGAAAAGGGTATAAAAGATGATCTACATAATGAGTGACATTCACGGTCAATATAATCGCTTCAAGAACTTACTCCACCAACTGAATTTACAAAATGAGGATAAACTCTATATCCTCGGTGATGTGGTCGATCGTGGACCGCAGCCTATAAAAATTCTGCAGTATATGATGAAACATCAAAATATCATCCCCATTATTGGAAATCATGAGGTCATGGCACTGCCGAACCTAAAGCTACTGGTACCGGAAATTTCGAAAGACTTTTTACAGGGATTGTCACCGGAAGAGTACCAGAATTTTGCCCAGTGGACACTAACGGGAGGTACCGATACCATTCAGGATTTCCGAAAACTGCCAATAGAGGAACGGCGGCAGATCGTGGAATACATAGAATCATTTCGTCCATACGGGAAGGAAACGATAAACGGCCAGGAATACTGCTGGTACACGCAGGCCTTGATGAGTTTTCAGAAACCAAAGCGCTGGAAGAATATACGGTAGACGAGCTGGTCTGGATGAGGATAGATTACGAAATTCCTTATTTTGAGGATATTATCGTAGTCAGCGGCCATACGCCAACGCAAAAGATTCTCGGTAACAGCAACCCGGGATTTATCTTTCGGGCAAATAATCACATCGCGATTGACTGTGGAGCAGCAAAGCAGTCGGGAAGACTGGCGGCGATTTGCCTGGACACCGGGGCGGAGTATTATGCGGAGGTTTAGCAGAGAAAAAAATTTTACCGATGATTGTGGTGAAAAATATCTGTAAACCAGTGGTTGAATGACAACACCGCGATATGGTGCTATCATAAATCATGTCAGAAAAAGCGAGATTACTTAGCCAAATAAAGCAAGTAGTAAAGCGGATTGTGAAGATCATTTGAAATTGGCAGCTAATCGGATTTACTTCGTTGCAGAATGTTGTCGTGGGTTCGAATCCCATCGGAACTTGAAAAAAGTTCCGTAGCTCAGCGGGTAGAGCTCATAAGAAATCCGGTGATATCGCCGAAAAAGATGCCGACAGCTATTGTCACTTACTTCAAATTTAGGGTGTTTGAGTGGCAAGATACGTCGGCATTCTTTATTACCATGCATCAGGAAGAAGCAGTCAGTGCCAGTGGCAGATCCTGTAGATTTGCAGGATGCCATGTATCTGAAAGAAGGGAGAAGGCGTAGACATGAAAGAGAGATACAAAGACTATTTGTTTGAAAAACATATCCTGGTCAGTGAAGGAGCGGGAGAAGAAGAGCATATTTTTGAGATTTTGTTTGCAATGGCACATTTCTTTGGCGTGAAAATTACCAAAGGTGAAAAATTTGTGCGTTACGAGATGATAAAAGAACTCTCCGAAAGACTAGGAGAATATGTTCCGGAACCATTTTACAGAGGATTTCCGCAGAGTGTCCGGACTCTTTCAACAGAGGAACTGGCGTTTGACCAGCTGCTGCATTATTATCACACCTATGGACTTGGAAATTTTGAGAATCCCGGACATTCTGTGTTTGAAAAAGATTTTCAACGCACTGCGTTTCAGGAAGATACCGATGTACAGGAATTCGAGATACAAACAGAAGAGGAAGCGCAAAACACGATCGATACGATTGTACATGACCTGGCGGCAGGTTCACGACCGCTCAATGAAAGACAGTATCTTCTTTTGGTGGCGTACATCCGCGATCACGCCGATGATATTCCGGAAATTGCATCCAAAAACACACTGGCAAGACTTCTGATGGATACGAGACAGCTTTCGTTGGCGGATCGCCTGAATCTGTCCGATATTATGAAGGTTGTAGATGAGATGAACTATCGAAGGTATCGCAACGATAATCTGAAAAAACTGAATTTCAGAAATCAGGACAGGAAATTTTTCACAGCGCTGCTGGATAGAATGTTCAGAAGTGGAAGATGCGACATTCGCACCTGCTATGAGAAAAAGCAGCTCTGGAATGGATTTTTGCACCAGATTCATTATCAGCCGAAAAATGAAGCGGCGAGAATTTTTGTCGATGCCATGCGTACGAAGGGCAACGAGTCCGTCTACAGTGAATTTGAAAAGCTGATGCGGGAAAAAAGACATCGGGAAGCGGCGGCGTTATTGCAGGAGAAGAAAGGAAGTTCAGCACTCCTCCGGAATCTGAATTATATTATCAGCGTATGGATCCGGATGAGGAACAAACATTTCTTTCGGAATTTCCGGCGGATTGCAGTACATTGCTTTTGATGCAGTTACTGTTCTGGTACGAAGCAAAGGAAAAGGAAGAAGGGCGCATTTTCCGGTTTTCATGTCATAATCTCGGAAAGATGCATTGCGAGACGCCGGAGGAGCAGGAAAGACGGAAAAGTAATCTTACGGAAGAGCAGAAGAAAAGAGTCGGAGCTATGCTTCGCGAGAAGCTTGCAGAAAAGCTCAAAAACCGGCTGGGAAAGGTATATATAGCTCCTTCCATGAAAAACTATGCCCTTCCGATGGCAGAAAATACCGCGCAGGGTGGTTTGGGGGTTCTTGCAAAAGGGTCAAAACTTCCGATCGCAGAAGGGAAAAAAGTCCGGGCGTTTGTCTATTGGGAAAAATAGATGACATTGATCTTTCTGTGTTTGCACTCAAGGAGGATGGAACACAAAAAGAATTTTCCTGGCGGACAATGTCGAAACGACAGTCAGAAGCACTTACGTTTTCTGGAGATGAAACGAGCGGCTATTATGGGGGCTCCGAGTATTTTGATGTGAATATTCCAAAAGTCAAAGAATTATATCCCGATTATCGGTATATGATTTTCTGCGCAAACGTTTATTCAGGGATAAATTTCGATGAATGCTTCTGCGAGGCCGGATTCATGCTGCGGGATCAGGAAGACAGCGGACAGGTATATGAACCGAAAACGGTAAGATCCGCGTATCTTGTGAATTGCGCAAGCACATTCGCCTATCTGTTTGGTATTGATCTGCACACAAACGAGCTTGTGTGGCTGAACGAAGCCAGAAACAGCAGGCTGCGGAGTGCCGGAGATTCCTCGCTTTCAGTATTGATGGATAATTTTCGAATTACGGAAATTATGAATGTGCAGGATTTCTTTGCCATGATGGCGGAAGAAATCGTGGAAGATCCGATGGAAGCGGAAATTGTTGTGACGGATCATGAAGTCGCATGCGCCGACGGTGCGGAGATTGTAAGGGAATATGATTTTGAAAAGATGAAGGCTTTGATGGAATAGGAAAAAAATTTTACTGTAAATAGTGATTAGAAGGTTCTTCTATGATACAATAAATATCATTAGAAGAGTCTCTTATTATGCTAGAGCGTGTTTGAAAAACCATTTCCGCAGTCTGCACGCCCCACTTTGCGGTATATTTTGCCCTCATTCAGTCGTCGTAGCCCGCTACGCCTCCCTCATTCGGACAAAATCTCCCACAAACTGGAACATGCAGACTGCGAAAAGCCTTTTTCAAACACGCTCTAGGAAAAGAAAACAAAGAAGCCTCGGAAAGGAGCGGATAGATTAGAATGACAGGCCAGAAAAGATTGCCGGTTGGACTTGATGATTTCAGAAAAATCCGGGAAAATCAATTTTATTATGTGGATAAAACAAAACTGATAGAGCAGCTTCTGCAAAACTGGGGCGAAGTGAATCTTTTTACCAGACCGCGACGCTTTGGAAAAACCTTAAATATGAGCATGCTGAAATGCTTTTTTGAAATCGGAACGGATGTTACATTATTTGAAAATCTTTATATTTCGGAGAGAAAAGAACTGTGTGAAGAGTACATGGGAAAATATCCGGTTATTTTTCTTTCCCTAAAAGATGTCGATGGACTGAGTTATGAGGAAGCGGAAAATGCGTTCGTACAATTGATCGGAAGGGAAGCAGCAAGGTTTTCTTTTTTGCGGGAAAGTACGAAACTTTCTGATGTTGAGAAGAAACAGTATGATGGTTTTACCGTAATAAAAAACGGAAAATACTGGATGGATAAGGGGTTTCTGGTTTCATCGCTGAGAGTTTTATCGCAGCTTTTGTGTCGTTTTTATGGTCGGAAAACGCTGATTCTGATAGATGAATATGATGTACCGCTGGACAAGGCATTCCAGCATGGATATTATCCTAAAATGGTATCTCTGATTCGTGGCATATTTGGGCAGGCACTGAAAACGAATGAGTTCCTGCAGTTTGCAGTCCTGACAGGGTGTCTTCGAATTTCGAAAGAAAGTATCTTTACCGGATTGAATAATTTTAAAGTTTACGCTGCAGATGATGTCCGGTATGAGGAAGCATTTGGATTTACAAACGAAGAGGTAGAAAAACTTCTGACAGATTACAGGCTGCAGAATCATTTTGGGGAAGTGAAAGAGTGGTACGATGGTTATCGCTTTGGAAATGCGGATATTTACTGTCCCTGGGATGTTATCAATTATGTGGATGATTTATCAGGGAATGACAAAGCACAGCCCAAGGCCTACTGGATCAACAGCAGCGGAAATGATCTTGTAAAACGGTTGATTGAAAAGGCCGACACAACGACCAGAGATGAAATTGAGCAGCTGATCGCGGGAAATGCAGTAGAAAAGAGAATTCGTCTGGATCTGACGTATGATGAGATCGATCAGCGGATAGACAATATGTGGAGTGTACTGTTTACGACAGGATATCTTACACAGACAGGCAGTGAAACGGATGGAAGATACAGACTCGTCATTCCAAATAAAGAAGTACGTGAGGTCTTTATTCTCCAGATCAGAGAATGGTTTGAACAGGTGATTGCAAATGACAGGGTGTCTACGGAGAAAATCAACCGTGGATTTCTTGAGGGGAAAACAGAGGATATTCAGCAGGAGCTGACCATGTTTCTTGGCGAAACAATCAGTATTCTTGATATAAGGGCAAGAAATGACGAAAAAGAAATCTTTTATCATGGCATTTTGCTTGGGATTCTGAAAAATAATTCCGGCTGGGCAGTTAAATCAAACAGGGAGTCGGGAAACGGTTTTGCGGATATTCTGATCAAGCCGAAAAATCCGGATACCGGGATCATTTTGGAGTTAAAATATGCACGCTCCATCAGCGACCTCGACCAGGCATGCGAAAGAGCGTTGAACCAGATCAAAGATCGTGGATACGATCAGGAACTCCGGGAAGATGGGAGAAATGATATTTTGGCATATGGGATTGCGTTTTGGAAAAAACGGTGTAGGGTTGTGGTTGAAAAAATATAGTGAATGAGCTTGATTCTTGATACTCCATAAATGATAGAAGAAAGACATGATTATTACTCAATCCGTGAGTATTTTTAGTAAACGTCAAACCACTCGCCTAGCTTGAGCGGCGCATTTATGAGATACTCTAAAAACACGAAAAACTAGCTAGTTTTTTTAGAGGAGAACTAAAAATGGCATGTCAAGAGCAAGTGGGATAAACATTGGGAATGTCACAGCAAGGGCAAAGAGTTCTATCAATAAACTTTTTGCCCTTTACAATCATGGAAGAAACTTATTTACGAACTTTCTCGCATGTCTTACATAAACTCTTGTTTAGTGATTTAACTAGTAGTTTACACATTATTGGGTTTGTTCTTCCAATCAATCGTCGATAGAAAATCAATAAGATTTCTAAAATAATCTGGATTTTGATTAGTTTCAACTGTGAAATCAAAAGTTTTAGAAGGAGCTTTTGGATTTACGGTATAGTAATTCCATTTCCAGCCGTTAGTGTAAATAACATGACTATTATAAGTCTCTAAATAGCCTTTTTGCTTATAGTATGTTATTAAGCGATTGCTTTGCCTTTTTAATAAATGTGCTTTGACATCGTCGTCATAATATTTTATTTCAATACAACCAAATCTTTTTACTTCAGAAAGGTCTAATGTTTTATTGGTTATGACAAAATCTGGAACAGCACATAAGTGATCAATGATTAAAGGTCTGTTATTGCGCTTATGATAAGTTGATGTGTCAACAATCATGTACTCTTTCGGGTTTAAAACTTGATTATATAGTAGTTCGCAGACAATATGGCTATAGCCGTTTTCAATTCTGCTAATGTATTTTACTTCTTTTAATCTTGAAATAAAATCTTTATATGTCATAAATAGTCCTCCTACGACCCTCTGCTTTAGCATCCTACTCCATACATTTCAAACTCCCCGTACCATGTCCGGTATCTTCCAAAATCCAATATTTTTCCCGGTCTACATCGCAAAGCTGTTCTTTCTCAACAATATGAAAATCAAAATGCTCCAGAAATTCCTGATTAATCTTCAACTTAATGAAAGACAGATGTTCTTTCGGATCTGTAGCTTCCATAATGGGGATTAAAGGTTCTGTTTTCCATACGCAGGTTGGATAATACCAAATAGAGCGATCGTTTTTGGCATCGTCTGCGCTATACCAATTCAGAAGACGGAGCGTTTTAACAGGATGGAGGACTGACCTTTAGGATGATATTCTTTCGATAAAAGGTAAGCTACAATTGTTTTTAATAAGCGTTCCTGTGTTTTCGGTTGGAGATTGTGTATGCGTCCATCTTTACCAGGTATTAGCTGATATAAGTAGGTGAAACGTTTTCCTGCATTTGATTTTTCCTTTGTGAAAGAATCATCTTTTTTAAAAATCAGGTAGCGTTCTTTCAGAGCGCCCTGACTGAGTGCCAGGGCGATAATGGAATGATAAGTGCTTATATTTCCTTTATAATCCAAAGCGGATAAAATACCAGAACGTTTTTGGACAACTTGTTCCCAAAGTTGATTTTTTTCACATTCCGGTTTGGGACAATGAGATTTCCAATAGCGTTCCAACCAACCATCGGCATCTGGATAATCTTGAAACCACTTGCGGACAGGATTATCTGGATGAGAAAAATTATTCGTGTTTTGTGGGACGAAGCCACACCACCGCATTAGTACAGTGGTTGTATTTGTTAAAATTTCCTGATTAAGAATACCATTTGAATCCCAGAAATCCTTATTACGATAGGCAGAAAAAATAAACCCTCTGGCAATCACAAGCAGAATCTGATCGAGTTCATATAAAGAGCAACTATTGCTAAAATTTTCTGTAAATAATTTTGGCTGAATTCTTGGATTCCTGGACGCAGGATCTTTTACATAAGATTCAAATTCGGCTATTTCATTTAACATGTAGAATCACCACCTTAGATAAGAATTAAAATCATTCCACGAAAATGCATCCCAGAAGAATTTTCGCTGGTAGAATGATTTCTGCGTGATATTGGATAATGTGGAAAAACAAAGCGCAGGATCTAAATCAGATTTTTTAATCAGCGCGCGGAGCGAAACAAGGCATGCCTTATATGCTTTTTCTTCCGAATTTATTGCCTGATGCTCGTAGTAGTTTCGCATGATTTTATCAAGCCGCTTATTTAAAGAGATGAGCGGGAACTTTTCATCATCAGTAAGGTCATTTAACTTTTCATCAGAATAGCCTTTTTTGAGACCCGCTCTTTTTAGCGTATCAAAAGACTGCAATTTTGGGTCCTGTATCAGAGAAAGAATTAGCCATAATGTTTTATAGCCCTGCTGATAAAAATGAAAGAGCAGCTCTTGTTCCTCATCCGTAAGACAGGATGAACAAAAACCATTTCCGATAATTTGCTCAAGTGCTGCTTTCCTATGATGATATGGCTGTAGAAGCCATTGTACCTGATTCAGGCGATCCATCATATCTGTAATGGTATTCCCTTCACTAACAGACTTGGCAAGTTTCTCCTGTAATGTCGGGATAGTAGCAGTGAAAAGGTATTCTGCTCTATCGCGATCATAAATCTGCAAAAGATTTTTATGCAAATTTTCCGGTGCATAAAGGATTTTGCTTTTTCTGCCTTTAGTACTGGAAATAATTTTTTCGTATATAATGGTAGAAAGAAAAAACAGCCTCGCATTGTTTTTGGAAAGTCGTCCGTTTTTTTAAGACCACATCTTGTTCGGATTTGGAAATTTTTTCACGCAGGACTTTCTGAGAGGAAGGGAACAGTGCTTTGAAATCAGAGGAAAATTTGATTGCTCCACTAGAAGAAGCAGAATTTTTCTCGTATTTGGAAAACTCTTCTTCAAAACGAAGCGGCAGCAAATTAATATACGTTCCGAAAGCCTGAAATGGGAACACGGCATTTTCTCCTTTTTTTGAATCTTTCAAAGAAACAGAAAGCTGCATCTTGCCGGAAGTATTTTTAATCGGTTCTTTTTTCAGAACCAGATTGTTAAACTTGTACGTTTCTTTACTACAAAGTTGTTTCCAATGATTCAGAAAATCAATATAGGCATTGGAACTATTTTCTGGTTTTAAAATAGGCGCAAGATCTGGGTGTATTCCATTTTTGCGGCATCAATTTCAAGGCCGGTTAACAGCGTACACTGTGCGCAAAAAGATTGATCTGATGAGGAAAGATCAGAAGAATCATCCCCAACCGCTTCCTGACCATTCGGTAAGGGGAGCTGCTTTCCATATTCTTTTTGACCGAGGGCAATCGAAGCATTGGCGATCTGACCAATTCGATTCGAAAAAGTATTCTTAATATGCTCAAAGGGCACATGTTCCTTGACAACAACTTTCGCGGCTGGAATGGAAGGAATCTGGATCAGGGGAAGCTTCCGCACATAATAAGGAGATTCTGTGCCAAGGGTGTATGCACCAGATGTGACGGCCTGCACCACGTTTGATCAAATACAATATGCACAAGATCACCGTCAAAATCGGCACCGCCAAGGCACAAAGGAGCAGAGGAACCACGGGGAACCATGACTATGCCGGTTAGTGCGCCAAAATATTCGTTGTATAAATTCAGATGACGGCTATAAGTGTGATACGCTTTGTCATTAGAAAAAGAAGCTCTTGATGTTGAAATGAATGGCTGCATCATGCATTGTTCATTTCGTGACAAATGCGGGCTTCTGAATAATGCATAATAAGAATGGTAGTCCAATGGGAGGAGTTTAGTTAAGTTATCCTGTGGATCCATTGGTAAATAAAAACGTGCGTAAAGATAGCGTGGCCAAAAGTCACTCACCTTAACTTTTTCATCCAGCAGGCTTACAAGTAATGGCAGAAGATCTCTGCAAAGATACCGCACTTGCCCCCTCACAAGTAACTTTCCTTTTGGAATTCTGGTTAAAATACTTTTCTGTGTGTTTTTCAGCTGAGCTGAAATAAAAACATCTTCTTTCAGAACAGGATTTTTAAACAGAGCTCTTTTCCAAGTGGGAAGTTTTTCTTGTGACGGAATGAAATTTTGCTCATCAGAAGAAGAGAGATCTGCATCATCAGAAGAAGAATTATCGTCGTTTTCCAGAGAATCGTTTTGTTGTGGGTTCAAAAAATCAATAGGATTCTGAATGAAGTGACAGTGGTTGTCTAAAACTTCCTGAAATTGTTCCTTTGAAAAATCCAGAGTGTTAATCATTTGATAACTTAAATGTGTATATGCTGTGTGTCCGTAGGGCAAATTTGTACCGGAGACATACAGGGCATGACCATACTTTTTTAGGGCGTTACAATAAATGATCATGGGATCTATTTCGTCTTTGGAAGAATCATTTTTGAGTAATTTTGAACGATAGTCAATCAACACTGGTGCATTTTGAACATACTTTCCGTAATAAAAATTTTTGCTTTGCCTAAGTCTCGTTTTATACCGAATGCGTCTTCATACCAATGTTCTTTGCTGGTTCTTGGCTCATTGTATTGAT
>ENA-OQDF01000111-OQDF01000111.1-human-gut-metagenome-genome-assembly--contig:-NODE-111-length-28623-cov-2.185816_pt1 | contig 28623 bp, 38 predicted proteins | sample MGYA00242769_ERZ504597 | MGnify/ENA primary metagenome ERZ504597 (study PRJEB26092, sample SAMD00036305) | human gut metagenome | host: Homo sapiens | study: EMG produced TPA metagenomics assembly of...
TTTCCTGCTGTGATCAGCATCCACTGTTTTCCGATCAGGTCAAATGGATTATCCTTTAATTCTTCTGCTTTTATTTCTGTAAAACTCATTTTTCTGTCCTCTTATTTTGCGATTACTTTACGGAAATTCTTCTTTCCTTTCTTACAACTTTCCTTCTCCTTCAAGTCTGCTTTTGCAATGTTGCTGAAATATCAGAAACCTTTTCTCCGTCAACGGCAACTCCGCCCTGCTGTACAGCACGACGTCCTTCTGATTTGGAAGCAACCAGTCCGCTCTTATGAAGAAGTGTCAGGATATCCGACAGACCGTCTAGCGAATCTTCATCAGAAGCTCTGCTGTCGGCATATCTGCTGCATTTCCTGAGCTGAACAGTGCACGTGCACCTTCCTGTGCCTTCGTAGCTTCTTCTTCGCCGTGAACCAGCTTTGTCAGTTCATATGCAAGGATTTCTTTTGCTGTATTCAGCTGTGCGCCTTCCCATTTATCCATCTCATCAATCTGCTCAAGCGGAAGGAATGTCAGCATACGCAGGCATTTGAGAACATCTGCATCTGCCACGTTTCTCCAGTACTGGTAGAATTCAAACGGAGAAGTCTTTTCCGGATCAAGCCATACAGCTCCAGACTGTGTCTTACCCATCTTCTTCCTTCTGAATTCAGAAGCAGTGTGATTGTCATCGCACTTGCATCCTTACCAAGCTTACGACGGATCAGTCTGTACCACCAAGCATATTGCTCCACTGGTCATCTCCACCAAACTGAAGGTTACATCCGTATTTCTGGTATAACATATAGAAGTCATAGCTCTGCATGATCATGTAGTTGAATTCAAGGAAGCTCAGTCCCTTTTCCATACGCTGTTTGTAGCATTCTGCTGTCAGCATACGGTTTACGGAGAAGTGTGCTCCGACTTCACGAAGTACTTCCACATAATTCAGATCCATCAGCCAGTCCGCATTATTAACCATCAGTGCTTTCCCGTCTGAAAAATCAATAAAACGGCTCATCTGCTTCTTAAAGCAGTCACAGTTGTGCTGGATTGTCTCCGGTGTCATCATCTGACGCATATCTGTTCTTCCGGATGGGTCACCGATCATAGCTGTTCCTCCACCGATCAGTGCGATTGGTTTGTTTCCTGCTTCCTGCAGACGTTTCATCAGGCACAGTGCCATGAAATGTCCTACGTGAAGGCTGTCTGCTGTCGGGTCAAATCCGATGTAGAATGTAGCCTTTCCATTGTTGACCAAGTCTTTGATCCTGTCTTCGTCTGTTACCTGTGCGATCAGACCTCTTGCAACGAGTTCTTCATAAATTCCCATTTTTATTCTCCTTTTATTATGTTAATGATTTACAGAATTCTCACTTTACTTCAGCTTGCAAATATGCTTTTCAGAAAGCGATTTTCCCACATAACTGGTCAAAAAGTCCTTATCCAATCAATATTGGATAAGACGATATTAACCGTGGTACCACCTTATTTCGCTGATTACCTGCGTATTCAGCCTCATTCAGTCTGCGTGTTCACAGACCTTTGCACTATAACGTGTGCCCGACGTCACAGCCTACTTTCGAAAACACTCATAATTCTTATCGTGTATCATTTCGGTGTGCAGCTCCAAGATGTATTCATTCTTCACTCTTTCATGCGCCTCTCATCAACCGGCAGCTTTCTGTATGGGTGTGTGAATCACTACTTCTTCTTTTCCAAGCCTTTGTGATATCTGTATATTATTTTCCTGTCTGTGTTAAAGACTAACTGATTTGATGAACTTTGTCAAGATGATTTTTAATCTCCATCTTTTATTTTTTCAAAAAGTTGCAGCCATGCTCCTGCAATTATTTCATTTCCATATTCCGTCAGATGAATACCATCCGTTGTAACACTCTCATATCCTGCTTTTTCTGCTTTCAATATTATCATGTCCTGAAGCGCAAGAAAGTCCGCATGATATTTTTCTGCAATCTTTTTTCGATTCTTCCTGTCTGTTTTATTCCCGGAATCCAGTTTTCATACATTCTGGGATATGGCACTATAAATGGCGACATACAGATAAGCTTTGCATCCGATTGCTCTGTAATTTCTTTCACAATGGCTTCATAACAGGCTTCAAACTGCTGTTCTTCCAGGCTCTTTCCTGTATTCATCATAACTCCGACGTCATTGCATCCTATCAGAATGCTTACGACATCCGGTCGTTTTAAAATGCATTCCTTCTCCAATATACGTTTCACTCCATGAATCGTGAATCCATCATGTCCTCGATTCATAATGTCGTACTTCTTCCTTCCGCCGTCACTGTCATTCAACTTCTCAGCCACCATATTCACATAACCGTTTCCCAGTGGATTTTCTAAAAAGCAATGACTGGCATCTGTAATACTGTCACCTAAAAATATAATCTTTTTCATCTGTCCTTAACACCAAATGGCCTTATACTATAAATTGCATGAATTATAATTCCTGTCCGTCCTTAATTACCATCTTAAGCTCCAAATTCTCGTCTAATAATACGATATTCGCTTTTTTCCCAGGTGCAATAGAACCATAAGTATCTTCGATTCCAAGACTCTTGGCCGGATTGATGGTTGCACATGCTACAGCCGTCTCAAGCGGGATCTCCATCTTCTTAACTACCGTACGCATACAGTCTGCAAGGTTTGTAACAGATCCTGCAAGTGCTCCATCAGATACCAGTGTTGCATGATTACCGACTACTTTTACATCCAATCCACCAAGTGTATACTGTCCGTCCGGCATTCCGGTCGCACGCATACTGTCGCTGATCAGGATCATACGGTCTGCTCCCATCATCTTGAACGCTGCTCTCACCATCGATGGGTGGATATGTACACCGTCACAGATAATCTCTGCCATTACATGTGCACTGTCGGACACTGCTCCTACAACACCCGGTTCACGGTGAGTGAATGCAGGCATCGCATTAAAGAGATGTACGGCATGATTTGCTCCGGCATCGAATGCTGCTTTCGCATGTGCATAATCCGCATTGGTATGTGCAAGCGAATGTTCACTTTATCTTTCATTGCTTCTACAAATGCAACTGCGTCCTCGCTTTCTTCCGGCGCAAGTCCTACAAACTTCACAAGTCCTTCCGAAGCATCAAGGAATCTCTGACAAATGGCCGTATCACAAGGCATGATATTTCTTTCATCCTGCGCTCCTTTTTTCACCGGGCTGATGAACGGGCCTTCCATATTCACGCCTACAAGATCCGCTCCCTTCGGATTCTGTTCTTTTTTGTATTCTGCTGCTGTTCTTAAGATATCTTCCAGTTCTTCTACCGGAAGTGTCATCGTTGCCGGTGCGATTGTTGTAACACCCACAGAAGCCTCATATTTTGCAATATTTTCAATAGCCTCTTTACTGTTATCACAGAAGTCATCTCCCATACACCCGTGGAAATGCAGATCGATCAGTCCAGGAATTGCGTATGCCCCCTGTCCGTCAATGACTTCTTCCCCCAGCATATCCGGTACGTTTTCTGTCGTGTAAATGCTTTCGATTTTGTCATCGTGAACAACAATGCCGCCTGCTGTAAATTTTTGTCTTCTGTATAGACAATTACATTTTTGATTATCATTTTATATATCCTCCATTTTATTGTAACATTCTAAAAACTCCTGTGCATCCCTTCTCCTTCTTCCAGTGCACGCAGTGTATTATCATGCAGAACTTCTTTTTCATATTTATCCTGTTCCAAATAGTAAGAATAGATAATATCAAGCATGACCAGAATCGGGAACTGCGGTGAGATTACATTCCCATGATTCAGGTGTCTGAGTGATGGAATCAGAACAACTTCTGTGCAGAACTGCTCGAAGCCACCCCGGTTGTTCGCCGTAAAAAGAATCGTTTTCGCACCTTTCCGATATGCTTCTTTCAGAAGAAACAAGACCTCTTCCTTGGATCCGCTGATACTGATTCCGAATACGAGGCTTCTTCTGTCCTGGAATACCGCCTGCATACGCATCATATCTCTTTCTACCAACGAATCAATATCCACACCGATTCGCATAAAACGCAGTTCCATCTCTCTTGCTGCCAGACCGGAACTTCCGGTTCCGCACACGAACACACGCTCCGCCTGATTCAGATATCTGCTGATCCTTGCAATCTGCGCCTCATCCACCAGACTGTAAGTCTTATTCAGAAGTTCCTGATACGCATTCAGGATCATTCGCGTATTACCGGTAATGGATTCCTGCTTTTCTACAAATGTCTCTTCATACTGATAGATGAATTCTCTGTATCCGCGATATCCGCATTTCTTCGCAAATCTGGATAACGACGCTTCTGATACGAAGAGTCTCTCGGAAATGGATTTTGATGAAAAATCCACTTTCTTTCTGTTCTGTATAAAAAATCTGCGATATTCCGTTCCACTGTCGTAAATTTATCATAATTCGATTCTATGATCGGAACGACTGATTTTACATAATATTCCATATCTTACTATTCCTGCTTCTTTATTTTATAACTCCGGACTATGCATGTCTTCCCTGAAATGATAGAATGCGCCTAACATACCGGCATTGTTCTGGTTTTTGGCAAATGCGATACTTGTATGCTCCCACATGCTGGACACCAGGTATTTTTCCACTGCTTTTCAATCTTGTCCTTCAGGAATGCTTCCTGCGCCATGATTCCGCCGCCAAGTACGACAACTTCCGGATTCACTACATAGCAGATATTGGCAATACCTTTCCCAAGTACATCCGTCATCTCATCAATTGCACGGTTACAGATCTCATCACCTTTTTTGCCTCTTCAAAAATGTGATATCCGCTCCAATTTTCTGCCGGTTCTCCCTTCCACGCAGCAACCTTCTTCGTCAGATACTGGCTGCTCCGAGTGTCTGGAAATCGCTGTCATCCATATGCATATATCCGACTTCACATGCGCTGTTACTGAATCCGTGGAACACCTCGCCATTCAGCAAAATACAGCCGCCGATTCCGGTTCCGATCGTCAGCATCACAGCCGCCTTACTTCCTGCCGCCGCTCCTGCTTTGTACTCAGCAAGTCCCGCACAATTCACATCATTTTCCACTTCACATGGAATTCCGAATCGTTCTTCTACCGTCTTTTTGAATGCCGTTCCGATATAATTCGGGATCAGCGGTGCCGAATAGAAGATTTCCCCTTTCTCAATGTCAACCATACCGGCTGTAGAAATACACACACCTGCGTCTGCCTCTTCTTTTAATGCTTCTACGATACCGATGACTTTATCAAGGATCGCCGGTCCGCCTTTCTGCGCTTCTGTCTTCATTTCTTTCTTTAACAATACTTCTGCATCTTCGCTCACAATACCATATTTGATTGCTGTGCCGCCGATATCAATACTAATATATTTTTTCATCTCTGCTTTGCCTCTTTCACTTTCCTTCATTATACTCGTTCAGCCAGAAAAGGGCAAACCGTTCTTTTATGGTTTGCCCTCGACTTTTTCTGATTAAATCTTTACTTTAAATATTGCCTTTTTAATGGTTTCCGGTTCCTGAACCTGAACCGCTGTTCTGTGTCCGTCACTCGGATAACAGATCAGGAAATCTCCATCTGTCAGGACTACGGAAGAATTCTTTTCCCCATCCATCGGAAGAAAATCATCTTTTTCCACAAAATCTTTTAATTCCATATTCTGAATGAAGTTCAGATCGATCTGTTCATTTCCATGGATCATTACATGGACGTCCAGATAATTTTTATGTGCTTCCCAGAAACGTTCTTCCGGTGTTGTTGTTGTATATTCTACGATATTGACAAACAGTCTGTCACCATCGATCTCATGACTTCCCTTTTCATAAGATGCAAGGTCGTGTGTCTTTGCATATTCAAAGCACTCTTTTACCTGTTCTTCTAAGAATGGGAATTCTGATAAATTATTGATATTTCCAAAAATCACGAAAATCGTCACTCCTTCTTAGTTTTTGTAAATGGTTGTGTTAGGAGCAGGTACGGAATTGTCTCCTTTTGCCTTTCTCCAGATGATACTTGCCGGGATACCAATTACCAGTGATACTACAATTGAGATGATTGAGTATGACCAGATTGATACGTGATCAGCAGGTACGAAGTATTTGATGTATACCATTACGCCTGATGCAACGATGAATGCACATACTGCACCAAATGTATTGGCAACCTTTGTAAATGCTCCAAGGATAAATGTTCCGATCAGGATACCAAGTACCAGTCCCATGAATCCATTGAACCATTCGTATGCAGATTTTACTCCGCCGTTAGCCAGTACCATAGCAACTACGATTGCGAAGATACCAACGATCAGAGATACATACTGTCCGATCTTTGTCTGTTTCTCAAAGCTTAATTCTTTCTTAGAAAGTCTTGCCTGGATATCCAGTGTCCAGCTTGATGCTACAGAGTTCAGACCTGTAGAAAGTGTAGACTGTGCTGCTGCATAAATAGCTGCTAACAGAAGTCCTGTTACACCAACCGGAAGTTCAAATGCGATGTAAGATGCGAAGATCTGGTCCTGAGCTGCTGCCGGTGGAAGTGTATTCTGCTGATAGAATACGTATAATCCTGTACCGATCAGGTAGAATACTGTTGCGATGAAGATTGATAATCCTCCGTTTGCAAGCATCATTTTGTTCAGTTTCTTTGTATCAGTTGTTGTTGTAAAACGCTGTACAATATCCTGGCTTGATACGTAAGATGCCATTGTATTGAATCCGGCACCAACGATCATGATGAATACGCTGTCTTTAAAAATGTTAGCATTGAAGATCGGCTGATCTACAGCAAGGAACTTATGCTCTGTTGTCAGTGCATGTGCGATTGCTCCAAATCCACCATCTAAGTGTGCTAACAGGAAGATCAGTGCAAATGTAACACCGATCAGAAGTACAGATCCCTGGATGAAGTCTGTCCAAAGTACGGATTTCAGACCTCCTGTGTATGAGTAAATAATAGCAATGATACCCATGATAATGATCAGTAAGTTTACGCTGATTCCAGTCAGACTTCCAAGTACCATACATGGAAGGTACATGATGATTGACATACGTCCGATCTGGTAAATGATGAACATTACAGCTCCAAGTACACGAAGTCCTTTGCTTCCGAATCTCAGTTCCAGATAATGATATGCTGTATCAATATCCAGTTTGCTGTAGATTGGCAGGAAGAATTTAATCGTGATCGGGATAGCTAACAGCATACCAAGCTGTGCGAACCACATGATCCATGTTCCTGCGTATGAGTTTCCTGCTAATGACAGGAATGAAATCGGACTTAACAGTGTTGCGAAAATTGATACGGAAGTTACCCACCACGGTACAGTTCCGTCTCCTTTAAAATACTCTTTTCCTTTCATTTCTTTCTTTGCGAAATGAAGGCCGGCGAACAGTACAGCCGCGAGATAAATTACTAAAATGACTAAATCTACTACGGTAAACCCTTGCATCGTCTCTCTCCTTACAGATATTTTTCTTTCACGTATTTTTATATAATCTTACAGATATTTAGCTTTTGCGTCGCGAACCATCTTAGCTGCTTCTTCAATGATAGCCATGTCTTCTTCTACTAATGCTGGCAGTGGCTCTTTTACTCCGCCAAGTTCCAGACCTTCGTTGATCTTTAACATAGCTTTGATCACTGCGTACATATTTCCGTGTGCAGAGCACATCTTATAGATAATCTCATCACAAGCATACTGGATTTCTCTTGCTTCTTCCATCTTTCCGGCTCTTACATACTCGTCTAATTTCAGATATAATTCCGGCATAACTCCGTATGTACCACCGATTGCTCCTTCAGCTCCGATGACACGTCCACTCATGAACTGCTCATCTGGTCCGTTGAAGATAATGTAGTCAGGGCCTGCTGCCTGTTTGAACATCTGGATATCCTGTACCGGCATAGAAGAGTTCTTGACACCAATTACGTTAGGATTCTTTCTCATCTCTGCGAAAAGTCCCTGTGTAAGAGCTACTCCTGCAAGCTGTGGAATGTTGTAGATTACGAAGTCTGTATTTGGTGCTGCTGCGCTGATATCATTCCAGTACTGAGCGATTGCATACTCTGGCAGATGGAAGTAGATCGGTGGGATTGCTGCGATTGCATCAACTCCAAGGCTTTCTGCATGTCTTGCAAGCTCCTGGCTGTCTTTTGTGTTGTTCATGCAACGTGTGCGATTACTGTAAGCTTTCCTTCTGCTGCTTTCATAACGTTCTCAAGGATGATCTTACGGTCTTCTACGCTCTGGTAGATACATTCTCCTGATGAACCGTTAACGTATACACCTTTTACACCTTTTTCTACGAAGTACTTTGTCAGTGCCTGTACGCCTTCCGGACTTACATTGCCTTCGTTGTCATAACATGCATAGAATGCTGGGATCACGCCTTTGTACTTTTCAAGATTTCTCATTGTTTCTTTCTCCTTTTCTTTGTCTTTTTATATAAATTTAATTTAATAAGTTCCTTGCGGAATTATCTTTCCATTTCTTCTACAAATGATTTTGTGATCAGCTGTGGTCTTGTGATAATAGACCCTACAACAACGCTGTATGCACCAAGCTCGATCACATGTTTTGCTTTTTCCGGTGTATTGATGTTACCTTCTGCGATCACTCTGTGTTTTGCTTTTGCAACAATCTTTCTTAAGATTTCGAAATCATTTGCCTCGATCTTATCGCCTTTACTCTGCTCTGTGTAACCAACCATCGTAGTTCCGATAAAATCAAATCCGAGTTCATCGGCATGCAGTGCTTCTTCTACAGTAGAGCAGTCTGCCATAAATAACTGATCCGGATATTTTGCTTTTACTTCCTTAAAGAACTCATCCAGTGTCTTTCCGCCTGGTCTCTTAGAAATAGTAGCATCCATAGCGATGATCTCCGGTTTTACTTCCATCAGTCTTCGATTTCTTTCATCGTTGGTGTAATGTAAATATCGCTGTCATCATAATCTCTCTTTACGATTCCGATGACCGGAAGGTCAACCTGTGACCGGATCTCCTTGATATCTTCTTTTGTATTTGCACGAATTCCACTAGCACCTCCCTGCTTTGCAGCCAGTGCCATTCTTCCCATAATGAATGAAGAATGTAATGGTTCATCCGGTAATGCCTGACATGATACAATTAATTTACCCTTCAGATTTTCAACTTTCTGATTCATTTTTTGTTCCCTCCTTCGTTCTGCAATCAGTATAGTATTGTTCGATTTTATTTTCAAGTATCTTTTTAGTTCTTGAAACTTCTTTCATCCTTTTCAATTCTTCTCTCTGTTTTTTCCTATTTTAAAATCCGTTTTTTATGCAATATGCACAATTCCAGGTAGTTTCTTTCCAGTTTCGAAAGTAGTTTCAGTTCATGCTATTTTACTTGAAAATTCATTTATAATGTATATACTAATATTCAGAAACAAAAAAACAATAGAATAAGGAGAGATTTTATTATGGTAATTTATAAAGCAAAAGACTATCAGGATATGAGCCGTAAGGCGCAAACATCATTTCTGCACAGATTATTATGAAGCCAAACTGTGTACTTGGACTTGCAACCGGATCTTCACCGGTCGGTACTTATAAACAGCTGATTGAATGGTATAAGAAAGGTGATCTTGATTTTTCTCAGGTTACAAGCGTGAACCTCGATGAATACAAAGGACTCAGTCCGGAAAATGACCAGAGCTACAGATATTTCATGAACACCAATCTTTTCGATCATGTAAATATCGATAAACACGTACTTTCGTTCCGAACGGACTGGAAGCAGATTCTGACAAAGCCTGCAGTGAATACAATGAGATCATTCGCAAACAGGGCGGCGTAGACCTTCAGCTTCTCGGTCTTGGACACAACGGACACATCGGATTCAACGAGCCAGGTGCTGCTTTTGAAAAGAAGACACACTGTGTAAGATCTGACAGAAAGTACAATTGAAGCCAATAAGCGTTTCTTCGAATCTGAAGATGATGTTCCGAGACAGGCTTATACAATGGGAATCAAGAATATCATGCAGGCCAAGAAAATTCTGGTTGTTGTAAGCGGAGAAGATAAGGCGGATATCTTAAAAGAGGTCTTATACGGACCAATTACTCCGGAAGTTCCTGCTTCTATTCTTCAGTTACATAATGATGTTACGATTGTAGCTGATGAAGCAGCACTCAGTAAGATTGATATGTAATATGAATAAAATCCCGTATGTGAATCAGACATTTTTGAGCATCCAGCTCATTGTCATTTCTCATACCGGGATTTTTTCTGTATTCGATTATGTTTGCGGCAGCCGGACTATTTTTGTGAAGCTGCTGCTTTTTTCTTCCTGCAATGATCAGTATAGCGGATATCACTACAATCGTGCCTGCCAACAGCTGAGAGACCGGAAGTCCAACTTTGGCAGCAACAGCTGATCGGTTCTAAGTCCTTCGATCCAGAGTCTGCCAAGACCATACCCCAAGAGATAGATCAGGAAGACTTCCCCATCGAATTTCTTATGCTTGCGATACAACAGCATGATGATCAGCACCATCAGACACCACAGGGATTCGTACAGGTAGGTCGGATGAACCTGAATATACATGACTCCTTTGACTGTCTCGGCATGATTCCACATCTTTGTTGTGATGTCCGAACTTCTTACCGCATCCACCGGAAGTCTCATAGCAAACAGTCCATTCGTATATTCCCCAAAGGCTTCTCTGTTGAAGAAGTTCCCCCATCTTCCGATCATCTGTCCGGTGATCAGACCGAATCCGCCGGTGTCAAATAACAGGAACGGTGATAATCCTTTTATTTTTGCAAATATAAATACTACAACAATTGCCGTGATCACACCGCCGTATATGGCAAGACCGCCCTCACGGATGTTAATGATACTCTTAATATCGTCTTTATACATATCCCAGGAGAAGATCACATAATATGCCCTTGCTCCGATAATTGAAAAGATAACTCCATATATTGCCAGATCATAATAATCTTCTACGTTCTGATGCGTACGCTTTGCTTCCATTACCGCCATCATAAGTCCCGCAAGTATTCCGATTCCTATGACGATTCCATAATATGCGATATCGAATCCAAAGACTGTGATATGATCGCCGACAGATTTTAAATGAATTCCCAGATTAGGGAAATCTATGGTTCTGTGCATTGAAACAGCCCCCCTCTTTTCATCCATCTATTCCTGATTATACATTAAACCGGAACAGCATGATATCTCCGTCTTTTACCACATAGTCTTTACCTTCCAGACGGATCAGACCTTTTTCTTTTGCTGCTGTGTGGCTTCCACACGCGATCAGATCATCGTAAGATACAACTTCTGCACGGATGAATCCACGCTCAAAGTCAGAGTGGATCTTCCCTGCTGCCTGTGGTGCCTTCGTTCCTTCTGTGATTGTCCATGCACGAACTTCCGGCTCACCTGCTGTCAGATAGCTGATCAGTCCAAGCAGCTTATAACTTGCTTTGATCAGTTTTTCCAGACCTGATTCCTCTAATCCAAGATCCTCCAGGAACATTTTCTTTTCATCATCATCCAGTTCTGAAATCTCTGCCTCAATCTCTGCACATACAACGAAAACTTCGCTCTGCTCACCTTTTGCATATTCACGGACAGCCTGTACACCTTCGTTATTGGCCGCATCATCTGCAAGATCATCTTCAGATACATTTGCCGCATAGATAACCGGTTTGTATGTCAGAAGATTATAGCTTTCCAGCCATGCCTGTTCTTCCTCGTCATCTGCTTCTTCGAATGTCTTTGCAAGCTTTCCATCTTCCAGATGCGCCTTGATCTTGTTCAGAAGTGCAAGTTCTTTTGCTGCAGATTTGTCATTTCTTGCAACTTTGGAAACTTTGGAAATTCTTCTTTCCAGGATCTCAAGGTCAGAAAAGATCAGCTCTAAGTTGATCGTCTCGATGTCACGAAGTGGGTTGATGCTTCCGTCTACGTGTACAATATTGCTGTTCTCGAAGCATCTTACTACGTGTACAATAGCATCTACTTCACGGATATTGGCAAGGAACTGGTTTCCAAGACCTTCTCCTTTGGAAGCTCCTTTGACAAGTCCGGCAATATCAACGAATTCAATTGCTGCCGGGATGATCTTCTTGGTATGATACATCTCTCCCAGTACATTTAATCTCTCATCCGGTACGGTTACGACTCCTACGTTCGGGTCAATGGTACAGAATGGATAGTTTGCTGATTCTGCGCCTGCCTTTGTAAGTGAGTTGAACAGTGTACTTTTTCCTACATTTGGTAATCCTACGATTCCTAATTTCATTTTTTTATTTCCTCCTATAAATTCCTTGATTTCAGCATACTTATTTTTGCAAGTGGACCATTTAGTGGGCCATTATTTTCTCTTTCCAAACCAATCTACAAATCTGGCTGAGTATAATCCCGTACTTCCTGGGTTATTCCCTTGCCAAGTTCTTTGCCTTTTAAATCTTTTCCCATATTTCAGCTTCTCTCATAAGAAACCCTAATACAATAACTTGTATTATACCATAGCATCTTATCTTTGTGAATATTCATTTTTATATCCATTCCTTTCGCGCTGCTCAAGGCACAAAAACGCCATGAAAAAAAACGTTGGCTTATTGCAGCTATCTTTTTATAATTGTTTCCATAGTCATCACCTCCATAAGCATATCATATAGATAAATTCATGTTCTGAAAAGCAACCTGCTGTTGCCATCCCCTGTCTATATGATTTAATTATCACTCCTTGGTCATGACTTTCCTGCACCAGGTTCTTGTCTTACAGTGAGGACATTTTAAATATCTTAGTAATGTCACAAACGTAATTGTTGATATTACGCCAATAATTCCAGTTGCATAATCATATCAGAACCTAAACACCAGTTATTTTTTATTATAATACTTACAACTATAAAAAAGAAGCACTCATACAAGCGCTTCTCCTTACCACATTAGAGCTTTGATCAAAAGGTTAATGGACCACAAAGTAGGCCATTTTTTCAAAAACTTACATGAATTTATATAGAGTTTTATCTGTCTTTCGTTTCCATCAGAATCACAATTCCATTCAGGAAGCTGATTGTCACTTCATCCTCCTGGAACTGATTGCTGACGCAAAGGCTGTCATATGGTATCAGTGTATGATTCGTCAATGGATACTTTGCCCCTTTGATACTGAAACCAAATACTTCTCGCCTAACGGAAACACAGAAAAATACGGTCCGTAAGTTTCTCCTTTTTCAGATGGGTTTCCCCGCCTCCGATCAGACGGATCTTATTCTGGCGATCCATGATCACAGCATTAATTCCGGCTTTAAACGGGATTGCAAGGCTCTGAACATTTGCCCAGAGGTGATCGATACGACCTCCGGTTGCTCCCAGGATCAGAATCTCACCTGCCCCTAATGTCATAGCCAGTCTGATTGCAATCTCTGTATCAGATGCATCTTTTACTGGATTAAATTCCCTGATCGGAACATTTGTCTCATTACGGTAATAATCTCCAATCTCTTTTTTTACACTGTCAAAATCTCCGACAATATAATTTGGCAGAATCTGATGGCTGTAAAGGAACTCCATACCTTTGTCCACACCGATCACATACTGGTTTTCCTCTTTTTCAAGGATTGATAATACAAATTCTTCTTCCAGCTCCCCACCGCTGATAATCACAATCTTCTTATTCATAACTTTTCAATATCTCCATGAATTTTGCAGTATTTTCCCCGGCATCTCCTCTGAACACAGCAGAACCGGCCACAATTACATTTGCGCCTGCATCCAATACTTCTCTGACATTCTCCACATAGATTCCTCCGTCTACCTGAATATCTATCTCCAGATTTTTTCATTCAGCATTGCACGGACCTCACGGATCTTATCCAGTGATTCCGGAATAAATTTCTGTCCGCCAAATCCCGGATGCACGCTCATGATCAGAATCATCTCCACGTCTTCCAGATATGGAACAAGCTCTTTTACATCTGTCTCTGGATTAACAGCCAGTCCTGCCTTCATGCCACATGCATGAATTTTATCCAATGTCGTTTTTACGTCTTCACAGGCCTCCAGATGTACCGTTACATAGTCAGCTCCCGCCTTCTGAAATGCTTCTACATAGCGGATCGGCTCCTGCACCATCAGATGTGCATCCATGAATTGCTCCGTTGCATCATGGATAGATGCCAGAACCGGCATACCAAATGATATACTTGGTACAAACATTCCATCCATAACGTCAAAATGAATATACGCTGCCCCATTTTCCTCTGTCTTCTTCATTTCCTGACCCAAAACTTTGAAATCTGCCGCCAGTATTGACGGTGACAATACATAGTTCATCATCAGTACCTCCTTTTATTCTTCAATTCCTCATACATTTCTATATAATTCTGATAACGGATTTTATGAATTTTATCCTCTTCCAGAGCTGCCTTTACGGCACACCCCGGCTCATGCACATGATCACAACCGTTAAACTTGCACATTCCTTCGTATTTCCGGAATTCCGGAAAGAAGTACTTCAGATCTTCTTTTTCATAATCATTCACATATAACGAACTGAATCCCGGTGTATCCATGATATATGAATTTTCATCAATGGCGAACAATTCCGAATGTCTGGTGGTATGCTTCCCTCTCAATCTTCGTACTGATTGCCCCTGTCTCCATATCTGCCTCCGGCTGCAGAAATATTAATGATTCGAAGATTTGCCCACTCCGGACGGACCTGCGATCGCTGTTGTCTTTCCTTTCAGAAGTCCGCGTATATGATCAATCCCCCGTTCTTCTTTCGCACTGACAAATACCAGCGGATAGCCGCATGATTCATAGATTGATTCCAATTCCTTCACCTGAGGATCTGTCGCAATGTCTTCTTTATTAAAGCATAACACAACCGGAATCTCTTTGCTTTCCATCATAACAAGAAAGCGGTCCAGCAGATTAAAATGTGGATTCGGCTTCGTGATCGCAAAGACTACCAATGCCTGATCGATATTGGCCACAGCCGGGCGGATCAGCTCATTCTGCCGTGGCAGTATCTTCACTATATTTCCTTTTTTTCCGATTCATCAAGAATCTCTATCTCTACATTATCTCCCACAAGTTGATCTTTTCTTTCCGGAATACACCTTTGGCTTTGCATTCATAAACACCGAATTCTACTACGTGAACGTAGTAGAATCCGGGCAATTCCTTTTATAATTTTTCCCTGCATAATCTTTTACTGGCCAGTCGTGGTTCCATCATTTGTATTAGACCCATTCTGGTTATTGTTATCTCCTGTAGTTCCTCCATTTGTCGGCTCCTGTGGTTTCGCCCCGAGGCTCACCACATAACTGATCGTGCCTCCCTTGGAAATATTTCCAGAAGAAGGACTCATGGAGATGATACATCCTTTTGCATAACTGCTGCTGTACTGTGAATCCGATACATTTGTATACAGGCCATTCTGGGATGCCCAGCTCTTAAGTGCTGACTCCTGCTGTCCTACAAAGCTCTGAATATCAATCTTTTCTTCTGGTTTCGGTCCGTTACTTACCGTGATTGAAATGGTTGTTCCGGCTGCCGCCTTACCTCCAGGTGTTACAGTCTGGCTGATAACCATTCCTTTTTCCACACTGTCACTGTAATCATATGTTACAGTTCCTACATTGAATCCATAATTCTTGATCGTACTCTGTGCAGTTGCATCTGCCATACCTCTTACATCCGGCACCGTCTTCTTATCTGTACCCTGACTTACCAGCATGGTAACTGTAGAACCCTTTTCAGCCTTTGTTCCGGCAGAAGGTGTCGTACTGATGACATTGCCGCTTGCTACACTGTCATCATACCGGAAGCTTGAAGTCACCTTAAATCCTGCATCTTCCAGTTCTTTCTGTGCTTCCGTTTCACTCTTACCACTGACATCCGGTACCTGCTTTTTACTTTTTACCAGTCCCGAACTAATAACAACTTCTATAGTTGTATTTTTCTTTACCTTTTCACCGGCTTCCGGAGTCTGTTTAGAGACCAGTCCGGCTTTATATTTTTTAGATTCTGTTCTCTTAATCGGTTTTATTCCAAGATCTTTCTTTTTCAGTGCAGCCTTTGCCTGCTCCTCTGTCATACCACGGATATCCGGAACTGTAACTTTTCCTGACGTATCTGCATCATCCTCTGTAGTAATTCCGCCAAACGACTTGAAAACCCCCGCTGCCTTTCCCACTGTAAATACGAGAATCAGTGCAATGATTGCGATTACCACAATCGTCAGAATCTTCATGATCTTATGCATATGCGGATTTACTTCATCCGAATCTCTCCCGGATGCATAATCATCGTATTCGTCGTCGCCATCTTCTCTGTCGTTATATCCTTTTCCCGAATACACATCTGTAGTGTCATATTCATCATCATATTCGTCGTCATCATCGTAACCGTTACGGATATCATCCAGATCTTTATCTGTCATAATAACCGTATCGGAATCCCCGCCTGCCGACGCTATTCTTACGAAATCTCCATCCGGATCTACCAGTGAATGCTTCAGATCCTGAATCAGATCTCCTGTACTTGTATATCTTCTCTCAGAACTCTTCTGTGTACATTTCAGAATAATCTGTTCCAGGCTGTAAGGAATATCCGGAACCAGCTCCGACGGCGGTGTGATCTCCTGCTGCAGATGTTTCATTGCAACTTCTACCGTTGTCTCGCCATCAAACGGAACCTGCCCTGTCACCATCTCAAATAAGGTAATACCAATGGAATAGATATCACTTCTCTGATCACTGAATCCGCCTCTCGCCTGCTCCGGTGATGTATAATGCACGGATCCCATTGCATTCGTACTTACTGTATTCGAAGTTACAGCTTTCGCAATTCCAAAATCTGTAACCTTTACCTTCCCATCCTTGGAAATGATAATATTCTGCGGCTTGATATCACGGTGAATAATTCCTGATGCATGCGCCGCACCGATACCACTGCACATCTGGATTGCAATACTGATCGTCTCTTTGTGAGACAGTCTTCCTTTTCTCTCTATATATTCTTTTAAGGTAATCCCTTCTACAAGCTCCATGACCATATAATTAAGGCCGCGGTCTTCTCCGACATCATATACATTCACAATATTCGGATGCATCAGTCCGGCTGCAGCCTGTGCCTCCGAGCGGAATTTTCTTACGAAATTTTCATCTTCTTTATACTGCTTCTTTAATACCTTAATCGCCACATAACGGTTCAGCATCTGATCCCGGCCCTTATAGACATCCGCCATTCCACCGGCACCGATCTTACTAAGTACAGCATATCTCTTGCCTAGTACGATTCCATCTTTTACCATACACTCACCTCATCAGCAAGTGGCTCTGCTACGATAACCCCTATATTATCTCTCCCGCCATTGCTGTTTGCTTTTTCTATCAACATCTGAACAGCTTCTACTACATCCCTGGAACCCTTGACAATATTGAACATATCTTCATCCTCAACCATATTGCTGAGTCCATCTGTACACATCAAAATGATGTCACCCTTTTTCAGACGATATTCATAAATATCTGGTTCCACATTTTCCTTTACACCGATTGCCCGTGTAATAATATTCTTATCCGGATGGTTTCTTGCTTCTTCTGCCTTGATTCCGCCGAGTCTTACCATCTCTTCTACCAGCGAGTGATCCTTAGAAAGCTGCCGGATCTTGTCATTGATCAGGTAAAGTCTGCTGTCTCCCACATTGGCAAAGTACAATGTATTGCCAACAACAGTTGCCACTACCAGTGTTGTTCCCATACCTTCCAGCTTGATATCTCTTGAAGCTGCCTCGATTAATTTATGATTTGCAATACTGACTACGCTTCTGAGAATCTCCTCGGTTTATCCATCGGTGTCTTCTTCAACTCATCTTTTAATACATTTACCGTATAACTGGACGCAAAATCTCCCGCCTTATGTCCGCCCATTCCATCGGCGACCGTAAGGAGGTTTGGAAATGGTCCTATTGGTCTGTCTGTAACGTATACATAGTCCTGATTGACCTCACGTCTTCTTCCTACATCAGTCATTGCATATATTTTCATCTGTCTCTCCCTCGCTTTTGGCTGCGTGTCTACGGCGCAACTGTCCACAAGCTCCGTCTATATCAGAGCCTCTTTCCCTTCTTATAGTAACATTAATTCCGTTTTTTTCAAGTTTATTTTTAAATTCCAAGGCATTTTTGCGGTCTGGCTTTTTAAAATCGCGCTCTTTGATCGGATTCACCGGGATCAGGTTCAGATGGCAGTTTCTTCGTTTTAAAATCGCCGTCAGTTCTCTGATATCATCCGGCTGGTCATTGACTCCTGCCACCAGACTGTACTCGAAGGTAATTCTTCTTCCTGTCTTATCAAAATAATAGTCACAGGCATCCAGTACATCAGACAATTCATATTTATTTGCTACCGGCATCAGCTTCTTACGTTTTTCCTGGCTGGATCCATGGAGTGACAGAGCCAGTGTGATCTGCAGTCCCTCTTCAGCAAGTCTTCTCATATTCGGGACAATCCCACAGGTAGATGCTGTAATATTTCTCTGGCTGATATGAAGCCCGTGTTCATCACTCAGCATATGGATGAATTTTATGAAATTATCATAATTGTCCAACGGTTCTCCGGTTCCCATAACCACCACATTGGAAACTCTTTCTTCTGTAATCTTCTGAATATGATAGATCTGACGGAGCATCTCCGATGTCTCCAGACTCCTGACGAGTCCTCCAATCGTTGATGCACAGAACCTGCACCCCATACGGCATCCGGCCTGCGAAGAGATACACACAGAATTGCCGTAATTATATTTCATCAGAACACTTTCTACCATATTACCGTCTTCCAGTTCAAACAGGAACTTCTCAGTCGGATCCACTTTCGATATCTGATGATCGATCATCTTCACTTTCCGGATCTCATAGTTTTCTTTCAACTTCTCACGCAGCCCTTTGGACAGATTTGTCATCTCATCAAAATCATCTGCCAGCTTTACATGAAGCCATTCATAGATTTGTTTGCTCCGGAATGCTTTTTCTCCGATTGCAAGCATCTCTTCTTTTAATTCATCATAATTGTAGGAACATATATCTTTCTTATTCATGATTCACCCTTTTTAATATTGCTATGTAGAATCCGTCTCCCGCATCTCTTCCCGGAATCATCTGTTTTTCTTTCACCAGTTCAAACTCCGGATATTCTTTCAGAAACCACTCCACATTCCCCTCATTCTCTTCTCTGTGTATCGTACAGGTACTATATAAAAGCTTTCCACCTGGCTTTACATAATCCTTTACTACCGACAGGATCTTCTTTTGTAACTCCACCAGATCTGCTTCTGTCTTTTCATTCATCTTATAGCGCAGATCCGGCTTCTTTCCAAGTACACCAAGCCCGGAACACGGAAGATCTGCAATTACAATATCGGCCGTTTCTTTCTTATGTGGATCGTATATTGCAGCATCCTGACATACTGCATTAATATTTGTAAGACCGCTTCTTTCAATATTATCCCGGATCAGCGCCACCTTATACTCTGTCAGATCTCTCGCTTCCACATGACCGGTTCCGTTCAGAAGTTCTGCAATATGTATCGCCTTTCCTCCCGGTGCGGCACACACATCCAGCACCTGGTCTCCTGCTTTCACTTCCGACCATAATGCTACCTGCATAGAACTTAAGTCTTGTACCTGGTAAAGTCCCTCACAAAAACTTGGAAGTGCAGACAGATGATCATATCCGGACAGATACAGTGCACATGGAATCTCTGGCACTTCCCCTGCCGTCACACCTTCTTTTTCCAAAATTGAGATCAGCTCTGCTTTTTGATCTTATGTTCATCAAACCGGACTGTCAGCGGCTTTTCTTCCAGAAATGCTTTTCCGATCATCTTTACCGTCTCTTCATCATATACTTTCAGCCACTGCTTTACCATCCATTCCGGCAATGAATACTTTATGGAAATGAAGGCCTCTTGATCTTTCTCATCCGGATAGCTGATCTTGTCCAGATTTCTGCCGATATTACGAAGTACTCCATTGACAAATCCCTTCAGGTTCACAAACCCTCTTTTTCCCGCAAGTTTTACTGCTTCATTACAAATTGCCGAATCTGGTACGCTGTCCATATATTTCATCTGATACACCGAACTTCTTAAAATCGTGCGGATCACAGGTTTCATCTTATTTACTTTTACTTTGGAAAACTGATTGATAATATAATCGATCTCAATCATACGCTCCAGTGTTCCATTTACTACTCTTGTAATAAATGCGCGTTCCCGTTTGTCCAGATATTGATATTTATCCAAAACATTCTTTATCACGATATGGCTGTACTCACCGTCTCTTGTAATCTGAAGCAGCATGTCCAGCACTAATTCTCTTTCATTTACAGACGCTGCATACGTCCCCTCCTCTTTCCATAGATATACAATCAGGGAAGCGGCTTATATCCCCTTCCCTTTCGTTAATTAATCGTTTCTTCGATTTCCAGTCAGAAGCAGTATACGCAGAAGCTGCAGAATTGCAGATGCTGCTCCGGCTACATAAGTAAGTGCTGCCGCTGTCAGCACCTTTCTGGTATCTCTAACTTCATCCTCATACAACATGCCTGTATTACCAAGGATCTTCAATGCCCTGTGTGACGCATCAAATTCCACCGGTAATGTCACAATCTGGAATAACACTGCAAGCGAAAATGCAAGAATTCCGAGATTGATAAACAACACAGAGGTTGTACTGCTGTTGAAGAAAAATCCAAGGATGATCAGCGGCCATGCGATAGAACTTCCGAAATTTGCTACCGGTACCAGACTGCTTCTTAACTTCAACGGTACATATCCGGCCGCATGCTGTACTGCGTGTCCGCATTCATGTGCTGCTACTCCAAGTGCAGCTACCGATGTGGAATTATAAGTTGCATCCGAAGTCTCAATGTCCTGGTTCTCGGGTCATAATGGTCGGTCAGATTACCGGAAATGTGCTCGATCCGCACATCATACAAGCCTTCTCTGTGAAGAATCTGTTCTGCCGCATCCCTTCCTGTCATACCGGAATGGTTCCTTACTCTGGAATATCTGCTGAAGGTGGAATTCATCTTCGCTGATGCGATCAGGCAGATCACGACACCAATCAGCACTAATATATACGTTGGATCAAAATACATTGGATAATACATCATTATCAGCCTCCTTGCTTTCTATGACCTGCATTATATACGAAAATTTACCCTAATAGCAGCTTTTCATACATTTTTAACAATTCTTAATCATTTGTGAAGAAAGTTCACATCCTGTTTCGATCTGATAACCGCGTAAGAAAGCGTCCGCTTCCATTCTCTTCTTTCCCGGGATTTGAAGTGCAAGGACTTTCAGAAGCCCATCTCCTGTCTGTACGGAGAAACTGTCTTTTTCTACTTTCACGATTGTTCCCGGTTTTGCATCTGTGTTCTCGTCCAGTACCCCGGCTTCCCATATTTTCATAACTTTACCGTTCCAGTCCGTGTAAGCACTCGGCCATGGATTCAATCCACGGATCAGACATTCGATTGACTTTGCAGATCTGCTCCAGTCGATATCTCCAAGCTTCTTATCCAGCATCTTCGCATATGCTGTCGGACTTTCTCCCTGTACTTCCCAGGTTGCTGTCTTATCTTCTAGTGCCTTTAACGTCTCAACGCAGAGTTTTGCGCCAGCCTCTGCCAGCTTGTCATGAAGACTTCCTCCTGTTTCATCTTCCGACAAAGGAACTTCTGTCTTCATGATCATATCTCCGGTATCCAACCCCTCATTCATCTGCATAGTCGTTACACCGGACACTTTATCTCCGTTGATGACCGCCCACTGGATCGGTGCAGCACCACGGTAGCTTGGCAATAAAGATGCATGTACATTGATACATCCGTAAGGCGTCATATCAAGATCTCCTTCGGAAGGAATCTGTCCAAATGCAATGACTACCATGATATCAGCATTATATTTGCGAAGCTCTTCTTACGGCTTCCGGCTCTTCTAATCTTCACCGGCTGAAAAACCGGAATCCCATGTGCCACGGCTGCCTCTTTAACCGGTGTATACTGCATCTTGCCGCCACGTCCTTTCGGCTTATCCGGCTGTGTGACTACAAGTACAACTTCATGCCCGGCCCCGATCAGTGCTTCCAGCGTACCGACCGAAAAATCCGGGGTTCCCATGAATATTACCTTCATGTTACTCTTCCTCCTCATAATTTACGTCATGTACTTCGCCTTCTACCAGTCTGGTATATAATTTACCATCCAGATGATCGATCTCATGACAAAATGCTCTTGCAAGAAGTCCTTCTCCTTCTAAGATTACTTCTTCCATATCTTCATTCAATGCCTTTACCTTTGCGTAATTCGGTCTTGTAACAGTTCCTGCTTTTCCGGGAAGGCTTAAACATCCTTCTTCGCCTGTCTGTTCTCCGGATGTCTCTATGATTTCCGGATTGATCAGGATGATCGGACCTTCTCCGATATCAATAACTACGATGCGCTTCAGGATTCCAACCTGTGGTGCCGCCAAACCTACTCCCATTGCCTCATACATTGTATCCAGCATATCATTGATCAGTACTTTTGTACGGATTGTCATCTTTGTTACTTCTTTGCATTCTTTGTTCAGAACTTCATCACCAAATTCCCTGATTTTTCTAAGTGCCATCTCTTTTGTCTCTCCTTTATCACTATTACTTATCTATTTCTTTAATTCATAAAATACTTTTAAAAAATATTCGTCGGATTAAAATCAAACTGTATTCTCATGTCCGCAAATCCTCTGTTGATCTCTATATAACGTTCCATATGATTTTTGATCCACACAAGTTCCTTATATTCTCTGCTTTTCAGATATAGAACCTTCCGGTATACATCATTCACTTTCCCGACTGACGGACTTGCCGGTCCTATCACCTGTATCTCTTCACCTGTGTTTACCCTGACTGCGTATTTCTTCAGATATTCTGCTGCTGTTGCAAGCCTGACCTCATCAGCTCCTGTCATCAAAACTGCCATCAGTTGTGACGCAGGCGGATATCCCATCAGATCCCGGTAGTTCATTTCTTTTTCATAAAAGCCTTCATAATCCTGTCTTGCAGCCATTTGTATACTGTAATGCTCCGGACTGTAAGTCTGTATCACTACTTCCCCGGGACTTCTTCCCCGTCCTGCACGTCCTGCCGCCTGTGTCAGCAGCTGAAACGTACGTTCCCCCGAACGGTAATCATCCGAATACAGAGACATATCTGCTGCCAGAACCCCAACCAAAGTCACATTCGGAAAATCATGTCCTTTTACGATCATCTGTGTTCCGATCATAATGTCTGCTTCTTCATCTGCAAACTTCGACAGGATCTTCTCATGCCCTCCTTTATTTTTTGTGGTATCCATATCCATCCTAAGAACCCTTGCCTGCGGAAACTTGCGCTTCACTATTTCTTCAATCTGCTGTGTTCCTGCCCTGAAACCACCGATATACGTTGAACCGCAAGATGGACAATTGCGAACGGTCTGTGTCTCATAGCCACAGTAATGACAGACCATCTTACCACCTCTGTGTACCGACAAAGACACATCACAGTGAGGACATTTACTACATATCCACAGGCTCTGCAAGAAACAAAACCTGCATATCCCCTCCGGTTAAGGAAAAGCATCATCTGCTCCTTCTTATCCAGACGATCCTGCATCAATTCTTCGAGTCGGTCACTTAAGATTGACCGGTTCCCATGCTTTAATTCTTCCCGCATATCTGCCACATATACCTGCGGAAGTTCCTGTTTCCTGGTACGCATCTTAAGCCGTAACATCTGATATCTTCCGCATTCACATGCATAAAATGCTTCCAGCGAGGGAGTTGCCGAACCCAGTACCACACTGGCACCTTCCATCCTTGCCCGCTCGATTGCTGTCTCTCTTGCATGAAATCTCGGTACCTGTTCGCTCTTATAAGTCGGTTCATGTTCCTCATCAATCACGATCAGCCCCAGTTTCTCAAATGGTGTGAAAAGTGCAGATCTCGGACCGATCATAATATCAACCTCACCTTTTTTCACACGTTCCATCTGATCATAGCGTTCTCCCTGGGACATTCTGGAATTCAGAATAGAGACACGTTCTCCGAATCTTGTATAAAACCGCATCACCGTCTGATATGTCAGTGCAATCTCCGGGATCAGTACAATCGCCTGTCTGCCTTCACTTAAGACTCTGGCGATCATCTCCATATATACTTCAGTCTTACCGCTTCCGGTCACACCATATAACAGATAGGTCTTACGAAGTCCCTGTTCATAATCCCTTGAAAATGTCTGAATTGCCGTCCGTTGTTCTTCTGTATAAATGATCTCTTTTTGCTCTTTCTGCTGACAGATTACCGGATTACGGTATACCTGTTCCGATTCCAGTATCAGAACTTTTTGTTTTTCCAATGCTTTTATCACACTTCTTGTCAGATTCAGCTTATGGATCAGAAAATCATAGTCCTGTTCCGGTTGTTCCAGAAGTGCCGCCAGAAGTCTCGCACGCGCTCTCTGGTTCTTATGCAGGTACAGATCCAGCTTTTCTTTTCCTTCTGCCTCCGCCAAAAGCAACCTTACCTTCTGCTTTTCTTTCGCACGTTCCTTCTTCTTGATAGGAAGGACGGTCTTCAGTGCCTGGATCATTGTTCCGCCATAAGACTCTTTCATCCAGGCTGCCAATGCAACCAGTCTGCTCTCGATCGCTACACTTTCTTCGGCAATCCTTAAGATCTCCTTGATCTTCTCCGGTGCATACTCCGCACGCTCAGAGAATCCTGTCACATAGCCGTTGATTTCTTTATTTCCTTTACCAAACGGAACCACAACTTCTGTTCCAACCTTAAGCATCCCCTCCAGATGAGAGGGGATGCGGTATTGAAAGACTTTATCTAATTTTTCATGCGTAATATCGATGATAATATCAGCGTACATCTATTTCTTTAATTCCTCTAATACTTCCTTAATCAGAACACGTTCATCCATATCATACTTGACACCCTTGATTTCCTGATATGTCTCATGTCCTTTTCCTGCCAGGATGATGACATCTCCCGCCGGCCATGTTCGATTGCATATTTAATTGCTTCTTTTCTGTCACAGATGGTGATATATTTACCATCTGTCTTTTTCATACCGACTACAATATCATCAATGATTGCCTGCGGCTCTTCAAATCTCGGGTTGTCCGATGTGATGATCGTAAAGTCCGATAATTTACCGGATACTTCGCCCATCTCATAACGTCTTGTCTTAGATCTGTTGCCACCGCAGCCGAATACGGTCACGATTCTTTCCGGATGATAGTCTCTTAATGTATCAAGAAGACTTTCCAGTGCCATTGCATTGTGTGCATAGTCGATCATCAATGTGAAGTCGTCAGATACCTTGATCATCTCAATACGGCCTTTAACTCTTGCAACTTCAGTGCCTTCTTGATATCTTCTACCGGCACACCAAAATGTCTGCATACTGCGATTGCTGTCAGTGAGTTATATACGCTGAAATCTCCCGGAATATCAATCTCTACGTCAAAATCCATAAGACCTGCCACATGATACTGTACTCCCAGATATCCTGGTCTGGAGATATGTTTTACATCTGTGGCACGGATATCTGCTTTATCAGAAAATCCGAATGTCTCAACTTCGCATGTCGCATCTTTGAAAATGTCTTTGAACCATTTATCATCCACATTGCCGATTCCGATCTTGCTCTGTTTAAACAACAGGCTCTTGCAATACTTATACTCGTCAAAGTCTTTGTGTTCGTTCGGTCCGATGTGATCTTCGCCAAGGTTCGTAAAGATCCGATCTCAAACGGAATGCCGCTGTACGGTCAAGCTTCAGTCCCTGTGAAGACACTTCCATGACAACGCATTCGCATCCTGCTTCTACCATCTCTGCAAAATATTTCTGAATGGTATAAGATTCCGGTGTTGTATTATTCGCCGGAATGCTCTTGTCTCCGATGATTGCTCGATCGTACCGATCAGTCCGACTCTGATACCGACTTCTTCCAGGATAGATTTGACCATGTATGTTGTTGTTGTCTTGCCTTTGGTTCCTGTGATTCCGATGACTTTCAGTTTTTCTGCCGGATATCCGAAATATGCTGCTGATGTCATTGCCAGCGCATAACGGGTATCCTTTACTTTGATCACTGTCAGTCCTTCCGGTGCTTCTACATCCTTTTCTACAATGACAGCTGCTGCACCTTTTTCTGCAACCTGCTCTATATATGTATGTCCATCAGACACTGCTCCGCTGATACATACAAATACGCTGCCTTCTGATACTTTTCGGGAATCATTGATCAGTTCTGTAACTTCAATCTGATCATCTCCCTGTACTACTTCATATTCTAACGTTCCAGTAACTGGGTTAATTTCATGTGGTTGCCTCCTATTTTCCTACAATATCATAAGTATACCATCATTCCCATGCAGCAAAGGAAAAATTATGTTATAGTAGTAGTTAGAATATTTTGAAAATATAGAAAAGGGGAATGTAACTTATGAAAGCTTATGAACGATTACTGAATTATGTTGTTGTCCGCACACCAAGTGACGAAAACAGCGAAACTGTACCATCTTCCACATGCCAGTTCGATCTTGCAAGACTTCTGGAAGCAGAGATGAAGGAACTGGGTCTTACAGATGTTATTCTGGATGACCAGTGCTACCTGTACGGAAAGCTTCCAGCTACCGAAGGCCTGGAAGACAAGCCGGCGATCGGATTCATCGCACACATGGATACCGTATCAGACTTCTGTGACCATGATATCAAACCAATTGTTACTGAAAATTATGACGGTGGTGAACTCAGACTCGGAACAAGTGATACTATTTTAAGTCCTAAGAACTTTCCGCATCTGGCAGATCTGAAAGGACGTACACTGATCACTTCTGACGGCACGACTGTTCTCGGAGCTGATGACAAAGCCGGAATCGCAGAGATCATGACAATGATCGAACGCATTCAGGAAGAAAAGATTCCTCACGGACCTCTGTGCGTAGCATTTACACCGGATGAAGAGATTGGTACCGGTGCTTCTCACTTCAACGTAGAACAGTTCGGTGCTGACTACGGCTATACACTGGACGGTGATACCGAAGGCGAGATCCAGTATGAGAACTTCAACGCATGCAAAGCGGATTTCGTGATCAAAGGATTCAACGTACATCCTGGTTCTTCCAAAGATACTATGATCAATGCAAGTCTGGTTGCTATGGAGATCAATAATGCTCTTCCATCTATGGAGACACCTCGCGGAACAGAGGATTATGAAGGATTCTATCATCTGATGAGCATGTCCGGAGAAGTTGCGGAAGCTGAGCTTCATTATATTGTAAGAGACCATGACAAAGATCTCTTTGAAGCAAAGAAAAAAACTTTGAAATTAATCGAGAAAGATATGAATGAAAAATGGGGCGAAGGCACTGTAGCGCTTACAATTTCCGAGCAGTACCGCAACATGGCAGAGATCATTGCTACCTGTATGCACCTGATCGACAATGCGAAAAAAGCGTGTGAGAATGCAGATGTGACACCACTTGTACTTCCGATCCGCGGCGGCACAGACGGATGTCAGTTAAGCTTCAAGGGGCTGCCTTGCCCGAATCTCGGAACAGGAGGACATGCTTATCACGGTCCTTACGAACATATTACAGTTGAGGGTATGGATAAGAGTGTGGATGTTGTTACAGAGCTTGTGAAATTGTATGCAATGTAAAGATTTTCTTTTTAAAGCAAGAAGACCTGCCGGTAATCGGCTGGTCTTCTTACTCTTTTATGTCTCTTCTAATTTTTTACTGTCTTATTTTACAGTTCAATATCCGGAAGTTCTTCCTTGAATCCTTCTCCTACTACTTCGTTCGATTCTACGATAATAGTGAATGCTTTCGGATCGATGGTATGTACCATCTTCTTAATGGTATACATCTGCTTGTTATTGCAGGCGCACATTACGACATCTTTGTCTTTCTTTGAATAACTTCCGATTCCTTTTAAGATTGTAGATCCTCTTCCTGAGTAAGCGTCAATCTGTTCTGCAATCTCAGCACCTTTGTCGGTTACGATCAGGGTCATCTTACCTTCATCGATACCGTACATGATTCTGTCCATTACCATTGCCATCAAATAAGTAACGACGACACCGTAGATCAGGCCGTCTATATCCTTGAATACCAGTGCTGTTCCAAGAATGATCGTACAGATATCAAGGACAAATGTAATAATTCCAAGCGTAATATGTGGTTTTACTTTCTTGATCGCCACGCTGATGAAGTCCTGTCCGCCTGTTGAAGAACCTCTCATGAAGATCATGCATATCCGATTCCGCATAATACGCCCATACACAGAGCTGCCAGCAGTCTGCTTCCGTCATAGACCGGAAACAGTGGTGCTACGTAGTCCATCAGTAATGATGAAATGATCATCGATTTCATGGACTTTAAGAAAAAATTCTTTTCCTAAAAAATTTATAACAGAAGATTGCAACAGGTACATTCAAAGATGATGGTTCCGGCACCGACCGGCAATCCGAATAAGTGATACAGAATGATCGCGATACCTGAAAATCCAGCTACCGGG
>ENA-OQDF01000112-OQDF01000112.1-human-gut-metagenome-genome-assembly--contig:-NODE-112-length-28095-cov-6.525815_pt1 | contig 28095 bp, 25 predicted proteins | sample MGYA00242769_ERZ504597 | MGnify/ENA primary metagenome ERZ504597 (study PRJEB26092, sample SAMD00036305) | human gut metagenome | host: Homo sapiens | study: EMG produced TPA metagenomics assembly of...
TTTCTCTGCGACCTTGATAGAATCAGAAAGCGCATCGAACCGGGCAGACAGATTTTCAATATGAGCAGTCAGATCGTCGTAGTTGCCCAAGCCTTTTTCTTTCAGTAGGATTACCGTTCGGGCAGCTTCTTTTCGGTTGAACTTCTTCGCCCACTTTTCATAACCGACCGTCTTGCCCTCGGCCATCTTTGCCTGAATATCAATCAGCATCTGGAACTGCTTCGGGGCAGGAGCCTTGGCAGAGCCGCCTTTTGATTTGTGCAGGTTCTTGCCGGAGATAACCGCTTGAATTTCCTCTTTGCTATATCCTTCGCCCAGGGAACGCAGCCGAATGAAACGCTTCTGATTCTCGCCCTTGAACGCAGGCTGCTTTCCATCCTTGAACTCAAATCCCATGTCAGCCAGAGCCTGAACAAAGCCATCAAAGCTCTTTGGTTTCTGCTTCAGCACCGCATCAATCGCATCACATAATTCGTCACGCTGGGTACGCTTCTTGGGATAAACAGTTCTTTTCTGGCGCTCCCGATACGGCTTCGGTGTAATAATGGACAGCCCGTGTTCCAGGCAAACCATATCACTGAGTCTTTGCACCGCCAGACCGGAAAGAAAGAAGTTTTTGAATTTCCGTGTGGCATCCAGCGAGGTCGAATTATAAATGATATGATTGTGAATGTGGGATTTGTCGATGTGGGTCGCAACGATGAAAGCGTGTTTTCCCTTTGTCCATCGCATCGCTGTTTCATAGCCGACTTGGTTCGCTTCTTCCGGGGTGATTTCTCCCGGCTTAAAGGACTGGCGTATCTGGTATGCGATGATATTGTTCTTCTGCTGTCTGCCGGTAATATGCTGATACTGCCGTTTGGAAAGCAGAAATTCCTCATCTGCTGTCTTTGGATCACACTCATAGGAACTGATAAATTCGCCATCATTGGTTTTTGCGGCATTTTGTGAGTAGTCGGTTCTGTCTGCCAAACATTGAGCGACCGTCTTTCCCTTATTCACATGGAGTGCAATCAATCTTGTCGCTGCCATTCCCATCACTTCCTTCCCAAAAAGAAAAAGCCACCGGTCGGTGACTTTTCTCTGATATTATCTTATGACCTGATAAATGCTCCCAGACTTTCTCCAATATTCTCGACTTTCATAACAGCCCAGACGAGCAAGAACACCGCTGCTATTGTCGCAATTCCAAGAACCACAAGAATAAGCAGGGACTGCCACAAAGCCTTTACAATGCAGTAAATCGCAGATCCGCCAATGACCAAGAGCAATAAACCAATTACATAGGACACAACATTGTAAGCAGATTTCCAAGAATGCAAATCACTTTTACAACGAACAGCACCGGCAGTGCCAATATCTTCAATACCAGCTTCATAGGCTCAACCCCTTTCTTTTAATTATATTGTACAAGGGTATCTGCCATAACGCAATGATGTCAACCCTTATGTAAAAGCCGCAGCCGAAACTGCGACTTCCCAACAAGGTGTCGGATTACTGGATTGAGGACAGGCGAACAAGAACTTCTCTCATGTCCGTCCAGATCTCCTCCAGCCGTTTTTGCAAATCCTCAATGTCAGCACGATAGATGCTGCCTGTTTCGTTCGCTCGCTTTGCGTACTGGTTCAGGTTGTTGGAGCAGATTCGCAGGAGCGAAACCAGGGCTTTCACATCCTGCAAATCCAGTCTGATACAGTAACCATCCAGAGCCATTTTCCGCAGATAGGCTCCCATGCTGCGGATGCCAAGCTCGTCCATCTTCTCATGGATTCGCTCGACCTCCTCCTTGGATGCAAGGAAATGAACATCCTGATCTCGCTTTGCCATTACAACACCTCCTCACGGGTTTCAGAGTATTTTGCAGGCGGGATATGCTCCGCTTTGGATTTCAGATCAGCCAACACAGAAGGACGCTCTGACTCGCTTCTTTCGTCACGATTTTCCACAGAGTCCTCCATATTCAGGGCTGCATCCAGTTCTGCCAGTCGCTGACTTTTGGCTGTCAGCTCTGCTTCCTGCGGGAACGGTTTTCCAACCTCCGCCTTGGCTGCTTCCTGCTGATTGTAGAGATTATTCAACTGCTCATTGGCTCGTTCTAAGCGCTCAAGGATGCCTGCAAGGGCATTGTCCAGTCGGGTGATATTTCCTCGTGCGTCCGTTCCAAGGGCTACTCTGTGGCTCACAGCGCCCTTCAGGGTCACATCGAACTCGTTCCGGAAACTGTCAAACGAAAGCTCCATCTGAAAGCCACGGTAACTGCCAAGAGGAACCGGATCGGCACTTTTCGTGTCCTTACAAGCCGCAAGGAGGATTTCACCGGCATCTGCCTTTTCGGTGTAGGCTTTGCCCATGATTTCCATGCCGCAAAAGCCATCGGCAATCTGCGGGTGTGCTTCCACGGTTTTAATATCAGCTTCAAAGCCATGAATATAGCCTGTCTGCTTTTCAATCTCAGCCGGGAAGTATTTCAGAAGCTTATCTTCCATACGGTACTGCTGGCTCTGGTGGTCAGCTTTCAGCACCTTCAGCCTTGCCACATCAATGTCCAAGTCCATCTTTTCCTTGATAAGCGGATTGCCGGCACACAGCGCCTTGATCTCCGCATAGGACAGCGCCTGCTCATCCACATCGTCACAGGAGCGAACCGGTGATTTGGAGGTCATAATCTGAGAAATAAACTTCTGCTTGTTTTCCAAGGTCTGATACAGGTAGGCATCGAAGGTTCCCTCGGTCACATACTGATACACCTGAACCTCTTTGTTCCGGTTGCCCTGACGGATGATACGACCGTTTCTCTGGGTCATATCAGACGGACGCCAACCCACATCCAAGTGGTGAACTGCCACCAATTTGTCCTGGACGTTGGTTCCTGCACCCATCTTTTGCGTACTGCCAAGAAGCACTCGCACCTGCCCGGTACGAACCTTGGCAAAGAGGTCTTTTTTCTTTGCTCGGTATCTGCATCATGGATAAAGGCAACTTCTTCCGCAGGCACACCGTTTGCAATCAGCTTGGTTTTGACATCATCATAGACATTGAAGGTTCCATCATTTTTCGGTGTGCTAAGGTCGCAGAACACCAACTGGGTCAATTTGTCAGCCTGACCGTCCTGCCAGATACGCAGGATATTTCCCACGCAGGCATTGAGCTTGCTGTCAGGGTCATCGGGTAACAGGGTGTTCATTAGCCGCTGATCCAGTCCCAATTTTCGTCCGTCGCTGGTAATCTTGAGCATATTATCGACGGACGGGTCTACAATACCGGCATGAACATCTGCTGCTCTCTCTGAAAGGGAAGCCACCATATCCTTCTGGTACTCAGAGGCTGAACCACAACCGTTTCAAACTTTGCTTCGGGAACAGGGAGATGCAACTGGTCAGAGGTCTTGATGTCGGCAACCTCCTTGAACATATTCATCAGTTCAGGCAGGTTGAAGAACTTCGCAAATCGGGTTCTGGCACGATAGCCGGTTCCCTCCGGTGCAAGCTCAATCGCAGTTGTTGTTTCTCCGAAGGTCGATGCCCAGGAATCAAAATGGGTCAGGTTCTTTTGCTGGAGCGTACTGTACTGGAGATAGCGCATGACCGTATAAAGCTCGGTCATCGAGTTACTTACTGGAGTACCGGTTGCAAAGATCACACCACGCCCGCCGGTCAGCTCATCCATATAGCGGCACTTCATAAACATATCCGAAGATTTCTGGGCTTCGGAGGTGGACAGACCTGCCACATTTCGCATTTTTGTGTAGAGGAACAAATTCTTGAACGCATGGCTTTCGTCCACAAACAGCCGGTCTACACCCAACTGCTCAAAGGTAATGACATCATCTTTCTTGTCAGCGGCAAGGAGCTTGTCCAGTCTGGCTTCCAATGATTTTCGTGTTTTCTCCATCTGCTTGATCGTGAAGTTTTCGCCACGCTGCCATTTCAGCTCCGCAATCGCACCCTCGATCTCATCAATCTGCTCCCGCAGCTGCCGTTCCTGTCGTTCGGCAGAAAGCGGGATTTTTTCAAACTGGCTGTGACCGATGATGACTGCATCATAGTCACCCGTTGCGATACGAGCGCAGAACTTCTTACGGTTTGCTGTTTCAAAATCCTTCTTGGTGGCAACAAGGAGCTTGGCACTCGGATAGAGGTGCAGGAACTCGTTTGCCCACTGTAAGGTCAAGTGATTCGGCACAACGAACAGGGATTTCTGGCTCAATCCAAGCCGTTTACTCTCCATAGCCGATGCAGCCATCTCGAAGGTCTTGCCCGCACCAACTTCGTGTGCAAGCAGCGTATTTCCACCATATAGCACATGAGCGATAGCATTTCTCTGGTGTTCACGGAGGGTAATATCCGGGTTCATGCCGCCGAAACGGATATGAGAGCCATCATACTCACGAGGTCTGGTGGAGTTAAAAAGTTCGTTGTACTTGGTGGAAAGGGTTTCTCGTCTGTGCGGATCTCTCCAAATCCAATCTCGGAACGCATCCTTGATTGCCTGCTGTTTCTGCTGTGCCAGGGTAGTTTCTTTTTTATTGAGGACACGCTTCTGCTTACCATCTGCATCTTCAATCGTATCATAGATACGAATATCCTTCAGATTCAGCGTTTCCTCCAGAATCCGATATGCGTTGCTCGCTCTGTACCGTAGGTGACATACGCCGCCACATCGTTGTAGTTGGGAGAACTCTTACCGTTGATGCGCCACTCTGCGGTCAGCTCGGAGAACTTGACCTCAATGGAACGGCGCAAGTAATACGGCGTTTCAAAGGTTTCCTCCATGAACTGCTGAATATAATCGGCATCAATCCATGTTGCACCCAAACGCACATCAATCTCGGACGCATCCAAGTCCTTCGGCTGTGCTTTCTGCAAGGCTTCCACATTGATGTGGAAGGAAGAATCCCTGTCTGCCGCCATCTGTGCGACACGCAGCTTGCTTCTTACATCACCGGAAAGGTAATCATCGGCAGTCTGCCATCCAACTTCCACAGCATCGGGAGCCATCGGGTCTTGAAGATCACCCTCGAAGCTCTGCCTGAATCGCATCGTATTCTCCAGGTGTTCCAAGCAGCTGTGCCATAAACGGCAAATCCACCTTGCCACGCTCACCGATAGAGATTGCCAGAGCTTCGGACGGCGTATCCACGCTCGTCACTCTGCGTTCCGGCTTGATGGTTCGCTTGGTGAACATATCCGCCTTGCTTTTCAGATTGCCGTCCTCATCCACATTTTCCAGAGAACACAGGAGATAGTAGGAGGAATCGTCAGCAAATGCCTGACCATTGGCTCGATTATTGATAAGCCCGTTCTTTGCGGCAAACGCATCGTAGGCATCATTCAGTTCTGCCTGTTTCTGAGTAATCATTTCATCCGGGTAATCCTCAAGCTGATATTCGATCAGCTCGTTGACGATACCACGAAGTTCCACCATGCCCATCACACGGTCTTTTGCTTTCTCATTCAGGTCTACACGGCGCATCAGGGAGTTTTCACGGAAGTACACATTGCCATCCACCACGGTATAAGAGAAATTCTTTACATCCGGGGTTGCAGGAATGGTTTCGATTTCCTTACCCTTGTCAGCTTCGGGAAGCTCCACAGCCTGATAGGTTCCTTGGATGTGGGAAACTGCTTCTTTCAGAAGTTCGGACAGTTCCATGCCCTCAATGGGACGCACTGTAATGTCCATGCCGTAGGCGGTACTTTCTTCCACCGTATCGCCCAGAACCATTTCAGGATGAGCGACAAAGTAGCTGTTCATGGTGTGTCCTTCTTCGGTGCGGTCAAGGTTTACCCATTCCGGTACAATGTCAATCGGATGGTCACGCTTTTGCAGGAACAGGATGTCGGACACGACTTCCGTGCCTGCGTTTTTCTTAAAGGCATCGTTTGGCAGACGGATTGCACCAAGCAGTTCCGCCCTCTGCGCCATATATCGCCTTGCGTCAGAGTTCTTGGAATCCATGGTGTAACGGCTTGTCACAAAAGCGACCACACCACCGGGACGAACCTGATCCAAAGCCTTGGCAAAGAAATAGTTGTGAATGGAGAATCCCAGATTGTCATACGGCTTGTCGGACACTTTGTAGTTGCCGAAAGGGACATTACCCACAGCCAGATCGTAAAAGTCTCGGCGGTCTGTCGTTTCAAAACCGGCTACTTTGATTTCTGCGTTGGGATAGAGCTTCTGAGCAATTCTGCCGGTGATGGAATCCAGTTCCACACCATACAAACGGCTGCTCTGCATTTCAGGAGGGAGCATACCAAAGAAGTTGCCGATACCCATAGCAGGCTCCAGAATATTTCCTGTTTCAAAGCCCATCTGTCCGACCGCATCGTAGATGGAGCGAATGACCGTAGGCTGGTGTAATGTGCGTTCAGGGTGGAAGCTCTTGCCGCAGCATATTCATCTTCGGAAAGCAGGTTTTTCAGTGTCTGATACTCCTTCGCCCAATTTCCCTTGTCCGGGTCAAAGGCATCTGCCAGACCGCCCCAACCGACATAATTCGACAAAATCTCCTGTTCTTCGGTAGTGGCGTTCCTGTTCTCGCTTTCCAGTTTGAACAGAGTTTCAATGGCTGCGATGTTTCTTGCGAATTTCTGCTTCGGTCCACCTTCACCGATGTTGTCATCCGTGATGTGGAAGTTCACCGCAGGAACAGGTGGGATTTCTCTGGTGGTGATGGACTGCTCAAGCTGAGCGATAATGTCCATGACTTCGGCATTCTGCCATCCGTCCACCTGGGCATAATCCTGAATGATGGTGTCCTTTCCATCTACGCACTGTACGAAGTCCAGACTACCCGGCAGATCTCTGGTATTCATTGCACCCAGGGCTTTTCTCTGCGTGTCAGGAAGTGCATAGTAGGCTCGCAGGGCATCATCAAAGGAACTGTATTCCTTGATGTCCAGCGCACCCCGCTTCTGAATGTCCTCGGCAACATAAAAATGATCGATGAAGTGTTCCGGTTCCTGCTGTTCGGGTTCCGCACTGGCTCTGACCTGTGCGTGTGCCTTTTCGTCAGGGTAGTCCCCATAGATACGGATGCACTTATGCTCCTGCTGATCGTAAACGGCAGCACCATCGTACTTGAATCCGTCATCCTCCATGGTTCCGTCCACATAGCCCTGGGCAGCTTTTTCCGCTTCTTCCAGAGTGTAGTAGTCCAGTTTATCATCGAAGCCGTTTTCAAAGTGATGGTAGGCGGCAACCAGATAGCGGGGAGCCATGCGCTCCTCGTAGCTGTTAATCATCTCAGGTGTCAGCCATTCTGGTTTGTCGGGAATCATTTCATACAGCTCACGCATCTTGGCAATCTGTGCATGGCGGTTGCCTGCCACAGATGCTTTTCGCTGTGCTGTCCTGCACCAAGGAAGTATTCGCAGTCCATACGCAGACGGTCTAACAGCTGATACTCAGGGGTGTAGTCCCTCGGTTCGGTTTTGCCCAGAAAATCCTCTGTAACGGGCTTTTCTTCGGTTTGGGCATCAACCCTTACCGCATGGTTTCTTTCGTCCTGAGAGAGCATACGCTCGAAATTCTCACGATTCTCGGCACGGAAGATGGGATAAGCAAGCGTAGGGTCACGCAGCTGAACTTCTCTGTCCGTGATCTGCTCCACACGGAAAGCTGTATCGTCCAGATATACCGTGTCACCGACCTGATAATTCCATTTCGGTTCCTCGGAAGCAGATGCTTCCACAACTTCGGCAGGCTCTGCCACAGGCGCTTCTGGCTGAACCGACTCCATCGCAGCTACGGACTGACGAACTTCCTCCAAATAGTCATTGGCAAGCCATTCGTCCGTGAAGTATTCCGTAACGCCTTCCGGGTCTACATAGTAGTCATCGGTCTGATTATCCCAGATCGCATACTCGCCATCCTCGGTATCAATCACTGCGAAACGGTCATAAACATCTTCCAACGGATCAGTTTTAGCTTCTTCGATAGCCTGTCGTTCCGCTTCTTCCTCCGGGCTGAGGTAGCGTCCCTTTCGTATCAGACCGTCGATTCTCTGCACCACCTGCGCCCAGGACATCTGCAATTTATCGCAACCGCTCTTGGTGTAAGCAACACCCTTGGCATCGTGATCCTGACCGCTGTGCGTTGCACCAGAGCAGGCATGGGAATGACCACCGGTTCCGTATTCATGCTTCAGGAAGTCCATCTTTTCCTTGGCAGAATGATTCTCCTGCCAGTAGTTATAAATACGGGCTTTACCACCGGAAAAGCCGCTTCCACGGGTCAAGTCTGCATTGACTTCATCATCCGTAATGAACTGGCGGACAAGGGGCATCTGCATCATATCGGTCTGATACTCACGCAAAGGCATATTCAACTCATACAGCTGTTTCTGAATGAGATTCAGCTTGTGATAGTGAAAACGAAGCAGATCGGGATTTTCCGCAAGGGTTTTTCTAAATTCCGAATACTGCTGTACCAAGGTTGCGTGGAAACGAGGGTCATCCAACTTTTCAGCCAAGTCTGCGGTTTCGTCAGGGAAACCACGAAACGGTTCCTGATGAAGAATTGCCAGATAGTTGCTGGAACGGGCTTCTTCACTCAAATCGTGATAAAGATGCCACAGGGATTCTGCCAACTTCTGACGCTCATATCCGGATGCTTCTACCAGTTCCACATTAGTTGCGAACCGACCATTTTCAAGCAGTTCTCCAATGCGCTCGGCAACCGTTTCCCAAGAAACGATCTGCGCTCTGGGGCTGTCAATGGCAGAGGAACCTTTGGCAAGGTGGATACCGTCCTCGGCATACCACGCACAGATATTCCCGCTATCTTCTTTCAGACCATAGCCGCCGTGATAGACCTGCTTTAAGGTCTGAACGATTTCTTCCAACGGCTTCTGCTTCATATATTCCAGCGCTACGACTTTTCGGGCTTCATCGGTATTGCTACCAAGCAGAAGGAAGTGGTCGATTTCTTCCTGGGCAAAAGAAAAAGCAGAGGGCGTAAAGCTCTCTGCTCGGTCGATAAAACTGATTTGTTCATTTTCGGAGAGGAAAAGGTTCAGACTCAGCTGTTGATAAGCTCCGTCATCACGACTTCCTCCGCCTGTGCTTTCAGGCTGTTCATGTGCTGCACCCACGCCATCTGCTGCGTTTCCTTGTCCGGTGCGGGGCTGTCCTTCAGGTACTGCTCCATCAGAAACTCCACTCTGGCTTTCGCTGTTTCCTCGATCTCCCACAGGTGCGGGAACAGACTCTCCGTCAGAATCATGTCGTTCAGGAGCATCGGATTGTTCTGTTCCAAAAATGCTCGACGCATCCTGCCGTACTTGCCCAGAGGTTTCTCTCCCTCGTTCTCCAACTGAAGGTTCGGAATCTGATAATCTCCGGCCTGTCTGTAAGTCATCTCGCTCATAATCTGTACTCCTTTCGGTAGCTTTAATCTGCTCATGTTCTCCAATCGCTTTTTCGATTTCCTGAAACATCCTTGTGCTGATGGCATTCACCGCAGTACCAAGGGCATTTACCGTCTGTCTGGTGTTAAAATCAAACACCTTCTGGAAATCCTCATGCTCGAAGTAGTTGTCGGGACTTTCCACGAACCGGCAATACATCGTATAGGATACGCTGTTTGCCACCGCATTTTTGAAAGCTACTTCGATGTTGAGTTCATCATACTCCTCAAGGAAGCTGTTGGCAACGATGTCGAGGAACTGCTTTTTGTAATCGTCCCAATACTCAGCCGCCAGTGCGGATGCAATATCTTCAAGCTGTGCTTCCAGTACCCCGTCAGCGGCAACACCGAAGGTACGCTCCATCGCTTCCATGACATAGGAGCGGTTTTCAGGCGTCACCTCCCACGGTTTCAGTTCCGGGGAAGAACGGCGAACGCCGGTATCCGCCACATCAAACACATAGCGCAGATACGGTTTATCCCTGTTCATCACAAACAGAGCAATGCCGGTAGAGCCACGCTTTACATATCTGCGGTAATTTTCAGCGTTCCAGTCCTCATAGGGCTTGCAAAAGGTCGCATTGGGGCGCTGAGCATAAATCATCACCTGTTCCGGATAGGTGAACTCATAGTTGCGGGACATCGTTCTCAAAAACGAAGTCCAGTTATCTGTGTTCGAGGTGATTTTCCCAATCGTTTCTTTTGCTAATCCGGAATAAAATCGCTCTTTTGCGTTCATTGTATCCCTCCAATCCTATCAATCCGGATAAAGGTTCAGCTTCTCAAAGGCGGCATCGTCCATGGCTGAAACTTACGGAGAACCGAGTCTGCCAAAGCAAAAAGCTCTGACTCGTCCTCCGAAAGCTGTTCCTTCATCAGTGTCAGTGCTTCACACAGCCCTGACCTTGTGCCAGGGCTGTAAAGCATCATCATGTTCCGCTCATCCTGTGTGAAATCCATCATTCAATCTCCCTTTCCGGGTGGCTCTTGGGCGGCTTATGGGAAACATCCGGCACGGGCTTTTCCTTTAACTGCTCCAACACCGAAGGACGTTCCTCTAATCCGGACGCTTTTCCGTTATTGATGATACCGTCAATCATCCCATAATCATCTTCCATTGCCATCTCTGCGTTTTTCAGGTAGTTTTCGGACTTCATAAAGTTTTCCAGCTTCTGAAACCCAACAGAATCTACATAGTGAAAGGATACCTCACCGACTACCTTTAAGGCTACGATGTCGCTGACCGACATACTGTGACCACGGAAATCATCCGGGTGGTCAATATTGAACTTTACATACAAATCTTCCAGCTGCCGATTCACATCCTCGGACATAGAAATGGAGCCATGATAGACCACCTCGTAACGGTCAATCTCAGGCTCCATTTCTTTCTTCTGAAGGTAGCTGTAATTTGCAAACATGAGCGGGATATTATCGTCTACATCTTCCCGCAGCTGAAGAATCGCATAGGAATCCGTGGGGCTTTCCAGAAAAGCAACCATTCTGTCATCCGGGGTGGTATTTCCGTGAACATCATCCCATTTTTCGTTTTTCATATCCGTGTCCTCCTTATCGTTCAGGCTCTTTGCGTTTGGGAGAGGGACTGGCAGGCGCAGCTTTTTCTGCGGCCTGTGCCAGTTTTTCCATGACCGACTCACGCTTCGGAGAGTCGAGCTTATCCAGCTGACTTTTCAGCACTTTGGCAACCTCAACCGCAGTTTCCTCACGGGCTTCTTCAATGGCTGTATTCAGGAACTCACGATACGGAGCCGTATTACCAGCGGCAAGATCTGCCTTGATTTCTTGGATATGCGCCTGCACATCATCGACCTGATCCATATATTCATAGGGGTCGAAGTTCTCTGCAAAACGGTCGAGCTTAAAAGCAAGCTCAGCGATAGGGTCATTGACCACCACCGCCTGTCTGCCGACTTCAAAAGCCTGCTCCATGACATCCTCATAGAACATTGCCCGCAGTTCCCGGCGCTCCAGCCCGAAGGATTCCAGAATATCCCGGCGGACTTCGAGCATGGACAGTTCAGGGTTATCAACCTGACCGCCATCAATCTCGTTGTAGTTTTCATCCAACAGGGTGTAGTCGTAACCATCTTCGCAGGTCTGCACCGCAAGGATTCTATCCTTTCCGACCTTCCATGCGGCTTCATCGCCCATAATCTCAGGCTCCGGCATATAGCTTGCGCCGTTGCGCTCCATAATTTCTGCAAACTGGCAGATATGAAACACATTGTATCCGATCTGCGTATGATACTCGTCAATGAAGGTGCAGGGCTTCACAACCATTTCATCCGGGTAGTGAATCTGCACACAGCTGCCATCGGGGATATGAAACAAATCCTTATAATGGCTGTCGATAAATCGGATTTCCTTACCATCCGGGTTGTACTCATTTGTCATTTGCGCTTTCCTCCATTTTCAAATTCCATACTGAACTTCGTTTTGCCATCATCTGATACCTCCATAAAGACGGTGGCATCAAAGGTGTTGCCCGTTCTTTCGGACTTGCAATTCTTGAGCTTTACCTTGCCGGAACCAAGCAATTTCTGCGCCGTGGCAGAAGTCATGCTCTTGCCGATGCTCGCAAAGTAGCGATTGTTTTTCCAGAGGGCAAATTTGCAAGCTCTGTTGGAACAGAAAAATGCCTTGGCTTTGTCCTCTACAGCACTGCCGCAGAGCGGGCATTTGCCGATAGAATTGGCTTCTTTCGACATCATAACCTCGGAATCACGGATTACTTCATAGTTCTGAATCAGACCGGCAATCACATCTTTGATCTCGTCCATAAAGTCCTCGCTGGCATATTCGCCTTTCTCAATGAGCAACAATTTTTCTTCCCAATCCGCCGTCATGGATGGGGACTGAATCTGTTCCGGCATGACTGTTACCAGAGCCGTACCCTTGTGGGTCGGAATCAGGTGTTTGGTTTTCTTATCACCCTTACGCTCCAGAAAACCGATGCGAACCAGCTTCTCAATGATACCGGCACGGGTCGCAGGCGTTCCCAAACCTTTGCGCTCCACCTCATCAGGCATTTCGTCCGCACCGGCAGTTCCATAGCAGAAAGCAGAGTATCCTCGGTAAGTGTTTAGGGGAGATGTTTTCCCTTCCTTGATTTCCGTGCCGCTGACGGTCATTTCGTCACCAACGGAAACAGAAGGGAGTGTCTGCACGTTTTCGTCGGATTTTGTCGAATCATTTTTCTGAACCAGAGCTTTCCATCCATCCTGCACAACAGTTTTGCCTTTGGTGGAAAACACGGTACCGCCACAGTCCAGCTCAATAACTGTCTCTGCGTATCGGTGCGGATCGCCAACAGCTACGCACAACCGATTCGAGATCAGTTGCAAAATTGCAAGTTCACCCTTGGGAAGTTCGCTCAGATTGCATTTCTGCAATTCTCTGGTCGGAATGATGGCATGGTGATCTGTGACCTTTTTGTTATTCACAACCTGCTCTGCATGAACTGGTATGTTATCCACATCCTCCACGGGGAATGTGTGGAAAGCCAGCTTTACGAGGTCGGTCAGGCTATGTGCCATATCTTCCGTCAGAAACCTGCTGTCGGTACGGGGATAAGTGACCAGTTTCTTTTCATAGAGGTTCTGCGTGTAGTCCAAGGTCTGCTGTGCCGTGTAGCCAAGCACACGGTTGGCTTCTCTCTGTAAACTGGTCAGGTCATAGAGCGCAGGCGGCTTTTCTGTTTTCTCCTTACATTCAGCTTTCTGAACGATTGCCACCGAACAGCTTTGTTTGACAGCTTCGGCTGCTGCCTTGGTTTTGAAGCGTTCGCTTGCAGCCGTAAAACCATCCAATCCAATCTGAACTGTGTAGAACAGTTCAGGCTTGAATGCGGAAATGGCAGCTTCTCGCATAACAGCCATAGCAAGGGTAGGGGTCATAACACGACCAACATTCAGGGTCTGCCCGTAAAGGGTCGAAAAAAGTCGAGTAGCGTTAATACCAACAATCCAGTCGGCTCGTTCTCGACACAGTGCTGCTTCATACAAAGCATCATATTCCGTTCCAGACCTGAGATTTTCAAAGCCCTCCTTGATTGCTACATCTTCCATCGAGGAAATCCAAAGCCGCTCAAACGGCTTTCTGCACCCGGCTTTGTGGTACACCAACCGAAAGATCAGCTCGCCCTCACGACCGGCATCTGTTGCACACACAAGACTCGCAACATCTTCTCTGGCCATGAGCTTTTTCAGAATCCCAAACTGTTTTTTCGTACCGGCAGAAACCTCATACTGCCAGTCCATCGGGAAGATAGGAAGGTCTGCATAAGCCCATTTGCTGTACTTCGCATCATAGACTTCCGGCTGTGCCAGCTCCACCAAATGCCCTACACACCAGCTGACCACATATCCGTTTCCCTCTAAGTAGCCATCCTCACGCTTGGCAGCACCTAACACTTTGGCAATACTCTGTGCAACCGAAGGCTTTTCAGCCAAAACTAATTTCATTTGCATCTGCTCCTTTCACAAAAAATAAGCAGCCACACACCGTAGTGCATGACTGCTATGTAAAAAGTTCGGAAAGGATTTTTGCAACCTGATACAATTTTCTGTTCTACAATCTCCGTCATAATAAAAATATCTCCATCATTTCAAAAGAGAATGACGGAGATATTTCACCTTGCTTATTCTTGTAGCAACCAATCGGCTATATCGTGAATTTCGATTCCTTCATAGCTATATTGGGGATGTTTGGTTCTGGCAATAATCATTTTCGGATAAGCGTCTCGAATCTGAAGCAGAGGAGAGCATTCTCTCTCAAATGTTTCCTGCCCGGAAATGTTGTCGCTGACCTGAATATAAATCTTTTCGCTACCTCTCTGAGCAACAAAGTCGATTTCCTTTTGATAGAGCTTGCCGACATAGACATCATATCCACGGCGAAGAAGCTCGATACAAACAACGTTTTCATATACTCTGCCATAGTCTATATTTCTGCTTCCCAGTATTGCATATCGAATACCGCTGTCACACAAATAGAACTTTTCAGAGCTTTCAAGGTATTTCTTACCTCGGATGTCATATCTCTTAATATCATAAAATACAAAAGCATTGCACAAATACTTAATGTACTTGCCGACGGTTACATGATTGGTTGGAGTCTCATTTGCTGTCAGTAGCTGACTGACCTTATTCGGAGAAGTCAGGTTGCTGATATTATCCATAAGGAACTCGCTCAGACGTTGTAAAACCAAAGTGTCCGGGAGAGTATATTTCTGTACCAAATCCCTTGTAACAATCGTTTCGTAGACCTCTTTGATATAGTTTGTTCTGTCTTTTTCGGTTCTATAAGCATAGGAACCTGCTAAACCGCCCTTGATAGCGTACTCATCAAAGAGCTTATCTTTGTCACTAATATCATCATAATACTGGCAATATTCCTGGAAGCTGAAAGGAAACACATGAATTTCAATATAGCGTCCGGTAAACAGAGTTGCCAGATCTGCACTCAACAGGAAAGCATTAGAGCCTGTTACATAGATGTCGTATTTTCCCTTAGAGTACAGGCTATTGATTGCCAACTCAAACTTGGGACACATCTGAACCTCGTCTACAAACAGGTAGTTCGTTTTTCCTTCCTGATAATGTTCTTCCACATAGGCGTGTAAGGCATGGTATTCCTTGATTTCTTCATACGCCAAATCCATGAAGTCGATGAAGATAATATTGATGTTTTCAAAATTGCTTTTCAGATACGCAATATACGCCTGCATCAATTTGGACTTACCAGATCGACGAATGCGTGATGATCTTGATGTCAGGAGTACCATTCAGTTCAATGATTCTATCGAGATATTTTGCTCTCGTGATTGTTTTCATATAGTCACCCGCTTTCAAAAATTGAAGTTTTTTCATTTCTCGAAACCGCTTCGCTGTACTTATTATACTGTCTGCTAATAGTATATGCAAGATGTCACTTTCAAAAACGCAAATTTTTATTTTTTGAAAGCGGAAACTATGTAAAGGCAACCCGAAGGCTGCCCCAGGCATCAAGCCTATCCTGTTTACACAGGTTCATTATCATCTTCATCGACGGAGCTATCTTCATCGTCGTCCTCAAACTCCGGATCGTACCCATAGTCCTCGTCATCGTCCACATAATCAGCATCTGGGTCAGGCTTTGCCGCTTCCTGTGCCTTCTTCTTTTCCTGGACTTTCTTAAATACGAAGAATCCACCACCACAGGCAAGCACAATCAGAGTAAGAATCGCCGGGAGCATATTTGTGGATTTCGGCTTTTCCTCCGGTGTCGGTTCTGTAATTTCAGGAACTGTTTCAACTACTTCCGGCTTTGTTTCCTCAACCGGCTTGGTGAACTCTGCAACTTCTTCCTCGTCCATCAGCTTGAGCAGGTCGGCTTCATCCACCTGATTCAGAAAATGCACGGTTTCCTCGCCTTATCATCACGGTCAATGATGATATAGAAGTAGTTTCCGTTTTTGGTTACAGCGGTAATGAACTGCTTTCCGCTTTTCGTAGGCGAGCCAGCGTCATCAACCAAAGTCAGATTGCCGTCGGGAGTAAGCGGTAGCATCGGCTCCTCCGGCTCTGTTTCGGGAACTTTTTCTTCGACCGCAGGTTCTTCAGTCGCTACGCTTTCATCTACATAGGCAAATGCCGTTGTAGAAAACACGCCAAAACACATTGCACACGCCAGCAATGCGGCTCCAATTTTCTTAAATCTCATTCTGCGTTTCCTCCTCATTCATAGTATTGATCGTATCAGGCTTCGGAGCCATATCCGCAGCAAACATACGGAGCAGCTCGGAAAGCTGTTCGGGATTCAGGTTCGCAGCATGAACCATCTCATGGATTTCGGAATTTTCCTCCTCACGGTATCTGCGTTCCAGGTCTTTCACCTTAGCATCCCATTCTGCCCGTTTCTTACGGGCTTTTTCAAGGTCTGCACCTATTCTGTCTAACTTGGCACTCAATCGCCATCCCTCCTTTAGTTTCTGATTCTGCCGAAGCAGTAAAAATGCTGTTGCCAGTAATTCGATTCGATAGAAGCGTAGGAAATGGGGTTTCCGCAGTGGATCATCATACCATTGCCAACATAGATACCAACGTGTGATGCACCGGAGGTATCATAAGTGCCTTGGAAGAAAATCAAATCTCCCGGTTTGGCAGAGCTTTTCGGGATAATGTCGCATACGCCCATCAAACCGTTTGCGGTCAAACGACCAACACTCCAACCGTTTCCGCAGTGATTGATTACATAGGAAACAAATCCGGAGCAGTCAAAGGAGGTAGACGGGCTGCTGCCTCCCCAAAATAGTGATAGGTAATCCTTTGATGTTATCTCCGGATTTTCCCCCACTTCACACCGTGCATGCGACTTTCACCGCACACGGCGTTCCATCGTTAGTCATACTCACAATCTATTACAATCTACCTTGTTCGTTTTTAGGGGTTGTGTTCCCCGAATTTCTCCTAAACCTGCTTTCAGGCGCAGAGCGTTCAGCTTTTCCATTTGCTTCTTATTGAGATTGCAGACTTCAAGGTAATAAGTAATCGTTTCAACCGTTTCTGCATGGACGAGCCGGTGTACCAGTTTATTTATCAGCACCAGATTTTCGTAGCTGTCATTCCCACCGTATTTTTTCGGCTTGATGTGGTGGCAGTGTATTTCATCTGTTGTCAGAAATGGCATTCCCGTAACAGCACATTTTCCGTATTGTGCCGAGAATAGGGAAATCCGGTTATCAGCTAATTCAACGCTCCTGTTTCCTATAGGCTGTCGCATAAGTGCCAGCATCAGATTCACGTTGATTTTCAGATTATCGTGCAATCCCTTCCGCCCCGCTGGGGTGTAGCAGTTGATAGCCCTTTTTCGGCTTAGAGGGATGCTATGCCGGATATAGCTGATAGGATATACTGGTTCGTCCGTCCCTTTCACATAGCGTAGCGATTTAGACTTTCCATATTTCTGCGATTCAAAGACCGTTAATTTTCGGCCGTTTCTCACAAGTCTGCTTCCCTGGCGTTCCTTTAATCCATTGGTCAGCACTGTCATGACAGAACGTCCCAGGGAACTGCAATCTTCACTGATACAAGTTGCTATTCTGTAATAGTCTTGCAGCCCCACGACGATTGAGTTATACAGCGAAATCTCACCACGCTCATGTTTTTCCTTTCTTGGGTGGATTATATTTTTCGCCTGTGTGACCAGTTTTTGACGCGCATGTTCAAGCTGTTTGTCACCTACATGAGATTTGATGACATATTTATCTGCTCTGCGAAACACCTTCATCTTGAACCCTAAGAACTCTGAATAGCGATGTTTTACATTCACTATCTTTGTTTTTGTTGGCGAAACCTCTAAATGCAGACGTTCCATTAACCATTGTGTGACTGCCTTCATCGTCCGTTCCGCTTCATCTTTCGTCCTGCAAAATATTCTGAAATCATCAGCGTAACGGACAATATACATCTCCTTTAGATTTGTCCTTCGCATAAACTTGTAGGCATTGGATTTATTGATACTGCCATTTGCGTTTATGGAGGTCTTGTATTTTGCCGTGACCGGATTATCCTGCCATTGGCTGTCAACCCATTGGTCTAATTCATTCAGCACGATATTCGCCAGAAGCGGGGAGATAATACCGCCTTGGGGTGTCCCTTTGGTCGGGTATTCCATTGCCCCATTTTCTAACCGTATTGGTGCTTTAAGAATCCGTTTCAGCACGAACAGGAGATTTTTGTCCCTGATTCCGAGCGACCATATCTGCTTTATCAGCTTGCTGTGGTCTACATTGTCAAAGAATCCTTTGACATCAAACTCAACGACATAGTGCAGTCTTGTATTCTGTATTAAGAACTCCGCTCTTGCGATGGCGTTTTCAGCAGACCTGTTTGGACGGAATCCATAACTGTTTTCGCTGAATTTCGCTTCACAAATCGGCTCCATGACCTGCTTGATACATTGTTGTACCAGCCGGTCCCAGACGCAGGGGATTCCCAGCGGCCTGGTTTTTGTTGGGTCGTAAGGTTTTGGTATTTCTTTTCTTCGGACAGGTTTCGGACGATACCCATGTGTACTGCCGATTGTAATGAAACGGACTGTATCAATAACCTCATCCGGCATCAGCTTTCCGATGTCATCGAATGTCACGCCATCTGTTCCCGGAGTTTTGCTTCCGTCATTTGACTTGATATTTCTATATGCCAGCAGGATATTTTCACGTTTTAAGATGATGCTCATCAAATTTGTGAAAGTCTCATTTTTACTGCTTTTCGCATACAGACCGTCAAACACTTCCTGCATTCCGTAATACTCAGCATGGCGCAGTCCGCTCATACATAATGATTTTTCGGCTTTCTCTTTTGGCATAAGGCATCACTCCCTTCTTTTGAATTGAGTGACTTTTTTGTCCTACTCGAATCCTTACTGCGATTGAATGATTGTTTCATATATGACTAATGACTTGAGGCCATCCCTCCGAATCCTTCTTTTTCGCGGGATTCATCGTAAGTCCGACCTCTGCTTTTCAGCACCGGTTCGGCAGCTTATTTTCTTCGTCTGCCTGCTTTACCACTATGGTAAAGCCCGATACCTTTCCTTGTTCCGATAATTCTATCTGTGCATATACCTTAGGTCTCCGCTTTAGTCCTGTCAGCTTGGATGCGCCTTTAACACATCATGGTCGTTCATACATACGATTTTTACTAAACCACACTGACGGCGAATTAACGCCACCATACATTTCTATATGGCCTACCTTTAGACCTGTACATTCGCGGTTTTCGTCAGTGCTTCCGCACATTCTAACCATAGGTATTTTATAGAGCCCCGGCCTATAGGTGACACCGCCCACCTCTGGGCGGCTTTCGTGTGGCTGGTTGTTATCCAGCAATTCTTACGGTCACTCTCAGCCGACTTCACCGAGCTTCTGACCCATAGCGTTTCCGCTTTAAGCCAGTCGGAGTATTAGGCTGGCGTTTCAGGGCGTTACCCCATCATTCCACCAATCGAATTACCAGTTCACCTGTCTTTCTTTTCACCTCCAATCATTGGACAAGTGCCCAACCTTTTCAGTTGGGAACAAGTTGCACCATACGGGTATCCCAGATATTTTTCAGCTTCCCGAATCATATTGGCAAATCTTGTGTCTGTCAGCGCTTCGCCCGGAATATCATAATCGGTGTACTCGCCGCCAGGGGTGGCGTAAATGTCATTTCCGAAAATATCCGGTCTGTTGCCCCTTGTCTGAAGCAAAATTCTATATCGCTCCATATCATCTTCCGACAAGCCGGAATTTGAAATCACACTGTTCAAGCCCTTATTTCTGAGCTTCACATTCAGAATATAATATTCGTAATCTTCTTCCTCTGTTGTTGTCTCTCCCGTTTCGGGATCAGTAGAAGATGTTGTTCGTGTACGAATCTCTACTACTTCCGTCAGGGTCAGCTCATATTGTTGCTCAAATAGCCATTGCAGGGTAGCCTGCACCTCATCTCTGGTGTAATCCTCAAACTTCACCGTCAAATACGCCGCCAGCTCATAAGGATTGTGGTTGATTTCATCAAGGTCATACCGGTACTCGTCATATCCGCTATGAGTACGCTCGATATTATTGATTTTATTGCGGAGCGCAGCTTCCAAAGCCTTGTAATCATTGTCCGCACCAATAATATCTTCCTCTTTTGCAGTAAAAGAAGTTCCCAGAATGATCTGTGTGCCGCCTTGGAACATAGCCGAACAAGACGAGAACATCCCTGAGAGTATCATAAAAAGCAGTCCGGCAATCAAAACAAACAGAATCGTTTTAGAGTGTGTGGTGCAGAACTCCGTTACTCTTTCTGTGATGTTCTTGGCTCCCTGAGCTGCTTTGCCCGTTGCCTTGCCTGCACCCTTAGATGCAGAAGCCGTTGTCGAAGCGGTATTCTTACCGGCTTTGGCGGCAGCATATTCTTTCTTGATTGCCCTTTTCTGTTGCCAACGGGAAAAGGGATTGGAACCGGCATCGGGGTTGTCCTTTTTGAACTTCTCATACAGGGCATTTACATTTGCTTTATCTGACTTCTCAACCAGCTTTTCCGCCTTGTCGTAGGCTTTCAGCTTGTGACTGTAAACGGCATGATCGACGGTATAGACAGTGGATTCAACAGCCTTGGTCGTTTCCTGCACAGCCTGAACGCCGATATTATCATCCTCATATTCTGACACCGCCCGATGTGCTTTGGATGTGAGCGTGACTGCGGCACCACGGCTTGCCATGTGCTTTGCCACAGATGGGCGCTCGATTTCCGTAAACTCCGCTTTTTCAAAACGGAGCTTTGCTTTACGGGAACCGGCTGCATCTGTTTCCAGCTTTAGCTTCGGCTTTGCTTTTTAGAAGCCAATTTGTCTGCCGCTTTTTCAGCCCTATCAACCGCCTTATCTGCACGGTCGGCAGCTTTCTTCACATGAGAATCTGCAAGGTCATCTTCGGTAAAACGGAGTCGTGTAGGTCTTTTCGCCATACATTACGCCTCCTTTTCCTGTGCCACCTCGTTTAACTTCGTGGTCATAATGCGATACAGTTCCAGATCTGTCGGGAATCGGTCAATGAACGGCAGAATCACATTGCCATAGAACAGAAGTCCTTCGCCCTCACCGGAGTTGGTTACATAGGACAGCTGATGCGGCGAAATGTTCAACCGCTGTGCCAGAATACTTCGGTCATCGCTTGCCTGATTCAGCATATAGATGAAATCAGAGTTTTCGAGGATGTTGGCAATCTCCGGGGAACGAAGCAGGTCTTTGACATTCTGAGTAATACCGGTCGGCAAGCCGCCCCATTTACGGAATCGCTTCCAGATTTCTACGGAATAGGTTGCCGTCTGTTCTTCCTTCAGAAGCAGATGGAACTCGTCAATATAATATCTGGTCGATTTACCGGCAGAACGGTTGGCAGTTACACGCCCCAGACCTGATCCTGAACGATCAGCATACCGATTTTTTCAGCTGATTGCCCAGCTCCTTAATGTCGAAGCACACCAGACGATTCTGAATATCCACATTGGTTCTGTTGTTAAACAGTTTCAGAGAACCCTTAACATAGATTTCCAAGGCGGTCGCTACATGGTGGGCTTCCTTTTCGTCCTGTTTCAGAAGGGCATCATACAAATCCTCAAGGATCGGCATATTCTCAGGGGCAGGATTGTCGAAATATCTCTGGTAAATCTGATGCACACAACGGTCGATAACCGTCTTTTCGATAGGCTGCAAGCCATCCTTACTGCCCATAATCAACTCACAGAGGGACAGGATAAATCAGCTTTCAGTGCTACCGGGTTGTCATCCTCAGAGTAGTTCAGGTTGATGTCCATAGGGTTGATATAGTTGGTACTGGAGGAGCTGATTTTTACCACCTGACCATTGAACTTGTGAACCAGAGCCGCATATTCCGCTTCGGGGTCGCAGATGATAATATCGTCATCCGTAACCAGGAACGCATTGGTGATTTCACGCTTTGCGGAAAAGGATTTACCGGAACCGGGAGTACCCAGAATCAGTCCGTTGGGGTTCTTGAGCTTCTTTCTGTCCACCATGATAAGGTTGTTCGACAGAGCATTCAGCCCGTAATAGAGCGTTTCTCCACCATTCTGGAACAGCTCCTGCGTGGTGAAAGGCACAAAAATAGCCGTGGAACTGGTAGTCAGGCCACGACGAATCTCAATCAGGTTTTGTGCCAAAGGCAGGCTGCTCATCAGTCCGGATTCCTGCTGAAAATCCAAACGACGCAGATTGCAGTTATGCTTCTGGGCGATGCTCTGTGCCTGGAACACATTGTTCTCCAGTTCCTGCTCGGTGCGCCCGGTGTTCAGCACCAGAAATGTCACCATGAACATTCGCTCATTCTGGCTCTGCAATTCTTTCAGAAGTGACTTCGCATCTTTACCATAGGTAGCAAGGTCAGATGGGATAATGTCCATGTCATAGCCAGAACGCACAGCCTTTTTCTGTTCCTCGATTTTGGAACGGTCAAGCTCGGTGATGATTCTCTTGATGGTCTTAATCGCCGCAGTCTGGTCAACCGACTGGATGTGCATGGTCACGATCTGCGTGGATTCCATATCCAGAAAATCCGCCAGCATACGATCAGACAGGTCTGATGCCGTAATTGCCAGATAAGACATCGAACCGAAGATACTGCCCATCTGGAAGGTGCGGTTGGTCTTAAAGCAAACGCCGTCGGAGCAATGAAGTCCTTTACGGACAGCCCGGATTCCACAAGATACTTCCAATCGAAGAAGAACTTATCATTATCACCCATGTGGAACATAGAGTGCATCAGATGCAGCCGCTCTTTGCCGTTCATGGTAGTGGCAATGACACCCAAACGCCGAAAGTTATTGAGCAGATCGTTTTCGATATGGTTGAGTCTCGGCTTTGCCTGCCGCATGGATTCGGCTTCAATGCCGAATGTCAGGTACTTGGTTTTGGTCAAGCCGTTGTTGCCCTGCGCCAACTGCTTTTTCAGCATCTGGCTATACTCGGCACGGACGGGATTGAAGCTGTCCTTCTTGAACGGGATACGGATACTCTTTTCAAAGCTTTCAGCATCGGTACTCAGGTTCATAAAGGAAAGCTCAAAGTGAATGGAGCTGTCAAAGAAATTCAGGAAACTGCACCACTCATCGAAGATGGCAGTCTTATCTTCCTGCTGTGCCAGCTGATAGTTGATGTCCTGAAACTGAATGGTCTTGGTGTAATAACTGTCAGTGACACGGCAGATGCCATCCGGGAACATTCTCTGAAAGGGAATGGACTGCTGTGCAGTCTGCGGAATACCGTTGTCCTTCTTTGCCCGTTCCACAACAGCTTTAATTTCTCGCTGCTGCTTCCGATTCAGATTTGCAGGCATTTTGATGTTTCTTGCCTGTGGCTTCTTTTTGAAAAACAATTCGTTCAACCTCCTTTTCCAGTTTGTACTGACGCATCAAAGCGTCATAATAGTTGTCCGTCTGATAAGGGCGAACCTTGGGACGAACGAATTTGGTCTGAATGAAGTGTTCTACAACCACTTCCAACGGCTGACTATCCTTTTCATACATTGCCAGAAAGAACAACGGTAACATGACGATCATCATGGACAGTGCTGCAAGGCTCACATTTCCGGTTGCTTTGACCAGAAAGAAAATCGGCACTCCGATGAGCGCCGCCGCACCAAAGCAAAGTAACTGCCGTTTCGTCAGATTGAAGAACACTTTTGTTTTTACCCTCGTCAGGTCACGAGGTACGGGAATATACGCTGCCAAACAATTTCCTCCTTCCCTTAGTGAGCGCTGAATACACCCTTCGCAAGCGAACCAGTCTTAAACAGGGTGAAGCACAAAAGGACGGTGTAGCCCATAACACCCCAGATAGAACCGATGATGTCATCACTGAATGCGATAGACTGAATCAGCACCGCATAAATGCCCACGCAGATCATAATCAGGAATCCCTGGAATCCGATTGCAAACAGCGAACGCAGATAATTCTGTCCGATATTGCTCTGTTCTCTGTTTCCAAAAGTGGAAAGCGGAATCGGGGCAAGGCTGACCATCAGATAAATTTCAATCATTCGACCGTAGACGATCACAAAGATGATGATTGCCAAAGCGGACATCGTGACCTGCACGATAAAGGATTGCAGGAACAAGCCGAGCAAAGGACCCAAATCCATTGCCATCAGCGTTTCTTCCATTGTTTCCAATGCCGAAGCATCTATGGCAGTATTTCCGGATATGATACCGGCGCTTGCGTTTATAACGTGCTGTGTCACATCAAACACAGCCATCGTGATATTGAATGTGTTTGTGATTAACATGACCGCAACAAAAGTCTTGAACACCCATTTGAAGAAGATCCAGGTTTCAAATTTGCCAGATTGTTGTGGTCAATAATCATCTGAATTAGCTCATAACAGGCAATGAAGGTCAGAATCAAGCCTGCGATTGGGATAATCACTGACTCGGAGATGTTTCGTACCATGGCAAAGACACCCGGCGAAAAATTCGCGGGGTCATGCAACGGAGGTTGCTATCTCGCCAACCTGGTTGTTGACGGACTCAAACATCCCCGACAGATTTCCCATAATAGCTGAAACGAGCATTTCTTTCAGCCAGTCTGTGATCTGTTGGAGTATGCTGTCCAAAGGCGATTACCTCCTTGTTTTGTGATTAACCGAACAGTCCGGAGAGCAGAGGTACAAGGGTGGTGCCGATGAGGGCAACACCGCCGCCAGCCATGAGCTGCTTCATGCCCTGGGACTTTGCTTATGTGCGATAAAGAAGTAATAGAAGTGTAAAAAATTTTGCCGTTCTATCCGGCACTTGGCCATTGTGTCGGATAGGTCGGGCGTAGGCTTCGGGCAAGTCAATCTTGCCGACAAAGCTGTAATAAATCTCAATGTCCTGCCTGCGGGTGCCGTTCTCGTCATAGCTGCACTCATGCACAACGATTTTCTCAATCATTTCCCGCAAGAGGGTGGGGGTCAATTCCTCAAAGGCAAGGTGCTTTCGGACGATACCCATAAACTTTTCCGCGTTGACGGTGGCGGCCTGCGACTTGTCCAGTTCGGCCTGCAAAGCGGCGGCGCGGTCTTTCAGTTCCCGCTGCTCCTGCTCATAGTCTGCCGACAGTTCCATGAAACGCTCGTCGCTGATTTTGCCGTTCACATTGTCCTCATACAGCCGCTTGATAATGCGGCTCACTTCGGCAATTCGCTCCTGCGCCTGTTCAAGCTGCTTGGTGGCTGCGGCGGTCTTTCTCTTGCCGCCGATCTCGTTCTGCTGGATAAGCAGCTTCACAAAGCGGCTCTCATGCTTGGCGGCGTATTCCGTCACCTGCCGGAGATTGGAGAGGACGCCAGCGGTCAACAGGTCTGTGCGGATAAAGTGTGCCGTACAGTCGCGGGTGCGCTTCTTGTAGCTGCCGCAGATGTAACAGTCCTGCTTGCGGGTTTTGTTCTGATACCGCTGCTGGTACATCACATGGCCGCAGTCGGCGCAGAACAGCATACCGGAGAACAGCCCCACTTCATCATAGCGGTTCGGGCGTTTGCGCTGCTTGCGTAACTCCTGCACGCGCTCCCATGTTTCCGTGTCGATAATCGGCTCATGGTGGTCGGGGAAAATGGCCTGCTTCTCCACGGGGTTCTCTACACTGTGCTTGACCTTGTAAGAGGGCTTCTCCGTCTTGAAGTTTACCAGACAGCCGGTGTACTCCCGGTTTTCGAGGATATGAACGACGGTGTTCGTCGCCCACTTGCACTCATAGCCGGGGTGGTAGCGGCGTGTGCTGCCCGTCCTGCGGTATTCCAGCGTCCCCGGCGTGGGGATTTGCTGCTCCGTAAGCATACGGGCAATCTTGGTCGGGCCATTCCCGGCAAGGCAAAGCTGGTATATCTGCTGGACAACCGGCGCGGTTTCCCCGTCAACGATATAGTTCTCGTCCTCGTCCATGAGGTAGCCATATACCGGCTTGCTGGTAACGGGCTTGCCACTCATGCCTTTTGCTCGTTTTACTGCTTTGATTTTCTTGCTCGTATCTCTCACCAGCCATTCGTTGAACAGATTTCGCAGAGGGGTAAAATCGTTGTCCATGCCGCCGTTTGCGCTGTCTACATTGTCGTTGACAGCGATAAACCGCACTCCCTTTTGAGGGAACAGCATTTCCGTGTAAAATCCCACCTGCAAGTAGTTTCGCCCTAACCGGCTCATGTCCTTGACTATGACCGTACCCACTTTCCCGGCTTCAATGTCTGCAAGCATAGCTTGAAAACCGGGGCGCTGGAAGTTCGCGCCGGAAAAGCCGTCGTCGGTGTACCAGCGCAGATTGGTAAAGCCGTTCTGCTTGGCGTAGGTTTCCAAAATCCTTTTCTGGTTCGATATGGAATTGCTCTCGCCTTGCAATTCGTCCTCATGGGACAATCTCGGATAAAGGGCAGTAATGAGGTTTTGGGTGGCTTGTCTTAACATAAAATCCTCCGTTTCTGACAGCCAGCCCCACTATTCCGTATGTTTATCATACCACATGGGGCGGCGGTCTGTATAGCGGCAAAAGTGTTAAATCCGCTTCTTTATGATTTATCAAAACGACGATTTTTAGAGAAGCAGATTGACGCATAGAAAAGTTTGCGGTTTCGTGATATACTGGGTTTAGAAAATCGCAGTCGGGGGTGGTAGCATGGACGCACAAACTTTTTGGAATGTTATCGGCATTTACAATCAGCAGACAGTAGCCGTTCAAATTGTGTTATTCCTGTTTGCTGTCATAACTGCGGTATTATCTTATTCCCATAAAGTAAAGTGGGCTGCTAAATTTGCTCTTGGAATTATCCATCTGTTTATAGGCATTGCATTTTTTGCGTGGCATGGAGTGGAACCTATTCAAAAATACTTTGCGCTCCCATTGTACCTGCTTTGTGGCTTTCTGTTTCTGTATGAAAGCTGGCATAATAGGAATGATATACTTGAAAAACCTAATGGTTGGCAATGTATGCTGTTAGTGCTTTATCTGCTCTATCCGCTGGTTTCTTTCTTGTTGGGAAATCGTTTCCCGCAATGGTGACACATATAATGCCTTGTCCCGTCGTTAGCTTGGGGATAACTATATATGCCGGTTACAAAAAGAAAAACAAGCTGCTTCTTGCACTATTAGCGATTTGGGGGCTTACAGGAATAAAATCTGTAATTTTTAGTGCGTATGAAGATATAATTCTTTTGGTTTGTGGCATATATGCTGTGACGCTCTTTGTACATGAGATAAAGCATTGTACGAAAAAATGATTTCCAGCGGCCACGCTCCCCGGCGTGGCCGCTTTTTCCATGCCCCGGTTCACGCCGGATAAGTCGGCTCCTGTGTAGCAGCGGCTTCCGCTTCCAATACCCGCGCCATTTTGTCGGCGGCGGTGGTCGTGGTATCTTTCTTGAAATAGCCGGACACGACAAGGACGGAATTGCCCATGCGGATTTCCGTCACGCAGTCGGGGCGGCGGGCGGTGCGGGTGTCGTGCTGCTTGTTATCTGTCATAGGCAATACTCCTTTCAGTCGGTAATCAGTTTCTTCATGCTCTCCATTTTCCGCTGCGCAGTTTCCTGCCGGAAGTTGTCGCCGGTAAAGCGTACCGGGACGCACATGGAAAGCAGGCGGTCATAAATCCGGGAATGGGCGGTGTCCTCCGGGTTCCGCAGGTCGTCCAGCGTGAGGTTGGTCGTGACGATCAGCGGCTTGCCGCTGCGGTAACGGCTGTCAATCACATTGAAAACCTGTTCCAGCCCGTACTCGGTGCCGCGCTCCATGCCGAAGTCGTCAAGGATAAGCAGCGGATAGCGGCAAAGGCGGGAAATGTACTCGTTGCGGTTCTCAAAGCTGGCGGCAAGGTCGTTGAGGATAAGGGCAAAATTCGTCATGTGGACGGGGATTTCTTTCTCCATGAGGGCGTTTGCGATACAGCCGCAAGGTAGCTTTTCCCGGTTCCCACGCCGCCCCAGAACAGGCAGCCGATATTGTCGGTTCGCATATCCTCCCAGTGTTCCACATACCGGCGGGCAATCCCGGCCTGCGGGTTCCTGCCGTTGTCGTTCTCAAAAGTCCAGTCCCGCATGGTGGGGTCGGTAAAGCCCCGGCGTTTCAAGTCCTCCACGGTGTCAAGGTGCCTGCGCCGCTTCTCGG
>ENA-OQDF01000113-OQDF01000113.1-human-gut-metagenome-genome-assembly--contig:-NODE-113-length-28068-cov-2.181883_pt1 | contig 28068 bp, 31 predicted proteins | sample MGYA00242769_ERZ504597 | MGnify/ENA primary metagenome ERZ504597 (study PRJEB26092, sample SAMD00036305) | human gut metagenome | host: Homo sapiens | study: EMG produced TPA metagenomics assembly of...
AGAAGGAGTCTTGAGCAAGTCGCTCATGTTGACTTTGGATACAGAACCGGTCAAGTCTTTCTTACGAACTTCCTGGTATCCCACAACAACCACCTCATCCAATGCCTGGGCATCTTCTTCCAATGTGATATTGAATGTCCTCTGCTCACCTACTTTGATGTCTTGGGTCTTGTATCCAATAAAAGAAAATTGAAGGATATCGGAGGATTTTACGTTACCCAATGTGAACTTTCCTTCCAGGTCAGTAGTAGTTCCGTTGGTGGTTCCTTTCACAACAACGCTGACACCGGGTAATTCTCCCATGGCGTCAACAACTTTACCGCTTACTTGGCCTCCAGTCTGTGCGTGTATACCGAGTACACAGCAAAAGAGCATTGCAAGTAGCATAAAGGTTACTTTCTGTTTCATAAATATTAATTTAATTAGTTATTAATAAAGGCTGTTTCTTCGTTTTGTACTCACTTTAGAGTTGAATCACATCGCAAATGTAGGAGATGGAATATACAAATGCCTTAGTTAATAGTTCGCAAAAAGTACGAATTCGTACAAAACTTGCGAGCAACCACACTCTTGTACTTTTATCTCCTTTCGCTTTGATTCTTTGCTTCCTTCACCTCTTTCAGTAGGATGGAGAGGGCTTTTACCTTGTCCGGATGAGCTTCTGCCACATTGTCTTTTTCGGACGGATCGATGGAAAGATTGTACAGTTGAGGCTGTGGGGCGTTTCCCATTTCTGTTTTCGTCCAGTACTCCAGTGCCGGTTTGTTGCTGGGCTCTATGTATTTCCAGTCTCCCTGGATAATGGAGAGTGTATTGTCCAGATTCTGTTGTACAATATAGTCACATCCGGCAGTATCGGTTCCCAGGAAGTTGTTGAGCTGGTCGCGGCTGTCGGGAGCGATGCCTGCTTCCAGCGGATGGTTCAGCAGGGCGGCGAATGAAGCGTATACATCAATCATGGAGAAGAGGCTTGTTGTTTGCCGGGCTTGATGCCATTGGGCCAGCGTACAATGAAGGGAATGCGGGTACCGGCATCGAAAGCGCTGTACTTCCCACCGCGGTAGTGCTTCATGGGAGTATGGCCATTCAGCAGTTCGTGTGCCTGGTCCTGATAGCCGTCGTCTATGACGGGCCCGTTGTCACTGCAGAATACAAAAATAGTGTTGTCGCAATGCCGAGGCTGTCCAGGGTGTGCATGATTTCACCCACAGTCCAGTCCAGCTGGAGGATGACGTCGCCACGTACGCCCAAACCGCTCTTGCCGGCGAAACGTGGATGTGGCACGCGGGGAACATGTACATCTTGCGTACCCATATAAAGGAAGAAAGGTTCGTCTTTATGGGCTGTGATGAAGTTCTTGGCCTTGTCTGTAATCACGTCGGCAATGTCTTCGTCTGTCCAAAGGGCGGATTTACCGCCGGTCATCCAGCCGATGCGGGGGATGCCGTTGATGATGGTGTTATTGTGCCCTTGGCTGGGTTTCATCTTGACGAGTTCGGGGTTTTCGAGACCGGTGGGCCAGTCACCGACCTTGTGGTCGTAGCTCACGTGATAGGGTCGTTGGGGTCGAGGCCCACTACATGTCCGTTCTCTACAAAGACGCAGGGAACGCGGTCGACGGTAGCGGGGATGATGTATTCATAGTCAAAGCCGATGTCTTGGGTGTTCGGTTTGATGGAGTGGTTGAAGTCTGTACCGCCTTTAGGACCAGGCCGAGGTGCCACTTGCCCACTGCTGCAGTGGCGTAGCCTTCTTCCTTGAACATATCGGCCATAGTGACGCAGGCGGTATCGATGATGAGTTCGGAATTGCCCGGAGCAATGCCGGTATTCTTCTGTCGCCAGGGATACATGCCTGTCAGCAGGCCGAAGCGGGAAGGGGTGCTGGTGGAAGAAGTGGCATAAGCGTTGGTAAACTGCATGCCTTGTCCGGCAAGGCGGTCAATGTTGGGAGTGCTTACTTTGGTGGCACCGTAACAGCTCAGGTCGCCGATACCCAGGTCATCAGCGATCAGATATACTACATTGGGCTTCTGCGGCAAGTGCTCCGAAGTCTTGTCTTTAGGTTGGCTTCCGCATCCCGCTATCAGCTGCACCGGGAATCAGAGACCACAAGGGGGAAAAATGCTTCAGTAAGTTCTTTGACTTTAGATTGTAATTCTGAGGTCAAAGGTAAGAGGTTTTGTGGAATCGGGTGTATGAGGAAGTACAAGGGAAGGGAGAAAAAGTACAAACCGTATCATGCGATGGCTTGATGTACAATATTAAGATGTCTCTTCACTGTCTTCCGTACTTTCCTCTCCTCCATTCTCTCCTTTGCGGTAGGCCAGCGGGCTGACATGGTAAATGTCCTTGAAGCATTTGGAGAAATAGCGTGAAGAACTGAAACCTATCCGGTCCGCAATTTCAGTGATATTCAGTTCCGGATTGTTGCGCAGCATCAGAGCGCCTTTCTTCAGGCGGATGGTCAGGATAAAGTCATTCGGAGTCTGTCCGGTGATAGCCTTCAGCTTGGTGAACAGATTGGTGCGTGCCATTGCCATTTCACGGGCAAAGACGTTGACGTTGAACTCCGTATCGTCCAGATGTTGCTCGATGACTGTCATGGCGCGGTCCAGAATCTCTTTGTCTATGGGGTTGGTGGCAAGCATCTGTACAAAGGCTTGCGGTTGCTTGCTGAATTTCTCCTGCAGAAGGATGCGCGAGTTTACGAGGTTGTTGCAACGAGAAATCAATAGATTGGTGTTGAATGGCTTGGTGATATAGTCGTCCGCACCGATGCGCAGTCCCTCGATATTCTGTTCGATGGCAGTACGTGCCGTGAGCAGTACCACGGGAATGTGGCAGGTGTTGAAGTCACTCTTTATCTGTTTGCACAGTTCCGTTCCCGACATGTTGGGCATCACTACATCGCTGACTACGATATTGGGCATTTCGCTACGCACCAGTGTAAGTCCTTCCGCTCCGTCGGCCGCAGTCAGTACTTCGTAGAACGGCTTGAAGATACCTGCCAGCATGTCGCGGATGGAGTCGTTGTCTTCCACTATCAGGATTTTTGCATCCGGGAGCCGTTTGATGGGAGCATTCTCTTCCAGCTCTGCCTTGAGCAAGGCATCGTTTTCCGGTTTGGGAATTTCTATTTGTTGCACACTGTCTGCATTCTTATTTATTTGCTCTTCGTCAAACTGTGCGTTCCCCAATTGCAGGTTTACGATGAAGCTGCTGCCTTTGCCCAGTTCGCTTTCCACACGGATGGTGCCGTGATGGAGCTCCACGATACCCTTTGTCAATGCCAGGCCGATACCCGTACCCGTCTTGCTTGCATCCGTAGAGTCCATTGGGTCTATCTGGTAGAAGCGGTCGAATATCTTGTCCACTTCCCGGGCATCTATGCCGCTGCCGGTATCGGTCACACGGATGACGGCATTGCTGCCTTCGGTCTTGATGCTGAGGGTGATGCTGTCTTCCGCCTTGGTATGCTTGACGGCGTTGGACAGCAGGTTGTTTATCACTTTCTGCATCTGTTTTTGGTCATACCACACTTCGAGGCTGTCTGTTTCCTTTTCGAAGTAGAGGCTGATTTGTTTGGCGCTGGCATATTCCAGGAAAAGCAGATAGTTTTCGTATAGGAAGTTCACGATGTTGTGTGGGCTTACCTTTATCTTCATGTGCCCTTGTTCCTGCTTGCGGAAGTCGAGCAGCTCGGTGATGAGTTCCCGTAGCTGTATGCTGTTCTTGTAGATGCCCAACACCTTGTTATATATGGCAGGCGTGAAGTTCTGGAGTTGCATCAGCGTTTCCACTTGTGCCACGATGAGCGTCAGCGGGGTGCGGAATTCATGGGAAATGTTGGTGAAGAAACGTAGCTTTGACTGGTTTAGGGCCTCTACGTCACGGATGTGCTTCTGTTCGTACTTCAGTGATTCACGCAACTTGATTCTCGACTTGTAGGTACGCACCAGATACCAGAGCAGGATTCCCGTCACTATCAGGTAGATAAGATAGGCAAGGGGAGTCTTGTAGTAGGGAGGCAACACGTGTATGGTCAGGTGGACTTGCGGACAAAGGCTCTCGTCTTTTCCGTTGGGCTTTATAATCAAGTTATAGGTTCCTGCGTTTAGGTTGGTATAAGTGATGTTGTGTAGTCCACGAGTGCTGTTCCAATCGTTGGAGAAGCCTTCCAGTTTATAGATGATGTCGTCTTTGTTGGCGGCTACATAGTTTGAAGTGGCGAACTCTATGCTGAACATGGACTGGTCAGCGTTGAGCGTAATCTCGGGGGTGCAGTACAAGGCTTGCTGCAGGATACCGGTCTCATCTCCACTTGTATTTCCGTTCCGTTCACAATGAGGCGGGAGAGGATGATTTGTAGGGTTTCGGCGTGAAGTTCAACTCCATTTCATGGAAGGAAATCATTCCCTGCGTGCCTCCCAGGAATATTTCTCCGTCACGGGTCACGCAAAGGGCATTCTCATTGACGGCAGTCATTGGGAAACCGTTTTCGGCACTGTAGTTCAGGAATGCCTTCTGCCGGTAGTCGAAGATGGAGAAGCCTTCGTTGGTGATGAGCAGCAGTTTGCCGCTGGTGGGGGATTCCTGCGTCTCGTAGATGCAGTTGCTGGAAAGACCGTTCTTCGCTTGGTCAAAGTTCTCGAAGTCGTTGCTGGCAGGGCGGTATAAGTCCAGTCCGCTGCCCGAAGTGGCGAACCACAGATTGCCTTTGCTGTCTTGGGTAATGTTGTTTACATTGTTGTTGCTGATGCTGTGTGGGTTGGCAGTATCATGGCGGTAGTTGGTCAGTTTGCCGGTATCGAAACGGTAGCTGAACACACCTTCGCCCGTGGCTGCAATCCAGAGCGTACCGTTGCTGTCGAAGTGATGTCTGCCACCATCTTGATTCTTTTGCCTTCTTTGCTGTCCTGGAACAGTTGTTGGCATTTCCCGTTGGCAGTCGAAGAGGCAGATTCCGTTTTGGGTGGCCACTACCAGCTGGTGCTGATAAGGCACGATGTCGCGGATGATGTCGGAAGGCAGGGTTTCCGGATTGTCTGCTTCCATGCGGTAGTGTGTGAATCGGCCTGAGTGTATGTCCAGTCTGTTCAGTCCGCCCAGATGGGTTCCTATCCAGATGATGTCTTTGGAGGCATCATAATAGAGAGCCTTGATGTTGTTATGGGAAATGCTGTTGGGACCGCTTCCCGGGCGGAACCATTTGAATTCACGGGTACGGCGGTTGTAATAGTTCAGTCCGCCCCCTTCGGTGCCAATCCACAGATTGCCGTTCTTGTCTTCGATGGTGCGGCCTACAACCGGATTGCTCAGTCCTTTCTTTTCGATGGGCGAATACATATAGCGGCTGTATATCTCGTACTCGGGGTTGAAATAGTTGACGCCGCCAAAGTAGGTTCCTAGCACAGCGTTCCTTGGTTGTCCTTTACGATGCACCAGATGGAAGAGTGTGTCAGTCCGTCGCTCTGGGCATCACTGGCAGTGTGGTTCTGGAAGAGTCCCGTACTTTTGTCATACCGGTTCAGACCGTTGAAGGTTCCAATCCAGATGTTTCCCAGATTGTCTTCACAGCAGGCTCGCACGAAGTTGGAAGAGATGCTGTAAGGGTTCTTTGCGTCGTATTCAAAGATTTCGATGGTTCCGTCGGTTTTTACATGGTGCAGCCCTTCTTTCCAGCTGCCAATCCATAACTCGCCTTCGCTGTCTTGGTATATGCTGGTGATGTTGCCTTTCAGGATGGGGTGGGTCAGCTCGTTCTTGTCCAGTTGCAGGCGGTATGCTCCGTTGGTGGTCGTTCCAATCCACATTTGTCCTTTGTCCAGATGCATACAGCAGATTTCCAGACTTTTCCGGGAAGCTGGTAATAAAGGTCAAGTTTCCGGTCTGCTCGTTATAGCGGTAGATTTCATTCTGTTTTCCGATGAAAAGGGCCTCTTTGTAATATATGCTGTGCACATTTCCTTGCAGCAGGGTGGTGAATCTTTGGGTGGCGAAATTGAACTCGGCTACTCCTTCCGTACAGAGCAGGTAGATTTTTCCGTTACGGTTGCCGGCCATGCGTAGCACGGTGTTGCAGAAAAGGCTGTAAGGGTTGTTCTTCTGCAGCTTGTAAGTTTGTATGTCTTCTCCGTCATAACGGTTCAAGCCTTCTCGGGTTCCAATCCATAAAACACCGTTTTCATCGATGTAAAGACTGTTCACGGAGAATTGTGACAGACCGTCGTCGGTCGTCAGATGGTTGAAGGTGATGTTCTGCGCCTGCAGGGTTGCAGCAATCATGCTTACTGAAACAAGAAGCAGCCGGATGATAAACGTTCGCACTTTTCGGGTAGTTTTTAAGGTTTCAGTTACAAATATAGGTATATTTTGTACAAGACTTCTTATTTATTAGGCGGTTTTTGTGGTTATGTTTGGATAAATGTATAATTTTGGAAGCGCGCCGAACGATACTTGCCTTTTGGTATAAGGCTATCAGCGTATCTTTGTAAACAAATTAATTCATTTATTATCATGAAAGACCTTTTATCTATTGTATCTCATTTTCAAATGCAGGGTACAGTTCGTGAAATCAAGCCTTTAGGCTCAGGCCTGATTAACGATACGTACAAAGTGACCACCGCTGAGGCCGGTGCGCAGGACTATGTTCTGCAACGTATCAATCATGCCATTTTTCAGAATGTAGAGATGTTACAGTCCAATATCGAGGCTGTGACCAGGCATATCCGTAAGAAACTGGAAGAGAACAGAGAGGCCGATGTCGAGCGCAAAGTACTTCATTTCATCCCCACGGCCGAAGGGAAAACCTATTGGTATGACGGTGAGAACTACTGGCGTATCATGACTTTTATTCCTCGTGCCAAGACTTACGAGACGGTAAATCCGGAATATTCCTATTATGCGGGAGCTGCCTTCGGTAATTTCCAGGCTATGCTTGCCGACATTCCAGATACATTGGGCGAGACAATTCCCGATTTCCACAACATGGAGTTCCGCTTGAAGCAACTCCGTGACGCTGTGGCTGCCGATGCGGCGGGACGTGTGCAGGAGGTGCAGTATTTTCTGGATGAGATAGAAAAACGTGCTGATGAAATGTGTAAGGCAGAACGCTTGTACCGTGAAGGCAAACTGCCCAAACGGGTATGCCACTGTGATACGAAAGTAAACAACATGATGTTCGACGAAGACGGTACGGTGCTTTGTGTCATCGACCTGGATACGGTGATGCCCAGCTTCATCTTCTCCGATTATGGCGATTTCCTTCGCTCAGGTGCAACACGGGGTTGGAAGATGACAAGAATCTGGATAATGTGAACTTCAATATGGAAATATTCCAGGCATTTACCAAGGGTTATCTGGAATCGGGCAAATCCTTCTTGTTGCCGATAGAGATTGAGAATCTGCCTTATGCGGCTGCCTTGTTCCCATACATGCAGTGCGTACGCTTCCTGGCAGATTATATCAACGGTGATACTTATTATAAAATCCAGTATCCGGAGCACAATCTTGTTCGTACCAAGGCTCAGTTCAAACTGTTGCAGAGCGTGGAGGAACATACACCGGAGATGAAAAAGTTCATTGACTCATGTATCTGAAAAAGTATCTGATGACGATAGCAGCAGCTCTTTGCATGCTGCCGTTGTCTGCAATTAATCCCCAAAATAGTAAAATGAAAGAATTGAATGTAAAGAAAGTAAGTGTGGCCAATATACTGGTAGAGTCGGTTCCGGCTCTTCTGGATGAAGAGAAAGTGGCGTTTCAGCCGTAAATACAGTGAATTGGGCTGCTTTTCCTTATGCTCCCAGTGTGGAGTTCCGCATAGCGCATACGGAAGATGCCATTCTGCTGCATTTCAAGGTAAGGGAAGCGAGTGTACGCGCAGTGGCAGGACACGATAACGGTCCGGTCTGGGAAGATGCGTGTGTAGAGTTCTTCTCTGTGCCTGCCGGTGACGGAGTGTACTACAATATGGAGTGTAATTGTGCCGGAACGCTGCTTATCGGGGCAGGTGCCGGACGTGGAAACCGCCAGCATGCCCCGCAAGAGGTGCTCGATAAAGTACAGCGTTGGGCTTCTTTGGGACGTGAGGCTTTCGACGAAAGAGTAGGTGAGTGTGCCTGGGAAGTGGCTCTGGTCATCCCTTATTCCGCTTTCTTCCTGCATGACATCACTTCGTTGGATGGAAAGACGCTCCGTGCCAATTTTTATAAATGCGGCGATAAGCTCCAGACTCCCCATTTCCTTTCATGGAATCCGATAGGTCTGGAGAAGCCGAACTTCCATTGTCCGGAGTTTTTCGGCACCCTGCATTTCGAGTAGTAGTAGAACAAAAAGTTACTCAACCTGCCCTCACCACTATCACTGTTTTCCTGAAACTCCCTATTCGTCGCCCTTCCAGGGTGAGTGAGGCAAATAAAAAAGGGTGAGGGCAAATTTTACCCTCACCCTTCCGGGCGTACCCGGTTGCTTCCTGCTTCTTTCCCCGTCTTTTATAGGACAAGACAAACCATTGTCTACAGAAACAGTATAATAAATACCCTTTATATACTTAATCCGTTAGTTCACAACACTGAACACTTTGTTCCAGCATAGAGAACACTTTGTTTCAGTATAGAAAAACACTTTGTTTTCATATAATGGAACGAACTGTTTTGTTAAGGGAAACAAAGTGTTCTCTATAAGGAAACAAAATGTTTAGTTAAAGGAAACAGTTTGTTTTACTTAGCATACTGCTTGGAATGAGTGTGCATTAAAAAAGGATAAAGACTATGCAGGAACTATTGTAGAGGTATATAGAAAATGGCACGAACTACGCAGACTTGCAGAAAAGAATCTGTCCATCCATGATTGTCTGCGTGATTCGTGCCCGAAGAAGGGTGTTTACTTCACGATTCCTTTGGAATTCTTGATGAAGTTGATGATATTGTGTATCTCGTCACTCATCGGTACTTGGTCTTCAATCTTCTGCAAGGCATCCTGCACGCTGAAGTTTCCCTGGTATACCAGACGGTAGGCATTTACGATATGGCGCAATACACGTTCACTCACCTGGTGTTTGTGTTGAAGCACAGCAGCGTTGATACCGTGGTATTCTGCTGGATTACCGTTCATGATGATATAGGGCGGCACATCCTTTGATATGCGGCAGCCAGCTTGAATCAGTACCCAACTTCCAATGTGGCAGTATTGGTGCAGAATGACGTTGCTGCTCAGAATGGTGCAGTCGTCTATCTGACATTCTCCGGCTACGGTAGTCTTGATACCCAGTACACAATGGTTGCCTATCTGCACGTCGTGGCAGAGGTGTACACCATCCATCAGGTAGTTTTCATTGCCGATGCGGGTAGCGCTTTCTGCATGGGTGGCACGGCTGACAACCACGTTCTCGCGGATGTCGTTATTATCACCGATAATCAGCATGCTGTTCTCTCCCGTATAATGGAAGTCTTGTGGTTCGGCACCCAGAACGGCATTGTGATGTACCTTGTTCCCTTTTCCCATGCGGGTACCGTGCAGAATTTTTGCACCCGACATAATAATACAGTCATCACCGATTTCCACGTTCCCTTCGATAAATGCAAAGGGCTGGATGGTTACATTCTTGCCGATTTTTGCGGCAGAATCTACATAAGCTAACGGACTTATCATAGTAATTAGCGATTAATGATTAATGATTAGTGATAAATGGTCAGTGATTAGGATTTACTATTTCATTAATCGCTAATCACTAATCACTTATCGCTCATTTTATTCTCTTCCTCCTCCAAGCGCTTGATACAGGCTGATGACTGCCTGCATGCTGCTGAAGGTGTCGGATACTTCTGCAAGCTGTGCGCTGAGGTAAGACTGCTCGGCAGACAAGACTTCCAGATAGGTCGACGTGCCTAAGTTAAACAATTCTTTTGTATCTGAGGCAGCTTGGCGAGCAGAATTTACTTGAATAGTGCGTGAAACGGCTTTGTTCTTCTCCATTTGATACAGGTGCAGGGCGTTGCTCACTTCATTTCCGGCATTCAGTAGGGCGGTTTGGAACTGAATCTTAGCCTGCTCCTCTTGTGCCTTGGCTTGTTTCAGACGGGCAATGTTGGCACCGCGATAGAACAAGGGTTGCGTCAGCGAACCGATGGCAGAAGCCAGCAGTTTGCCCGGGTTGACGATACCTGCACCGGAGTTATTGGTCCAGCCTCCCGAACCGCTCAATGTAATCTGCGGGTAGAAGGCGGCACGGGCGCTATTGGTGTTATAGTAGTTGGCAGCCAGTGACATCTCGGCAGCTTTCACGTCCGGACGGTTGGATAGCAACTGCAAGGGGATACCTACTGAAAATTCCGTAGGAAGCTGTTGATCTTCCAGTACACCGCGTGCGATGCTCTGTGCCGGTTGGTGCAACATCAGGCAGAGAGCGTTTTCGGTTTCGCGTATGCTCTGGCGTATGTCGGGCAGTGATGCCATGACTTGAGCGTAGGCGGTGCGGCTCTGCTCTACGGCAGCAGAAGTGGTTCCGTAGATGCCTGCATCTTTCATGGCTTGCACGGTCTCCAAGTTCTTTTTCAGAATCTCGACGGTGCCTTCGGTGATTTGCAGTTGGCGGTCCAGCATCAGCAGGGTGTAGTACATGTTGCTACACCGGCGATGACTTGCGTCTGAACGGCTTGTTCGTAGAATTGCGTCTGCTTCAAGCTAACCTTTGCTTGTCGCTTCGGGTTCAGCAATTGACCGAAGAGGTCGATTTGCCAGCTTGCGGTAACGGGCAGGGAGTAGATTTGTGTAGCCTTTCCCTTGTCCCAGCTGCTGACGGTTCCTTGCGGAGACAAGGCAAGCGTCGGAGCATAGGCAAGACGGGCAGACATCAGTGCGGCTTGTGCTTGTTTCACGTTCAAGGCGGCACTGCGCAGGTCACCGTTGTTGGTGAGTGCTTGCTCGATAAGTGTCTGCAGCTGCGGGTCTGTGAACACTTCTCTCCAAGGCAGATTACCGAAGTTGGCTGTATCTGCGGCTAATGTATCGTTCACGGACGCCGTGTCGCGATACAGTCCGGCAGTTGTTATGTCTTCGGGTCTGTCGTATGATTTGTAGATGTGGCAACTGCTCAATAAAGCAGTTGCGCACATCAGGCATATTATTTTCTTCATAATCGCTAATCGTTAATCACTATTTGTATATTGTTCAATCTCAGGTTCTGCATCCGAGTTGTCCACATCTTCCCATTCCATCGGTTTGAATTTCTCCTGCAAGTACTGGAATGCCACGAACAGTGCGGGCACTATGAAGATTTGCAGAATCATACCGATTAACATACCGCCGATGGCAGACGTACCCAGCGTACGGTTACCGTTGGCACCCGCACCGGAAGCAAACATCAGCGGAAGCAGGCCGACAATCATTGCCAATGACGTCATCAAGATAGGACGCAGACGGGCTGCAGCACCCAATACGGCTGCCCAGGTGATACTCATACCCATTCTGCGGCGTTCGAGGGCAAACTCTACAATCAAGATGGCATTCTTGGCCAACAGACCCATCAACATGATGAGGCAATCTGCATATAGATGTCATTGGACATCGTGCCCAGAATCATCTTCAGTGCCGGGATACTGCCCAATGTACCTATACCGCTTACAAAAAGGAAGCTACCCAGCAGACCGAACGGCACGGACAGCAATACGGATAAAGGTAGGATGTAACTTTCGTACTGGGCACTCAGCAACAGATAAACGAATACGAAGCACAATATGAAGATGAGTCCCGTAGTGCTTCCACTCGTTTCGGCCTCTTCACGCGCCATACCTCCCAGCTCGTAACCGAAACCGGCAGGCAGGTTTTCCTGCGCCACTTCGGCAATGGCTTGCAGAGCTTGACCGGAAGTGTAGCCTGATGCGGGAGCCACCATCACTTTCATGGAGGTGTAAAGGTTGAAACGGCTGATGACGTCAGGACCATATACTTTCTTGATGGAGATGAATTGCGTGATAGGTGCCATTTCGTTGCCGTTGCGCACCTTGATGCTCTGTAGTGTTTCCATATTCTTGGTAGCGTCAGGTTCGGCTTGTACCATTACGCGGTACATCTTACCGAAGCTATTGAAGTTGGAAGCATACAAACCACCGTAATATCCCTGCAAGGTAGTCAAGATGTCATTGGCTGATGCCTGCTTTCTTACAAGCGGCAGCATCAATATCCAGCTGGTATTGCGGGAAGTGGGGGTTGAAGGATGTCTTGGCAGAGTTGATTTCAGGGCGTGCTTCCAGGGCTGCGGTATAGTTGTTCACCACGTCGAAGAAGTGGTTCAAATCACCACCCGTCTTGTCCTGCATGTTCAACTCGATGTCACTTGAAGCCGAGTAACCCGGAATCATAGGTGGAGCGAAGAACAATACCTGCGCTTCCTTGATAATCTTCTGGGCACGCATGTATAATGTGGCATAGACAATGGTAGAGTTCTGCATGGTGGAGCGTTCTTCCCAGTTCTTCAGCTTGATGATGATAGAACCATAGGAAGGACCTTGTCCACCCAGAAAACTATAACCGGAAATGACGGTACGCGATTCTACTGCAGGGTCGGCAGCAACCAGACTGTCTACGCGATTCAGAACCTCTTGAGCACGTTCTTGTGAAGTGCCGGGAGGCAAAGTAACGGCACCCATAATGGTACCGGTATCTTCGTTGGGCACCATACCGGTAGGAGTAATCTGCATGAAAACACCCAGCAATACGATGGAACCGATAACCAATCCTGCCGATAGCCATCGTTTTTGGATGAAGAACAGCACTTGTTTCTTATACTTGCCCAAGATACCGTTGTATGAGTCATTGAAGGAGTGTTTGAACTTGTCGGTAGTCATGCCTGCCAACGCCAGCACACTGATGATAATCATCAAGCTGCACAGAATGGGGTGTTCGCTGAAGCTGAACAGACCGAAAATCATGCCCAGAATAGCTACCGTCACGAAGAGCAACGTGATACCTGGGCGCATCAACCGACCGAGAGAGTCGACATAACGAGCAAGCATAATCTTGCGCGCTTCCTTGGCGGCAACGCCTACACGCTCTTTCAGACTTCGTGTCCTCCATTATGAGGTTTCAAGAAGATAGCACACAGAGCAGGACTCAGGGTCAAGGCGTTCAAAGCCGAGAAACCGATAGCAATAGCCATAGTCAAACCGAACTGACGGTAGAAAGTACCTGCTGTACCTCCCATGAAGCTCACAGGGACGAATACGGACATCATGACCAGCGTAATGGAGACGATAGCGCCGCCCAACTCACTCATGCGTCAATGGAAGCTGTACGGGCTGATTTGTAACCCTGGTCCAGCTTGGCATGGACGCCCTCGACGACGACGATGGCATCATCGACACAATCGCAATGGCAAGTACCATGGCCGAAAGGGTCAGCAAGTTGATACTGAAACCGATCAGCTTCAATACGAAGAAGGTGGCAATCAATGCCACGGGAATGGCGATGGCGGGAATCAACGTAGAACGCATATCCTGCAGGAAGATATACACCACGATGAACACCAGGATAAAGGCTTCGATCAATGTCTTGATTACCTCATGGATAGAGGCGAAGAGGAAGTCGTTGGCACTCTGTGCAATGTTTATCTTCAAGCCGGCAGGCAGTTTGCTGGAATAGTCGTCCAGCAGGGCCTCGATATCGAGATGGTTTGTGTGGCATTACTGCCTGCCATCTGGAAAATGATGCAACATACGGCTTTATGTCCGTTAACCATATTGTTGAATCCATATGACAGACGACCCAGTTCCACATTTGCTACATCCTTCAGACGGAGTATTTCACCGTTTTCCAAAGCTTTGATGACAATGTTCTCGAACTCTGTAGTCTGTTGCAGACGTCCTTTATAGCGCAGGGTATATTGGTAAGTTTGGTTACCGCGCTCACCCAACTGGCCGGGAGCCGCTTCGATGTTCTGTTCGCTCAAGGCGGCAACCACATCGTTGGGGATAAGTTTGTATTGGGCCATTACATCAGGTTTCAGCCAGATACGCATGGAGTAGTCCTGTCCCAATACCATGGCATCACCCACACCGTTGACACGTTTCACCTCAGGGATAAGGTTGATGTTGGCGTAGTTTTCCAGGAACTCGATGTTGTACTGGTCTTTTTCATCATAGATGGAGAATACCATCAACATGGAAGTCTGGCGTTTACGGGTGGTTACACCGATTTTGGTAACTTCGGCAGGCAGCAAGCCTTGTGCCATGGAAACGCGGTTCTGCACGTTCACCGCTGCCATATCGGGTCGGTACCTTGCTTGAAGTAGATGGAGATGTCGCCCGAACCGCTGTTGGTGGCGCTCGAACTCATGTACATCATATTTTCCACACCGTTAATCTGGTCCTCCAACGGAGCGATAACGGAGTTCAGCACCGTTTGGGCATTGGCACCTTGTAAGTTGCACTTACCGATACGGTAGGGGGGCAATGTCCGGGTATTGGGTGATAGGCAAGGTCGCCAGACCAATAACTCCTAAGATTACTATCAGGATGGAAATTACCGTTGATAGTACCGGACGGTTAATAAATCTATCTAGTTTCATTTTATTTAGTGATTAGGGGTTAGTGATTAGTGATAAGCTCGTGTGATATAATGGCGCAGCCGCTTATCATTAATCACTAACCGTTAAACATTAATTGAATGCCGTTTGAATGTTACCTTCTTTCTGGTCTTTCAAGGCCTTCTGGTATTCGGCTTCCTTTTCAGCAGGCGTAATAGGTGTGATGGATTGTCCGTCCTTCAGGTTCTGTACCCCTTCGATAACGATTTTATCGCCTGCTTTCAAACCTTCCGTCACGTAATAATACTTGCCATCGTCTAAGCTGAACACTTTGACTTCGGTATTTTTCAACGTATTGTCCGGTTGCAGAACGAAAACGAACTGCTTGTCCTGGATTTCGGTAGTGGCGGCCTGTGGAATCATGATGACATCATGCAAAGGGTTGGGGAATACCACATTGCCGGTGCTTCCGCTACGCAACACGTTGTGCTTGTTGGGGAAGAGGGCACGCATGGTTACCGAACCGGTAGTTTGATCAATGACTCCGCTGATTGTCTCCACGCGGCCACTGTCGGCATACATGTTCCGTCGATGAGCTGCAACTGTACATCCGGCATCTTTTCCAGAATTTCCTTGATGCTGCCGCCTTCACGAATTTGTGACAAAAGTTGGCGTTCGGTCATGGAGAAATAGGCGTACATTTCGGAGATGTCGGCAACGGTAGTCAGCGGGCTGGCTACGGAAGGACTAACTAGGCTACCTACGCGGTAGGGAATGCTACCTACTACACCGTCACTGGGGCTGGTTACACTAGTGTATGACAAGTTGTTCTTGGCATTGACCAATTGGGCATTGGCTTGTGCTAGTTGCGCCTTTGTCTGTGCCAGTTGGTTTTCGGCCATTTGCAAATCGTAGTCACTGATGATGTTTTTCTTGTTCAGTTCACGTTTGTTGTTTACAGTCAGTTCTTGTGTGTTTACGGCAGCTTTGGCTGTTTCAACAGCAGCTTTGGCCGAATTTACGGCTGCCTGATACTGTACGGGGTCGATGCTGAACAACACTTGTCCTTTGCGTACTGTTGCGCCTTCGTCCACGTGCAATTTTGTGATGAAACCGCTCACCATCGGGCGAATTTCTACATCTTGTTTACCCTTGATAGTAGCAGGGTAGCTGTTTGTCAAGTTGGCAGTGGTGGTTTTTGCCTCAATCACTGCAAATTCGGGAGCTTTACCCGTTCCTTTGTCGCCTTGTCCGCAACTGCTGAGCAGTGCCAGGCAACATGCCAATAATACTAATCTACTCTTCATACTCTTTTTGTTCTCTGTATAATTTTATATTCTTCTTTTTTCGATTCTTGAAAGGCGTTTTGGTGTGCAATTCATAATTTAGAAATAAGGCAGGAAAAGAAAACTGAATACTCCTATTCAGTTTTTCGTCTGCAAAAATATTCTTTTCTTAGTATATAAGGTGTGAAACAGTTCCTTTTTTAACTATGTTTCATACATAGATGAGAACAAAAGGACATTTTTTGATTAAAATACTGTAAAGCATACCGCTAATTGGCAGATAACCTTTATTTTTGCAGCATGTTAGAACGTAAACGCCATACTAAAATGAGGCCGCTTTTCCGCAGGTTGTTGGGGGGTGTTGCCATAGCTGCCGCACTGTATTCTTGTGCCAGTGTGGGCCGTATTGAAGGAGGACCTTATGATGAGACTCCTCCGCGTTTTATTTCCGGTACTCCCACGCCCGGTGCACTCCATCACAATAAAAATAAACTTTCCATTGAGTTCGATGAATTTATCAAGCTTGACAAGCCGAATGAGAAGATTGTAATATCCCCTCCGCAGGTGCAGCAGCCCGAAGTTAAGTCTAATGGGAAGAAGGTGGTCATCACCCTGCAGGATACATTGAAACCCAATACCACTTATACATTCGATTTTGGTGATGCCATCCAGGACAATAATGAGGGGAATCCCTTAGAGAATTTTTTCTATTCTTTCTCTACGGGCGACCGCCTCGACTCTATGGCTGTGGCCGGCACAGTGCTGAATGCGGCTAATCTTGAACCGGTGAAAGGGATGCTGGTCGGCCTGCATGCCAATCTGACCGACTCTGCTTTTACCAAACTTCCTTTTGAGCGGGTGGGGCGCACGGACAGTCGCGGACGCTTCTCTATCCGTGGAGTGGCTCCCGGCAAGTATCGCATCTATGCCTTGCAGGATGCCGACCAGAATTTTACCTATTCTCAGCCGACGGAAGTGATAGCTTTCAATGATTCCATCATCATTCCTTCCATGGAAGAACGCATGCGCCAGGATACGACCTGGATAGACTCGCTGACAGTAGATACGGTTGTAGAACGTCAATATACCCACTACCTGCCAGACGATATCCTGTTGCGTGCTTTCAAGGAGCTTTCCTTCTCGCAGCGTTTCTTGAAGGCCGAACGGTTGACTCCGGAGAAGTTTTCGCTCTATTTCACTGCTCCGGCAGACACGTTGCCTTTATTGAAGGATTGAACTTTAATGAGGAAGATGCGTTTGTTATAGAACAGCCTACCGGCCGGAACGATACGATTCATTATTGGATAAAGGATTCCCTGCTCTATAAGCAGGATTCCCTGAAAATGAGTATCACCTATTTGTATACGGATAGCCTGAAACAACTGGTGCCCCGTACCGATACTTTGAATGTGTTGGCGAAGTTGACATACGACAAGCAGCAGAAACAGAAGCAGGAAGCGAAGGAAAAGGAACAGAAAGAGCGTGAGAAGAAAAAGAAGAAGTTGAAAGAAGGTGAGGTGGAAGAGCCCGAGCCGACGGAATTCCTGGCTGTAGATGTGTATGCCCCTTCTGCAATTGATGTATATGATTATCTTACTCTGTCGTTTACGGAACCGGTGGCAAGCATAGATACCGCCGCTTTCCATCTGAAACAGAAAGTGGACTCGTTGTGGCAGGATATCCCGTTCGACTTTATGCGCGACTCTTTGGACTTGAAGCGTTATAATCTGTTTGCCGAATGGGTACCCGGTGAAAGCTATACATTTGAAGTGGATTCTGCTGCCATACGTGGGTTGTACGGGTTGTTTTCCGATAAGATAAAGAAGGACTTCAAGGCCAAGAAGCTGGAAGAGTACGGGCAGATATTCTTTAATGTGCATGGAGCAGACTCTCTGGCTTTTGTGGAACTGCTGGACGGTCAAGACAAAGTGCTGCGCACGGTGCCGGTGGTGGATGGGAAAGCCGATTTCTATTTTCTCAATCCGGGCAAATATGGAGCGCGGCTGATAAATGATATGAATGGGAATGGCGTCTGGGACACAGGGAATTATGCCGAGAAGCGCCAGCCTGAAATGGTTTACTATTATCCGATGGTTTTGGAGCTTAAGGCAAACTTTGATTTGACGCAGGAATGGAATATTAAGGCCAAGTCTCTGGATAGGCAGAAACCGGACGAACTAAAAAAACAAAAGCCAGATGAAGACAAGAAAAAGCAAAACAGGAACAAAAATAACCGCAGTGGCAATAGCAGCCGCAATAGTGGTAGGGGCTATAGCTATTAGGCGGAAGCAATTGTTCGTTCTATTGATGGTGGGAGCAGTCTGTTTGGGAGCCTCCCAGTCTGTTCAGGCCCAATGTGCTGCAAAGAATGAAGCTTTTCAGTCGGGCGAGCACGTCATGTACGATTTATATTTCAATTGGAAGTTCATTTGGAAGAAGGTGGGGCTGGCAAGCCTCACTACCAATGCCACGACTTACCATTCCGAGCCTGCATTCCGCTTTAACTTGCTTTGTGTAGGCAGTAAAAAGACCGATTTTTTCTTCAAGATGCGCGATACGCTAACTTGTTATGTCAGCGACAAGTTGGAGCCACTCTATTTCCGCAAAGCGGCAGAGGAGGGAAGCCGCCATACGGTGGACGAGGCCTGGTTCTCCTACTCGGACGGACTGGCGAATGTAAAGCAGAGACGCACTTGGCACAATCCCGTGCGTGAAGCTCAGGAGATGGAATACAGTGATAGTCGCTGCATCTTCGATATGTTGAGCATTTTGGCGCAGGCACGCTCCTATGACCCTAAAGACTACAAGGTAGGCAGAAGATACTCTTTCCCATGGCCACGGGGCGCAGTAGAAGAGCAGACGTTGATTTACCGCGGCAAGGAGGAGGTCAAGGCGAATAACGACACCATTTACCGCTGCTTGGTATTCTCTTTTGTAGAGTACAAGAAAGGTAAGGAGAAGGAGGTCATCACCTTCTTCGTATCCGATGATAAGAACCACCTTCCCATTCGCCTGGACATGTATTTGAATTTCGGTTCGGCCAAGGCATTCTTCAAGAGTGTCCGGGGCAACCGCTATCCGATGACGTCTGTGGTAAGGAAAAAGTGATGTTATCCCCTTTTCTAAATACACTGGATTCGAAAGTGGCAATCAGTTTTCCCTCCTGGTTGGTGACGTCGATCTGGTAATATCCGGTGGTGCGGCCGATGTAGCGTTCGCGCGCTTCGGCATACAGCACATCGCCCGGTCCGCTGCTGCGCAGGAAGGTGATATTGGACGAAAGAGAGAAGGCCAATGTTCCGTGGGAGTTGGCTGCTGCTGCCAGTGCCAGGTCGGCAAGGGTGAAGATGGCACCCCCTTGCGTACGGCCTCCCGCATTGAGATGCTCTGCCGTGATAACCAGGCGTGCCTTGCTGTATCCTTCCTTTATTTCTATCAGTCTACGCCTGCATTCGTGGCGAAGCGGTCGTTCTTGAAAAACTCTTGTGCGGTCATGAGGGGTAATGATTAATGTTTAGTGATTAGTGATTAATGGGTGGAAAATATGTGCTTCCGGACGCAAAAGTAACGATTTTAGCCATTAATTGAATTATTTAGGCGGGTCAAATCTGTACGCTTGCCCTACTTTTGCAGCAGGAAAAATCATAAACTCTTAATAAATAAATCCCTTATTATGAAAACAGTCCTCACTACATTGGGAATCTCCCTCCTTGTATTGGCAGGTTGCGCAGGGCAAAAGCAGGCTGAAAGCAACTTTATCCAAGAAAACATTGATAATGCTGTGGCTCAGGAGACAATTCAGACAGACATTATCGAGAAATCTGGTAAAATCCTTAATCCCCGCACCATTGATAAGGATGGGAACATTGTCTATGTACCTATCGACGATTGGTGTTCCGGTTTCTTCCCCGGTAATATCTGGCATATGTACGAGCTGACCGGTGACCAGAAGTGGCTGCCGCTGGCAGAGAAGTATACCGAGGATTTGGATTCGGTACAATACCTTACCTGGCACCATGATGTGGGATTTATGATTGGCTGCAGTTACCTGAACGGATACCGTTTTGCGGGTAAGGAAGAGTACAAGCCGGTCATCATACAGACGGCCAAATCGTTGTCTACCCGTTTCCGCCCTGCAGCAGGCGTACTTCAATCATGGGATGCAGATAAGGGATGGCAGGCTGAACGTGGCTGGAAATGTCCCGTTATCATTGATAATATGATGAACCTCGAACTGCTGTTCGAAGCTTCCAGCTGTCCGGCGACTCCACTTTCTACAACATAGCCCGGAAGCACGCCGATACGACTATGGCTAACCATTTCCGTGAGGACAACAGCTGCTATCATGTGGTGGATTATGACCCCGAAACCGGTGAAGTCCGTAAGAGACAGACTGCACAAGCTATGCCGACGAGTCTGCTTGGGCACGTGGACAAGCGTGGGCCTTGTATGGCTATACCATGTGCTATCGCTATACACACGATGCCAAATACCTGGAACAGGCTGAAAAGGTCTACAACTTATCTTCAACAACAAGAATCTTCCGGAAGACTTGGTTCCCTACTGGGATTTCGATGCCCCCAATATCCCGAATGAACCTCGCGATGCTTCGGCAGCTGCCTGCACGGCGTCCGCCCTTTACGAGCTGAGCACTTATCTGCCGGATAAGGGATACAAGGAAACCGCTGACCGGATTATGGAAAGCCTCGCTTCTCCTTCTTATCGTGCTAAGGTGGGTACCAACGGCAACTTCATCCTGATGCACTCTGTGGGCAGTATTCCTCACGGTGCGGAGATTGATGTACCGTTGAACTATGCCGACTATTACTTCCTGGAAGGATTGATGCGTAAAAGAGACTTGGAAAAATGAAAACTCAATTAAATATTTTGTTAGGTGGTTTAGGTTTGTTCGCCTTGCAGGGCTGTAAAGCCCCGCAGGCAGAACAATCCGTCCGGCCGAATGTCATTTACGTTTTTCCCGACCAATACCGTAACCAGGCGATGGAGTTCTGGGGCCAGGAAGGTTTTCGGGAGAAAGTGAACTTTCGGAATGACCCGGTGCATACCCCACGCTTGAATGATTTTGCCCGGGAGTCGGTGGTATTGACATCTGCCATGAGCAACTGCCCGTTGAGCAGTCCCCACCGTGGCTCTCTGTTGACGGGAATGTATCCTAATAAGAGTGGTATTCCATTGAATTGCAATTCGAGCCGTCCCATCAGCTCCCTGCGTGAGGATGCTGTGTGTGTGAGTGATGTTTTCTGCAATGCCGGATATGACTGCGCCTACTTTGGCAAACTGCATGCCGACTTTCCTACCCCCAACGACCCCGAACGTCCCGGACAGTATGTGGAAGACCGCGTACCTGCATGGGATGCCTATACATCGAAAGAACGTCGTCATGGGTTCAATTACTGGTATTCTTACGGTACCTTCGACGAACACAAGAATCCGCATTACTGGGATACGGAAGGCCGTCGCCACGACCCGCGCGAGTGGTCGCCGTTACACGAATCGGGCAAGGTGGTGTCTTATCTGAAGAACGAGGGGAATGTACGCGACCCGAAGAAACCTTTCTTCATTATGGTAGGCATGAATCCTCCCCATAGTCCGTACCGTTCTTTGGACGACTGTATGGAGGAAGATTTCAATCTCTATAAAACCAGCCTCTGGACAGCTTGCTCGTCCGTCCGAATGCCGACTCCAAGATGCTCAAGGCAGAGAGTGCACGCTACTACTTTGCTTCTGTGACGGGTGTCGACCGTGCTTTCGGTCAGATACTTGATGCCTTGAAGGAACTCGGGCTGGACAAGAATACCATTGTCGTGTTTGCCTCCGACCATGGAGAGACCATGTGTAGCCAGCATACGGAAGACCCGAAGAATTCCCCGTACTCCGAGTCCATGAACGTTCCTTTCCTGGTGCGTTTCCCCAATAAGATTAAACCCCGCGTGGACGACTTGATGCTTTCCTCGCCGGACATCATGCCTACCTTGTTGGGCCTTGCCGGCCTTGCCGACTCTATTCCGGCTGAGGTGCAGGGACGCAACTATGCACCGCTTTTCTTCGATGAAAAGGCAGATATTGTACGTCCTACCGGTGCTCTTTACATCCAGAACTTGGATGGTGAGAAGGATGCGGAAGGTATGGTCCGTTCTTATTTCCCTTCATCGCGCGGCTTTAAATCGGCGCGCTATACGCTGGCGCTCTACATTGATCGCGAAAACCATACGCTGGTCAAAAGCTTGTTGTTTGACGATGAAAAGGATCCGTATCAGATGAATAACCTTTCTTTGGAAGAAAACCAAGAAGTCGTAAAAGACCTTTGCGCAGAGATGGGCAAAGTATTGAAAGAGATTGATGACCCTTGGTATAAGGAAGGCATCTTGAAGGATATGATACCTTATTGATTGGAAATGGGTTATAGATAATCCTCCATAAATTGTTTGAACGTTTTTTGCGACCCGCTTCGACTGATAGTGAACTATTTGTCGGAGCGGGTTGTTTGATTCAGAATAGAATAAATTTACCAATACGTATTTAAGTAAATGATGGAGATGAAGTATAGACTATGGGCTTGTCTGTTGTTTTTGCCGATGGTTCTTTGGGCGTCCGGGCGTCCGAAAGTGGCTGTCGTACTCAGTGGGGGTGGCGCCAAAGGGACGGCGCATATCGGTGCTCTGAAAGTAATTGAAGAAGCGGGTATCCCTATAGATTATGTGGTAGGTACCAGTATGGGGGCCATTGTGGGAGGTTTGTATTCTATCGGATATACCCGCAGCAATTGGACAGTATGGTGAATGCCCAGAACTGGAAATTCCTACTCTCGGATGCACCCAATCCTAAGGATGTGTTGCTGGACGACCGGTTGAAGTCGGAGCGCTATGTACTCTCTATTCCATTTTCTTTGAAATCTGCCGCTGTTTCGGATGCGGGTATCATAAAAGGGAAGAACCTGGCACGTTTGTTCTCCACGTTGACAGAAGGTTACCAGGATTCCGTGGATTTTAGCCGTCTTCCTATTCCGTTTGCCTGCGTGTCGGAAAATCTGGTGAATGGTAGTGAAGTCGTGTTCCGTGAGGGAATACTGGCCACTGCCATGCGTTCCAGCATGTCTATTCCCGGTGTGTTTGCTCCGGTAGACCTGGATGGAATGGTGTTGGTGGACGGTGGAATGGTGAATAACTATCCGGTAGATGTGGCGCTTGCATGGGGGCCGACTACGTTATCGGGGTGGATGTGCAGAGCCGCTGCTTAAGGCTTCCGAGCTGAAATCGGTGAAAGACATCTTCGGGCAAATCATCAATCTGCAAGGAGAGAAGAAATACCGTGAGAATCTGCGTAATACCGACGTATTGATAAAGGTGGATGTCACCGGCTATTCGGCTGCAAGTTTCACCAAAGAGGCCATCGACACTTTGATGGTGCGGGGAGAACGTGCTGCATGGACAGTTGGGACGGACTGCTTGCCCTGAAACGGAAGCTGGGACTTGCAGACGATTATCAGCCTCGCCGTCCGGGACCTTTCCGCTTGCCCGGCGTGGCTGTTGATAGGGAGATTCCCGTTGATTCCCAAATAGCCGTCCCTGCTGTGCGGGAGAACAAGCTGAATGTCGGTTTTCGCTTTGATACAGAAGAACTGGCGGCGTTGCAGGCAAATACGGACTTCTATTTCGGCCGGCAGCGCGAGTCGCTGGTCAGCCTTACTGTCCGTCTGGGCAAGCGTACACTGGCACGACTCGGATATAGTTACCAGTGGGACGGTGGATGGCAGGCGGGACTTGCCTATCAGTCGACTATAAAGATATGAATATTTACAATGAAGGCAAACGGGCGCTGGATTTGACTTTTACACATCAACTGGTCCGTATGGGGGCGGCGAAGGACTGGAACAATATCCAGGTCAGTCTGGGCATTGACTTTGATTACTACCACTATCATGATTTGCTGTCGCTCGATCCGTTAGCTTCGGCACTGTTTGAGAATTCGTCCTTATTCAGTTACTTTGCCGGACTTGTGTTCAACAACTTGAATGAGAGGAGCGCCCCTACAAAAGGCATGTCGTGGGCGGTATCCTATCATCTCTATACGGATAACTTCTTCCAGTATAAGGACAACAATCCTATTTCTGTTTTCGATGCCCGTTGGCAGGGATGTTTCTCTCCCTCGAGTAAGTTCACTGTCACTCCTTCGTTTTATGGACGCGTATTGTCCGGAAGCGGTAATTATCCTTTTGCCATCATTAATATGGTGGGGGGAACCATACCGGGGCGCTATATGCCACAGCAGATACCGTTTACGGGCATCAACCGTGCGGAACTGTCACAAGCCGCACTGCTGGTTGCAGGGCTGAACCTCAGACAGCGTATCTTGAAAAACCAGTATATATCAGTGATGGGCAGTTATGGGCGAAACTCCGGGAAGTTTCATCAGATTCTTGACTCTTCCAAATCGGCTGATATGGCAGGGGTAGGCATCGGCTATATGTACAAGAGTTTTCTGGGACCAGTGGAGATACAGTTGAACTGGTCTAATCAGACGAAGAAACTAGGGTGGTATGCTGGGTTCGGATTCGTATTCTAACGAGGATATATCAAAATATTACATGGATTTTATTTTCAGACAAAAGAATAGAAGAACAAGAGAAAAATATATTCTTTTGTTCTTCTGCCTAAACTTACCCCAATCTGTATGATTCTGCGGTGAGTTATGATACTTTCATTATTTATTCAGCTTCCATTCGCTTCCGTCCTTACCGTCTTTAATCTCGAAACCGAGTGCGGTGAGTTCATTACGGATTTTGTCGGATGTGGCCCAATCTTTGTTGGCTTTTGCCTTTGAACGCTCTTCCAATAGCATGTCCACTACTTTGCCGAAGGCGGCTTCACGCTCTTCGTTGGAGGCGTTGTCTTCTTGTAATCCTAAGATGTCGAAGCAGAAGAGGTGGAAGGTTTCCTTCAATTCTTTCAGGTCTTCGGCTGTGATGGAATCGTTTCCAGCCAGGATATTGTTTACCATCTTGGCGCCGTCGAAGAGGTGGGCGATGACAATCGGTGAGTTCAAGTCATCATTCATGGCTTCGTAACACTTGGCACGCAGGGATTTCACATCTATGGTGGAGGTTGCAGCAGGGTAATCTTGTCCAGTCCATGTACAGCATCCATCAGCCTTGCCAATCCCTTTTCGGCGGCTTGCAGCGCTTCGTTGCTGAAGTCTACCGTACTGCGGTAGTGGGCTTGCAGGGTGAAGAATCGGATGGTCATTGGGCTGTAGGCTTGCTCCAGCATGGGGTGCGTACCTTTGAAGAGCTCTTCCAATGTGATGAAGTTACCGTAAGACTTACCCATTTTCTGTCCATTCACGGTCAGCATGTTGTTGTGCATCCAATAATGTACCATATCTTCTCCTTGGGAAGCTACGGATTGTGCAATCTCGCATTCGTGATGCGGGAAGATAAGGTCCATACCGCCACCATGAATGTCGAAGTGCTCGCCCAAGTATTTCTTTCCCATGGCTGTACATTCGGCGTGCCAGCCGGGGAATCCGTCGCTCCACGGGGAAGGCCAACGCATGATGTGTTCCGGTTGCGCACATTTCCAGAGAGCAAAGTCTGCGGGATTGTGCTTCTCGCTCTGTCCGTCCAGTTCGCGGGTGGTGTTGAGAACATCATCCAGGTTGCGTCCGGAGAGCTTGCCGTAGTGATGGTCCTTGTTGTATTTTTCTACATCGAAATAAACGGAACCTTCACTTTCATAGGCATATCCGTTCTTCAATATCTCCTTTACAAGTTCTATCTGTTCGATGATGTGCCGCTGGCATGTGGCTCGATACTGGGAGACAGCACATTCAATGCATCCATCGCCTTATGATAGCGGTTGATGTAGTACTGTGCCACTTCCATTGGTTCCAGTTGTTCCAGACGGGCTTTTTCGCAATCTTGTCTTCACCTTCGTCGGCATCGTGCTCCAGATGGCCCACGTCGGTAATGTTGCGGACATAGCGCACCTTGTAGCCGATGTGCGTCAGGTAGCGGAACAGCGAGGTCGAAGTGATGGCAGGGCGTGCATGTCCCAAGTGCGGGTCACCGTACACGGTCGGTCCGCAGACATACATGCTACATGCGGTGCATGCAGCGGTACGAACAGCTCTTTTTTCTATTTAAAGTGTTGTAAATGGTCAGTTGATGTTCCATAACAGTTGATTATTAGTTCTTTTAGGAGTACAAAGGTATAATAAATCTGTGAAAATCTATAATGATATTCTGTTTTATAAGAGTAAATGCAACGGATTTCACCTTCGTTTATTACTTTTGTATCCATGAAGTCAGATAAACGTGTATTGCTTGGCATGAGTGGCGGCACGGATAGCTCCGTGGCCGCCATGAGGTTGCAGGAAGCCGGTTATGAGGTGACTGGCGTGACTTTCCGTTTCTATGAGGCAGGAGATGAGACTGGGTATCTGGAAGATGCACGGCTCTGGCCCTGAAGCTGGGGATGAAACACATTACCTATGATGCACGCGAGCTTTTCCGTTCGCGTATTATCCGCTATTTTGTGGAAGAGTATCTAAGGGGGCGCACTCCCGTTCCTTGCACGGTCTGCAATAATGAGCTGAAGTGGGTGCTGTTGGCTAAAATAGCCGATGAAAAGGGAATTTATTGGATTTCTACCGGACATTATGTGCGCAAGGTCTTGTCCGGAGCAAAGTATTATATAGCTCCTGCCGCGGATAAGGACAAAGACCAGACTTTCTTTCTATGGGGATTGAAGCAGGACATCCTGCAGCGTATGTTGCTTCCGATGGGAGATATTACGAAAAATGAGGCGCGCTCGTATGCGGCGGAGCGTGGTTTCGAGCAAGTGGCTGCAAAGAAAGACAGTATGGGGGTGTGCTTTTGCCCTTTGGATTACCGTTCCTTTTTGAAGCGTGAGGTTCCTGAAACACTATTATCCGGTAAAGGTAGATTCGTCGATGAAAAGGGGGATTTCTTGGGATGGCATGAGGGCTATCCGTTTTATACCGTAGGGCAACGTAGGGGCTTAGGTATCCATCTGAACAAGGCTGTTTTTGTGAAAGAGACAAGAGTGGAAAGCAATGAAGTTGTTCTTGCTCCACTATCTTCCCTCTACAAGCAGGAAATGTGGCTGGGAGAGTGGAACCTGGTGGAGAACAGCCGCGTGCTGGGTGCAGACGAGGTTATTGTGAAGATACGCTACCGTAAGCAGGCAAACCACTGCAAGGTAAGTCTTACAGTGGAGGGACTACTGCATGTCCGCTTGATAGAGCCGCTCGAATCTATTGCGCCAGGGCAGGCAGCGGCTTTTTATGATGAAAGCGGTCTGCTGCTGGGCGGTGGAATTATTTTGTGATAAAATCTGCTTTTATATTTTGTTATTTATTAAGCTTCAGCATTTCTTCTATGTATTCCCTTGTGTTGCTGAGTCGGGGTACTTTATGTTGTCCACCGAGTTTCCCCTTGCTATCCAGCCAATCGTGGAAGAGGTTGGGACGGGCGACGATGATTTCCAGTGGTTGCAGTGCCAGGTTATTCTGTCTTTTAGCTTCATAGTCGGAGTTTACCTCTTTCAGGGTGTCGTCCAATACTTTGGCGAACTTCTCCAGGCTGTCCGGCATTTGTGCAAATTCTATCAGCCACTGGTGGCGGCATTTAGCATTCCGGTCCATAAAGACTGGGGCGGCAGAATAATCTATGACCCGTGCATCGGTTTCGGCACATGCTCTGGCAAGTCCTCTTTCCGCATTGTCCACAATCAGCTCCTCGCCGAATGCGTTGATAAAGTGCTTGGTACGTCCGGTGATGACGAACTTATAGGGATTCTTCGATGTAAACTTCACTGTATCCCCAATCATATATCGCCATAAACCGGCAGAAGTGGAGATTACCATGGCGTAGTTCTTGTTCAGTTCCACCTCTTCGAGGCAGAAGGTACGCGGATTCTCCTTGCCTACATCTTCCAGCGGGATGAACTCGTAAAATATACCGTAGTCAATCATCAGTAACATGGCAGGATCGGTAGGGTCGTTCTGAGTTCCGAAGTAGCCTTCGGATGCATTGTAAGTCTCTACATAATGCATCTTGCTGCTGCGGACCACGTCTTTGTATTGCTCGCGGTAAGGAGTGAAGCAACGCCGCCGTGGAAGAACACCTCCAGATTGGGCCATATCTCCTCAAGGCTCTGCTTTCCTGTCTTTTCCAATATATGTTTGATGAGTACAAGCATCCAGGACGGTACACCGG
>ENA-OQDF01000115-OQDF01000115.1-human-gut-metagenome-genome-assembly--contig:-NODE-115-length-28032-cov-2.563017_pt1 | contig 28032 bp, 37 predicted proteins | sample MGYA00242769_ERZ504597 | MGnify/ENA primary metagenome ERZ504597 (study PRJEB26092, sample SAMD00036305) | human gut metagenome | host: Homo sapiens | study: EMG produced TPA metagenomics assembly of...
ACCAAATTATACAAATTGCAAATAATAACGATAACATTTTTTTACTCCTTCTGACATGTGTCTTTCATTTTTTTCTGTTCTTTTTCTGATAAATATTCAGATGTGTTCTTTATACCAAGCTTATTACTGAATGCCGGATTTTTCTCTATCTTTCTATAATCCGGATTAATCGAATTCTCTGTGCTGCTTCCATCTGATCACCCCATTTACATTCTGCTTTTTGTTGATATTGTCACTATAACAAATTTATTTTTCATAATACACATCCACCATGAGGAATTGCATCTTTGTATTTCTCGAATTTTGAGAATTCTCTCTTTATATTTCTCTGCACGAATTGTTTTCTATCTATGCTGACTCTTTTATAATAAGCATATACGAGCAACATCATAGATTGTTATTAAAGGGAGATTATGCTATGCGAATTGAAAACTTACAAAATGAAAACAGAAAATATGCGAAAAGTATCGGAAACTTCCATGTGCTTGAATACGTGCAGGATGCCAGCGTTTCACCTATGAATGCAATGAATGAGTATTTCATGAGTAAAATGAATGTCAGAAGAAGACAGGTTGTTATTGATATTGATAAAGACCATTCAGCTGTTATCCAGGCTGGTGCCATGCAATGGATGGGTGGTAATGTACAAGCCACATCTGGTGTAAAAGGTATCGGAGATTCCTTGGAAAGGCACTCAAGGGTGCGGTTACCAAAGAAACCGCAGTTAAACCGGAATATGTTGGTGAAGGCTGCCTGATATTAGAACCGACATACAAATACATTATCCTTGCAGACATTGGAAAATGGGGTTCGGCCGGAATGACAATTGAAGATGGCATGTTCCTGGCTTGTGATGCAAATGTAAAAAGTAAGTTGTAGCCAGAAAGAACCTTTCATCAGCAGTATTAGGTAGCGAAGGCCTGTTTAATCTGAGTTTGCAGGGAAATGGTATAGCTGCACTGGAGTCTAATGTTCCCGAAGATGAATTGATTGAAGTCATATTGGAAAATGATGAACTGAAAATTGATGGAAACCTTGCCGTATGCTGGTCATCAAACCTTGAATTTACCGTAGAACGATCAACCAAAACACTTGTAGGATCAGCGGTTAGTGGAGAAGGCCTGGTAAATGTTTACCGCGGAACAGGACGGGTACTGATGTGTCCGGTCGCACCGACAACTTCCTTGTTTGAGTCCACCAACACCATGGCAGCTAAAGCTGCTGCTAAATCCAGTAATACATTTGGAAAATAAGCATAAAATACCTTCTCACGTAAACAACAAACAATCACTTCCAAAGAGAAACAACATTTAAAGATATTTGAAAAATCACCTTCAGACTATTTTTTTATAATCTGAAGGTGATTTTAAAATTCCCAATATACACCAGCTTTACGGCAGTATCTCAAGCCAGTATCCATCTGGATCTACAATGAAATAGATTCCCATTGCTTCATTTTCGAAACAAATGCATCCCATCTCTTCATGCTTCTTATGCGCTGCCTCGTAATCCTCTGCCTGGAATGCCAGGTGGAATTCGCATTCACCCAGATTATATGGCTGTGGATGATCTTTAAGCCAGGTAAGTTCCAACTCAAAATCACTTACATCATTGCTCAAATACACAATGATAAAATCATCGGTAGTCTTTCTTCTCACTTCGTGCAGATCAAGGGCCTCGTTGTAAAATTTAATAGATCGGTCCAGGTCTGATACATTGTAGTTTTCGTGAATCATCTTAAACTTCATAATTCTTCTCCTTTTGCACATTCTGTGTTTTTAATACGTGATTTATATTGCGGATATTCCGTAATAAACCGCTTAATTACATTGGCATCATTCCAGTAATGCATTGGAAAAATGACATTGCAATCTACATTTTTAAGGAAATACAGGATCCCGTCGGCATAGTGATTTCCCTGTCTCGGATCTAAAGTGACAAATGCAGCATCAAAATGCATACCCTTGATTTTCCTGATCTCCGCACGATATGCTGAAGTAAGTCTCTGGTTATCAGCTTTTGGCTCACCATCCCAATACCAGTCATTTAAGTCACCGGCATGATAAATGGTGCCTTCCTTTGTTTTGACAATAAATGCTACACCACTATCGTTAGATAGCAATGTATCGACTTGGGTGCCATTATCCAGATTATAAGTCTGATCATGATAAACATATATGAGTAAGTAATTTTCATCACCTTTATAAAATAACTCCTTTTTCCCTATAAGCTTACAGACGAATACCTGGCGTTCATCCACGACCCAGAAGATGTCTAATATTCTTTTGAGATTTCCTCTGTTATCTCATATATCTCTTTGAATCTTTCTAGCTCCTCCGGCGATCTGATCAGCATGATTTCTTCGATTTTTCCGGTCCGTATGTCTTTGAATCCTGCTACTTCTTCCCCGGTACAAATGCTTGCACGAATAACTGGTTTCATATGTTCTCGGTCATATGTTTTTTCACGATTTTCTTTTTGAATAATCCCATGCTTCATCCTCCGAATAATTACAGTAACAAGATCAATTATTTAATTTCTGGAACATTTTTCTGCATCGATTGCCAGTACAAACATCAGCACATCCAATGCATTTCCTAGATCCTGCACGTCAATAACATATGTATCAGTCATATGAAACAGTTCTTTACTAAAGGCTTTATTATCATTAGCAATGTAATAAAACTTACCATGATAAAAAGGTTTGAGCTGATAATTCTTTTAACACGTCACAAAGCAGTTCAAAACCAGTCTGTATATCCGCTACAGCGGTGGCTTCTGCCGGATTATGGCTGATACCTCCGATACTCGGCACGAAGATCATCGCGGTCGGGAAATGCTTTCCGAATACCATCGAGTCGTGTCCGGCGCCGCTGTTCATATGCTTATACGCGAGATGTTTCTCTTCACAGTGCCGCTCGATCACCCGAATCACGTTCGGATCCATCTGTACGGACTCCAGCCAGTCATTCTGTCGAAGCTGGGTCTGAAAGCCCTTGCGTTCGATGGATTCCAGTACACGTTTCAGAAGAACCACATCTTGAAGCAGTTCCTCATTGCTACCATCGCGCAGATCGATGAGCAGATTCACTCGATCTGCAATGACATTCTGCATTCCAGGAAATACCTGTATCGCGCCATAGGTAAGGGTGGCAGAAGGGGCCTGCGCCATCATCTGACGGGTAGACTCTGTGATAAATTCCGCAGCAGCTACCACAGGATCGTGCCGTAAAGGCATCGAGGTGGTACCTGCATGGTTCTGGCTTCCCTGAATGGTCAGCTCATAGTTGACGATACCGACGATACTGTCCACAATACCGATCTGCTTCTGCTCGCTTTCAAGCACCGGTCCCTGTTCGATATGCAATTCTACGATTGCTCGAATATCGTCACGTTTCACGTTTTCAGCGCTTCCGTCTGATACCCGGCAGATACCAGTGCTTCACGAAGTGTGACGCCATCACGCTGAGCTCCTCGAGATCCTCTTCTTTCAGCGTGCCACAGATTGCGCGGCCTCCCCTGACAGCCGGATGGAAAACGACTGCCCTCTTCCTCCATCAGACCACCCACTTCCAGGCTGTGTTTCGGAACGAAGCCCGACTGTTTGAGGTATCCCAGCGCTGCCACACCGGTCACAACGCCCAGTGCGCCATCATATTTTCCACCGTTCTTTACGGTATCCAGGTGGGATCCCGTCAGTATGGTTCCAGGTTCTGTCCCCGGAAGCCGTCCATACACATTACCGATCGCGTCCTCTCTGTATTCAAGCCCCAGATCCTCGATCCACTCACGCAGGATGTTCTTCGCGGTTTTGTCTTCCAGAGTATACGCTGCACGCCAGATCTCTCCGTCGATGCGCGTCGCATCGGCCAGCTGACACAGCATTTCTTCGATTCTTACTCCCGCTTCGTTTTTCATCATAAATGTCACCTCATTTCATAGTTTGTTTTCTTTCAATATTTCTCCGTATTCTTCTCCTGCGCGACCTCCCATTGCGTATAATCGGGTATGACATTCCTCACTTAAATGGCATATCCCATATCGTAGGCTTTTTGGAAAACACTTTGATTCTTGACCAATCCAGCATCCATCACGTTTGCTGCATATATCTTTCCTGAAATCTTGTATTCTTCCAGATGCTCTACAAAACCATTCAGATCACCAAGTGATCTTTCAATAATGTCCTCACCCAGACCAGCTGATATAATATAGTAAACTTCTTTTTTACCAAGATGCTGCCAGATTGGATAAGTACGGTCAATAAAAGTCTTCATCTGGCACTGATTCCATAAAAATAAACCGGAGTAGCCAGTACAAGTACATCTGCTTTTTGAAACATTTTAAGTATCTCAGCCATATCATCTTTTAATACACAGGTACCGCCATTTCTCATACAACCGTCACAGGCCCTGCAAAAGCCTATGTTCTGCTCCATGATACGTACGATTTTCACCTGGTGTCCTTTTGCTTCTGCACCTTTTTTGAACTGTTCACATAAGATTTGTGAATTTCCTTTTTTTCTTGGTGAGCTTGAAATAATCAATATATTTTTCATTAGTTTTTCTCCTCTCCCACTTTTCAATTCAAATAACTTTAGGTTGCCTCTCATAAAATATTCGAAAAGAACTCTTCTAGTAAACTATTGATCATCTCCAATTTATCTGTATTAGAATTATGACCGGCCCCTTCAATCCACTTTAAAGGAATTTCCATTTTTCGATGCCATTCTCTGTTATACCTTATGCATGAGCCGGCATGATCCTTTGTACCACATATCAACATGGAAGGACATTTGATTTCATATAGCAGATCCTTTTCCATTGCCTCTGCCAGAATACGAAATCCATGCCCAGCAATTTGGGCATAACGATGTTGATTACCATCATAGACCAGCATCATTTCCTTCATCAGGTTTCTGCCATAATTAGAAATTGCAACTCCCTCAGTTCCGGATTTCAAAAGCAACTTCCATGGATAATATGCATAAGCCTGGTAAAAATACAAGCGTCGTTGTATCCAAACTCAGATTATTTGACCAATAGTGAATTGTTCCGCAAGGAGTTTGATATGTACTTTCCTATTTTCATATTGGTTTTTTATATCAAATACATTCTGCTACATCTCATCCGGCTTTTGACCATCGTGGGCTTTCCATTGACACTCCGTCAATTTCATATCTGTAAATACCGCTTTAAACGATGAATCTTCCGGACTGCATGCATAAATTCCAAATTTGATTTTTCCTGCACCAGCCCACATATGACAAATCCTCATTTGCTTAAACCGTATGCCATCCTCAGAACATTCAATGCAATAATCATCTTCACGTCTACTGAGACGATACCACATAGATTTAATCTCTGCATCAATTTCCGTAGTTGCCCAATCTGAATATCCATTATTTGTCACAACACTTCCCAGGTGCTGAAAATAGTCATTCTCATATTCTATAGAACCTTTCAACCAATTCTCACTGTCAAGATACATAACCACACCGCACTGATCAAAGCGATGATGGCTTTCCTTAAAATCAGTTTCACTATAAATGAAAAAAACTTTTCCTCTGTTTCTATCTGCAGAACCGGAGCATTATCATTACGGAAATGATAGTAAGTTCTTTGCCACAAATCAGTTCCAGGCTGTGTAATAATCTCAATTTTGTCATCTGTCAGCGTGTAATCATCAGGTTCTCTCGTCCACTTAAAATCTTTTATATTCATCTCATTATCCCTCCAAATCTCGATTGTTATAATCTTTTTCAACTCCACAATTTCCTTGTATTATTAATTCCCGTAGTTCTCCTCCCAGTAATCATACGCATCATCATATCCGCCATCATAATTTCCTCCATCGAATTCCTCAGCCCAGTCATCGGCGAAATCATCCGGATCATCATAATTATAAACATCATAAGAATCGTTTCTCCGGTATGAATAGGAATTGCTTTTTCATATGCTCTTTCTCTTTTCATCGCCTCTTCATAAATACTGTTAATATGCTCCATGCAATAGTTTGTTCCCCAATCTTTTTTGTTCCAGCATCCCGGTTCATCACAGTAAAGATCCACTACCTTCAATGTAATTATGATTATCAGCTCAACACTAAGGATTACTGTCGCTATAATTTTAAAGGTCTTTGAATAAAAAATCCGGCAGCCATATATCTCTTCTCCTTTATCTCTTTTATCTAATTCTGATGTTATCAGTTTACATCAAATAGCAGTGCATAAATCCGCACAACCAACGGATTTGCCAGAACTAGTAGTTCTAAAGTATGTTTCGTTTTCACGACATCATTTCTAATACAGATTTTACCGTACTTTTTAATCTCAGTCCATCCTTTATACCCAGGCGATAGAAAAACTCTTCTGTCTCTGCTCCGCTGGCAAATATTTCATCGCAATACTTCGTAAACACTTCCTCTTGTTCCGGAGACAGTGTTTCACTGCCTGTTCAAAACAGTTCCTGAGCAGCTTATTAACATCCCTGACCGTACTGGACGATACAAATTCATTTCGACTGGTTTTATTTAATGGATTGATAACGGCACGCCTCTTCAAAAGACTCTGATAATATCTTTCAATGAATCGGGTATTAATCTCTGACAGCTTTGCATCACCAATGATCGGAAGAATATAGTTGTTGATAAGAGAGACATTTCCTTCATACGTAGAAAGCGCCCAGTTTTCTTTTTTCTTCTCTTTGCTTCGGCTTTCGTTTCATAGATTTCCCATTTCTGTTTTCTCTCACCTTTTTCATTCGTATAGGAATAGATTACATTGAATTTTCCGTTTCGTTCTCTTATAGATGCCATATTATTGCATACTCCTTTCCAAATCTCTTTGTTCCATCGTAATTGTTGCATCTTCCAGAAGAGCGTCCTTTTCTCTGTCTTCCTTTGTCCGATACCGGGACTGGCTTTTATACCAGTTCCGAAAAGAGTCTTTTGGTATTCGTTTCCAGTAATCGACAATAACAGCTTCCATTTGATTTTTCTTGAGTAAATCATAAACACCCTGTTTTTTACTGTTCCAAGTTTATCGAGCCAGTCATCGAAACTCTTCTTAGAGATGCGATACTTTCCGTCATCCAACTGGATCCACCGGAATTCCTTTTTCTTTAAAAGGTTATAAATAGTAGGTCTGCTGACTCCTAAGATTTCCTGTAACTCTTGAACTGTATAACATCTTTTTTCTGACATTTCTTTATCCTCTTTTCTTTGAAATATGAAAGAAAAATTATTCCTTCATATAACGAAACGCTCAACGCATGTTTTACAGTGGTCAAAAGCAAATTTTTTACTTTTTTTCTTACGAGTTTTCTTGCGAGTTTTTTAATGCAACTCGTAACATTAGATTTTTACATTTTTCATGAAATTAAGTAAAGAAAAAGAGCATATGGAATTGAATCCATACACTCTATGATTACTGGAACTTTATTTCATTTTTAATTCAACAAACTTCGGATTGTGACATCATTTCTTTCACTAATTCATAATCACTTTTCCAGTATTGATTGGAAATAAAATAATGTGCTTTCAGATTTGTCTTTAACCATATGTCAGTGACTCTATCGATATCTCTGTTCAGCAACTTTCTAATCATAACAAATATTCTCCACAACAACATCCTTTATGCTTTTCTCTTTATCTATTCTATCACAAGCTCACCATTAATCATCATTTTTTGATATTTTTTCTTTTCCCCCACTGTAAAACAGCCTCTGAGAGTTTCGTTATATAGAGGGATACGAATAAGAGCAAGATCCACCCATGTTTAACGGTATTGCCATTTGGCCTCCCGTCAACCTATGGATTTTATCTTGATGGGGATCTCCCCATACCCTCTCAATAACAGACGTTTCACTTGTCTGTTGGTTCCACCTAAAGGTGTTCACAGCACTATTTCTAATATCGGAAGGGACAGCCGATATTGAAATACGTGGACTCCCAGTGGGAGGAATAATCGTAGCGAAAGGAGGAATATGAGAACAGAAAACAAAGATAAAGAACTGAATCACAGACATTTTATAGGATTACGTCTTACCGATGTCGAACTGGATTTATTAGACCAAGGCGCTGCTTGTTTATCTGTTAGCCGATCAGAATATCTGAGGAAACTTCTATTGGAAAAGCAAATCCATCATCAGATTGAAGTTGTTGCAGACATGAACGATCTCAGAAAACTGGTCAGTGAATATGGAAAAATCGGATCGAATCTCAATCAGATCGCCAAGCATTTTAACAGTGGTGGCAGTCAGTCTCGTGCTATAGAAAATGAAATCCATCAGTGCATCACGGACTTATTCCTGTTGAGAAAAGAGGTACTGAAACTGGCAGGTGGTATGAATGGCAATCGTAAAACACATTAAAAGCAGAAATGCAAATTACTCGGCTGCTATTAATTACCTTCTGTTTGAACATGATGAAAAAACCGGAAAAAAGATTGTAGATGAATCCGGTCGAAGCATCCTGCGAAAAGAGTTTTATATGGATGGTCTGAACTGTGATCCGATGTCTTTTGACAAGGAATGTGAACTGACAAATGCTCATTTTCACAAAAATAAGAAACGTGAAGATATCAAAAGTCACCACTACATTATCAGCTATGATCCAGCCGATGTTACAGAAAATGGACTTACCGGTGAGAGAGCACAGACAATCAGTTTGGAACTTGCAAAGCAGATGTTTCCCGGATATCAGGCACTGGTAGTTACTCACACCGATGGCCACAATGAATCCGGAAATATCCATACTCACATCGTCATCAACAGTGTGAGGAAGACTGCAGTGGAAAGGCAGCCTTATATGGATAAACCACATGAAGAAGTTGCCGGATACAAGCATCGTTCCACGGATAAATTCATGAACACTTTTAAGAAAACTGTCATGGATCGTTGCCAACAGGAAGGACTTCACCAGATAGATCTTCTTGCTCCGGCTGAAAGAAAAATCACTCAGAAAGAGTATATGGCACAGAAACACGGCCAGCAAACAATAGATGAGATCAATCGGAAAATTATCGAAGATAGTCTCAAACCAACATCCACCGTATTCCTTACGCAGAAAGAATATTTGCGACAAGCGATTGATGAATGTGCTGTCACTTCCAGTAATTTTGATGAATTCCAATCTAAACTTCTGGAACTATTTCAGATCTCTGTGATTGAGCATCGTGGCAGATACAGCTATCTTCATCCTAATCGACAGAAGCGGATTACTGAACGTGCACTTGGAACACGATATGGAAAAGAACACCTGGAACAGACCTTCTTACGCAAGGATCCATTGACCATTCTCTACGTCAGATCTCACCTGCGCCTGGTTGTAAATCTCCAGACAAATGTGAAAGCAATGCAGAGCCCGGCTTATGCTCATCGGGTAAAACTTTCTAACCTGCAGCAAATGGCAAATACCATTATCTACGTGCAGGAACATGGATTTGATACGCAGTCAGATTTGAAAAATACACTGGTTGCATCAAAGCAGGAATTGAAAGAAATGCAGACACAGTTTGCTCAGCATCGTTCCGATCTAAGGATCCTCAACGATCAGATTCGTTATACCGGTCAGTACTATGCAAACAAGGAAGTTTATTCCCAGTTTTCAAAAGCAAAGTACAAAGGAAAGTACCGAAAAGAACATGCGAAGGAAATTCAGAAATACGAAGAAGCCAGAAAATGGCTGAGATCCTTTTATCAGGATGGAAAGATGACAAGCCTAAAAACCTTGACTTTGCAAAAAGAAAAACTGCAACAACAGATAGCTTCCGAAGAAGAAGCAATAAGCAGCTTGAAAGAAAAATTAAAAGATCTGAATACTGCCGATCAGAATGTTGATGCCATTCTTCAGATGCAGATTCCAGAACCAGTGAGATCAAAAATCAAAGATCTCGAACGATAACTATCACAAAACAAAGGAGGAACTATTACACGACACAAGAAGAATTTAATGTTGTATTTGAACTTCAAATGAGGAAATGTGCTGATATCCTGGCACATAAAAGAAAGAATATACCGGTGACAATATTGACCGTCTCAGTGCATTCAAGATTGCTGCCGCTTTACAGAACTGTGATCCCAAAGCAGCACTAGCCGGTATGATGTCGAAACATGTCGTATCCCTTTACGATATGTGTTATTCCACTCTGTTGCATTTTGATATGGAACAGTGGGATGAAAAGATCACAGACTGCATCAATTATCTGATCCTTTTAAAAGCTCTGGTAAAGGAGGAACAGGCCTATGGATCACATTGAAACAGCCATCTTAAACTGCTATGGGATCAAGGAAGCAGAACAGAATATGGTCTTTGCTGCCAGGCTCACACAACACGGTCATACGATCCAGAACATGGCAGATCTGATGGATCTTTACCATCAATCCTACAGTCAGAAAACCGTAGAAAATATTGCAGGACTTCCCCATCCGACAGTACAGAAATTCATGGTCATTACCGTGCTGTTGTCGGTGCAAGCCGACGCTTTCTGGCACAGATCACAAGGCATCAGAACGAAGTAAAGTACATGAGTGCATCTCTGCAGTACAGCAATTATTCCGGTCACGCTGCATTTGCTATTCCATATGGAATCATGAAAGCAAATAAAGAAATCCAGGATATTTACAAGAAAAGCTGTCAGTCAGATCTGGATCACTATGTAGAACTCTGTGCCTTAGGCATTGATCATGATTCAGCCGGATATGCTACACCTCAGGGACTTCGAAACGTATTGATCATCAGCACGACACCTTACCAGTGGAAGCATATGATTGGTCAAAGAACCTGCCGAAGAAATACTGATGAAACCAGGATCGTGATGCTCTATATCTGGCAAAGATTGTACAAATTAAGTCCGATCCTTTTTGCACCGGATCTGACCGGTCCATTCTGTCAGAGAGGAAGCTGCATGGAAAAACAGATGTCCTGCCAGAATCCTATTTCAAAACTTTGGATGCCGTCTGATATTTTAAAGACTGATTATCCATTGCTCAGTAGGAAGGAGGTGAGCAGCCATAAAGATTAAACTGATTGACTTTGGTCTGAAAGCAGATCATCATCTTCCGACCACATGAAAATGATGCCGGTGCGGATGTATTCATGCCTTATGATTGCGTATTAAAACCAGGCGAGGTTGCAAGAATTCCACTTGGATTCGGTCTCATCATCCCAGATGGATTTGCCGGATATGTCTTTCCACGAAGCAGCATGGCAGCAAAAGGACTGGTATGCGAACTTCCACCGATCGACTCCGGTTACCGTGGTGAGATCCATGCCATTATCAGCAACGTGAGCACATCTTCTCAGACCATTCATAAAGACACACGCATCGGTCAGCTGGTGATCACACCGGTCGTGATCGCAGACTTTGTCCTGGACCTTGGTGAAGAACGAGGAACTAGGGCATTTGGAAGCACAGGAGAATAATACTATGATTACATTTGGAAGAAAATTAAAACACTTAAGACAGAAAAATCATCTCACTCAGAAAGAACTTGGCATGGCTGTTGGCTTTCCCGACAACTGTGCTGATGTCCGGATTGCTCAGTACGAAAGCGATGTCCGAACACCAAAAGAGGATCTCATGAAACTCTTCGCATCAACACTCGGTGTTCCGGTTGAACTCTTTACCGTACCGGTACTCTCAGAACCCAGAGAGTATGAGGCCGCGGAGTATTGGAGGTATGAACTTGGGGCAGAGTTGGGTTGATTTTTCCCCGCTAGCTAAAAAACGTCTGCGTAATGTCCGAAACGTTTTAAACCGTATAACACAAGAAAACTGATTCCACCGCAATGGATCAGTTTTCTTTAAATAATAGCTACTTCATTTTTCTCTTTTTATAGATCCTACAATCAAACCAAGACTAACAATCGCTATTAAAAACCATGCAACTATATTTGTTGTATCTCCGGTTTTTACCGTATTTATTATTTTCTGAATAGTATTTGGCTTATCTGGTTTTGAAGGTGTCGGATCCTTAGGCTTATCTGGATTGTTCGGTGGTGTTTCTGGTGAAACCCATTCAGCTTTTGGCTCTATCGTTACATTATATTCTACATTCCCATTAATTTCAGATGGTATATTAACAAGGAATGGAGCAGATTCAAATTTATCTGTACCACTTTCTACATTTCCGATCTGTGCAAGCAAATAAATTCCCTCATTTAGTTCACCAAAACTCGTGCGTCCCGAAGTATCTGTTTCTTGCATTAATCCGGAAATATTATTTTCTTTCGCAAATGCAAACAATTGTCTTGCTTGTTTTTCTCTTGCTTCTGCACTGGTATCTTGTAACGATATACCTGAATCTTTAAAACCATCTTCCCAGACCAGCTCATCATTTTTCATATATTGAATTGGAAATATCGAGAACTCTGCTCCGGAAAGAGTCACTTCTTTATCTGAGCTATTTCTCCCCTTGTAAATAATTTGAATGCTTCCTGTTCTGCTTCCTGCTTCAGCATGGATTGTTGAAATATCTATAAAACTACCGACAAGAAAAAGCAAAACGAATAAAATAATGTGAATACTTCTTATCTTCTTTCTCACCTTACTTTCCTCCTTTTTCTATCTCGTATACTATAAATTATAGCTATCATCAGCCCTATAAAAATTAATATAATTGTTACAATCAGCACTTTAGCAGTAAAAGACAACTCTGGTTTTATATTTGTATCAGGCTCTTGCTTTGTTGCCTCTTCATAAGGTATTCTCTCTCCACGAACTAAAAGTCTATGTGTGTTGATTGCAATGGTGTACAAGTAACAAGTGTTGCATAATCCTTACCTGGTTCAATGGACAAGCTATCTGTCTCTTGTGGCAAAACCGTTAATATCTGATCAATCTGATATGCCAGTGTTTCATCTAAGACTTTAATGTAAAAATATCCCCTACTTCCAGTTTATCCATATTGGTAAATAGTGTTTTTGTCGGAAGACCTCTATGTCCAGTCAGAACTGTATGTGTACTTTCTCCACCAACCGGAAGAGATGTACCCCAGAAATGTCCGACACCTGCCTGTAACACAGCTTCACTTGTTCCATGATAGATTGGAAGTTCTACATTAATCTTAGGAATGCGAATGTATCCCATCATTCCAGAACCATCTACGTTTAACAGGCTCTCATAGCGAGCATCTATTTCCACATCTTCCTGCGAAAATGGATCAATCAAATCAATATTTCCCAACATTTCCTTATTGTATGCTCTCGCATCTTCCAGCATTTGCTCTTTTTCTGCCTTACTTAACTTTACGCTTTCCTCATCATAATAGGATACAACTTTGGAACCATTCTTTTCATTCAAATAACTACTAAACGTTGGATATAACAATGCGGAGAATGCAACCAAAAGCACAATCAGACGAATAATATCTTTTATTGTTACCTTCTTTTTTTCTTCTTACTCTTCATTTCATTCTCCCTGTTGTTATACTTGGAATTGCGGTTACCTTCCGTGGAAGATAACCGCCAATTCCTTAAATATTATCTTATATCTCTGGTAAAATTATTATGCTTCTTTTCTTTTATCACGAATGAAGCTTACTGCTACACCGAATACAAGAATAGCTGCGATTACAGCAAATGCGATTGCTCCACGTCCACCAGTAGATGGAAGAAGAGAACCTGTGCTGTTTTCTACATCGATGATTTTATCGTCTTCTGCTGTATTGTTTTTCTTAACAGTCCAATTTGTATCGCCATCTTTTGTAATTGTAACTTTAATTGGATCTGTCAACTTGTTGAATCCTTCTGGAGCCTGTGTCTCTACTAACCAGTAGTCTTTAGCTTCAAGACCATTTACACGAAGGTTATATCCACCAAGATCTTTTTCAACGGATACGAATTCTGTAGTAGTAGATACTGGATCTACAACATAATTTCCGTTGCTTCCTGTTACTGTAATAGCATTTTCACCGTTTTTAGCATCTGTTTCAGATCTATATAAACTAAATTTTGCGCCTGCTAACAGTCCACTCGTTTTTTTGTTAATCTTTTTGATATCTAATGGGTATGTATTTGTTTTTGCTTCACTTGGTGTTGTAGTTGTTGTATCGCTTGGATTGTTTCCATACTCTAATGAAGCCTTGTTGTTATTTGTTACTTCTGCATCCTTATTTACTTTTGCATAATATGTAACTGTGAATGCTTTTCCTTTGTTTCCTTGATTAGCTCTTACCCATGTAGAAAGGTCAAGACTCATTTTTTTGCTGTTATTTGTGGCAAGTGCTGCTGTTGTAGGTGCTGTACTAGCATCTGTTCCATCTGTAAATGCTACTTTAACAGCTACTTTATTATCTGTACAAGCTGTTCCATTTGCATCATTTACAAAATCAAGACCTTTAGTTAATTCATCATTGATTTTATATACATATGAATCATATCCTGTTGTATCTGGGATTGCGCCTGTTACGGTATATGTTACTACCTGACCAATTTCAGCTGTTTCTTTATTTGCTGTTTTAGTAATACTTGGTGCTTCTGTTTTTAAGTTTACAGTATTTGTTGGTGCATCTACTGTAACTAAAGAAGACTGAATATCTTTACCACCTGTTACATATACAAGATAGTAACCAGCTGCTAAATCATTAAATGTATAAGATGTTTTATTTTCTTCTTTGATTTTTCCAGAATTTGCTGTAGCTGATAAATTCTTTGTCAGTGCCTCTGCAGTAAAATCATTTGCAAACTTCTGTACTGCAGTAGCGTTATCAGATCCAAGTTTAGTAACTGCTGCTGCAAAATCTTCATCTTTAGAAGTTTCATCAATTTTTAATACGGACGCAAGGGCAGCCTTATAAGTATTATTTACGGTATATGCGTAGTTTGTTGTTTCTCCGCTTTTTGACTCTGTCACATCAAATAATTTGTACAGATTAATTGTCTGACCTTTCAAATCCTGTGCTGGTTCTGTTGATTTTACATTAACTGTAAGTGTGTGTGCTCCTGTTGCTCCTTCTGCGGCAAATGCTGTGACAGACATAGCCATCATCATAATCGCTGCCAGCATTAATGCCATGATTTTTTCATTCTCTTCATAACAATTGTCTCCTTTTCTTGAGAATTTTTCTTTTATAGTTTTTCTGCTTTTTTATTATCCTTGCATTTTTTATATCTCATTACGAAATATACCAGGAAAAGCAGAACAGCTATCAGGTAAATCAAATAACTTCCATATCCTCCGGTATCCGGAAGACCTGGGAAATGTCTATTAGTTATTGTGAAGGTAAATCCATCTGGCGATTTATCTATCGTTGTTGTATAACCATCCACCTTTGCTTCTGTGATGGAATACGTGTAATAATAAATTTCATCTCCATCTGTCTTGTATGCCGGGAGTTTCTTTATCACCTCCTGCCACTTAGATTTATCGCTGGAACCTTTTATGGTGTAACTCTCGTAACCCGAAACTGGTTCTGTGTGTTCTATACTGCTCGCATCTGTCCAGGTACGTGATATTGTTACCGTAATACTGTTTGGTCTTGAATTATCAAAATTGTTTAAATCCTTCCAGATTTTATTGATTGTCAGCTTAATGTACTCATCACATGGATCCTGCGACTCGGACGGTTCCGGTGTATCACTATCTCCTGTGTTCAATGTTGTTTTGGTATCTGCCATCAATACTGCTTTTGCCGACGATTCATATGCTTTCAGTTCTGCTGTTGTAGACGATGTATCATCTGTCAGCTTTGCATTTTTCAAAGTATCATAGCTTTTTACCGAATTCATATGGCCCAGTGTGTAAATATCCCATCCACTGGAAGCGTCTTTTTCATAGCTGAGGTTCAACCTGTCTGAATTCTTTTTGATCTGATCCAGTGTCTTCTCCAGCTTTCTATAAATACGGTAATTGTTGTCCTCACCTTCCACTTTTTCCAATGTGTTGAACTTATATTGTGAATCTAATTTACTTATTCCGCTAAATGGTCCGACAAGATCTTTTGTTCCCCGAACCACGTCACAGTAATACATGTTGTTGTTCTTCAATAATCCTTCGTCGTTGAATCCAACAAAGCCGCCACTTCGTCCATCTTCTGCAGAACCATCTTTATCATTTCCGGCTCCACCGGCATAGACGTCATATCCATAGCTGATACCATAGACATTACTGTCAGTGATTTTGTTCGATTCGCCTTGATCAGACTCACACTGATATTGGATTTGGCATCATTATCATTCAAAGTCCATTTTCATCACATGGAAGTTTGATGGATGAATCTCCAATCGTAATAATTGCAAGATCTGTCTTCTGCTTGTTATCTGTTGACTTCTTCGAAAGTCCTACAGAGATATCCAATCCAAGCAGATTTACGTGAAGCAGTTTGCCATCATACAGTGCATCCACTTTAATAATTCCAAGATTAATCTTCAGAAGATTGGAGTCCTGGATTTTATCCAGATATAATGCTTTTATAAGTTCATTAACAAGTGAGAATATTACATTCACTGCTCCTGAATCCAGCTTCAGATCTGCAAGATAAGCGAAACTTGTTCGTCCTGCAAATCCGCCGGCTGTTCCACCTGACGCTACCTGTTTCAGTCCAATTTTCTGGTTCGTTTTGTCACCTGCTGTACAATTCGACATTCTTGCAAGATTGGCATATCCGATAAATCCTCCGGCAATCTGCTCATCTCCATTTGTACTCTGCACGGTGTAACCGTCATCCGTTCCTGTAACTGCACAGTCATCAATGTGAGAACCAAAATGTCCATAACTCCAAGAGCTCCACCAAGTAACTGTCCTGTATTATCTCCAAGAACATCGATCTTATCTGCCTTAACCACTCCGCTCTTTCCAGAATAGCCTACAAATCCACCGACACTATTTAAACCTCTTACATTACTTAATTCTGTTACTTTACTGTTTTTCACAGAACCATTTAACAGTGAGCCACCAAAACCTCCGGCCGTTCCGCTATATGTAACCTGATTGTTCTGTCCAGATTTTATTGCTGTGTTTGCACTGACACTTAAGCCAGCATCTTTACTTCCGTTTACAGTTCCGTAATATACATAACTTCTAAATGCATCCAGCACATCGGTTCTTCCAAGCTTTAATAATTTATCAAGGAGCGAGGTTTCATTTCCTGCACTGATATTGGCAACTCCGGCTACATCAGCAACACCGAAGCATCCTCCGGCATATTCACCTGCGACTACGGAACGGATATTCTGTACAGAAACTCCTGCCTCTTTCGTACCCTTCTCACCGAGTACAGTTCCTTCCAGATTTCCGGCAAATCCTCCGGCTGCTTTTGCATAAGAAGTGTTATTACTTCTACTTGCGTAAGCACCATTTACGATGATTCCCCAGTCGTCCCAGGATTCCACATCTGCATAACGGATCGTTGCGACTGTAGCATTTAATACTTTTATCAAATCTGACGGTGTACTTAACAGTTTATTCAGAAGCTGGCTGAGCAATCCTTCTCCTGCAGTTGGATTCAGTGTTGCTACACTTCCTGGTCTAGAGCTTCCGACGAATCCACCGACATAACTTCTTCCGTCAACTCGTCTCAGCTTTGTAACCTGGCAGTGAGCATTATTTTCGCCCCAGATCTGTCCACCAATCAGTTTTCCTACATAACCTCCTGCATAACCACAGGCATCCTTGGCATTGATTCCTTCTGACTGAACAATTAATCCACTCTGATAACCTTCCACAGAAGACTGCTTAATTACTGGTACAAATACATTAAGAACATCTATCATTCGTCCTAATTCCAGTTTAAGACCGAGGATATCAACTCCTCCGAGATTTGCTGCTCCGCCGTTTATCATTCTCCTGCAAAACCGCCGGCACAGCGAAGCCCTTTAATTGTCTTCGCCTGATAAGCCTGTCCATTTGTAATGGTTCCAGTCTGCATCGAACCAACATAGCCACCGGCTGCACCGCCATTCGCCAGTTTTATTTCATCCCGGTAATTTTCTCTTCCTGCGACAACATTGTATCCATATATATATTTCCCAATAATCGCATCAAGTTCTTCTTGACTGTTTACTTTACCATTCTTTGCAAGATCACTTCCGTAACCTTTATATTTACCAACGAATTCTACCCAATCATTCCAAGTTTTATAATCCATCAAGGCAAGTGGACCGTAAACTGCCGTATTTTCTTCCGTCGGATAGACAACACTGAGTGCTCCCAGGATGTTATCTGATTTTACCAGTCCCCACAACAAGGACAGGTTTCCGGTACTTGCCGTATCAGCTGACTCCATAAGTCCTGTGAAGCCACCAGCAATTTCTTTTCCGTATACCGAACGGATTCTTACTGCTTTACAAGTACCTGTTGGTTCGGTATATTCTTTACCTTTCCAATTCTTTGTATTGTTTCCCCAGATGTGACCACCTTCATTATGTCCTGCATAACCTCCGGCCATACCTCGTTGTACCTGTGTTGTGGAAGCCGCATCTGCACGAACTGCACCACCGCAAGGAATACAAGTCGTAGAGCTGTTTCTGATCGTCGGTACAAAGTCCTCCGCTAATGATGCCAATGTATCTGACACATCAACAAGACCACCTAAGATACCAGTATCGCCAAGTACATTTGCCACATTTCCGGGTTCAAGATCTCCCACGTAACCACCGGCTGTAATCTGTCCAATGATATAGGAGAAGTTATTTGCGTTGGAATCCTGAATATGTCCGCCAGATATCTTTCCGGCAAAACCTCCTGCATCACCAAGTATGTCATTTGCTGAGGCATCGGATGCTTTATTTTTCCAGGTCGCTTTTACTGCAAAACCTCCAACATTTCCTGTAACATCAGAATGTTCTATTGTAGAAACAACGACATTCAATGCATCCAGCACATTATTGATTCCTATCGATTTACCAAGTACGCTCAAACCTTTTCCAACGGAAGCTGCCGAACCAATATCCATATATCCGATATATCCACCAGCATATCTGGCACCCGTTACCGCATATTCGCTGTCTTTTTCATTGAAATATGTCGGTGCATCCTGGGTTTCCAGATTCGTCGGTGCTTTCACAGTTGTGTGCTTTAGGTTCGTAACATTACAGTAGCTTACCTGAACACCGCTTCCGTAACCGATAAATCCTCCAGCACTTCCGGAATTGCTGTCGTCTGTTTTCGTTTTGTTGGCAGTAACCGTAAATTCCGTTGTCTGACTTAACTCCGGCATACTGCACATATGGAATGTAGGCATTAATCAGATTAAGCAGATCTCCAACATTTATATTCAGACCTGTGATTCCGCCCAGAATGCTGATTCCACCTCCAGCATCTGCCAATGCTCCGGAGTAAACATTTCCGCCAAAGCCTCCGGCATAAGACTGCCCGTTTACATGATCCAGATTATAGACAGAATAATAGCTACCTTCTCCTGCGCCTTGGTTGTTAACCGTTCCACTCTGGAAGTTTCCGACAAAACCGCCAGCTGTATCTGCAGCAACTCCGCCTTTATCAACATAAGTAACCGTGCACTCTGTATAAGAAGGAAGCAAGTACGTGACAGCACCTAACAACTTATTTGCATTTAGCAAAGCCTTGACATCCGCTTCACCAGCTACATCTGCAAGACCTCCGGTCTGTGAAGAACCTACAAATCCTCCTGCAAAACCATCTGTATCATTTGCTGTTACTTCTTTTAAATTTTTCACATCAGACTTAATGATCTCACAGCTGTTACTCTTTCCGATGAAACCACCGGCTGTATAATCCACTACTTCGCCGTTGGAATTTGCACCTGTTGCTTCTACAGTCATGCCTCCTGCGATGCCATTTACATGAGCTTCATTGATTTTAACTCTGACACCTTCTGCCACAGAAAGCAGATTTCCTACTTTCAGCAAATTGTTTAGTCCTAACAGATTCAAAGTCAGTCCGTTTCCACCAGCCAGATCTCCCGGACCTGCACAACCGATAAAACCACCTACTCTGTTTTTTGCCGAAACAGATTTTACCTGATTCAATGTTACAGTATCCACATCTCCACCAACAGCCTCACCAAGTGCTCCGCCGGCATAATTTTCTTTTGCTTCAACTATATATCCATCATTTACTCCCGTCACTGTTACATGATGCACAGTAAATCCAAGAAGTTTCCGATTCCAAGCGTATTATTTAAAAGTCCTGTGACATTTGCTGTTGTTACACTTCCGGCAATACCTCCGGCACGATTTTCACCTGCCGTAACTGTTTTTAATCCTGTGAGCACGTTATCTCTTTGGGCTACACTGCTCACATCCCTTCCGCCATGTTTCCAATACGGAAGTTTATTTAGATACTCTGTACTGGATTCTGCAATATAGACGCCATCACCGCCACCAAGAATACCACCAGAATAACTCTTACCAGCCTCAACTGAAACAGATGAACAATCCATGTTACATCCCAAGATTGCTGATGGTGCAATTCCTACAAGTGACAAGAGCATACCTGCTTTTTCCGGATTACTCGACAAAAGACCTGTCAACAAGTCTTTCACTGTTGTTAAAAGGCTTGCATCCTTGACTTCTTTATTTCCAAGGTTTGTAATCCATCCAACTGTTGAAATACCACTCACACCACCGGCATAACTTCCGCTTGCTTTAACTGCAATGCTTCCGCTCACTCCGCAATTGACTGCATAGCTGTTTGTCTGTGCTCCTACAATACCACCTTGATAATTTTCACCAGATACTGAGACATTACATCCTGTCAGATTGCAATTTAACAAGATACTCTGTGGCTGCATTACTCGAATAAGTTCAACACCTACATCACTTAACAAACCTCGGATTTCTGCATCTCTGCTGATTCCTGCAAATCCTCCGCCGTATTCTTTTGCCGTTACAGAATAACTACTGTTTTTCACGGAGCAGTCAAAGATTCTTGTTCCTACCTGCTGTCCTACAAAACCACCTGCATAATCTTTATCCGCAGCTCCGATAGTTCCTGCCAGATTCTCTACATGACAGTATTTGATATTTACATTTTTGTATCCAGTAGGGATTAAACTACCAACCGGCAATGCATTGTCCAGAAGAATTGTGATCAAATCTCCAAGCCCAAGTCCCGGAATTGCATTTAACAATGATGATAATGCATTCACCGTTACTCCAAGAGCTTTTGACAATCCGTCATACTCTGTTACTCCTTCTGTATAACCGACAAACCCACCAGTACGATCATTAATATTCGAAACACTGACTTTCCTGTCACATCACAGTTTCAATGGAAACATCACCCACTAGCCTTCCAGCGAATGCACCTGTTGCATAAATCGTCGGATCCTTTGCTCTTGCATTTAAAAGTGCTGATAATGTATCTTTCAAATTCAGGTTTACGTTTCCAAATGTTAAAACTCCTACTAGTAAATCAACTACACCACCTACAAGCCATCCAAGTCCTGATGTGAGTCCACTTATTATGGTCTGAGTGTTTTTATGTTTATTCGTGTTATTTTGTACATTTACATTTTGTAATTCCAGGTTTGATACGGAAACCGTTCCGGCGCTGACACCAATGTTGTTTACATTCACCTCATTCGTAATTGTTCCAAAAAATCCAATTCCTATATACTTAGAACCATCCATTTCTTCTGTCTGGTTCACATTCACATTAGAAATTACAGGTTTTCCAGTTGCCAAAATAGAATTTCCATCCGTAAGTGTCGCCTGTCCATCTGCTAACTTTGCACCTTTGATGTCCCCCGACACCATAAGCGGTGTCCACAGATCATCTTCTTTATTTGAGTTCACACCATCCTTGGATAAGTCAATATCTCGAAAAATGATGTAATTTGCATTGGATGAATATTTTAAGCCACCATATTCTTGCTTTAACTTCATCAGACTCGCTGTTTCATTGTCAGGTAACCCTTGGTCGTTAACACCACATAAACTACCAGTTCCTACTGTAAGACCACCCAATAATGTCCCTAACAGTCCGCCTACTCCCTTCAACAGACCCGTAACAATATCATCGCTTGTCAAATCGACATCTGCCAGCTTATACTTACCATTATCTTTATAATATAGATACGAGTTATCACCTTTCACTGTATCTGGCTTTGTTGGAATCCAGAAAGATGGGTAGTTGCCCCTTCTGCAGCAACAGCATCAAGTCCAAGATCCGCATCGCCTGGATAGTATGGTGTGTAGAAAGCTTTCCGCCAAGTAATCCGCTTACTAACCCCTGACGGTAATAAACATACAGTCTCGGAGTTACGCTCTTATTGCTTCCAATCGCCCGCAACTGTGACTCATTTCCGATCAGAATATATTTCTTCCCGGAAACTTCTACATATAATTGTCCCGGTTTTGTTCTTCCATCTGCATGTTCACCATCTAGCCACTGAACTCCATTCGCTGATTTTTCTGTCAATTGATCTGCAACCAGTTCTGGCTTATCCGAATTAAACTTCTGCGATAACACATAATTATGAGACTTACTATAAGTCAGATACTCCTGATCTTCTCCATCCGGGTAAATCATCTGCCCATACCAAACTGTGGTGCATCATAATCCATCGACATAACTGGTTCGGTTTCAGATTCTTCCTGTGCAAGTACCATTAACTGATATGGATTGTATATGTAGATTGTATCCGTTTCCTTATCATACAGCGTTGGTGTTTCGTTTTCTCCTAGTTTCGTACCTGTGATAGTTCCGGTAAAGGTATCCGGTACTGACCAAATCTGTTCCGAGTTCATCTGAATGTCATTCATCAAATGTACTGGGCATCTGCACCGTATTTCAGCTCTGTGCCTTCACTCTTTACTACTTCTCCAGAACCAATCTTTCCATCCTTATCACCTGTGTAAATATAAGCATCTGAACCAATCTGTTTTAATTGTTCATAATTATAAATGCATATTTTACTATCCTTATAATAAGCATCTATATTATCTGTTGATTCCGTTTTAACATTTCCACTTGGCGATTCCGATTCGTCATTTTTCGAGTTTTCACTTGTTTCCCCCGATATCTTAGATTCGGATTCCGTGGAGCCATTTATTTCATCTGAAACTGTGGACTCGGTTGATACTTCACCATTACTCTTATTGGCATCATCAGAAAGTGTCACTTGACTAGTGTTGGTACCCGATGGATTTACGTCTGCCGCATCCGCAATATTCACTTGAGAAAATAAGATAGCCATACATAGTATTACTGCGATAATTCTGTTCTCTATCCTTCCTTTTTTCTTCATATCTGGACCTCTAATCGGAATAAAAATTCCTACCCTTTACTCAATATTGCATTCTAATATCTAGAATGATTTTTTAGCATAAAATAACTAATTTTATTATAATATCCGTTAAATTTTCTTTCATTTTCATCAAATACCTACTGGACTTTTTCCTTACTCTTCTCTGTTTGATTCTACTTTCTGCACCCACTCTTTTTGCATAGCCGCAGTAAAAAAAACATTGAAGCAATTTCATGGAAAACGCTCCACATTCAGCATTTACAATCATCCTTACCGCCTCGGCATGTTTCAGTTTTCGTTTATATGGTCGCTCACTGACCAAAGCATCATAGGCATCCACCAAACCGACCACCTGAGCACAAAGCGGAATCTGATCTCCCTTTAAACCGTCCGGATATCCAGAGCCATCAAATCTCTCATGGTGATGTCGGCAGATTTCATAGCTGTACTTATTCAATTTCTCTGTTGTCATACCATTCGGAAATCTCAATGTCATCTCTGCACCGGTAATTGGATGCTGCTTCACGACTTCCATCTCGTCTATCGTTAATTTCCCATTTTTATTCAATATTTCTATCGGTACCCGGATTTTACCAATATCATGGATTGGTGCCAGGTGTGATACATTTTCAATCTCTTCTTCGGTAATTCCATATTCCGGATAATTTTTCTGCAGTTGGCGATAAACCTGCTCCGTATAAAAACTAATATCATCCTGATGTTCCGTTTCCACCAGATTATTGTGATTCAATACCGCAACAAGCAAAGAAACCATATCCCAATACTGTTTCGTGATATTCTTTTCTTTCTTCCGCAATTCCTGTTCCATATTAACAATCGTATCTGGAATGACCTTCGCATTATGTAATGTGAGAATGGCAATATTCTCCGTCTCATCTACATATCTTTTTGCTTCCATCCAAATATAAGAATCTGCTTCATTATCACATGTTCTGCGGTAGGACATATCATCTTCCATACAGCCGTCTACTAAGTGTTCCGTAAGCTTTTCGCTTGTCAAAAATCGTCTTAACTTCTGGCGATCCTGTTCATATACATATTGTTCTGTGTACTTCCTTATAAACTCATCATAGGTAGCTGAATCACTTACTTTATCATAGACTTCATGTACGTGGGAATAAATACATTCATATGTTTGATCCTTTAAATTCAATTTTATAACTACATAAAAACGTCCAAAATATTCATCTTTGCCCGGTTGAATAATATCTGATATTTTCACATTTTCCAGCCTGTTATTATAAGTGTTCTGCAGATCCAGTAACACCTTATGTACCTTGCAGCAATCTGAATAATTTCTGGAACAGTATCCGTCCTTCTCCAGACATCTGCTAATTGCCATTGTTGACTCTGTACAGTTAATAACGTCCATAAGAGAAATTTCTTCCGGTCGTTTTTCCAGCATATAGCCTCCATTCGATCCCTCTGCCGCTTTAACAATTTCTTTTTCTTTTAATTGCTTTGTTATTTTAGGAATGTAACTTGCCGGAATATTTAATTCACGAGATAGTTCTGCTGTAGTTATTACCTTATTTTCTGATGCTAGATAACATACGATTCTAATGGCATAATCCGTTGTATTTGTAAGCTGCATAATGTCACCCTCTCTGTCCGTCCCCAATAATGATTTTTATCCTGAACATTTTTCTTGTTTCTTTCATTGTAAAAGGAAGAATCATACTTCAGGTTCTTCACTTCACAAGCACAATTCTTCCTTTTTGCCTTAATGATATTTTCTTTTTACTTTTCTGAAAAATACCATGCTTCCAATGCCAATCAGTAAAACCACAATCAGCATCATAATCCAGCTATTATTCTGAATATTTCTTCCGGTTACGGGCGGTGCCACGGTTGATGTATTTGTAAATTGGATATCTTCCGTTCCTGTTGCTGCCATTGTAAATGATGCTGCTTCTCCAACGGTTTTCGATCCACCATTTATCGAGTATGACACCTCGAAGTTTGTTCCCGGTGCTGTCTCCGTAACGGTATATGTCCATCCTGTCGGTAAGCAACTGATATCTACAGATTCATCTTTTTTCAATGTAAAGGCTGCCTGATTATTTGTGAAAGTCAGTTTTTCTGCTGTTCCATTTCCTTTTTCAATAACAGCTGAAAGATATCTTCTCCCAGTGTCGTTTCCTGTCTGGGAAGCTGTTTCTCATTATTCTGTTCTTTCTCAACCTGTTTCTTTTTCATGATTCATTCCTGCTTCATATCAACTTAGATAATCAAGGTATCCTTTTATGTACTGGTTAAAGTATAGCACTTGTTTTTTGCAAAAATAATACAGAGAGTAGGAAGATATTTTCACGTTTTGCTACAAAAAATTTGTAGTTATCGGTTTTTCGCAAAAAAGAAACCATACCATAGAGATATAGTTTCTCTTTGAATTACAGTGTTTCTGCCATTTTGAATAAAACGATTCCATTTCTAACAGCCAGCATCTCAGCAGAATTCTTGAAATCAATGCCAGAAATATCTCTTATTTTTTCAATCGCCCTGAAAGAGTACGATAATTTACATAGAGTTTTTCAGCTGCTTTATTCGCACTCTTATCACAGTCCAGATACGCCTGCAACGTTTCAATCAGTTCTCCATCATGTTCTTTATCATACCAATATAATTTCACAAGTGACTCTGGCACATATTCCATCAGTCATCACGATTTTTTGATTTTTTTCAAAAATCTAGGAAAAAAACCCGAGCTTAGAAAAATCGGCTACCGATATATTCTTATCACCATAGAGATATCTGAGCATATCCATATAGTCTATGATTTTCTTTGAATCCTTAAAAGATTTTTTCAAATCTCCATATCCATTAACAATACTTCCAATGCCAATCTGAAAATCCGTTGTCTTATTTCTGTGAAAAATCTGTTTCTGTACTGTCTGATATAATTTTTCCATTTCTTCCCGGAACCCTGCTTGTGTTTCCCCATGCTTAATTTCATGAATACACACAATCTGATTCAGATTCCGGTAAATATGTTCATCCGGAAGTAATCTCTGAATCTCGCCTTCTATCACTCCGATTTCTTCTAATTCTTCTTTTGTATAATAATCTTCGCTATTGCTTGAAATCGTATGAAAACTTACCACACAATATTGAGCTGTATCTTTCAATTTTAGCATTCTTGCAGCTTTACTCAATTCATCGCCCGTTAATAAACCATTAAGCAAGCTATATTCAATATCTCGTTGATATTTTTTCTATCTCATTTTTAGCATATGTTTCCATAAAACTATACTGTAAGTAATAACAGCATTTTCCAATGCCATATAGTCCAGTATTGTTAATGGCATATTCACTTCCGTGACTACCAAATAAATTTCTGTTCGGCCTAACACATGTATTTTTGTAATATATTGCGTATGCTCTTTTCTCTGTTTTTTGTATTCAAATCTGGTAACAATATCCGGTTTATATTTCTCAACATTTTTCTCAAATACAAAATCAGACAGATCCTGCGTTGTGGACGCACAGCAAGTTAAGTTACTATAATATAACGCTACCGGATTATCAATCATGGAAGACAATAGAAACAAAATATTTTTAGTTGGATCTTCAAAATCCTCTCCATCCAATAATATGTTAGAAATATTGTCGTGTGTCAATTTGAAATAAATCAACCGTGCGATATTTTCATCATAGATCTGCAGAATAACATATTTTATAATACCCCAATAATACTCATCTTCCGAAATTTCTATCACTGGAATATTACGTTCCGAACAAAACTTTAATAAAATATCATAATAATTGACTTTCTGTACCATGTCCGGATGCTGCTTTATAATAAATCCACTGACCTGTTTCTTCTCCAGTTCATTCAAATGTTTCCGAAACTCTCTGTCCGTTTCTCCGAAATACACTTTCATATTTGTAAGAAGAAGCTCTCCTCCAGTCAGATATCTTTCCATATCTTCTATTTCGATAATTCGTATACCTTTAATTTCCTGATTCAGATTTTCTTTACATGTCACTAATCTCATATCAGGAAATTGTTTCGATTCTAATAATTGTTTTACCGTATAAGCCATTCAGCACCTCGTCAAATTCGTCTTTTGTTGTCTACTTTGGTTGTACCAGCATCTGATGTTGTGTTTTCAAAAGTGGCATAAGTATACAGTGTAATTATACCCCCCCCCGAAATTTTCTGTCAATTTCTTCATGCGTATAAAATGCATATTTTATATAGATTCAAATAAAAAGACAGCTCGCATCTTTGTCGAACTGTCCATTACTTCTTCAGGCTGCGGATAAAAGTCATAAAAATTTCTCTTTCCTTCTCATCCAAGCCATCCCAAATCTCAAGTATTTCTTTTTGCTCATCGGTCAGATCTAATCTGCTTCCATCCTCTGAAAAAAAATTGTGCGATTGTCACTTCAAAAGCATCACATATTCTTTCCAGATTAGCCATGGTTGGCATACTTTTCTGATTAAGTATGTTTCCCAGTGCTGTCTGCGTTATTCCTGTAAGCTGAGCTAACCTATATTTTGTATATCCTCGCTTCCGACATAATTCCGCAATTCTTAACGGAATATACTCTTCCACACACAAGTATATACACCTCTCTTCTAGTCTATGATACCAATATTGTACCTGTTGACCAGAAGATTTATTAGACATTTATTTATTGATTATATACTCTTGTACGCAAGACTATTCAAGTAAAAAAATATAGCTGGACAGTCCACGATATTCAGTTGTTGCATATATTTATGATACTTTCTACGAGGAAATCTATTAAATACATGTTGTTAAAAAATGATATTATAACTTAAAAAAATCCTGATAGATAACTTTATCTATGCAGTTACCTATCAGGATGGGAA
>ENA-OQDF01000116-OQDF01000116.1-human-gut-metagenome-genome-assembly--contig:-NODE-116-length-27977-cov-1.768366_pt1 | contig 27977 bp, 39 predicted proteins | sample MGYA00242769_ERZ504597 | MGnify/ENA primary metagenome ERZ504597 (study PRJEB26092, sample SAMD00036305) | human gut metagenome | host: Homo sapiens | study: EMG produced TPA metagenomics assembly of...
ACGAAGAAAAGGACGAGATTCAGCCAATTGCGACAGCTCATGGCGTTGATAATATCAGCCTGGTAACACCAACTTCACATGATCGAATCGCTAAGATCGCAAAGATGCGGAAGGATTCCTATACTGTGTTTCATCTATTGGGGTGACTGGAACAAGAAATGAATTTACAACAGATTTTGACGAATTCTTTGGAATCATCAAGAAAAATGCAACGATTCCTTGTGCTGTAGGATTCGGTATTTCAGGCCCAGAACAGGCGAAGAAAATGAGTACTTACTGTGACGGTGTTATTGTTGGAAGTGCGATCGTGAAACTGATCAGCCAATATGGCGAAGAAAGTCCTGAAAAAGTTTATGAATTTACAAAGAGCTTAAGAGATGCTTTAGATGAATAAAATGATCTGCAAATAAAATGAAGTGAAAATTACAGCAATCAGCGAGGATTGTTGTAATTTCTGCATTTTTTTGTAAAATAAAACTAATGGCAAAGAAAGGAAGAAACAGATCATGTTATCAAAAGAAGTAGTAGAATTATCCAAACAGCATTCCGTTATCCGTGATATTTTCGAATATGGAATGAAAAGAGCAAAGAAGTTGGAGCAGAGAATGTATTTGATTTCAGTATCGGAAATCCAAGTGTTCCAGCACCAAAAGAAATTGATAAGACAGCACTTCGTCTGTTAAAGACATCTGATCCAGTGGATATCCACGGATATACAAGCAATGCCGGAGTGTTAGAAGTAAGAGAAATATTGCCAAATCTTTAAATCGAAGATTTGATACAAATTATACAGCAGCAAATATCTTTATGACGATCGGAGCAGCAGCAGCCCTTGGAATCTGTTTTAAGACATAGTTGATGGACCAGAAGACGATATTATTACATTTGCACCACATTTTCCGGAATACGCAGTCTATGCACAGGGAGCAGGATGTAAATTAAGAGTTATTTCTGCAGATACCAAAGCATTCCAGATCAATTTTGAAGAATTGGAAGAAACGATCAGCGAGCATACCAAAGCAATCCTCATTAACTCTCCAAACAATCCATCTGGAGTTGTTTATTCCAGAGAAACAATTGAGAAATTAGCTGCATTATTAGAGAAGAAACAAAAAGAATACGGACACAGTATTTATATCATTTCTGATGAACCATACAGAGAGATCGCATATGATGGATTGAAGTGCCATATGTTCCACATTTTTATGATAATACATTAGTTGCATATTCTTTCAGTAAATCATTATCACTGCCAGGAGAACGAGTAGGTTATATTGTAGCACCAAATGAAGCAGAAGATTTTGATAATTTACTGCCAGCATTTATTGCATCCGCACGTTTACTTCTTATGTCTGTGTGCCAACACTGTATCAGAAAGTTGTTGGAGAATGTGTAGATTTAACTTCTGATCTTTCTATTTATCAGAAGAACAAAGACTTATTCTACAATGCATTAGTTGACATGGGATATGAATGCGTAGAACCAGGTGGAGCATTCTATTTATTCCCGAAAGCATTAGAAGAAGATGCCAATGCATTTTGTGAAAAGGCAAAAGAATACGATCTTCTGATCGTGCCTGGAGACAGCTTTGGATGCCCAGGTTATGTGCGTATTTCATACTGCGTACCAACAGAACGTATTGAAAAAGCCCTTCCATTATTTAAGAAACTGATCGACGATTACCGCAAATAAGCCAATACAGATAAAGGAGACCTTCATGAAAAGCTGGAGAGATAATGTACGAAAAGTAGAGCCTTATACACCAGGGGAACAACCAAAAGAAGAAGGTGTGATCAAGTTAAATACAAATGAAAACCCTTATCCACCATCAGAGAAGATCAAGGAAGCGATGAGCGAGATCAAAAATCTTCGCAAATATCCAGATCCTGCAGCAACCAACTGGTAGAAGCAATTGCATCTTATCATGGATTTGATAAAGAAGAAGTGTTTGTAGGAGTTGGATCTGATGATGTGCTTGCTGTTGCATTTATGACATTTTTCAACGGCAAGAAACCAATCTTCTTCCCAGATATCACATATTCTTTCTATCCTGTATGGGCAGAATTATTTGGAATTCCATATGAGAAGAAAGTAGTCAATGCTGCATTTGAGATTCAGAAAGAAGATTATTATGCGGAAAATGGCGGAGTTGTGTTCCCAAATCCAAATGCGCCAACAGGAGCATTTTTATCCTTAGATGTTGTAGAAGATATCATCAAACATAACCAGAATGTTGTCGTGATCGTTGATGAAGCATATATTGATTTCGGTGGTGACACAGCAAAAGAACTGACAAGAAAATATGACAATGTATTAGTCGTTCAGACATATTCTAAATCAAGATCGTTAGCGGGACTTCGAATCGGATATGCGATCGGTAACAAAGAACTGATTAAAGCAATGAACGATGTCAAATATTCTTACAATTCTTATACAATGAATGAACCATCGATCGTTCTTGGAACAGCTGTCTTAGAAGATGAAGAATATTTCAGGAGACAAGAAAGAAAATTATTGAGACAAGAGAATGGTTCCAGATAGAAATGAGAAAGATCGGATTTAATTTTGCAGATTCTAAGGCAAACTTTATCTTTGCTACGCATGAGCGTGTTCCTGCTAAAGAGATTTTTGAAGCAGCGAAGAAAGCAAAGATTTATGTTCGTTATTTCGATCAGCCAAGAATCGATAATTATTTAAGAATCACGATCGGTACAAGAAAAGAAATGGAAACATTGCTTGATTTTCTAAAAGAATTTACAGCACAATAAAATTATTATAAGCAGAATGCGACATTGTGGGGAAAAAGGAATTTTGAAAAAATAAATTTCTTTTTTTTCTTGCAATTAACTGGAAAATATTGTATGATTATATGGAAAATATTTACATACGAGAACAAGTGAGGAAAATAAGAAATTAAGGGGTTATGGCATGAGTTTTCGGCCAACAGGAAGGAGAAAGCCATGTTAAGCGAGAAAGAATTTTATTTGTATGTAGAGAAGAATATTTTAAAGTATCTTCCAGAGATGGAAGATCAGAAGGTTATGGTACAGAGGGTTAAGAAAAACAATCAGGTTTCTATGATGGGATTATCGATCGGAGAGCAGAAGAATTATCTGCTTCCAGTATTATATCTTGAACCATTTTATCGTAATCATTTAAGAGGACAGACGATTGAAGAGACGATGAGAGAGATCGCAAGTGTTTATCAGGGACACCAGGTGGGATTTTACCTTGATGAGGATAAGTTTCAGATTATGAGTATATTAAAAAGAATCTGTTCTACAGGGTCATTAACTATGAGAAGAATAAGGAATTGCTCAAATATACACCACATGAACGCTTTTTAGATCTTGCAGTAACTTATAGATGGGCAGCGTACCGGAATCATGATGGAATGGCAAGTGCATTAGTCCGAAACAAGGAACTTTTGATGTGGGGCATTTCAAAAGATCAGATGATGAAGGATGCTAGAGAGAACACAGAGAAGATTTTTCCACCAGTGATGAGAAAGATTCAGTCTGTACTTCCAATTCACATCATTGAAGAAGAGATTCCATTGTTTGTTATGTCGAATGGAGATTATATGAACGGAGCATCCGTGATCCTTTACAAAGATGTTTTGAGGGATTTTGCAAAATATATGGAATATGATCTTTATATTCTGCCAAGCAGTATTCATGAGGTTATCATTTTATTAGATAATGAATATGCAAAAGCCCCAGAAGAACTTGCCAGGATGGTAAGAGAGACAAATCGTATCGTTGTGGATAGGGAAGAAATCTTATCAGATCATGTATATTATTATGACAGAGAGAAAGATGAGATTAGAATTGCCAAGTAAGAGATTGTAACGTATAATGGTTCTTTAAGAGATGGAAAATGGTATGAAAATTCAATGATATACTAATTACATCAAGGAGTGATACGATTATGAAACGTTGGGAGATTTATCTGGATATTATCATGGAATTACTGGTAATACTCGCGGGAGCATTGCTTTTGATCTTTGTATTGCCTAAGACACTGGCATTTTTGTGGCCATTTGTGGCTGGTTGGATCATATCAATGATAGCACACCCAGTGATTGAATATCTGGAGAAGAAAGTAAAATTGCCAAAGAAATTTGGTTCTGCGATACTAATTGCAGTTGTTATAACAGCAATCATTGCAGTTTTGTATTTTGCAGTGAGAGGAATTGCACTGCAGGTCATCGGATTTGTACAAGATATGCCGGATATCAGACAGGAAATTATGAGACAGGGAATTATTTTCCAGAAGAAGATAGAACATTTTTTAAGTATTTTACCACCTTCCTTTGGAAAACAGTTTGAACAGTGGAGTGGTTCAATCGGAGAATTGTTGAAGAAAGCAGCAACATCTGCAGGAGACTATGGGGTAGCTCATGCAGGAGGAGTTGCCAAAGGTGTGACAAGTGGACTTTTGGGACTTGTCGTTATGTTATTTTCAGCTTATATGTTCTCGCTAGAACGAGAAAAGATCATTGCATGGTATGAAAAATGTATTCCAGGATTTGTAAAACATAAAATAGATGTATTTATGAAGAATTCTGTAGGAGTTTTAGTGAGCTACTGTTTTGCACAGTTAAAGATCATGGTTGTGATCATAGCAATTTTGTGGATTGGATTTTTTGTTGCAGGCATTGGACATTCATTCATTTATGCTGTTTTAGTAGGAATTGTCGATATATTTCCAATTCTTGGAACAGGTACAGTCATTATACCATGGGCAATATTTAAGATGATCACAGGCGATATCAAGACAGCAATCCTCTTACTGATCGTGTACGCAATCTGTTTAGTGTTAAAACAGGTTCTGCAGCCAAAGATGATGGGAGACAGCATGGGAATTTCTGCGCTGACAACAATCTTTTTGATCTATGTTGGTCTGAAATTTGGAGGATTAGGCGGAATGTTACTGGCACTGATCCTTGGAATGTTTGTGATCAACTTATACAGATTAGGTGTATTTGACCGTAAGATCGCATTTTTCAAACGAAGATTTGAGATGCTTACAACAAATAGTGAGGAAGAAGAAAAGGAGAATAAGAAAGAATGAGTTATGCAGATCAGGTATTTATATCTATGTGCGAAGATATTTTAGAGAATGGAACAAGTACAGAAGGCGAGAAAGTCCGCCCTCACTGGCCGGATGGAGAGTCTGCGTATACGATCAAACAGTTTGGCGTTGTAAACCGATATGATCTGTCAAAAGAATTTCCAGCTCTGACATTAAGAAAGACATATATCAAGTCAGCAATCGATGAATTATTATGGATCTGGCAGAAAAAATCAAATAATGTTCATGATCTTAAGAGTCACGTATGGGATGAATGGGCAGATGAAGACGGTTCCATTGGAAAAGCTTATGGATACCAGATGGGAATCAAACATCAATACAAGGAGGGAATGATGGATCAGGTAGATCGTGTGATCTACGATCTTAAGAATAACCCATACAGCCGAAGGATCATGACCAATATTTATGTTCATCAGGATCTACATGAGATGAATCTTTATCCATGTGCATACAGCGTGACATTTAACGTAACAAAGAAGCCAGGACATGATAAACTGACATTAAATGCAATCTTAAATCAGCGTTCACAGGATATTTTAGCAGCAAATAACTGGAATGTTGTACAGTATGCAGCTTTAGTTTATATGATGGCTCAGGTATGTGATATGGAAGCAGGAGAATTAGTACATGTGATCGCAGATGCCCATATTTATGATCGTCATATTCCGATTATTAAAGAAATGATCAAACGAGAGACATATCCTGCACCAAAAGTAACACTGAATCCAGAAGTCAAAGATTTCTATGAATTTACAACAGATGATTTCAAGATCGAAGATTATCAGGCAGGAGAACAGATCAAAGATATTCCAATTGCGATATAAGAAGGAGAAAACAAATGAACCTTATTGTAAATGCAGATAAGAACTGGGGAATCGGAAAGAATAATGAACTCTTAGTTCATATCCCCAATGATATGAAGATGTTCCGTCAGATGACAACAGGAAAAGTTGTTGTTATGGGACGTAAAACCTTAGAAAGCTTTCCAAATGGAATGCCGCTTCCAAAGAGAACTAATATTGTTTTAACACACGATAAAGACTACGATGCCAAAGGAGCGATCGTTGTTGGAAGCAAGGAAGAATTATTAGATGAACTTGAAGAATATAAAGATGAAGATATTTTTATTATCGGTGGAGAGAGTATTTATCGTATGATGCTTCCATACTGTGATAAAGCGTATGTTACAAGAACAGACTTTGCTTATGATGCTGATACTTATTTCCAAATCTGGATGAGATGCCAGAGTGGAAACTTGTGAAAGAAAGTGAAGAAGAGACGTACTTTGATATTGAGTATCAATTTGTTGTGTATGGTAAATAATTTAGTCTTTCAATGAATATTTTAAATAATAACTGCCCCGTGACCCATTTGCATTCGGATTCGCACGTAGCGGATGCTAAATTCGACATCGATGATAAATCATCACTGCTCATTAAGCACCGACGAGCTCATACGGTCACGGGGCAGTTATTATTTAAAATATTCTTGGCTGTAGGTTATTGGGAATATGGATAGATGAATATGAATATATGGTGATACATAGAAATGGATAGTGATTGCTGAGGAATTTTGTGTGTGTTTCTTTTTCTACAGATGGGGAAAACTATGTTATAATGAAATCAAAATTTGGAAAGGAAGAATGGATATGAATAATTCAAAATGGAAATTAAAGACTTTGATTGCATTGACGGCACTTACTGTGGTTGCGGTACCAGTTTGTTTACAGAAGAAGTCAGCAAATGCGGCTTCAAAATATACATATAAAAAGGGTTTTACTTATGAGACAATTTCTCCAAAGATTGAAAAGAGGATTACGGGGAAGTCTTATCGTAAGAATAAGAATGTTAAGTTATCTGATCTTCGATATGTTCAGGTGCTTCATTATGGGTTTGATGGAAAGTGAAGCATGGTGATTGATCGTTAATAAGAAGATCGCAAAGAAAACAGTGAAGGTATTTTACGAATTATATCAGAAGAAATACAGAATACAGAGAATGCGTCTGATCGATGATTATAATGCGAATGATAATAAGTCTATGTCTGCGAATAATACTTCTGCGTTTAATTATCGTGTGATCAGTGGAACGAAGAAATTGTCTAATCATTCTTATGGATTAGCAATTGATATCAATCCAAGGATCAATCCATGGGTAAAGGGAAATAAGGTTTCTCCTTCGAATGGAAAGGTTTATAAACAGAGAAAGACATCAAAGTGCAAGGGAAAATATAAACGTTATATGATTCATAAGAATGATACGGCTTATAAGATCTTTAAGAAATATGGATTTAGCTGGGGTGGAAATTGGAGAAGTTCTAAGGATTATCAGCATTTTGAATGTAAATAAATAGTTGACCATCCCAAACCCGCTCTCGCTCGGATTCGCACGTAGCGGACACTAAATTCGACAGCGATGATAAATATTCCTGTTGGGATTTCGGATTTTGAGAGGATTCGGGAGTTGGATTATTACTATGTGGATAAGACTGGTTTGATTAAGACGTTGCTGCGGGGTGAGATGGATCAGGTGACGTTGATTACTCGTCCTAGGCGTTTTGGGAAGACGATGGCAATGAGCATGTTGAATAGTTTCTTGGATATTAGGAAGGATAGCAGGGAGTTGTTTGAGGGGCTTGAAATATCTAAGGAGACAGCAATTTGTGAAAGATGGATGAATCAGTATCCGACTTTGTTTTTGTCATTTAAAGATGTGTATGGTAGTACATTTGAGAATGCATTTAATTTTCTTAAATATATTGTGGCAGAGGTATGCAAGCAGCATATGTATTTGCTGGATAGTGATGATGTAGATAAAATCTGTGGAGCATTCTTTATCTTACCGGATATCTTACAAAAGCAGGGGAATGTGATGCAGAGGGATTGGTTGAGCTAAGAATTCCAAACAAAGAAATCAAAGAGATTTTTGAATCAACGGTAAGAAAATGGTTTGAAGACAGCACAAGGGTGATGAATCGAAAGGCTTTGTTCGATGCTGTGTGGAATAAAGATACGGACAAGTTGACAAAAGAGATCAGTACCTTGCTTCGAATGACGATCAGTTATTATGATTACAGAGAAGATTTCTACCATGCATTTCTTGCAGGAATCTTTGCAGGAGCTGGTTATAGTGTGGAGTCTAACAGGGAACATGGAGAAGGACGAAGTGATATTGTAATCTACAATGATGTGACGGGACAGGTTGCAGTATTGAAGCAAAATATTCTAGAAAATTAGATGATCTGGAAAGAGATTGTCAAAAAGCATTGGATCAGATTGATACAAAGATGTATGCGAAAGAATTTGAAGATACTTATGATGAGGTTTTGTGTTATGGAATTTCATTTTATAAAAAAAGGTGTCTTGTGAGATGTAAATAAGATGATAAAAAGTCTGTGCAAAATATAAATGCACAGGCTTTTTGTAAATGTATTGACTAAAATTTTGAACCCCACATGGATGACCTAGTGGGGCTTAAAATAAGTTACCTAAGAATTCAACTCTGCGATCCGACTGACTCCAACATATATCTCACTAATCTTATACCAAGTAGGATAATCCACAATTCCAGTCTGAGGCAGCCCAAAGACATTTTGAAATTTTCGAACCGCATTAGCTGTAGATTCTCCAAATACACCATCCGCAGCAATCGTAGGAAGAGAAGGATAATCCCGCGCAATCCGATTTAATTGCTGCTGCATCTGACGAACTTTATCTCCGCTGCTCCCAACATCAATCATATCCCGCCAGGAAGATGGAATCCCAGAAATCTGTTCGGCGGTATTGATATACATACTTCTCCATAATAATATCTCAAAATCTCAATCGGTGCATAACCCTGATCACCTAAGTATTTAGAACCCCACTGCGTCATCCATTCGGGACAAGAAACCTTCTTTCCATCACAATACTGCGTAAGGATCGGCTGTCTTACATTCGGTCTGGACAGATAATCTGCAAAAATCTCATCAACGATCGTATTAATAGAATCATAAGTTGTCTTTCCAGGAATAAACTTGTGGTCATAAGCTGTAGAAGATGTAATCGTAAAGTCATGCCCTTTATTTCTATACCATTCAGTATATACTCTATTCAAAGTAAATGACATGATCGCAAGAATATTTGCTTCAAGAGTTGCACGAGGCAGGTAGAATAAATTTCGCAGGCAGCAACATTTTTGATGTAATCTTTATAACGCACATAATAATTCTGTGCAGTCTTATCACCAACAGAACCATCATGAACAATAATGTATTCTGGAATTACAACTCGGCTTAAGACGATCTCACCAGTTTCATTAACAGGCTTAATTTCAGATTCCGCAATTTTCGGTGGATAATTGCCCCACAGAGTGTGAGGACCGATCACAATAGGATTTTCTTCTGTAGAAATACTGGTTTCTTCAGGAATCAAGGAAACAGATTGAAGACCTTGGACACCAGAGAGAATCTGTGCACCAGAGATCGTGACGGATTCATAATCCTTGGAACGGATTCTTAAATTATATTCAGAATAAGGCTGGTTTTCTCCTGGTGACATACTGTATTCGACTGGTGGTGCCGGAAGATCAATAACAGGAGTCTGGCCATTTTCATCTGTATTTATTGTTTCAAGAACAGAGTCAGGATCGCCAGTGTAAGAAATTTCAATCGAAGCATCAGGAATGGGAACTGATCCGATGCTTGAAGTTACCTGTATTTTTAAATGGCCTTGATCGACAAGATTTTTATTTTGTATTTCTGGCATAAAAATATCCTCGGAATATCTTTTACTCTCAATATATGAAAAAATATGATATAATGTGCAAAGGTGGTGTAAAATGAACACCATAACATATGTTTGCTAGATAAATAAATCAGCAAGGAGGCAGCAGGAGAATGGCAAAGAAAGAACCAAAAACAAACGCAATGAGAATGCTTGAGAGAGCGAAGATTCCATTTGAAGTACATCGTTATGAGTGCAAAGAATTTATCGATGGAATTACGATCGCTGATATGTTAAATGAACCATATGAAAGAGTGTTTAAAACTCTGGTAACAGAAGGAAAAAGCGGAGGATATTTTGTATTTGTAGTTCCAATCGATAAGGAACTTGATCTTAAGAAAGCTGCAAAGGCAGCGGGGGAGAAATCTGTTGAGATGATCCATGTAAAAGATATCAATAAGATCACAGGATATATTCGTGGAGGCTGTACAGCAATTGGCATGAAGAAAGATTATCCAACAGTTCTTGATGCAAGTGCAAATGATCAGGAGAAGATCATTGTAAGTGGTGGAAAGAATGGAATTCAGATTGAGCTTACGACACAGGATTATCTTAAGGCATGTAAAGGAAAGACTGCTGATATTACTTTATAGAAGGGAGAGTATAAGATGATTGATGAGATTTTAAAATACAATCAGGAATTTGTAAAAGAGAAAAAATATGAACAGTATAAGACAAGTAAGTACCCTGATAAGAAGATTGCGATTCTTACTTGTATGGATACAAGACTTACTGAACTTTTACCAGCAGCACTTGGAATTAAAAATGGTGATGTCAAGATCATTAAGAATGCAGGAGGAGTTGTAAGTCATGCATTCGGAAGTGTGGTACGAAGTATTTTAGTCGGTATATTTGAGCTAGGCATTGAGGAAGTCATGGTGATCGGACATACAGACTGTGGAGTACAGCATATCAACAGTGAGATGATGATCGGACATATGATGGAGCGCGGAATCGATGAGGAGAAGATTGAGCTGATCCGTCACTGTGGAGTTGATTTTGATACATGGTTAGAAGGTTTTGACTGTGTAGAAAGTTCTGTAAAAGATTCTGTGGAAATGCTTCGAAAACACCCACTGATTCCAAAAGATATAAAGATTTCAGGATACGTTATGGATTCAGTAACAGGTGAATTAAAAGTAGTCGAACCATAAATCGAAACGAAAGAGGGATAAGTATGAAAAGATATGGAAAGTTCTGATCCTTTGTGTGATGCTTAGTATTTTTTTGTGTGGGCTGCAAAGATGATGAAGTGATCACACAGGATAAGAAAGCAGGAGAGAAGACAACAGAGAAGCGGACAGAGATCATTAAGCAGAAGACAACACAGAAAGCGTCTCAGAAGACGACACAAAATAAGAAAGAGACAACAACACTGCCCAAAGAGGAAAAACGTATAAAGATCGCAATTGACGCAGGACATCAAAAGAAACAGATGAGTGAACAGGAAGCGATCGGACCAGGTGCTGACAAGACAAAGCCAATGGTATCTTCAGGAACGGAAGGAGTCGTTACGAAGAGAACAGAATAATCAGGTAAATTTAGAAGTGTCATTAAAGCTTAAGAGTGAATTGATCGCCAGAGGATATGATGTTTATATGATCAGAGAGACTAATGATGTATCATTAAGCAACAAAAAAAGAGCTTTGATGGCAAATGAAGTGGTGCTGGTATTTTACTTAGGATCCATTGCAATAGTGCAGATTCACAGTCAGCAAAATGGAGCTTTAACAATGAGTCCTACTTCATCCAATCCTTATTGCAAGGTAATTGCAGCAGACAGTCAGAGATTATCTGAATGTGTAGTTAGTACTTTGTGCCGCAGAACAGGTGCTAAAAATCGTGGGGTAACACAGACAGATGAGATGACAGGGATCAACTGGAGTAAGATTCCTGTAACAATCGTAGAGATGGGATTTATGTCAAATCCAGACGAAGATCAGAAGTTATCAGATCGTCATTATCAGACAATGCTTGCAGAAGGAATTGCAGATGGAGTTGACAGATATTACCAAAGAGAAGGAGAGAAAAATGCAGAAAAATGAAAAACAGGTAATTGCAGTACTTGCTGCAGCTATCGCAGTCGTAGCGTTTATTCTAATTGCCATGTTGGTCACAAGCAGAGACACAACAGACAATGAAAGCGCCAGTACATCATTGAAAAATGCCGTACAGGAAGAAACAAATAACAAGAAAAATAATGAAGGAAAAGATGTTGGGGATGGGAACGTGGCTGATTCAACAGACGACAACACAACAGAAGCACAAACAACAACGGAAGCATCTGATAGTGATACAAAGTCAGCAAGTGAGATCATGGATGCCGATGATGGATATGTTTTTCCAGATGCCGATACAGAATATATCAGCAAATCTGACATAAAGAAATTATCTGACAGCGAACTTCAATATGCAGTGAATGAAATCTATGCAAGACATGGATTAAAATTTACGAAAAAGGTTAATAAAGAACGTTTTGAAAAGAAAGCATGGTATAACGGTACTGTGGATGATCAGGACAGTATTTCTTTGAATAAATACGAGAAGAAAAATGTAGATACAATGGCAGCAGAATTGAAGAAACGTGGACTTAGATAAAAAGAGAAGGAGAAGAGAAAATATGTTTTGCCCAAAGTGTGGAAGTGAAGTAAAAGACGGAGATATGTTCTGCGGAGAATGTGGAATGAGAATGGAACCGTTGGAGTCAGAAAATCAGCAGACAGAAAGCCAGAAGACAGCAGACCAGAATGAAACACAAAAATCAAGACCAGTACAGCCGAATCAAGCACCAAATAAAGCACCGGCAAAGAGTGGAGGATTATTTAAAGGATTTAGCAGCAAAGCCAAGAAGATCGTCATTGCTGAAGTTGCAGTATTAGTCGTTCTGATCGCAGCGTTTTTTTATATCGGAAACAGCAAAAGCAGTCCAGAGGCAGCAGCGAATCAGTTTGTAAAAGATTATAATAATAAGAAATGGTCCAATATCTATGATAAGTTTAATTTGTCAGAAGATACATTTATCAATGAAGAAGCATTTGAAAAGACAATGGATCAGAATGAGACAAAGACTTTATCAACACCAACTGGTGGTTATGTGAATTATGGAACTTATGCCGGACAATATGTATATCAGGCAAAGAAAGGTTCTGATGAAGTTGAGATTCATATCGCAAAATCAGCAAAGAAGAATTTCCTGTTTTTTGATAAATATGAAGTAACAAGTGCTACAGATACAGGATTGGCAACAGAAAGCGTAAAATTATTTACAATGCCAGGTGTTACTTTAAAAATCGATGGAATTGCAGCAAAGGTTCCAGAAGATACATCAGAAAATACATATAACGTAACAATGTTTGCAGGAAAACATAAGCTTACATTTTCAGGAGCGGATGGTCTATTTGATCAGGACAGCTATACGTTCAATACAAATGATGACAATCCATTGAATGTCGTGCAGTATTCAGGAACAGCAAAAACGGAAGCTGCAAAAGCGTTAAAGAGTTATATGCCGGAGATTACAGAAGCTAAGATCAAAGACAAAGGAAATGCAGGTATTACATCTTATTTTACATCAACAGAAGCCGCAGAAAATTATGGAGTCAGATTATGTGATTCTATTTGGTATTATGGAAGTGATGCAAAATCACTTGGAAGTGTAAAATTAACAAAATGTCAGGCAACAAGTTCGGATTCATCTTATAACACGGTTGCAGATGGTGTATTTGTTGCAGTCAGTGGTTCAAGAGATTATAAATATAAAATATGGGATAGATATGAGACACAGACATTGAAGATCAGTGGTGTAGCTAGAATGATCAGGAAAAATGGAAAATGGCTGATCGATACGGCTTCATATTACTAAAGAGAAGAGAGGAGAATATTATGGCAAACTTTGTACAAAATGTGGAAGAAAATTAATTAACGGACAGCCTTGTATCTGTACACAGCAGAATGCAGAAGATACACAGGAAAATGCATATCAGTCAGAAACTGCACAGGCAGAAAGCCAGCAGACACAGCAGCAGTATACAAACTATGAAGAAATCAATTATGAAGGCCCAGCATCTGAACAAAATCAGAGTGATGTAGCAGCCATGACAAAGAAATTTCTTTACACAAGCATTAGAGATGATCAAACATCCAAGCACAGGTTTTGCATCTTCTGTCGCAGATGAAAACAGTAAAAACGGGCTGATTCTTATGGGAATTCAGGCACTTTTAGCAGGATTATATTTGTATGTATTTGTTCAGAAAATCGTTTCAACAGCGTTGATGGTGTAAGCTCTTTTTAGGAGTGTCAAGATATGTGGGACAGACACCATCTTTTGGACAGTTTTTTGGATATGGAGTTATTTTGTCAATTGTCGTATCTCTGATTATTTCAGGTGTTATTCTCGGACTTATGAATGCAATGGGTCATGCAAAGATCAACTGGTTTCAGGCATGCCAGATTGTTGGAATGAGATCTCTAGGATCAATTTTAGCATTGATTCTTGCAATTTTAGGATTACTGCTTGGAATGTACCAGTTTGCAGTTTTGATCGTGCTGGTTGGAAGCGTACTGACATTCATTTATAGTATGGTGGCAATGATGAGTTATCCTGGTGTAAATAAGAATGCAGTTGCTTACATCGCATTGATCGTTGAGATCGTAGGAGCAATTGTAGCATATTTCATTATGAAAGAATTTGTATTCTCTGCATTAGGAAGTGCAGCAGGGTCAGCAACTAATTTCTTAAGTAATATCTTATAGGAGACACAAAGATGATACCAAAAGACCCAGTTATGTTACTAAGTTATATTAACACCCAGTTAAGGGATTTTTATGATTCCTTTGAGGACCTGTGTAAAGCACTTGATCTTGATGAAAATGAGATAAAACAGAAACTTCATCCATTGGATATGAGTATAATGATTCATTAAATCAGTTTAAGTAAGAGACTGGCTGAATCAATCAAAATATGGTAAAATTCTTTATAAAGGAGAAGCATATTTATGGAATTGATTCGGTTAGAAAATGTAAAGAAAATATATAAGACAGGAGAGGTGATCACCAAAGCCGTAGACGGGATTGATTTTACGGTGAATAAGGGTGAGTTTGCCTTGATCATTGGCGCCAGTGGTGCAGGAAAGACTACCGTATTGAATATTTTAGGTGGTATGGATACTGCAACCAGTGGCGCTGTTTTTGTAGATGGAAAAGATATCTCCAAATGGAATAAAAAACAGCTGACAGGGTATCGTAGAGACGATATCGGATTCGTTTTTCAGTTTTATAATCTGGTTCCGAATCTGACTGCAACAGAGAATGTGGAATTAGCACTTCAGATCAGCAAAGATCCACTGGATGCAGAAGAAGTACTGAAAGATGTAGGACTTGGACACAGACTGAATAACTTTCCGGCACAGTTATCTGGAGGAGAACAGCAGAGAGTATCCATTGCGCGTGCGCTTGCTAAGAATCCCAAGATACTACTTTGTGATGAGCCGACAGGAGCACTTGATTATCAGACAGGAAAATCCATTTTAAAATTACTTCAGGATACTTGTCATAAAAAAGGTAAAACAGTTGTGGTTATTACACATAACCTTGCAATTGCACCAATGGCAGACCGTGTGATCGAGATGAAAAATGGAAAGATCAGTAACATTACGATAAATGACAATCCACAGCTGGTGGAAACGATTGAATGGTAGAAAGAATGGCAGGGAAGTGCGTATGAAAAAGACAGCATTACACAAAGATATATACAGAACGATCACAGGTACGCTTCCAAGATTTCTGTCCATCTTTTTTATTGTGGTACTTGGGGTTGCATTTTATGCAGGTATCCGTGTAACACAGAAAGATATGCATATCACAGCAGACCATCAGTTGATGATTCGAAACTTATGGACGTGAAAGTGATGGGAACTTGGGAATATCTAAGGAGAATCTGGAATCGATGAAGAAGCTTTCGAAAACAGCGGATATCGAAGGCGGTCATTCTACAGATGTTATATCAAAGAAGCAGGGAAGTGACGACGAACACGCAGTGAAAGTCGTGGCAGAGACGAAGAAATTAAACCAGATTACGATCGTACAAGGAAAGCTCCCGAAGAAGTCAGGGGAATGCCTTGTGGATGAATGGTATGCGACTCAGAATGGATTAAAAATTGGAGATATTTTGGAGTTATCTTCAGGAACAGAGGATGATCTTAAAGATACCTTAAATGATACGACATATAAGATCACAGCTATTGGAAGATCAGCAGAATATCTGTCAAGATCAAGAGGAAGCACAACAATTGAAACTGGAACATTATCTGGATTTATCATTGTTAAGCAATCAGAATTTTCCTCTGACATTTATACAGAAGTTTATCTTACAGCAAAGGGTGCCAAATCAGAAAGAGCATACAGCGATGCATATAAGGATAAAGTAAAAGAGTTAGAAGATCAGCTGAAAGACATTTCCAAGGACGAGAATAAGAAGCGTTTAAGTTCTGTTTGGAAAGAAGCCTCTGATAAGATTTCCAAGAAAGAAAAGACATTTAAAAAAAGAACGTAAAAAAGTCTTAAATAAACTAGATAAGGCAGATAAGGAGCTGAAGATTCAAGACAAAGATCAATGATTCCAATCTGAATTAGAACAAAGCAAGAAAAACTTGCAAGTGCAAAATCACAGATTCAGACAGCGAAAGCACAGTATCAGTCAGGAATCAAACAGATCAGCAGTGCAAGAAAACAGTTAAAGACACAGAAACAGACAATCAAAACAAAAAGCAGCCAGCTTGACACAACAGGAAGCTAAAATAAAAGAACAGGAGCAGCAGTTAGAGAAAAAAGAACAACAGATCAATCAGGCGCTACAGGCAGGAGCGATCACAGAGCAGGAAGCACAGGCTTCTATGATACAGATCAATGCAGGAAAGCAACAGATAAAGACAGCAAAGGCACAGATCACTTCTGGAAAAAAACAGTTAAAAGCAGCACAGACAAAGATTGTAAATGCAGAAAGAACACTGAATCAGAAAAGCAGTCAGTTAAAGACAGCTAAACAGACAATAGAGTCAAATGAAGCAAAATTAGTAACAGCACAAAAGCAGATTGATTCAGGAGCAACCAAGATCAAAGAAGCAGAAAGAAAGCTTGATGATGGAGAGAAGAAGTTAAAGAAGTCAAGAAAGAAAGCCGAGAAGAAATTAAAAGATGCCGAGAATAAGATCAAAGATGCTAAAGAAGATGTAAAGAATATCAAACAAGGCAAATGGTATATTTTGAATCGTGAAAAGATGCAGTCTTATGTTGAATACGGACAGGAAGCAGACAGAATTGCAGCACTTGGACAGGTTGTTCCAGTTATTTTTTTCTTAGTGGCAGCGTTGGTAAGTTTAACGGCAATGACACGTATGGTTGAGGAACAAAGAACACAGATCGGAATGATGAAAGCTCTCGGGTACAGTGGATTTCATATTGCAATGAAATATGTCAGTTATGCGTTGGCAGCAACACTTACAGGAAGTATTCTTGGGGCAGTGATCGGTGAAAAGCTTCTTCCGTGGATCATTATCAATGCCTATAAGATGATGTATACGGGGCTTGGAGATGTGTATACACCATTGGAAACAGAATATTCAGTTATGGCAACAGGACTTGCTGTCGGGGTTGTTGTATTCGCAGTGCTATCTGCATGTTACAAAGAATTAAAAGAGAAGCCAGCTCAGCTGATGCGTCCTGTGGCACCGAAAGAAGGAAAACGAATCCTGTTAGAACGGATTCCATTTGTATGGAAACGGTTAAGCTTTATCTGGAAAGCAACGATGCGAAATCTGTTCCGTTATAAGAAACGATTCTTTATGACGATCTTTGGAATTGGCGGCTGTATGGCGTTGTTGCTATTGGGATTTGGAATTAAAGATTCGATTTCAGCAATTTCAAAGAATCAGTACGGAGAGATCATCACCTATGATTTTCTATCACATACAAAGATGGAATAAAAAAAGCTAAGAAAGAAGAATTTGTAAACTGGACGAAAAAACAAGATCACATGACAGATTTAATGGAAGTTAGTGAATCTGCGGTAACGATCCGTGCAAATGGTGAAAAACAAGATGCAACGATGATCCTCCCAATGTCAAAAGACGATTTTAACGGATATATTACATTACAGGATAGAAAGAGTAAGACCAAATATAAGTTAGATGATGAAGGAATCATTCTGACAGAGAAAGCAGCATCACTACTCGGTGTGAGCAAAGGAGATACGATAACGATCAAGAAATCAGGTGATCGAAGCATTAAGGCAAAAATCAGTCAGATCACAGAAAATTATCTGCAACACAAAGTATACATGACACCGAAATTATATGCCAGATTGTATCACAAAAAAGCAGATCCAACAGGTATATATTGTATCGAAAAGAATATATCTAAGAAAAAGATGCAGGAAAATGGAAAGAAAGATTCTTACAAAAGATGAGGCTTCAGCACTTCATTTTTCATCTGATGACGCAAAGACGATGGAAGATATGGTAAATAATCTAAATATTGTTGTTGTTGTATTAATCGTATCAGCAGGATTACTTGCATTTGTGGTATTATATAACTTGAATAATATCAATATTTCAGAGCGAAGAATGGAACTCGCAACGATCAAAGTGTTAGGATTTTATGATGGAGAAGTCGGCGCTTATGTTTATCGTGAGAATATTTTGTTGACGATCTTAGGAACGATCGCAGGAATTATTTTGGGGATTCTTTTACACAAATATGTAATCTTCACAACGGAAGTTGACTTGATCATGTTTGGAAGACAGATTTATCTTCCAAGCTATGTTTACAGTATTTTACTAACAATTGCTTTTTCGATTCTCGTAAACTTCTTTATGTATTTCCAACTAAAGAAGATTGATATGGTAGAATCATTGAAAAGCACAGAGTGACAGAAAGGAAAAGAGACTATGAAAATGAACGAATTAATGATTTATCAGGTGTTTCCACTACGAGCATTAACAGATGGGCAACCTTCCCATGGAATTTTAGAGATGATCGACTGGATTCCACACATTAAGAAATTAGGAATGAATGCTGTTTACTTTTCACCGGTATTTTCATCAAGTGACCACGGATATGATACGAAAGATTATCAGCTGATCGATGAAAGACTTGGAACAAATGAAGACTTTAAGACAATGTGTAATGCGATGCACAAAGAAGGAATTCAAGTGATCTTAGATGGAGTATTTAACCATGTGGGAAGAGAGTTCTTTGCATTTGAGGATGTGAAAGAAAAGAAATGGGACTCTCCATACAAAGACTGGTTTTATATCAATTTTGACGGAAACAGCTGTTATGATGATGGATTCTGGTATGAAGGATGGGAAGGACATTTTGAACTTGTTAAATTAAATCTTGATAATGAGCAGGTTCGAAATATTTATTAGAATCCGTTGGGAATGGATGGATGAACTTGGAATTGATGGATTAAGACTTGATGTTGCTTATATGTTAAATAGAAACTTTATGAAAGCATTAGTAGATTTTGTTCACAGCAAGAATCCAGAATTTATAATGATCGGGGAAATGCTTCAATGGAGATTACACACAGCTTGTGAATCCGGATTTACTTGATTCTGTAACAAATTATGAATGTTACAAAGGACTTTATTCAAGTTTTAACACACACAATATGCATGAGATCGGATATTCTTTAAATCGTCAGTTTGGACCAGAGGAATGGACATTATATAAAGACTTCCGTTATATAACTTGTCGATAATCATGATGTAGAAAGAATTGCAAGTCAGTTAGAGGACAAAGAACATTTACCATTGATCTATGCAATGGAGTTTGCAATGCCAGGGGTTCCCGGAGTGTATTATGGAAGTGAATGGGGAATGGAAGGAAAGAAAGAGCAAGGAAGCGATGACAGCCTTCGTCCAAGAATCCACAAAGAAGACTTAGTGGAAAATGAACTGACAGATTATATTGCAAAGCTTGCAAAGGTAAGAGAGGGGTCACCAGCATTAAAATACGGAGATTATTTACAGTTAGCGATCGCACCAGATGTTCTTGTTTTCCAGAGAAGAACAAATGAAGACCGTATCATATTTGCAATGAACTGTGGAGATAATGAATTTACAGCACATTTTGATGCACAGGCCGGATGCGGAACAGATCTGATTATAGGAGAATCTGTAGATTTTGGAGGAGGACTTGTGATCAAAGGAAAAACAGCAATGATAATTCGAACAGAAGAGGTATCCCTTCCTTGACTTTTATGTTGAAAACATATAGAATTAGATAAGTGTGAATACACAAAAAATTGAATAAGGAGGAAACCTGTGGTTGGTATTATTATAGCCATTATCGCAACTCTGGTTATCGCTGTACCGGTATCTGTCTATATTGCTAATACAAGAAGCAAGAAGGCGATGGAGATCACAATCGGTAATGCAGAAGATAAAGCAAGAGAGATTATAGATGAAGCAATCAAAGCAGCGGATGCGAAGAAACGTGAAGCTTCTTTGGAAGTAAAGAAGAAACTATAAAAGCGAGACATGACTTTGAAAAAGAGACAAAAGAACGCAGGCAGAACTGCAGAAGTATGAGCAGAGAGTTCTCTCTAAAGAAGAGACTGTAGAGAAGAAAGCTACAACATTAGAGCGCAAAGAACAGTCATTAGCATCGAAAGAGAAGAACATTGAAACAGAGAAGCTCAGTTGCAGGAACTGCAGGCAAAACATCTACAGGAACTGGAAAGAATTTCCGGATTGACCTCTGATCAGGCAAAAGAGCAATTATTATCAGCAGTAAAAGAAGATGTGAAACACGAGACAGCAATGTATGTCAAAGAGATGGAGACAAGAGCGAAAGAAGATGCCAGAAAGAAAGCCAAAGAATATGTGGTAACTGCGATTCAGAAGTGTGCAGTTGATCATGTGGCTGAGACAACGATTCGTTGGTACAGCTTCCAAACGATGAGATGAAGAAGAATCATCGGTCGTGAAGGCGTAATATCCGTTCCATTGAGAACGCTACTGGGTTGATTGATTATCGATGATACACCGGAAGCAGTTGTACTGTCAAGCTTTAATCCGGTTCGACGAGAGATTGCAAGAATCGCCTTAGAGAAACTGATCGTGGATGGAAGAATTCATCCAGCACGCATCGAGGAGATGGTTGAGAAAGCGACAAAAGAAGTCGAAACTATGATGCGCGAAGAAGGAGAAGCAGCAACATTAGAACTTGGGGTTCATGGAATCCATCCAGAGCTTGTAAGACTTCTTGGAAGAATGAAGTTCCGTACAAGCTATGGACAGAATGCATTAAAACATTCCATGGAAGTTGCACAGTTATCCGGACTTTTAGCAGCAGAGATCGGTGTCGATGTAAGAATGGCCAAGAGAGCAGGTCTGCTTCATGACATCGGTAAATCAATCGATCACGAAGTAGAAGGTTCTCACGTAGAACTCGGTGTGAATCTGTGTAAGAAGTATAAGGAGAATCCAATTGTCATCAATGCAGTGGCATCTCATCATGGTGATGAGGAGCAGAATCATTGATCGCATGTCTGGTACAGGCAGCTGATGCAATCTCAGCAGCACGTCCAGGTGCAAGAAGCGAGACACTGGAAAGTTATACAACAAGATTAAAACAGCTGGAAGAGATTGCAGACTCCTTCCAGGGTGTTGATAAAACTTTTGCAATTCAGGCAGGTCGAGAAATTCGAGTTATGGTAGTTCCTGAACAAATCAGTGACGATGATATGATCTTACTGGCGAGAGATATTTCAAATCAGATCGAAGAGAATCTGGATTATCCAGGACAGATCAAGGTTAATGTGATCAGAGAGTCACGAGTTGTTGACTATGCGAAATAACAAGAAGCGATAGAGAAATCTATCGCTTTTTCCAATTAATAGGAATATTAACAGTAGAGAATGGATAGAAAAGGAGATAGAATCATGAAAGGATACGAGAAATTAGAACAGCGCCTGATGCATCAAGGAAAAGTTGTTGGATTTTACGAAGATATTGTGAAACTTCCAAGTGGAAAAGTAGTCACATGGGATCTTGTAAAACATAAAGGTGCGGCAGCAGTTGTTCCAGTCACCGACAAAGGAACGATCCTACTTGTAAGACAATACCGCAATGCACTTGATCAGGAAACACTTGAAATTCCAGCTGGAGGAATTGAACCAGGGGAGACACCACTTGAATGTGTCACAAGAGAGATTGAAGAGGAAACAGGATACATTGCAGGACATATGCAACATCTGATGACTGTGATCACAGCGATAGGTTTTTGTGATGAAAAGATACCAATTTATGTTGCAACGGATCTAAAGCCATCGAAGCAGCATCTTGATGAAGATGAGTTTATTGACGTAGAAGAATATACAACAGATGAGATCAAAGATATGATCTTTTCAGGAAAGATCATCGATGCAAAGACGATATCAGGAGTTCTTGGATATCTTAATATGGAGAAGTAAATTTATACATCAGAGAAGCATCTAATAAAATAGAATATAAAAGACAGGCACTGCATATGATATAATGAGGCAGGGAGGGAAATGTGTGGATAAAGAGAAATTTTTTTTCAGGATTATGGATCATAGCAGGTCTGATCCTAGGAAGTTTGTTTACGAATTTTATATATCAGGATTATCTTGCATATGGAGGGCAGGTGCAATATCTGGTATTTCATAATCAGAAATTATATAGTGCAAGCATGAGCTTATTTTTTTTATATTCTATTTAAACGTGTGAAACAGTATGCAATGATCTATCTGGCAGGATATTTATTAAAACCATGGATTTTTTTGTACGGATTTACGTTTAGTATGGCATTTTTTCTAGGTTCGATGTTATCACTTCAGATCATACAGATGGGAATGAGAGGATTATTTCTTGTGCTTTTGAGTTTGTTTCCGCAGTTTATTTTATATGGAATGAGCCTTATTTTGCTCATAAAACGAAATTTTCAAGAAGAAAAAAAGGAAGAAATGCTTTATGAAACAAGCAGTTCCTTCCTTCTACGTTATAGTATTCTGTTTGAAATAATATTTATAATACTGGGATGCATTCTGGAAAGTTTCATAAATCCATCGATAATGTCAGGAATGCTGAAACTTTGGAAGTAATGTACCTAGAATCTTGTATTTATTCTATACATAATCTGCCATACGATAAAGCAGGGCAGCAGATTTGTCCCATCCAAGACAAGGGTCAGTGATAGACTGTCCATAAACACCATTACCGATAGACTGGTTACCATCTTCGATGTAACTTTCGATCATGATACCTTTGACAAGATTTTTGATCTCAGGTAAGAAACTTCTGCTGTGGAGAACTTCCTGTACGATACGAGGCTGCTGATCCCACTGTTTACCTGAATTAGAGTGATTTGCATCAACGATAACTGCAGGGTTCTTAAGCTGGAATTCTCGTACATATAAGCAACACGAGTCAGATCTTCATAATGATAGTTTGGAATATTATTTCCATGACGATTCACGGAACCACGTAAAATGGCATGTGTCAGAGGGTTACCATCTGTTTTGACCTCGTATCCATTGGCAATGAAATCATGCTGGTGCTGTCCAGCAGTGATAGAGTTCATCATAACTGTCAGGTCTCCACCAGTAGGGTTCTTCATTCCAGCAGGGATATCAAATCCGCTGACTGTCAGGCGGTGCTGCTGGTTCTCTACAGAACGGGCTCCAACGGCAACGTAGGATAAAAGGTCATCCATATATGGCCAGTTTCCTGGATAGAGCATCTCGTCTGCGGCAGGCATATGAAATTCTTCTAATGCTTCCATATGAAGTTTACGAACAGAACGAAGACCACTTGCCATATCTGGTGCTTTCTCTGGGTCTGGCTGATGAACCATGCCTTTGTATCCATCACCTGTTGTACGAGGCTTGTTAGTGTAGATACGAGGGATGATCAGTAACTTGTCAGCAAGATCTTTCTGAACTCTTGCCAGACGTCCAAGATAATCCATAACAGCAGTTTCATTATCTGCAGAACAAGGCCCGATGATGACTAAGAATTTATCAGATTTACCTGTAAATACATCACGGATCTCTTTGTCTCTTGCAGCTTTGATTTGTTTTGCTTCTTCACTCAGAGGCATCTCTTCTTTTAATTCCTCTGGAGAAGGCATCTTCGCAATTTTGTGCATTCCCATAGTTGTTTTCTCCTTAACAATTCATACAATAAAGCATTTTGCTTGTGTATATTTTAACAAATAATAATCTTTGTGTAAAGATAAGGAAATATGAAATGATACTTTACAAATAAAACAGAAGTTATTATAATAAAAAATGTGAACAGAAAACACTTTCATTTTCTGGTAATTGAATATTGAAGTAGAGAAGATTGATTCTCCAACTTCAGGGCAGAGTGAGATATCGAAGATATCAATTCTCGACTGGTGGTGATACTCTAAGAGAGATAAGTCCACGAGCGTAAAGCCGATCAGGTTAGAATCCTGAACCAACAGTATAGTCTGGATGAAAGAAGTAGTTGGATGACATGTCTTAAGATATTACGAAGATATAAGATATGTGATCAAGTCAGAAGCCCTGTCGTTTATGTAGATAAATGGACAGGATTTTTTCTTGTATAAAACAATTATAAAATTTTGCAAGAACTTCTGGCGGACAAATTTAAAATCTTTTGATAAGAAAGGGAGAATTATCATGTCAGGAGACACAATGACAATGAAAAGAACAAGTTCAATATCAGAACGATCGCAGTAACAGGTATGTTGGGAGCATTGGCAACAGTCTGATGTTTTTGGAATTTCCAATTCCTATGTTAATACCACCATTTATCAAGTTTGATTTTTCAGAACTTCCAGCATTATTAGCAGCATATGCGATGGGACCGGTATCTGGAATTGCAGTATGCTTTATCAAGAATGCGATCAACCTTCTTCATACACAGACAGGTGGAGTTGGAGAGCTTTCTAACTTTATCTTAGGCGTATGCTTTGTATTACCAGCAGGACTTATTTATAAGAAAAAGAAAACACAGAAGAGTGCAATGATCGGAGCATTAGCAGGGGCAGTCCTTATGTCAGTCGTCAGCGTATTTTCAAACTACTTTGTTGTATATCCAGTATACACAAACTTCATGCCAATGCAGGCGATTCTTGGTGCATATCAGGCGATCAACAAGAACGTGAAGACATTATGGGATGCACTGATCTGGTTTAATATGCCATTCACATTTATCAAAGGAATGTGCAGTGTAGTGATTACATTCTTTATTTATAAGAAGATTTCCCCAATCTTAAAGGGAACAAGCAGATAAAAATATAATAAAATGGTGTCGGGATTAAATCCTGACACCATTTTTTTTTGTACATAGAGTTAAAAATTAATCTTCTAATTTCTTAGCAGCTTTTTCCATAAATGGTTCATCAGCAACGATGAATCTTTCATGAGTACCGATTCCAACACGTCCTTTGTTATCAGTTACTTCGATATGGAATACCAGACGTTTGCGGTCAATCTCAGATAATGAGCAGTGACATTTGATCGTTCCATTGACTGGTGTTGCGGAAACATGTGCAATGTTTAAATTTGTTCCAACACTTGTCTGACCTTCTTCAAGTTTGCCATCTAATAATTTAACAGCGGCTTTCTCAATTAATAAGATCATAGCAGGTGTTGCATAAACAGGAAGGCTTCCACTTCCCCATTCCTTTGCAGTGTTTTCTGGAACTACTTGTTCTGTTAATTCAATCTCGTCTCCAACATGAATGTTCATAATTTTTCTCTCCTAAAATTTCAGTTTATATGTATAATCTTAGTATAGCAAAGTTCGATAAAAATCCATAGTTTTTTATATTTTAGTGAAAAATGCACAATGAAGAGGGACTAGACTCAATCAAAAAATAAGGTATGCTATTGTTAAATTGGAGGTAAAATGTTTTGAAGTTATATTTGATCCGGCATGGAGAAACTGACTGGAATAAAGTACATAGAATTCAGGGAAGTTCAGATATAGAGTTGAATGAATATGGAAGAGAACTTGCATTTATGACAAGAGAAGGACTTCGTCATGTACCATTGATATAGGATATACCAGTCCATTAAAGAGAGCAAAAGAAACAGGGGAGATCATTTTAGGTGGAAGAAATGTTCCGTTATATGAGGACGAAAGGGTGAAAGAAGCTTGTTTTGGAATGTTTGAAGGAATGACATTAAAAGAATTGGAAGACAGGAATGATCCATTTCTTGATTTTTTAATGATCCAGTACATTTTGAAACGACTAATGGTTGTGAGACACATAGAGAAGTTATAGGAAGGGCAGTAGAATTTTTGGAAGATATGATTCTGCCGAATGAGAGAAAATATCAGCACGTTGCTGTTTTTCCCATGGAGCCTGGATACATAGTTTGCTGACTCATATATACGGAAGAGATATCGAGGAATTCTGGCATGCACCAAGACAGGAGAATTGTGGAGTGACAACGATCGAAGTAAAAGACGGAACCTGTCACGTATTAAAGGAGTCAGAGATTTTCTATAATAAGGATGGAGAATAAATTATGACAAGAAAACAATTTATGGGGGAGTTAAGATCTTCACTAGAGGGAATAGTATCGCCGATGGTAGTACAACAAAATATTGACTATTATGAGAATTATATCAATGAACAGATCAGAAGTGGAAAGACAGAAGCAGAAATTTTAAACGAATTAGGTAGTCCAAGACTGATCGCAAGGTCGATCATTGACGCAGCAGGTGTGGACGATAGTTATGCACAGACAGAATATTATGAGGATGAACAGGAGGAAACTCCAGAGGATATGTTTGGTGGAAATACACATATTTTCACGATGAATTCTACAAATTTAAACTCGGATGTCTTTTATCCGTGATCATTTTTATTTTCATTATTTACTTACTGTTTCATATATTTAATGCAATGATGATCGTGCTGGGACCAGTGATCATTGTTGGGTTGATCGTTGCCTTAATCATGAATCTTACAGGAAGGTAGTCAGCAAAGAAAGGAAGCAATATGGACATAAACCAGGAAGCATATGCAATTGAACAAGAAGTCGTAGAATTTCGCCGGGCACTGCATCGATGTCCGGAAACAGCATTTCATGAGACTATGACGATGGAATATATCAGAGAACATCTGGAAGAATGGGAGATCTCGTATAAGATTTTTGATCCCTCAGGAATTATTGCAGTTGTTGGTAATGGAAGGAAAGACAGTATTGCACTTAGAGCAGATATGGATGCTCTTGAAGTGGAAGAAGAAACAGGACTTGATTTTGCATCATTAAATCATGGTTGTATGCATGCGTGTGGACATGATGGGCACACAGCGATTCTTATGGCAACAGCGAAGATTTTAAAGATGCATGAGGCAGAATTAAATCGTAGAGTTTATCTTGTGTTTCAGCCAGCAGAAGAAACTGCGGAAGGTGCCAGGTTTATGTTAAAAACAGGAATCCTGGACAGTGTAAAGCGAATTTATGGAGTTCACATTTTCAATGGAATTCATCCGGAAGATTTCTCTGGAGGCAGGACCAAGAATGGCGGCGACAAACTGGCTGGCAGTTCATTTATATGGAAAGTCTGGTCATGCAGGAAAGCCACATGAAGGAATTGATACCGCGGTGGCAGTATCATCGATGGTAATGAATATGCAAACCATCGTAAGTAGAAATCTAAATCCATTAGATCCCGCAGTATTAACGATCGGGAAGATTGAAGCAGGAACAGCAAGAAATGTGATCGCGGGAGAAGCTAAGATCGAAGGAACAGCAAGAACATTTTCAAAGCAGGCACAGGAAATGATCGAAGAGAGAGTCAAAGATATTGCAAAAGCCCATGAACAGATGTATGGGATCGATGTCACAGTTGATTTTCAGCCATCAAGTCATGGAGCACTGATCAATGATCCAGAGATTGTAGAAAATGTAATGGAGAAGGCAGGAGAAGTGTTCGATCCGTCAGAATTTACGCATGTTCCTGCGATGATGTTAGGAGAGGATTTTGCTAATTACTTAGAGGAAATCGATGGATGTTTTGCGTTTATCGGAGGTGGAGACCACCCTGCAAATCATCATGGAAAGTTCGATTTTGATGAGAA
>ENA-OQDF01000117-OQDF01000117.1-human-gut-metagenome-genome-assembly--contig:-NODE-117-length-27770-cov-9.151503_pt1 | contig 27770 bp, 28 predicted proteins | sample MGYA00242769_ERZ504597 | MGnify/ENA primary metagenome ERZ504597 (study PRJEB26092, sample SAMD00036305) | human gut metagenome | host: Homo sapiens | study: EMG produced TPA metagenomics assembly of...
TGCACATTCTCCTGGCGGCAAGAGACCGGCGAACGCTGGCGTGCTGCTGGGCTCCGAAACCATGAAGCTCATGGTGGAGCAGGCGCTCACCCAATACGATTACGTGATTATTGATACCGCCCCGTTGACGGTGTCCAACGATGGCGCGGTATTCGGCCGTTGGGCCAAGGGCCTTCTGCTGGTGGTCAGCCGTAACGTGTGCGAGAAGAAGTCCCTGCAGGAGGCGTCCGACACGCTCGCCACCGCGCAGGTGCCGGTGCTTGGCTTCATCTTCAATCGTGCAGATCCGAAGAAGACCAATACGCATTCCAATTATTATTATTACTATGAGGATGGTGCGCCGCGCAGCAGCCATCGCGCGAAGGGGAAGAAGCGGCACTGATGGTTCCCTTCTCCATGGAATGAGGGGTGTATGGCAACTGAGAACGATGATTCCCGGTCTATGAACGGTATTCTGTCCAACATATCTCGGGATGTGGTGGACACCAGCTGGGATATTCCTCCGCTGACCTTCCCCAAATTGCAGCCTACCGATTCGGAAGAAGCCGATGGTGCGGATGGGGCTTCGCTTGCTGAGCCCCGCACCATCGCTTCCTCCGTACCTGCGCAAACGGAACAGCCGGTTTCGGCTGCGCCAACAATCGCGGATATACCCAGTATGCCGCTCGACACCATCGATTTCGATGATGCGGTTGCACCAGCCGATGCCGAGGAAACCGCCACTTTGCCACCCCTCGTCTCTTCGACAGATGAACAGGACGTCGAAGCAACTCAGCCTTTGATACATCAGGTGGCATAACCGACCTAGAGGAGCTGGCCGCGGAAGATCCGGAACATGATCCGCTGAAAACCATTCCGGTCGCACCGAAAGAGCCGTCTGCGGACAAGCGAAAGATTATTGCCATTGTCGCTGCGATTGCGGCAGTGGCGGTTGCTATTGCCGGTGTCATCGTGGTACGCAATCGTATCAATTCGAAAGAACAGCGTGCGGCAGTGGTGGTATGCGAGAAGGCGAAATCCAAATACTCCAAAGCCAACGAAAAACTGCAAAACGCCATCGAACAGGCAACTAGTCTGCAGGGCACTGCGGCAAACCAGGTGGCGGATGCCGCCACAATCGACCAGCTCACTCAGGCCGTGACCAAGGCGCAAAACCTCAAGACGGTCGGCGGATGCTCGGTGTTGCTGTCCGAAACCACACTGCGTGCGCACGCCCGTAGCATGAGCAAGCAGATCAGCAATATCAAAGAACAGACCAAGGCCGTTACCGCAGCAGCCACAGCTGTGGACGCCAGCAAGCGAGCTTTGGAAGTGAATAAGACGACTGCCGCATTGCAGAAGGCCATTGCCGACGCAAAGACGTTGCTTGACGGTTCTGCAGGCGAGGTCGCGGACGAGTCGACACGTGACGCGCTTGCCAAGGCGATTGACGCTGCCCAGAAACTCCTCGATGGCAAAAGCACTGATGTTATGGCCATGCAGAACGCTTCGAAGGTGATTTCCTCGACTTCTGACGGCGTGAACAAGTCTGTGGCGGAGCAAACTGCGGCTAATGCCCAGTCGAATACCAATTCGAATACCAATAACGGCACTACGAACCGGCGCTACACATATACGTGGCAATTTGGTCCGGGCTCTGGAAACGGTGTGAACGGTGGTGGTTCGACCGGTGGCAATAACAATGGTGGCTCAACCGGTGGTAATGGCGATTCGACCGGCAACGGCAACGGCGATTCAAACGGCGGCGGTAACGGCGATTCGAATGACGGTAATGGTGGTTCGACCGGCAACGGCAACGGCGATTCAGATACAGGTACTGCTGGCGAATAAGCCATACCGGAGAAGGATTTGGATATAGCGAATGGTACCCCCATAGGTCCCTCTTAATTTCTGGGGGGGGGCTGTGGTAAATTGTTTGCCGTATGCAGCTGAAGGGGAGGGAGATACATGCAAGGCGTGAATACCGGTGAATCCGGCGCACCAAACGGCGAGCAAGGTATGAGGACTCAAGAGATTCATATCGTCTCGTCCAATGCGCATCGACAGGCATACGCGTCCATGCAGAATCAGCGTCTGCAAAAGCAGTTCGAGCCGATGACTTTTTCCAATACCCCGTTTCCTGCGGAAAAGGAAGGACATAGGCGCGGCAAGGCTGAATCGACTCCCCGGTGGCGTTTCGCCTTCGTCGCCAGCCTGATCGCCATCGATTTGGCAGTGATGCTGCTTTCGTTGACCGTCAGCCTTGTAATCAACGGTGCTGCTTTCGATGCCATCGGCGATGTGATGCCGTTTTGGCTTTTCCTCATTCTGTTCAGCCTGATTTGGTTGCTGTGCTTGGCATTCGCGGGCACATACCACCGCCATGTTATGGCGGACGGCTATGAGCTGTATGCCAAAATCATCAATGCGTCGTTGCTGACCATCATCTCATACTGCAGCCTTGCATTTATTTTCAAACTTGCATTGCCCCGTACTGCGTTGATTATCGCGCCAGTCATCGCCTTCTTCTTGGATATCATCGCACGTTGGCAGATGCGTCAAGCGTTGCATCGTCACCGCAGCAAAGGCTCTTGCAAGTACAGAACGGTGGTCATCGGATCTTCCGATGGCATCAACAAAGCCTTGCAGACCATGCGCAACTGCATGAATTGGGGGTACGAACCAGTTGCTGTATGCCCAATTGAAGCGGATCCAGCTTCAAAAGACGCTTATGTGGTTACCTCATACACACCGGATGCCAATATCGAAGGCTCCAGCAAACTTAAGGTGATTCCTTTCAACTCGGCATTCCCACGTATTTGCGAAAGCCTCGGTGTACAGGAAGTCTATGTGGCTGACGTGCTTTCGCGTGATTCCGAAATGTTGCATGGTCTTTCTCTTGCGGTGGAGTCGCTGGGTATGGAACTTGCCTTGGCGGTCTCCCTGGCGGATGTGAGCGGCCACCGTTTGTATCTGCAAAACACCACGGAACAGCCGGTTCTGTTGGCTTCCCTGCCGCAGTACACGGGAGCTGCGAACGTAATCAAGCGTTTGCTGGACATCATCGGCTCACTGTGCGCGCTGATTATTTCCTCTCCGATTCTTCTCGCGTCGCCATCGCCATCAAGCTTGATGATGGCGGTCCGGTGTTCTTCTCTCAGACCCGTATCGGACTGCACGGCAAGCCGTTCAAAATGTATAAATTCCGTTCCATGGTCACCAATGCTGAGGAGCTGAAGAAGAAACTCGCTGAGGAAACTGGGCAGGAAGACCGGTTCATCTTCAAAATGAAAGATGATCCGCGTATCACCAAGGTAGGTCACTTCATCCGTAAGACTTCTTTGGATGAGTTCCCGCAGTTCTACAACGTGCTCAAGGGCGATATGTCTCTGGTCGGTCCGCGCCCGGCATTGCCGGAAGAAGTGGCCCGCTATGGTTCCCTATATTCCGCCCGACTGCTGGTCAAGCCGGGCATCACCGGTCCGTGGCAGGTGTCCGGCCGGTCCGATCTTTCACAGGAGCAAAGCGAATATTTGGATGTCTCCTACATTGAGAATTGGTCCATCGCTGGAGATCTTGCGATTCTTGCCAAAACCGTGATGGTAATCTTCACTGGCCGTGGATCGTACTGAGCCAATAAGTGGGTTTTCTGTGATTTTCCCTCTGTTCTTGTGATGGAACAGAGGGAAATTTCATTTGGCGGCCGAAAAAAAGGGGTGCCATGTGGCACAATAATGCGCTGGAATAGTCAAATTGAGTGCTTAATGATTTGAGGAGCAAAGCATGGGGCAACATGCTCAAGCAATACGGGAAAAACATACGGCACGGAATGTGACGCTTATTGTACTTGCGGTGCTGGTTGTGCTACTTGCCATTGCTGCAGTGTTTGGTATGCAACTGTATAAGCAGGCAAAAAGCGTCAAGGCGCACGAATCGCAAGCCATATCCTCACTATCCGCAATCAATGACCCTGCAAAGCTCAAGGATGCCGCCGCGTCGCAGGCGTCCATCGCGCAGGCTCAGCAGCAGACGGCGCAGGCCAAGCAGATTGCGCACGGTTCATTATGGAACGTGGCTGCGAAAATGCCGTTCGTCGGCAGTGACATCGCCACTGTGCAAGGCATGACGGAAGTCGTGGACAATCTTGCACAGCAGACACTGCCATCGTTGACCACTGCAGTGCAGCAGCTTGCCGGGGCCAATCTTTCCGGTGCGGAAGGGCAACTCAACCTGCAGCCAATCGCCGATGTGCAAGGCAACTTCGACAAGCTCAACCAGCAGGTGCAGCAGCAGAACAAGCAGTATAACAGTCTTGCCGAGCCGAAAATCGGCATGGTGAAGAAAGCCTATCAGCAGGGCAAGGACCAGCTTGACAATATCGCCGATCTGGTCGGACAGGTCAGCAACGCCACTCACATGCTGCCTTCCTTCCTCGGCCAGAACGGTGCCCGCACATACTTGCTGGCGGCACAGACCACATCCGAAACACGTTCCGGCGGCGGCTTGGTTGGCTCTCTCGGCACCATGACTGCGGATCATGCAAAATCGCGGTGGGGGACTTCCACCCGAATGGTGAGTTCGTCAATGGCAACAACGGCACCGCTGAGGAACATGCGGTATTCAACAGGCCGTTGGGTTTCTCCTTCGACGTGCGAGACACCTTCGCGGTGCCGGATGTTTCCCGCAACGCGGAAATGCTCAACGCTTCATGGCAGCGTTCGCAATATGCCTGCAACATCGACGGTTTGATTTCCGTGGATCCGGTGTTCATCCAGAAAATGGTGGAGATCAACGGACCCGTCACTTTGTCCAACGGCACTGTGCTTACCGGCGAGAACACCGCCGAATACATGCTCAACACCATCTACAAGGACGTTCCTGTGGCACAGCAGGACGAATACTTCGAGTACATTGCCAAAACGGTGATGGACGGCGCTTTTGGCAACATGACTGTGGACAAGATGATGAAGGTGGCGCAAAGCATCGGTGATTTGGCCGAAAACCGCCACTTCTACGCCTACACGTTCCACGATGACGAAGCGAAGTACTTCCAAGGTGCTGGACTCGCCAAGAATGCGCCTGAGAGCGAGACCAATCCGGAAACGGGCATTTACATCAGCGAGCAGAATCCTTCGAAGATGGGTTGGTATATCGACCGTACCAGCGAAGTGGCCAAGACAGGGGACAAGACCTACCACGTGAAGTACACGCTGACCAACCGTATGACTTCCACGGAAATGGCTACCTGCACGAGTTACATTCTCGGTGGTGAGCAGAAGGGCATTGGTGGCGTGCCCGTGGCGCCGAGTGGCACATCCGCGCAGCGTGTGCTGATTTACGCGCCTGCAGGTGGTTCGATTGGATCAATCGCCGTGACCGGTGATGTGCGTGACCGTAGCAATGCCACCATGGACGGCAAGCCATTGAACTCCAGTATGGCGTACATCGCACCTGGCAAGAGCGTGACGTACGAGTCGACGTGACCGTGTCTGACAAGGCCACGGCTGATATGAAGCTCGATCAGACGCCGTGTGGCAAAATGACCAATGATGTGAAATACAACTATTGAAATATGGCGCGGTAATTCTCGACATTATTGGTGCATGATTTCCTTGAATTCATCTCAATGAAAACTTGTTCAATGAAGTCTATGAATTATTGCTATATTCCTGGAAATACAGGGGGTATTTCTGCCGGAAAGCGGAGATACCCCCTATTTTATTAGTGAAAAAAGGGTGTATTTCAATTGGAAATTTTATATCTGATTTTTGATTATCCGCATAAATACAATACTTTCAAGCATTTTGACGTATAGGAAAACATTCATTTTACCACGAATTTACCACGATTGAATGAGCCTTGATATGACCTATAAAATAACACTCAAAAGACATCATTATACCTAAATGGTGTCTTTTAAAAAAGCAGTCAATCCTAAGACTAACTGCTTTGTGTGTACGGGTATGAAAATTTCAAACTATAATTTTTCGAATTACACTTAACTGAAAAATCCTAAAATAAAGGTAGTAACTATAATTACGATAGGCATATACCGCATATAATACGGTTCCTTATAATCACTTATTGAATGCGATTTAGTTATTACTAGTTTGTGTGTAAACCTAAAACAAAAATAACCTATAAGTGTTCCGACAATATTTGTAATAAGGTCATTTATATCTGTTGCTCTATACAAGGTAAATAACTGAACAATTTCAATAGTAAAGGATAGTCCGCAACCAATTAAAAGTGTATTTTTTATGCTTTGATAACTCTTACTTATAAGGGGGCATAAACCTAATGGAACAAAGAGAAAAATATTCAAAATAAAACTCAAGCTAAACCCGTCACTAAACGGAATTAGATTTATATTAGGATTGAAGAACGCTTCTCCTAACCTTGATAACCTTATATATTCACTAAGGGTAGGAATACCTACAATATTTGTCAACATTACACATAAGTAGTAATAAAATACCAAGAATAAAATTGATATTCTAATTTTGGATATTGTCTTATTTTTCTTGAAAATTATAATCAGCATTACGCAAATTACGATTATTCCAAGTAAAAAGATAGGATTAACAACTAGCAAATCTTTAATAGCGTCAAACAGACCTTGTTGAATAGAAACGTCTGATTGATTACTTGAAACTGAATTCAATCGGATAGCCCCCTTTTTTAACTTTATAATATTTTCTAAAATCATTTTTACATATAAATCTTAAAAATTTTCTGTTATAAATCTTAATATTTTTTAAATTTATAATATACTTTCAGATTTCAGAAAGGAAATTTTTTTGTATCTTCACACCCATATTATAACAGTTCCATATATCCACTACAATAAAAATCAACATACCCTTTAAATATTTTGCATTGAAAATACACACTTTTTCTTTCTTCCTCTTGATTACCCAACACAGAAAAGGAAAAGCCCTGTCAAGAGCCTTGCCACCATTGGTGGTGCTTTGCACTCTTTACTGGGCTTTTTGTTTGCTGTATCTTCCATACAAGAGGAAATTAAAGACCTCTGTTCCATTTTGCCTTTAGATAATCTTCATAATCTCCCTCATTAAAGTCTACTTGTGGAGAAGTATTAGGAATGTTTTTTCTGTTATCTATATCCGCAAGTTGACGGAATATCCAGTCATCATAAGGGTTGTGATATTTGTATTCTTTCGGCTGTTCTCTGTATCGGTCTAACCCTCGCATTTCCTTATGTACTTTCATCATACGTTCTATTTTTTGACGCTGTATCAACTGTTTGATTTCCATAAGTTCTTCAATTTCTACAACCTCATTAGAAAGATAATTGCTGATGTATCTAATCAATATGGTTTCCATGTAATTGTTGTATTATATTACATGTAATTAATATCCTATATTTTCAAGGGGTTGGCATGTCTGTTCTTGACGGATTTGAAGCAGTGGGAGAAAAGACCACCACCAATAAGATGACCATGACGGTCATGGAATCATCCGTTCGCTTTTCCAAAGGCGTGACCGAAGCGCTCGGATGCCCGGCATACGTGAAATTGCTGGTGAATGACAAGCAGAAGAAGATCGCAGTCCAGGCATGCGACGCCAAAGACGAGAACGCCATCAAGTTCTGCAAGACCAAGCGAAGCAAGGCCGATGGCGTCGACTCTGACGCTGCAGGAAAGGCTTCTTCCGTGACCGTGCGTACCACCGATGTGCTGGTAGCGGTGCAGAAGTATTTCACTTTCCCGCCGGTCGCAGACGACCAGATTGCCTATTTCGCCATGGATGGCGAGTCCTACCCGGATGAGAAGGTTGTCATTTTTGCTGTGGCCGATGCTTCAAAGGGTGTATCCGGCAAGCGCGGTCCCCGCAAAGGTTCGCATCATACGGCCAAAGATGGCGAGTAAGTGAACAATATTCCGCTCAGCTTGAAAAATCGCATATAGTACAGTTCTCTTGATGTGAGTGCTGTACTATATGCAGTATCTTGATAGGCTGTGCGAATCGTCCATAAACGCTAATAATGAGTACGTATGCATCCAGCCCAAAAATCCTGAAAAAGGGAGCTTGGAATGAATGTGGCAGGTAGTGGGCGTGTAGGATCTTCGTTCAGTATTCGAGTCGCTCAAAATAACGTGCTTGGTTGGCGATGGACGGTGGAAAAAGAGCATGATGGCTTTTTCGAGCCCGTTGCGTCTGGCCGTTCGCTCACGCGTAAGATGGCCAAAAGGGCCGCGATAAAAGCGATGAATGAATTGCGTGCATAAACAACCGTAACGCCATGAATGGCCTGCATCTTTCCATATGAAATATAAAAGAGGCATATAAGACAGGAGAGGTTCCGCACAATGTGTGCGGAACCTCTCCTGTCTGAAAAACTAAAACTCAGTAGCAGTGGTGGGCGAGCCAGTAGGTGTAGGCGCCCTGGATGGAGCCGTAGCGCTGTGCGCAGTAGCCCCAGAACCACTTAAGCTGGGTCTGGTAGTTGGTGGCCCAATCGGCACCGGCGCTCACCATCTTCGAACCGGGCAGCGCCTGCGGCAGACCGTACGCGCGGAGCTTGGGTTCGTGGCTGCGACGTTCCAACCGGACTCATGAGAAATGATGTATACGGTGGCGGTGAAATCGGCCTCGGAATAGCCGCTGGACAGCAGATAATCGTGAGCCCACTGCTGCATTTCGCCAGCCGGCACGGTGGTGCCGATCGACGCTGCGGCCGCGGACGGCGTGGACGAGGAGCCGGTTCCGACGAGAATCACCTTGTCGGTCGGAGCCTTCTTCACGAAAGAGCTGATCATATTGGAAGACATGACCTTGCCGCCGGACTTGGTGACGAGGTTCGTGGTCTCCATAACACCGTTCGCGCCTTCGGTCTCGACCTTCTCCTGGCCCTTCGGCAGGCTGGAGGTCTCCTTCTTGACCGTGTTGAATGCGATATCCGTATCAGACACCTCAACGGAAGCGCCGGCACGTTCGATCTTGATGACGGTGTTCTCGTTCACCTTCGTATCCAAAGACGGGGAAACGGTGTCTTCCGTATCAAGGGTGATGTCGCCCGCGTCAAGCACGGACTTCACGTCGGTGAAATGCATGCCGGGAACCACGCGGGTCTTGCCGTTGATCTTCACGGTGACGTACGAAGTATCTCCGGAAAGCGCCTCACGGGCGTTGCCACGGGAGGCTTCGATGCTGTCGGTGACGGAATACGCGGTGACCTGCTTGGCAGGAGACTTCTCCGCGGTGGCGTACAGATTATGCGACACGATGCCGCCAGTGGCCAACAGCCCCACTGCCGCAACCGTTGCGACAATCTTCACCATCTGAGATTTGCCCGGCAAGGCAAACGTAGTTGGTTGGGCATGTTTCTTATGGCTAGCCATTCTGCTCCTACATCGGGTACAATTCCTCGGCGGATTCCGTGCCTAGGCACGGCGCACAACCGCTAGGGTTCCGCCGGAATGCGCGCAACTGCATATAGTCTACCGCACCCCAAGGAACTTGAAGATAACGTATGCAACGCGCAGGCGACGGGCCGAATCATCGTTCCGACTGACTACTTGGCATTTTCACTTTGGCGTCTCCGCTGGAAGCGGTGTCCCCATCGGAAGCGGCCGCATCCATATCCAACGCCTTGGCCTGGCTGATCAGATCATCCAAATCGGAAGCGCGCAACGCGCCGGCCTGCTGGAAGATGATCTGCTGCTTCTTGACGACCATCAGCGTCGGCACTGCCTGAACCTTGGCCGCGGCGGCCAGATCGGGATTCTGATCGATATCCACCTTCGCGAAATAGACGTCCGGATTCGCCTCGCTTGCCTTCTCGAACGTTGGGCCGAATGCACGGCACGGACCGCACCACGTGGCCCAGAAATCCACGAACACTAGATCATTGGATTCGACGACCTGGTTGAAATCCTGCGAAGTGACTGCATGCGTTGCCATATGCGTTCCCCATTCCCCGGCTTACGCTATAAGCCGATTTCAAAAACAATATCGTGCAATGCTGCGCAATATTGCGAAAGACCGTTTGCGAAAAGTATATAGCCGCACGCCACGCAAACACACTGCCGCACCCGATTGCGCTATGGGAAGAATCGGAAGCACGTGACATTCACATGCCGTGCGTGATAATGGAACCATGCCAGTGATGAATGATGAAGTGCCCGACGAGGGCGATTTCGACGCCAACCGCCATCGCGGGGAATTCGACGACATTACGCCGGAGGATTTCATCCGCGGAATGGGCAACCCTCCGGGATGGCTCCCATCGGACGAAATCAACCGCATGCGCCGCGAAATACCGATTCCGTACGTCGTGGTCGTGCCGGTGCGCACCGACGATCTCGGCAGGGTGGCGCAAATCGGCTCGCTGCTGCGCGTCACCGACGACGGCGGCATCGAACGCACATTGATCGCCGGACGTGTGCTCTATCACGAATCGTTGCGTGAAGCGGTGGCGCGCAACGTCGCAAAAGATTTGGGCGATATCGCCCTGCCGCAGCTGCCGATCAGCCTGCAGCCGTTCACCGTGGCCGAATTCTTCCCGACACCCGGCCTATCCGACTATTACGATCCACGCCAACATGCGATCGCGCTGTGCTACGTGGTGCCGATCGCCGGCGATTGCAAGCCGCAGGACGAGACGCTCGACGTGGAATGGGTCGACCCGTCCGGAGACATGCTCGACACCTTCGTCGGGCAGATGGCCAACGGCTACGGCACCATCGTGCGGCAGGCGCTCGCATGGACCGGCAAGTAGGACAAGCCGCGCAAGCGGGGCAAAAGCCAAGCAAACTAGGCGAACAGGCAGATAGGGGAGGATTAGAAAAATATGACGATTGAACTGAACAACAACATATATACGGACGGCGGCAACGATACCGAAACCACGCCGGTGGTGCTCGTGCACGGCTTCCCGGTGGACCACCGCATGTGGGACGAGTGCGCGGCGGCTTTACGCGACCAAGCTGTGAAACAAGGCGTGAAACCATTTGCGATCTGGGCTCCGGACATGCCCGGCGCCGGCGAAGGACCGATTCCGTCCGACGAAGACAGCGGCGGCAAGGACGCCGACGGCGCGTTCCCATACGGACTGGACCGCATGGCGGACGCGTACGTGGACCTGCTGCACGCCGCCGGCTACGGCAAAGCCATCTGGGTGGGCCTGTCGATGGGCGGCTACCTGATTCTCGACATCCAACGCCTGCATCCGGAAGCGGTGGCGGCGCTCGCCCTGTGCGACACGAAAGCCGACGCCGACTCCGCCGACATGCGATTGAAGCGCGTCGCAATCGCCACCGACTGCGAAACGACCGGCACACACGAGCCGGTCATGGGATTCGCCGTGCCGTCGGAAGCCGATTCCACCGTGAAGCAGTCGGACGCCTACTGCAGGCAGTTCGAAACGTGGATCAACGAACAGCCCGCCGACGGCATCGCCTGGCGCGAACGCATGGCCGCTGGCCGTCCCGACCTGAACGACGTGCTGCCGAACATCAACGTGCCAGTCGCAGTAATCTGCGGCGACAAGGACCCGTCCAGCCCGCCGGCAGTGATGAAGCCGGTCGCCGACGCGATGACGAAAACCGACGTGACGATGACGGTGATCGACGACTGCGGCCACTTCAGCGCGTACGAACACCCCGACCAGGTGGCCGCCGCGTTGCTGGAACTGGTGAAGCGAGTCGGCTGAGCCGGCTGCGACGATTATCTGTGGCAGACCATCCGGCGTATCGACAAGATATAGAGAAAATATATAAAACGTATATACGAAATATGTACTACGTATGTATAAAGAATATATTCCGTATATAACACGCATGAAAGAGGCAACACAACCATGAGCGTGTTCTCACCACTGGCATTGACGCAGACCCTGCCGTTCCTGCCACTCGCCCAAGGAGACATCGACTACGAAGTGGCACGACGCGGCGAACCCGACCTGTTCGCCAAAGTCCTGGCGGAACCGGCAACGAAAGTCATCCTCGTCAAAGACGGCAAAGTGGCCGTGCCGCACGGCCAAGGCGCCATCGCCGACTACGCCAACGTGAAAATGCGCCTCGCCCAACTGCCGGGCGCGTACGTTGCCGCGGAACTCGAATCGCACCCATCGGCGCTCGCGATATTCCTCGGCTCGTACGGCGGACGATTGGGCGAGCACGTCGTCGCCGTGGACGTGACGCACGTCCAGCCGAACGATACGACGATTACGGTTGCGACGGCTTGCAGCGGGGGAGCGGACGACGCGTTCGCCGAAGTGCCGGCGCATGAATCGCAGGAAAACGCGAAATCGCTGCTGGAAAGCGCGGCAACCCGATTCGACTGGGTGGACCTGCGCGGATTCGCGCCCCACGCCAGCGCACGCGAAGCCGGACAGGCAACCTCCGCCATCTCGCTCAGCATGTGGCACGCCCGGCAGCGTCACTGCCCGACGTGCGGCGCGCCCGTCGAACCGGCGCTCGGCGGCTGGGCTCAACATTGCATGAACGACGAGGATGGCAATCGTTTGCTGTTCCCCCGAATCGAACCCGCGGTGATCACCGCGATCGTCGACCATGATGACCGTCTGCTGCTGCAGCACAACAGCGCATGGCGCAACAACGGCCTGTACTCGGTTTCGGCCGGATTCGTGGAGGCTGGCGAAAACCTGGAGCACGCATGCCGGCGCGAGGCCAAAGAGGAAGTCGGCATCGAAATAGGCGAACTCAAATATCTCGGCTCCCAGCGTGGCCATTCCCCTCGTCTCTCATGATGGCGTTCAAAGGCGTGGCGGTCACCACCGACGTGCACGTGGACGGCGAGGAAACGTTGCAGGCGCGTTGGGTCACACGCGACGAATACATGAGCGAACTGGTTTCGGGACGTATGGAGGCTCCGGGCAAAGCACGATCGCACGCTACATGATTGAGGAATGGCTCGGCCACGACCTGCCGTGACAAGACCTGCCATTATAAAAGGTGGTATCGGCTGAGCCTGTCTTCGGGGCGGTTGCCGGGGGAGCTTGTTTAGGTATTCGTTTGGGCACTCGTCTGCGTATCATGCTGCATGGTATGTACCGTTAAGAGAGTGAATGAGGAAACCACATACATGTCTGATAGAAGTGGGCAGAACGATACGGACAACAGCTTCGCCGGCATCTCGTTTGAAGGGGTGAATGCCGTGCCGCCGCAGTCTGGTGAGAACGGCGATACGATCAATCTCGCCGACGTGGCCGATGTGTCCGAACAGGACGACGTGTCCAACGCCGCCACCGAGACCATGCCGCCGTTGAATTTCGCATCGGACCAGACCCAGCCGTTCCAGTCATTCCCGACGGCCGGTGCCGCCGAAACCACGCCTGCCGGAACTGTCCCCAACGGAGCTGTTCCCACTGGTGCCATTCCTACCGGTGACATGCCCTCATCCACGCCCGCTCCCGCCATTCCCGTGCTCACCATGCCGGTCGAAGGAGAAGCCGTCGTGGCCAAGAAACGCAAACTGCCGCTGATCATCACCGGAATCGTGCTCGCCGTGCTGGTGGTCGCCGCGATCGCCGGCTTCTTCACCGCACGCTGGTACTTCCAAGACAAGGCCGCGCCGGGCGTGACCTTCGGCGGAACCAGTGTGGCCGGACAGACCGCCGACCAGCTGAAAAACACGGTGACGGCCGCCGTGAAGAACACCACCGTGAACATCAAGGACGGCAACGGCAACAACGCTTCCGGCAGCCTGAGCGACCTCGGCGTGAGCTACAACGTCGACAAGACGGTCACGGAACTGCTCGCCGCCAAGCACCAGACCAACGGCGCACTCGAATACATCAACGAAGTCAACCCGTTCGTCAAGAAGAACGTGCCGCTGAACGCCAAGTCCAACAAGCTGGCCCTCAGGACGTTCGTCACCGACAAATTCGTGCAGGACGCCGACCGCGCGGTACCGTCCACCGCATCGTACGATGCCAACGCGCGCGCCTCGTCGCAGTGGAAGGCCGCGGCGGCAGGTCCCCGAAGGTGGACAACGTGATCGACGCGGTCGCCAAAGCAATCGCGAACCCGGGGCACAGCGGCAGCGTGACGATCACGTACGAAACCATCGACGTGCCGGTCGCACTGCCTGAAGCCCAAAACGTGGCCGACCAGGCAAACGCGCGACTGAACGCGCCGATCGTGCTGGACAACGGACAAGGCAAGACCTTCCAGATTCCAGCCGAAGTCGTGGCCTCATGGCTGAAAACCGACGCCGACCTCGAACACGGCACGCTTTCGCTGTCCTACGATGACAACGCCATCACCAACTACGTGCAGCAGCAGGTCCCAGCCCAGCTCAACCAGGACGCGGTCGACCAGGAAGACGCCGTCGACAACAGCGGCAAAGTGCTGGCCACCATCGTCAAAGGCGTGAACGGCGTGAAGGTCAAGAACATGGAGGCGCTCGCACCGAAGATCGGCGAAGCGCTCAAAAACGGCCAAGGCGCCACCATTCCGGTGGACGGCGACGTGCAGAACTTCAAAACCGTGCAGAAGAAGAGCGAATACCGCATCGTGGTGGACCGCACCGCGCAAACCGCCACCGTGTATCACAACGACGAGGCCGTCAAGACCTTCCCGGTGTGCACGGGCACCACCGGCAAGCACGAAACCGACCTGGGCACCTTCTACATCTACCTCAAGTATCAGATCCAGGACATGACCGGCCTGAACGACGACGGCTCGCGCTACCTGTCCAAGGGTGTGAAGTGGGTAAGCTACTTCTACGGCGGCGAAGGCTTCCACACGGCAAGCTGGAACAATTACGGCATCGCCCACGGCGACCCGGCGCACTACGGCTCCCACGCTGCGTGAACATGTACGAAGCCGATTCCAAGTGGATCTACGACAACTGCCCGGAAGGCACCATCGTGCAGGTAGTCGGCGCCATGCCATCCGGACCGGTACGCTGACCCGTTACGCGTGGCGCGGGTGCGCGGCGTCGCATACGCCGTACAATGGGCGGCATGAGCGAAGCAAACGATAGCAAAGTGAACCTCGACGTGCCCGAGCACCTCGAATACTCCGACGAGCACGTGTGGGTGGATTCCTCCGTCGAACCCGCCATGGTGGGCGTTACCGAATACGCCACCGAACAGTTCGGCGAACTCGTGTACATCGATTTGCCTGAAGTCGGTACGCAGGTCGAAGCTGGCGACGAAGTGGCGGAATTCGAATCCTCCAAGGCGGTCACCGCGCTGGTCTCGCCGGTGGCTGGCACCATCCGCTACGTCAACAACGAGGCTGCGGACGATCCGAGCATTGTGACGGACGATCCGTACGGCGAGGGCTGGATTTTCAAGATCGAGCTTGAGGATGACGAGCCTGACCTGCTTAGCGCTGACGAGTATGCCAAGATTGTGGCTGACTGAATAGCACGGACGTCTAGTTTTAATTACGGCTGCGGCCGGCGGGTACGATGCGCGGCACACTCAAGGCCGTTCGGCCGGGCTTACGGTCGCGCATCGTACCCGCCGGCCGCAGCCTTTTTATGGGAAGTGCCTTGCGGGGCCCTGAAAGTTCCCTGATTTTCTCGGTGGCGTTACTGTTTGTTCGAACGCGACCCCTATAGTGGGCATATGAGTGAAATTCAGCCGTTGCCGCAGTTCCCGCCGCAGCGTGCGCCGCAGCACGACCAGCAGCGCGAACAGCAGCGTATGGGGGAGCGGATGGACGATTCTTGCGATGACATGCCCACCGTGCCGATTCCGGCACGCAAGGTGGTCACCACCTTCGACGCGGCCTCCAGACATGAGCGTCTTGAAGTCAAACCGCCGCTGACCAGGCTGTTCCGCCGCACGATCACCAAAGCATTCAGCGTCTGGCTGAAATTCTCGACCGCATTGGTACGGTCGCTCGACTGGTATCCACGTGTCGAACCCTACGTCGGCTATGGCACCGAACATTACTCCCGACTGATCTGCCGTACCGTATACGGCCCGTTCAAACGGCAGGCCGGCCGCCTGATTCGCGGCATCCGTGGCATGCTGATGGTGCCGTCCCCGCATACCAAAGTGCGGATCGCCATCGATGACGTGCCCATCGAAACAGTGCAGGTGGGTGCGTCGGAAGTATACGACGCGATCGACAGCAATCCTGATATTTCCAGCGAATTCGCTGCATCCGACGATGCCGGCTACCTCGACCTCGTCGCCGAGCATTCACTCGAACCGGGCATCCACAACGTCTCGTACAAAGTGCGCAGCCGCAAGCCGGTCAACGCCAACCTTTTCACCATTCCCAGCGGCACCAAAGTGGGCGTGATCTCCGACGTGGACGACACCATCATGGTCACGCAGGCGCCGCGCCTGATGAAGGCCGCCTACAATCTGCTGCTGCTTAATCCGCGCAAAAAGTGCCGGTGGCCAGCATGAACCTGCTGTTCAACCGCATCGCGGACATGTTCCCGGACGCGCCGTTCTTCTACCTGTCCACTTCGCCATGGAATGTGGAAAGCTCGATCCGCCATTTCATTACGAACCACGGTTTTCCGGAAGGTCCGCTGCTGCTGCGCGACCTCGATCCTCGTCCGAAAACGTTCATTCCTTCCGGAGTGCAGCACAAACTCGAGTATGCCGAACAATTGATGGCTGATTTTCCTGATATGAAGTTCATTCTGATTGGCGATGACGGGCAGAAGGATCCGACCACGTACGCCACGATCGCACGCCGATACCCAGGGCGTGTGCTGGCGATCGGCATCCGGCAACTGTCCCCGCGCGAAGTGACCGGCAATTTCGGTTCCGTTGCCGGGCGCGTGGCCACGCAGCCGATGCCGGTCACCGACGTGCCGGTATTCACGGGAACGACCGGATCGAACATCATGAAAACCATGCTGCCGTACCTGCGCGCCACCCAAGCCGCGGATGGCGAAACCGACTGACGGCCCGGAATCCGGCAGCATGCATGGCTGCACGGTGCGGCTGCCGGAAGCATCGGCGCACATCGCCGTCGGAAAGTTAGGCGGCGCAGGCCGGTATAATCGCGTGCATGAGTGAATTTCGGGGCATGAACGACCCGTCCGCATCGGAGCAGGATGGGTTCGGCGCGATTCCGCGCGCGAAACGGGTGCCGAAGGAGCGCACCTTCCATGGCGACACCTTCATCGATCAATACGAATGGCTGCGCGACAAGCAATCGCAGGACGTTCAAGACTACGTGGCGGCACAGAACCGCTATTGCGAACAGCGTATGGCACCGCTCAAATCACTGCGGAAGACGCTGTTCGAGGAATTCAAATCGCATGTGCAGGAAACCGACATGTCCGTGCCGACGCGCATGGACGGCTACTGGTACTTCACCCGCACCATGCAGGGGCGGCAATACGCCACGCAATGCCGGGTGCCGATCCGCGGCGCGGACGATTGGGATCCGCCGACGGTGGAGGCCGGCGTGCCGCTCGACGGCGAACAGGTGGTGTTCGATACGAACGTCGAAGCGGAAGGCCACGATTTCTTCCGCATCGGCGGCATGGACATTTCCAAGGACGGCCGTTGGATGCTGTACGGCACCGACACGACTGGTGACGAACGCTACGATTTCCGCATCCGCGATCTTGAGACCGGCGACGAGCTGGAGGAGCGGTTCGAAGGAATCGGCGGAGCCTGCTTCACACCGGACGCGCAATGGGTGTTCTACGTGCTGCTCGACGACGCGTGGCGTCCGTACGCGGTGATGCGCCACCGTGTCGGCACCCCCGTCGCGGATGACGTGGAGGTCTACCGCGAGACGGACGAACGCTTCTGGGTGGGCATCGGACTGTCCTTCGACGAACGGAACATCGTGATCGGCACCGGTCGAAAACCACCACCGAGGTGCTGATGCTGCCGGTGGACACCCCAGAGGCTCGTTCCGGGCGTTCATTCCGCGCGAAACCGACGTGGAATACGATGTGAGCTTCGCCTGCTTCGAAGGCGCGGGGGAGCATGGCGAGGATATTCCGCTCGCGTGGTGTACCACAACGCGTTGAATCCGAATTTCGAGATCGATGTGATCGATATGCGGACGCACGAGCCTCCATACCGGCTGGGCGAAGGCGTGCGCGTGGCGGTCGGATCGCCCTACGGTTGCGAGCACGGCGACGACGTGGACCCCGGCGCCTCCTCCATGCCGATCGGCACCCCGTATTCAAATCCCTGCAATCCCGCCATTTTGCAGGGCGCGCACGGCTTGGGCATCGAGGGTATCTCGATCCATCGGCATTTCGTCGCATTGCAATACCGCGCGGAAAGCCTGCCGCACATCGCGGTGATGACGAAACGGGCCGCCGCCGAGGATTTCCTGGCCGGCCGGCCATGGCGGTTCACCGAACTGGTGCCGCACGCGCTGGAGGACGATTGGGACGTCGACGAATCCGTGGACGAGATCAACGAGGAACGCGCCGAGATCTGGGGCAAACTGGACGCGGCCGCCGCCGCGCAAGGCAAGGGATCGGCCGTGCATGGCGTCTCGCGTCGGGCGATGACGTCGTCGGACGGCGCCACCGCCGACCGCATGCCGGGGGAGACGCGCCGCCTGTATTCGATCGGCGTTGGCGGCAACCCCTCGTATGACGCGCCGCGCATGCGCTACTCGTTCGCCAGCTACACGCGCCCCGGCGAACTGCACGATTACGATCCGGACACCGGCGAGGACCGTCTGCTCAAACGCGCCACCGTGCTGGGTGGTTTCGATCCGCGCGACTACATGGAACGCCGGGTGTGGGTCACCGCGCGCGACGGCGAACGCATCCCCGTCTCGCTGGTATGGCGACGTGACGTGCCGACTTGCGATTCCGCCATGTTCATCACCGGCTACGGCGCATACGAGATCAGCTCCGATCCGGGATTCGCGGTGTCGCGCATCAGCATGCTCGACCGCGGCGTGCTGTACGCCGTGCCGCACATCCGCGGCGGCGGCGAAATGGGACGCGCCTGGTACGAGCAGGGGCACCTGCTCAACAAGAAGCATTCGTTCGAGGACTTCATCGACGCCACGCGCGCGCTGCAACGCGCCGGACTGGCTCGCCGCTGCGTACGGTGGCGAACGGCGGCTCGGCGGGCGGCCTATTGATGGGGGCGTCGCCAACATGGCTCCGGAATGCTATGCGGGCGTGGAGGCGGATGTGCCGTTCGTGGACGCGCTGACCTCGATCCTTGATCCTTCGCTGCCGCTGACCGTCACCGAATGGGACGAGTGGGGCGATCCGCTGCACGACGCGGATGTGTACGCGTATATGAAGTCGTACACGCCATACGAGAATGCGCCAGATAGTGAAAATGATGAAAGAACTGCCGTTTTTCCGAAAATTTTCATTACCACATCCATGAACGACACCCGCGTGCTGTATGTGGAGCCGATGAAATGGCTGGCTCGGCTGCAGCATGCCGGTGTGGACGCCGTGGCGAAAATCGAGGTGGAAGCCGGCCATGGGGGTACGTCCGGGCGGTACAAGCAATGGGAGGAAGTCTCGTACGAGAACGCCTGGTGCCTGTCGGTGATGGGCATCGGCAGCTGACTGGCCGCCGACTGCCGGAATGGGCTGTCCATTTGCTGAGCTGTTTTAGTCCGATAGGTGAATCACTGACTAGAGTCGCGTGCTATGAGTGATTCTGCAAAGAAGTACACCATCGCCGTCATTCCGGGCGATGGCATTGGCAAGGAAGTGACTCCGTGGGCCCAGAAGGCTCTGGAGAAGGCGGCCGAGGCGTCGCCGAATTCGATTACGAGCATTTCGACCTCGGTGCCGAACGCTATCTGCGTGACGGCGCGATCCTCCCGGAAGAGGAAGAGGAGCGCATCAAGAAGACCGACGCCATCCTGCTGGGCGCCGTCGGCGATCCGCGCATCAAGGCGGGCATTCTGGAACGCGGCCTGCTGCTCAAGCTCCGCTTCGACCTGGACCAGTACGTGAACCTGCGTCCGTCCAAGCTGTACAAGGGCGTTACCTCGCCGCTCGCCAACCCGGGTGACATCGATTTCGTCGTCGTGCGTGAAGGCACCGAAGGCCTGTACTGCGGTGCCGGCGGAGCGGTCCGCCGTGGCACCCCGAACGAGGTGGCCACCGAAGTCTCCATCAACACCGCCTACGGTGTGGAGCGCGTGGTGCGTTACGCCTTCCAGCTGGCCATGAAGCGCAGGAAGCACGTGACCCTCGTGCACAAGAAGAACGTGCTCGTCACGCCGGCGACATGTGGCAGCGCATCGTCAACAAAGTGGCCGAGGAATACCCGGAGGTCACCCACGACTACCTGCACATCGACGCGACCACCATCTTCATGGTGTCCAACCCGTCCCGCTTCGACGTGATCCTGACCGACAACCTCTTCGGCGACATCATCACCGACGAGGCCGGTGCCGTGGTCGGTGGCGTCGGCTACTCCGCTTCGGGCTGCATCAACGCGTCCAACGAGTATCCGTCCATGTTCGAGCCGATCCACGGTTCCGCTCCGGACATCGCCGGCCAGAACAAGGCCAACCCGACCGCAGCCATCCTGTCCGCAGCCATGCTGCTCGAGCATCTCGGATTCGACGACGCTGCCAAGAAGATCCACGTCGCCGTTGAGGCTGACATCGAGGAGCTCGGCTCCACCACGCGTTCCACCGACGAGGTCGGTCGCGACATTCTGGCGCGCATGTGAGACGACATATAAAGATATGTGACGGCATGTGACGGTTCGAAAAGCCGAGAAATCGGCTGATTCCGACTTCCGTCCCATCCTTTGAGACGCCCACCGAAAAGGGTTTTTCCCGAATCGGCGGGCGTCTTCGCATATTCGGGGATTTTTCAGGGGCCACCTAAGGTGGAATCGGGTGGAAATGGGCAAACTTGGGATATTGTTGAGACATGAGTGATAACAACGCCGATTTCAACGGCACCGGTCAAGTCAACAATCCAACGTCGGATAACGCAGCCCAGGCCGACTACAACCAACCGTACATTCCACAACAGAACGATGCGCAGATGAACCATCCGGAGTCGCAGCCGGAAACCCCCGCATACGATCAGAACTCCGCCGCATACACTCAGCCCGCTCAGCCGGCCGAGCCTGCCGTTCCGGCGTACGATCCGAACGCTTCCGCATACAGCCAGTATGGCCAGGCCGCTCAGCCGTCATACGGTCAGCCGGCGACTCCGGCCCCGGCATACGGTACGGCTCCCGTCTATACCCAGCCGGCTCAGCCGGCCACGCCCGCTGCTCCGGTATATGATCCGAACGCCGCATCGTACAACCAGTACGGTCAGTATGGCCAGCCGTCCCAGCCTGCCCAATCTGCGCAGCCGTCGTACGGTCAGCCGGCAGCCCCGGCGTATGACCCCAACAACGCTTACGCCCAGCCGGATTACAACCAAGCGAACTACGGACAGCAGGGCTACGCGGCCCCGTCTTACAACCAATCCGCCTACACCCAGCCCGCCTACGCGCAGCAGCCGGCATACGGCCAGCCCGTCGCACCGGCCGGATACGCCCAGAAGTCGAAACTGGCAGCCGGTCTGCTTGGCATCTTCCTGGGCTGCTTCGGCGTGCACAACTTCTACTTGGGCAACACCGGCAAGGCCGTGGCACAGCTGCTGCTGACCGTCATCGGCTGGATTCTCATCATCGGCCAGCCGTCGCAGGCATCTGGGGACTGGTGGAAGGCATCCTGATTCTGTGCTCCCACTACGGCTCGCAATGGCACCGTGACGCTCAAGGCGTCGAACTGCAGGATTGATGACTCGAGGACTTTACAAACAGCCGGGCGGCAAACTCGTTGGAGTGACTGTCCGGCTTTCTCATGCCGATCCGGATTGTACCGATTCGGATTACGCCGATTCGGACTATATTGATTCGGCTCATACGAATGCCGTGAAAACGGTTCCATACGCTGGGCCGGCTGCATCATCGACTGTTATCGAATGCCATATCGACGGCGATTTCTTCCTCGACGGGGACGATGCCGGAACGCGGAATCTCTTGCATTCCATGGAATGTGCGCTGGAACAGTGCGCGGCCCGTTGCCTCAGCGGTTCGATGGTTTCCGAACGTGACGTGACCGCCGCCGTCGAACGGACGATGCTGCACCATCCGGACGTGCGCATCGTCGGCATGGGCGCGCGTGGCATCGCCATCGCCTTTCAACGTGCGATTGACGGCATCGATGGCGCCGATGGCATTGCCGGTATCGGCGGTAATGATGTTACGAAAGTGGAACCACGCGACGACCTGCGCATTCGGCGGCATACCAGCCCAATGGAAACCGCAGAAACCGCGGAAATCGCAAAAAACATTGAAAACGCTGGAACCGCGGAAAGCGACGAAAACGCTGGAACCGTTGGAACCGGCGAAATCGCCGAAACCGGCAATTGGGCGGAATACGCGCGACGCTGGCACGCACTCAAACCGAACATCGTGCACGACGACCCCCGCAAACCGCAGGAACAAATGGACCTCGACGTCGAATGGGCGCGCGAAGTGGCTGCCGGAACCCGCGAACCCACCCTGCGTTTCTGGGAATGGGCCGAGCCGGCCGTGGTCATCGGCAGATTCCAGTCGCTCGAAGACGAAGTCAACGTGCACACCGCGCAAGACGAAGGATTCCACATAGTCCGCCGCTGCACCGGCGGGGGAGCGATGTTCATCGAACCAGGCAACACCATCACCTACTCGCTGTACGCGCCACTCGACTTCGCCCACGGCATGAGCGTCGAGGAATCCTACGAACTCTGCGACTACTGCTCGTCGAAGCGTTACGCGCCCTCGGCCTCAACGTACGATTCGCCGGACTCAACGACATCGCCACACAATACGGCAAACTCGGCGGCGCCGCGCAACGCCGGTTCGCGCCCACCCACGGCGGACCCGGCGCGATTCTGCACCACGTCACGCTCGCCTACGACATCGACGCGGAAAAGATGACCCGCGTGTTGAACATCTCACGAGAGAAAATGTCCGACAAAGCGGTGAAATCAGCGGCAAAACATGTCGATCCCATGCGCTCTCAAACCGGCATGGGCCGAGACGAGGTAGTGGCGCGACTGGTCGACGCCGCCGTTCGAGTTACAATGTAGCCCGAATGGTCGATGGTGCCCGACTTAACGAGCGTTGGCATGGATGTCGACAACGAAAAACGCAGAAGCACGTCGGAACGGAGGCACGTCGATGGTCACCCCGAATGGAACCAACGGAATCAATGGTTTTGGTGGTTTCGACGATGAGCGTGAGACGTTGCTGCACACCGCGCTGTTCAAGCAGGTTTCGTCCGAAGAAGCCCGGGAACTGCTGCCGTATCTGCAGCATGCCGAATACGACAAGGGCGATTTCATCTTCCGCGAGGGAGACACCGACCATCGCATGTATCTGCTGGAGGAAGGCCGCGTCAAACTGACCAGACAATCCTCCGACAAGCGTGTGCAGCTGCTGAGCATCCACGCGTACGGCGAAGTGCTGGGCGAGATTCCGGTGTTCGATCCGCATGGCGGACCGCGTACCGCTTCGGCGGTGGCGATGACCAACGGCACGCGTGTGGTCTGGCTGGAACATGACGCGCTGTTCGACTGGCTCGACGAACATCCGCGCGTGGCCGTGGACATGCTGCAGGTATTGGCGCACCGCATGCGCAGCAACAACGAACGCATATGCGATCTGGTGTTCATGGACGTTCCCGGACGACTCGCCAAAACACTGCTCAATCTGGCATCACGATTCGGCGAACCGGTCGAAGCCGGCCTGAAGGTGCCGCACGATCTGACACAGGAGGAGATGGCGCAGCTCGTCGGATCCTCACGCGAAACGGTGAACAAGGCGTTGATGGATTTCGCTAACCGCGGATGGATCGCCAGGGAAGGCCGGTCCATCATCATCTACCAGCCGGGCATGCTGATTCGCCGATCAAGACGATGACATTCGGCTGGTTTTCGGCTGATTTCCAACTTTTCCTAAGAAATTGTCTGTTTTGTGAGAAACCCGTGACGGCTTCCGGCACATGCGTTGGCGGGCATGTGTTTAGTAGACCCGCCACTTTAGAATGGGCGTCATGCCCAAGAAGAAGACCCTTACCGTTCAACGTGTGCTCGCATTGGTAATCGCATACATCACGTTATGCGTGGGCGGCGGCGTTGTGACGAGTATTTTCTTTATGCCCGCTGTGTTCGCCGCCAATAACGCGGCCAAAGCCGTCATTCCGTCCCTTGCGGTCGAAGGCATCGATTTTGATGTGACCTCGCTCCCGCAACGCTCGACGATGTATTTCAACGACGGCAAGACCGCTTTCGCGGAATTCTATACGCAGAACCGCGAGGTCGTGCCGCTGAAGAAAATCTCCAAAGCCATGCAGCAGGCCGTCGTGGCCCGTGAAGACAAGCGCTTCTTCGAACATACCGGCGTGGACGTGCAGGGCGTGTTCCGAGCGTTCTTCCAAACCTACGTCAGAGGCGGCGACCAGCAGGGCGGTTCCACGCTGACGCAGCAGTACGTCAAGAACGTGCTGTCCACCCAAGCCCGTGAAGACGACGATCCGATCGCCGAATACCATGCGACGGAAGACACCGTGCACGCAAGCTACGCGAGATGCTGATCTCGGTGCAGATCGAAAAGAAATACTCCAAAGCCGAGATCCTGCAGGGCTACCTCAACATCGCGCAGTTCGGCCGCAACAACCTGTGCGGCGTGGAAATGGCCGCCAAACGCTACTTCAATGTCTCCGCTTCGGAACTGAACGTCATCCAGGCGGCGACCATCGCGGCAATCACCAAGAATCCGCAGAACTTCGATCCTTCCGTGGAAGCCAACCAGAAGGAAGCCGAACACCAGCGCAACATCGTGCTGCAGCTGATGCACGACCAGGGCTACATCACCTCCGAAAAGGAATTCAAAGACGCCATCAACACGCCGTTGAAGGATACGCTGAACCTGCAGGACGTGAGTTCCGGATGCCAGTCGGCCATTGAAAACACCGGCTTCTTCTGCTCGTACGTGGTCAACCAGATCCTGAAGAACAAGGCGTTCGGCAAGGACGACGAGGCGCGCGAGAAGCTGCTGAAGGAAGGCGGTCTGAAGATCGTCACCACGCTCGACCGCAACGCCAACAACGCGGCCATGCAGGCGGCGAACAGCACCGTGCCGGCCACCGACCCGTCCGGATTCGAAGTGATGATCGCGGCCGTGAAGCCGGGCACCGGCGAAATCCTGTCGTTCGGCATCAACCGAACCTACGACGCCACGGATGACGCCCGAACGGACGAGACCAAGACCTCCATGAACTACATGGTCGACCAGGAGGACGGCGGCGGCATGGGCTTCAACGTCGGCTCCACCTGGAAGCCCATCAACATGGTGGCGTGGATGCAGAAAGGCCACTCCATCAACGAGTCGCTCGTCACATCCACCGTCTACGACACGTCGAAGTTCAACTGCAACGGCTACGGTTTCGTCGGCCCGTGGAGGGTGCAGAATTCCGGCGGCGGCACCACCTCTCCGGAAAGCCACTGCAGGGTCTGATCAAGTCGCACAACACCACGCAGGCCTCGATGGCGTCGAACATCGGCCTGTGCGCGATCGCCGACGCGGCCAAGGAGATGGCTACCACAACGCCATCTCCAACGCGTCCGACATCTACTCCGCGAACTCGTTCCAGCCGCCAATGACCATCGGTACGGTGCAGGCGTCGCCGTTGACCATGGCCAACGTGTACGCCACCATGGGCGCCAACGGCGTGGAATGCACTCCGATCGCCATCACCAAGGTGACCGACCGCAGTGGCAGCAAGGTGAAAGTGCCGTCCGCGAACTGCCATCAGGCCATCGACCCGGACATCGCGCAGACCGTGTCCTACGCGCTGAACCAAGGTGTCGTGCAGCCTGGCGGCGAAGCGTCGACCACGCAGCTCGACAACAATCGCAAGACCTTCGCCAAGACCGGTACCAACGAGAACACGGTGATGACCACCGCAGGTTTCGTGCCGAACCAGGTCGCGGCGTTCGTCGCGGTCGCCGACGCGCAGGACCCGATCAACAACACCTTCGACAACAAGACCATCAACGGCGTGTACCGCCCGTCCTGGTACGGCATGTACATCGCAACGCCGGCGTGGAAGCAGTTCATGAACACGTATCTTGCCGCCATCAACGCGCCGATTGACAACGATTACGGAAAGGGTGCCGACAAGTACACGGTTTCGAAGGGCGCCACCAGAACATACAACCAGTACCAATACCAGCGCCAGCAGAACAGTCAGCAGCAAAGCCAGCAGCAGACCAACCAAGGCCAGCAGCAGCAAAGCCAGCAGCAGACCAACCAAGGCCAGCAGCAGCAATCGCAGCAACAGCCTGCCGAGCAGCAAAATGGTCAGCAGCATCAATAGTTGCGATTGCCGGCTATACGTGCTGACTGGCCGCACTGGCTGCCTGCGCTGACTGTTCACGCCGCTGGAGCGTAAAATCGCATGGCAAAGTGAACAGTCCATGACGCCCGCCCCAACCGGCGGCGTTCTGCTTACAATGCAATCGGTACATGCCTGTCGCGTGGGAACGCGGTGCGGATATCGACGATTCAGGCGATACCAACGATTCATAAGAGAGATGACAATGAGCGAAGACAAGAAGAACGGCAAGCAGAACAAGACGGTCAAACCGTTCGATCCGATGACGTTGCGTGGCGTCACCGTGCGCAACCGCATCTGGCTGCCGCCAATGGACACGTATTCCGCATTGGCGCAGGACGCAAGCCCACGCCATTCCACTACCAGCATTACGTTTCGCGTGCGATGGGCGGCTTCGGCATGATCATCATGGAAGCGACCGCCGTCGCGCCGGAAGGCCGCATTTCGCCGTGCGATCTGGGATTGTGGGATGACGGACAGATGGACGCATGGCGTGGATCGTGGCCGACGCGAAGGCAGCGGGTGCACGATGGCGGTGCAGCTCAACCACGCCGGACGCAAGGGTTCCACCGGCTGCCACGCGATCGGTTTCGATGGACAGAGCGTGCCGGAGGAGCAAGGCGGATGGCGGACGGTTTGCCCAAGCGCCAACGCATACGGTTCCCTGGCTCGTCCGCGCGCACTGAGCGTCGATGAGATCCACACCATCGTGGACCAGTTCCGCGACGCCGCCTGGCGTGCCATGAACATCGGCTTCGACGCGGTGGAAGTCCATGCCGCGCACGGCTACCTGCTGTCGCAGTTCCTCGACCCGCTCATCAACGAGCGTGACGACGAGTACGGCGGATCGTTCGACAATCGCGTCCGCATGCTGGTCGAAGTCGTGGATGCGATTCGTTCCGTCGTGCCCGATACCATGCCGGTGCTGGTGCGCGTCTCCGCCACCGATTGGGCCGCAGGCGGTTGGGACCTTGACCAGACCGTCGAACTGGCTAAGATTCTGAAGGCCCACGGCGTGGACCTGATTGACGTGTCCACAGGCGGATTGATTCCCGACGTGACCATTCCGGTGAAGCCCGACTACCAAGTGCCGTTCGCCGAACAGGTGCGCAGTCGCGCGGGCATTCCCACCACCGCAGTCGGCTCATCACCAAGCCGAAGCAGGCGAAGAAGATTCTGAAGTCGGGCGCCGCCGACGCCGTGGAAATCGGCCGCGCTGCACTGCGCGACCCGTATTGGCCGCTCCGTGCCGCCCACAAACTGGACGTGCCGGTCGAGGAAGCCCCTACCAGCCGCCATACCTCCGCGGCGCCTTCCGCTGACCCTTCCCCTCCCTTCTTCCTCTTTTTTATTGCGAAAAGTAGCCACAACCCAACGCAACATAACAAAAAAAACGAGTGGGAGGGCGGGCGTCCTGTTCACGACCGTAAGCTTGGCCGAACGGCTTGAGTGTGTCGTGAACAG